>Ga0209371_1001703_pt1 | contig 13937 bp, 6 predicted proteins | sample AgamicAtAmrz_FD_187165 | JGI IMG/M metagenome (GOLD analysis project Ga0209371, IMG submission 187165) | Agave microbial communities from Guanajuato, Mexico - At.Am.rz (SPAdes) (version 2) | ecosystem: Host-associated > Plants > Roots > Rhizosphere | place: Guanajato, Mexico | collected 2012-06-07
GCCTGGGTGACGTTAAGTGCCGGCGCGGCCTCTGTGCCTTTTATTGATACCCCTTACGATCTTTCCACTGCCGTTGTGGAATATGAATATGACGACAGGGCTAACACGCTGCCTGTCTATGAGCAAGGCGGCAGCGAAAGCGCTTTCTTTCAGCTGTGGGACAGCCAGAACGCTGAGTTTGCATTAATCAGCAGCGAGTTTGTGAATATTTTAATTCCGGCAGCCGATAAACAAAAACTGCGTACGCTCCACGCGCAAAATAGCATCGACCGTTTAATCGAAGGCTACAGCAATATCTTTAATTTTTATAACACGCTGCTTGGCCTTTCTTTCCAGACGCCTGTTATTACCGATAGGAATATCCGCAACCGCTACTTTATCAAGGCGGACAAAAGCGGCCCGGGCGCGGCTTATTACAGCGATCGCTGGACCGCCGAAACCAGCCCGACCGTTAGCGACTTCTGGCTGTTCAGCAAAGAGCCCGGCTGGGGCTGCCTGCACGAAATTGCCCATGGTTATGAAGGCAAATTCATGTCGGACAGATTTATCGACGTGCGCGAGGTCTGGAACAATATTCACTGTGCCTGCTACCAGCATCTTACAATGGGCGACAGGCAATATCAGGAAGGCTGGCTGTACGACTACGGCAGACAGGCTGCGGTGGAAAAAGTTATCAATGATTTTGTGCGTAACGGCACGCCAGTAAATCAGTGGGATCTGCGCTCGAAACTCTACTTTATGATGCAGATGGTCAACAAGGCGGGCATGGAAGCCTTTACCCACTTTAATCAGCAGTACCGTCTGCTCAGTAACCGCGACGGCTTTATTGCTGAAGAACATTCGCTGCTGGATATGCTTTCTGTCAGCTTTGCCGAAGCGGGCGCCAAAATTGACGTTACGCCTTTTATGCAGCTGGTTGGCGCGCCACTCACTCGCCAGCAGCGCGACAATAATCTGTTTTGCCAGGGTAAGGCGGTTTATCCGTTAAATCAGCTGGTAGAAGAGGGACGGCTGGCGGCGTTGCAGCAGCAGCTGAATTTGCGTAGTCCGCTGGCGCTGGTGGATGTTCAGCAACTGAAAATAACCGGTCTGACCGGCAGCGTCAGCCTGAAACTGGATATCGATGACTTCCGTCAGATTGAAAATGAAACCCTGACGCTGCTTGACGGCGCAACGGTCGTACGGCAGGTAAAAATTAACCGGCAGGAAGTGCTGCTTGAGGATCTGCCTGTTGGCGTTTACACGCTGCATTTACCCACCGGTAAAAGCCAAAAGTATGCTGTGCAGCCAGGCTATCTGAAAGTTAAAACCGGGCAGTCAGCGCAGGTTATTCATTACCAGCGTAAAATAGCCTCACCGTTACTTAATCAGGTATTTAACCTGCTGGGGCTGGGCGATGCCAGTTTTGCCAGCGTCGAGCTGGACCACAGCAAAGGCCTGCTCAGCATTAATGCGGGTGGAAACAGTCCGCACGTTTATTTCCCGGATCAAACCTATGCTCAGATTACGATCCGCGACGGCAGCAACAGAGAAATCTATAAAAGAACTTTTCTGGGCAACGATCGCCTTATTGCTCACGACGAAATCGCTTTCTCTTACGGGGATCGGATTGAAATCTACCATCGTGAACCTTCTCGTTTACGTTTGTCGCCCGCCGTATCCGGCATAATCGATGCTACTGGCGAAACCAATCATTTTGTTATTACGGCCAGCGGCCTGAAAAATGAAAAATTAAACAACAACCCAGAGACGGATCTGGCCGAAAGGCTGGAAAGCGCTTCGCTGGCGATTGCCGCTAACGATGCGGTTGTAGGCGCGGATTATGCGGCGGCTAAAGACGATCTCTGGCTGGCCGTCATGGCTTTGAGCCGTCCGCTGCGCGATATCCTGTTTGCAAAATATTATATTTATCTTTCTATGCATAACGAGCTGACGGAGCATCCTGAAGTGCCTGAAGTGCCTGAAGTGCCTGAAGTGCCTGAAGTGCCTGAAGTGCCTGAAGTGCCTGAAGTGCCTGAAGTGCCTGAAGTGCCTGAAGAACCGGTGGCGCCGGCTCCGCCGCTTTATCCGCTTTGGGAAGCCGGTCGCATATACGTCGGAGGCGACAGGGTGACGCACAAAGGACGAAACTATCTGGCTAAATGGTGGATTGGGCAGGGCACCGAACCCGGCCTGGAGAGCACGACCGGGGCGGCAGACGGCGACGGCCGTCCATGGACAGAGATCTAACCCAGGTCTGAGTCAGGCAGCCTGAAAAGTATTCATTTCGGGCTGCTGTTAAATGGCAACGCAGAGCACATGGGAAGGGTACTCTGCGTTTTTTACCTTTATTGAAAGTAACCAGCGGTTCAACTAAACCGCCGCCATCCTGCAACGGCTTTCTCCCGTGCCTGCTACTTACCTGTCTGCTTCAAAATCTCAGCCAGCTGCGCGCGGTGCTCGCCGTCAATCTCCCGAGCGGCGGAATAACCGGCGTTCAGCAGAATGGTTTCATTCAGCCCCACCAGCCAGTCATAGATATAGTAGGCGGCATGGTTATTAGGCTTCAGCGCCAGCTTTGTCAGCCGCTGGCCCGGCCCCAGGCTGGCGGCCTGGGTTTCCGGACGGGCGAAGATCTTCTGGCCACGATTGATTTTACTGTCGGGGCGCGCCGACTCTGGCAGATGCTGGAAGCCGAGCCAGGCGACGAAATCGCCCAGCACGCTCAGCGCGCGGGAGACCTGGCGATCGGCCAGCATCTCGGCCGGGGTATTCGCCGCATCTTTATCCGTCAGGATTTTCACCAGCGCGCCTTCAATATCCAGACGAATACTGGCCGTGGTCAGCTCTTCGGTCAGCATCTCCAGCGTGGGGCGCGTCACGCCCAGCAGCTCCAGCAGCGCGTCCTGTTCGGGCAGCTGTCCCAGCAGGTTGATCCAGTAACGGTAGACCTGTTGCGCAAAGCCATTTTCCGTTTCGCTCTCCTCGCCCGTTTGCTGCGCATCCAGCGGCAGCGGTAAAGGATCGTTGCTCAACAGATCGATACTCATTCCAATGCCGAAAGGATCCTCTTCCGTCAGGGCATACTCTTCGTTGCTGCGGCGCTCGGCGGGGTGTTGCTGCTGCATAAACAGGTGACGCAGCGTTTCGCGCGTCGGCAGCAGCCGCTCCAGCAGCTCGCCGTGCACGCCGGTTCTGGTTTGCAACGCCTTCAGCAGCGATTCGGCAACGCGCAGGCGGGCCTCCGGCTCCTCTTTTTCCGCCGCCAGATACCAGCGGCCCAGCAGGTTATCGCTCAGCTCGCGACGGATCTCGCTGAGCTGTTCCTGCAAGCGCGTCATTTTGTTTTCGCGGCTGACTTCGCTGGTCAGCCAGCCCGCCATCCGCTTCACGCCCTTATCGTCCATCGTCAGCATGGTGCCCCAGGCATCGCCGGGATTGCCCACGTAGCGCTGTACGGCGGCGTCGTGGTTCTGACCGTGCGTAATACGCTGGTCAAAAGGCGTCAGCGCCCAGATTAGCGCAGGTTTGCGGCCGCTGTGCGGCTGGCCCTGGGTCTGCTTCACCCAGTTGTCCAGCACACGGCCCACGATGCGGGTATCCGCGCGCTGGCTGGAAGCGTTACAGACCATCAGCAAGTCGACATCCTGCCGTTCTGCGGCGCGGGTTAACAGGAAAGGACGCTTGGCGGTGGTAAAGGCCAGCGCCAGTTCGTGTGCGCTGTCATCCGGCAGAACTGACGGTTCTTCAAAACCGGGAAAGTCCAGCAGATCGACCTGTTCAAACAGGTTTTCACGCGGCGCGCTGTAGAACGGCAGCAGCACTTCGCGGCTCAGCAGGTTCAGCTCGCCCAGCGCCAGGTTAACCGGCCTCAGGCTGCGGCCGTTATGCTGCGGCACTACCTGAATAACGCGATCCGATGAGGCGTTAAAATAGCGCAGGCCGCTGCTGTTTAATACGCTCAGGCCGGGATCGTCCACCGTGCTGATGGGCGCCAGCACGCGTCGCGCGCCGGAAAGATGATGCAGCACGTGCGCCAGCTGGCGATAAAGCGCGGAAAGATCGCGGTCTTCATTCCACAGCAGGGAAAAGAGGCGGGCGCGATCGTCCACGCCCAGCATCGGCGCCAGCTCCACGGCCTGCGGCCAGAAATGACTTTCCAGCGCCTTGCTGCGGCAAATCTGGGCGGCGTTCAGACGGTGCCACAGCGCCACCACGTTATTGCTGCTCATGCCTTCCACGCTCTGCGTCTGGCGATAAACGGCGACGCTTTTCATGCGCTCGGCAATCTGCTGCTCATCCAGCGCGATGGTTTCGCTGCCGCTGCGTTTGGCCCAGATTTGCGCCAGCACGCCGGCGATCTCTTCTTCGCTCATCAGCGACAGCTGCACCGGCCATTCGTTATCGGTGCTGGTCTGCCGGCCGCTGAAGCGCATCACCATGGTGGCGCTCTGCTGCTGCGGATTAAGCTGCGCATAGTCAAAGGTGGTATTGCCCAGCGCCAGCTCCATCCGGCCTTTTTCACTGGCGGCCAGCGCGGCGATCAGCCAGGCTTTGCCCGCCTGCGCCAGGCCGAAAAAGCCGACCGCGCACTCATTGCTCGCGGCCTCATTCAGCCGGGTTGCCTTGTTATGCTGATGCCGCAGCCGGACGCCAAGGCGATCCGCTTCCATATTAAGACGTGGGGCGGTGGTACGGGCGCTTTCCAGCCAAATCAGCGCGCGATCGATACCCTTGGTCACGTTTTCCAGTTTTTTGCCGAACTGCCCCGATGGCTTAGGCGTCAACGCTTTCATTTTTTATATACGCTCCCACTGTCAATCCAGTAATGGGTTAATCCTGAGCCGCTGCTGGCCAGCGTATTCAGCCTGAGCCGCAGATGTTCCAGCGGCACGCGGCTGCCGTCGTCCAGCGTTGCCTCGGCAATAGCAAATCTTTCCGGGCCGAATTCGCCTTTGGTTTCCGCCACCGCCAGCTTGATCTTCAGCACCTTGTCGCCTGCCACGCTGCGGGCCAGCTGCGGATCGGCGATCGACAGGGTGTAAAGCGGCGAAGCGGGCCAGCGATCGTTATCCAGCTGCCGGAATCCCAGCGTCAGCGCGCCGCGAACCTGAAAACGCTCGCGTGGGTCGAGCCGGAAATTATCGTCATCCAGATCGATATCGGCATACCAGACGTTCTCGGCGCTCAGGCTGCCGTTACCGTCCAGCATGCCCAGATAGCGAATAGTGGAGTACGGCTGAAAATCACCTGCCTTAAACCAGAAGTTCGCCAGCCTTAAATCCAGCGACAGCAGGCACAGCATAGCGCCGACCGCCGCCGTGGATTTCGGGTTCTCAATCCGGCCCTGTTTGTTAAAGGGATACCAGTCGTTGGTGTGGTAGCCGTCCAGCGACAGAATACGGCTGACCGGCAGCGGCTGGAGATGGCGGAACAGCGCCTGCACGCCAGGGAAGCGCGAAGGGCGACCCGTCAGCAGCAGCACATCGCAGTCATACACGGCGACCACTTCCGACATCGAGCGCAGGCTCTGGGTAATATTCATACGCGGCGACAGGAACTCCGCATGAAGCTTGCTCAGCCTGACCACCAGCGGGACACGCAGCAGATCGAAAGCTTCCGCCTCGTTCGGCAGCTCGCGCTGGATCTCGCGGTTGATATAGTCGAGCAGCTTTTGCGTCGGCGCCTGGGCCAGCAGCTCGCCAAAGCGGGCATCCAGCTCGGCGTTCAGCTCCAGCGGATCGAATTTTTCATAGGCTTCCAGAATCGCCTGGCCTACCGGAATGAAAATTTGCAGCGTAACCTGCTGACGCAGCGTGGAATGTCCGTCCAGACGACCTTCATGGCCGAAAAGCCGCGTCATTACGCCTTCCGGGTTCACCATACCGGCTTCTTTGAACGCGTGCTGCAAGGCGGGCAGCACGTAAAGCTGGATCACATCCAGCAGAATGTCGTCGCCGGCCTGCTTAAAGCCTTCGCGGAACAGCAGGCGCGGCATAATCTTCACGTTGTTACCGACGCCGTCATCCAGGCGATACTGGGTGATCGCCAGATCGGTGGTGCCGCCGCCGATATCAATGGAGGCGATACGCAGCGTTTTGCCCACCGGCTCGTCGGGCGCGCGAACGCGATCGGGGCGCGCCATGCTGACAAAGAACGCCTCGGCGCGACCGCCGAAGTTCACCTGCGTTTCGTTATAGAGATAAACCATCTGGCCGCAGGTCGCTTCGTCCCATTCCATCTGGACTTCCGGTACCGGCACGCTGCTTTTTGCCTTGTCTTTGGCGCTGGTAAAGTCGTCATCCGCCGGATGCCAGCCCATCGCTTTCCAGATCAGCGCGATCGCTTCCTGCATCCGACGACGGAAAATCTCGCGCTCCGGTTTAGGCATAGCGGAAGGCAGCGTCAGGATAATATTACGCAGCTGGCGCGGCGCGCTGCTGTGCAGCATCTTCTGGCGCTGCAGCGCGCTGTTCATTTGCAGCAGCGCCTGCGCCAGCAGTTCGCCAAGCATAAACGTCATTACGGAACTACGGCTGTACTGCGGCGTAAAGACCGGCAGGCGCTCCTCCAGCGGCTGGCTGAACAGCGGCTCGCCTTCGTCATTAACCAGATTAGTCAGCGGCGCGGCGGTTGCCAGCGGCTCCAGCGCGGCGTTGCCCGGCGTGCGGCTGAAGCGCCAGCCTGGCGTGTAGGCATCCTCATCCCAAAGATAGCGGCGCGGGCTGGAAATGCCGGTTGCGCCTTCCGTGCCTAAACGCTGCAGCGCCAGGTTGCTCGCCTCGCGGCCTACGCGGGTAATCGAAGGCCAGATAAAGGCGTCATCGCGTCCGCTTTCCATCGAGAAGTTCTGCTTGCCAAAGCTGGCCTGGGCAAATTCAACGCGGCTCTCGAACAGCTCGTTATAGACGCGGTGCGGCGTGCCCAGATCCCGCAGATGCAGCTCATAGGTGTGCTTGAGGCCGTGATGATCGTCAACGTGATCTTCCACCATAATGCCGCAGGTATGCGAGTTGCCAACGTCCAGGATCAAATCGACCGGGATGGCCGGCTCCTGTAGCGTGGCGGCGCTGATCTTCAGCTCCGGCATCGCCAGCTGGTGGCCGAGCATATGCAGAATATTCAGGTAATGGGCCTGGTATTCGAATTCGCGCAGCGCTGTGCGAATATTAACCTGCGGACGCTGCTCGACGGCGGCGGCCTGCTGGCTGAAGACCTCGCGCAGCCAGCCGTCGATCCAGGTATGATCCAGAAACTCGCCCAGCTCGTTGCTGCGATAAGCCAGCGCGAAGCTGACGCCGTTTTTGACGTCGCTCTCCACCAGCGCCAGCGACTCGTCTTCGCCTTCCTGCCAGGTGCGGGTTTCGAAAGCCAGGCAAATGCGATGCGTCTTGCCGTTTTGATCGGGCTTATCCAGCGCGACAATCTGCACGCGCGCCCAGTTATCAGGCCCGCCGATAAAAGTGCGGGGCGGATTAAAGCGAAAGAAGGGCAGCGGCAGCCACACGCCGTCCAGCAGCGCCAGCGACTGCGCCAGCGGGAAACTAAACTCGGGCTTCACCACTTCCGGCATGCCGCCCACCGCGATCGGCAGCAAATATTTGCCGCTCTGCGCGTTAAAGTTCAGACGCAGCAGCGGGCCGTTGGCCGTCTGACGGACAAATTTGCCCGGCAAATCGTTTTCCGGATCCGGCGTCAGGGCAAAATCCAGGAACTGGATGCCGCTGTTCTGAATCAGCGTCATGTTCGGTTTAAAATCTGCGGTCGCCAGCATCATTATTTACTCTCGCGCTTCATCGTCATCGGTAATACGGTGTCGGCATCATATTGGCCGCTACAGGCGGCGGCGGTGCCTTCGGCGCCCTGTACACAGGTCAGCTCGGGCATGTGGTAGCGCGAACCGTCGCTGCATTTTGCTCGGGTGCGGCTATTAATTACCAGGTTGCCGGATTTCATCACGCCCGCGTAGACCTCCACGCGACAAACCGTGCCGTCGCCCTGGGTCATCTGCGCCTGGCCTTTGCCGTTGCGCAGCTGATAGCGCAGCACGGGCGGCTTGCCGGTGAGCGGGGTTTTAATGCCGACAATCACGCGCCAGTTGCCGTTAAGGAAACGGGTAGAGCCTAGCTTGACCGCGTCCGCAGGCAGCACTAAATCATCTTTACCCGCAGGCACGGCAGGCGGCTGTTCAACCGGGGCTGGCGTGGTCTCAGCAGCGGACTGCGCCGGCGTCACCGTAACGGCCGCGACGCTGGCGGGTGCTACCGGCAGCGCAACGGCAGACTGCTTAACCGCATCAGCAGCAGGCTGCGTTTCGGCAGGTTGTTTAGCCGCATCGGCAGCCGGCTTCGTCTCAGCGGTTTGTTTAGCCGGTTCGGCAGCAGATTGCTTGATATCAGCAGCGGTTTTCTCGGGCGCAACCGCAGGTTTCGGCTCATTTACGTTCGCGGCTTGTGACGCTGTCACTTCCTGACGCATGGCGGAGAAATAGTTTTTCATCTGCACGCCAAACACAACCAGCAGCGCGGCAGCAGGCAGTATCCAGCCATAGCGCAGCAGGTTTTGCTTAGCCGTATTTTTCACAGGCTCGGGTTTAACGGGCGCTGATGCAGCGGGCGGCGGCTCAGGCGCATTTTCCGGCTCGGCGGAGGTCTGATAAGCCGCAATGGCAGGTGTAACGACAGGCGTAACGACAGGCGCGACGGCGGCAGCGACAGGCGGCGCGCTTACCGCAGGCGCGACGGCAACCACCGGCGCGGCCGCCGTCATTTTCGACAGCGTCAACGGCACTTCTTCTTCGACGGCGCGCAGACAATCCAGCGGATCCAGCTGGCCTTTTTTCTCAAGGCTGACAAATCCCCAGAAGGTCAGAACGGGTTTGCCGCCGACCAGATAGACAAAGTTTTGATCGGGAAACTGAATCGCTTTAGCCAACAGCGCGCCAAAAAGTTTCTGACTGTTTTTATCCGACTGCAGCGCACGCTGGCACAGGTCGGCCACCGTTTGCTGACAGGCAACCAGCTGATTTAACGCGTGCGCGCGTGCGCTGTCGCTGGCCGCAGCCCAGGAGATAACTTTGCCGGAAATGGGCGAATACCAGTCCAGACGGTCACCGGCATCGTTGGGTTGAGGGATAGCCAGGCAGTCAGCTATCTGCTGCTGTTTCCGCAGGCGCAGCGTCTCGCGCAGCTGCAGGGCTGATAAATAAACGGGCTGACCGTTTTCGCCAAGAGGCAGAACCGCGTCCAGGCTTCCGCTGCGTAAAAATAGTTTAGCCACGCAAAGACCTTTTTTAGTCAGGATTCAATAAGTTTTAATCCAAATTTCTATTTACTGTAGTCGAGTGGACTTAAATCAAATGCAGAAATAAGAGGGTAAAGCGTGTTTTACTCAGCTCATGACGCAAAAAAAAGTCAGGAACAGGTTAATTTTTAAGGAAAATAGCTGGAAAAAGCAGCGCCTATCGCAATAACAGGCGCGGCCGAGGTTAATTTTTTACCCAAAGTGCCGATAACGATTTTGTGACGAATACCATAAATATGACAAAAGGTTACAACATGATCGGCTCTACCAAATCGGGGATATTATCCTGGCTGAAATCCAACGCCAGCCATTTACGCGCAACGCTCAGCTCGCTGAACAACGCCATCGCCATGATCGAATTTACGCCACAGGGTCATATCCTGACGGCAAATGCACTTTTTTTAGAGACAATGGGCTACAAACTGAGCGAAATCGTTGGCAAGCATCATCGGCTTTTCTGTACCGACGAGCTGATTCACTCGCCGGAATATGGTCAGTTCTGGCAACGCCTTGCGCGTGGCGAAAGTTTCAGCGATAAGTTCCTGCGGCTGGCAAAAAATCAGCGCCCGATCTGGCTTGAAGCTAACTATGTGCCGGTACAGGATCGCCACGGCCGGGTGATTAAAATCGTTAAGCTAGCCTCCGATATTACTAGCCATATTCAGGATGCGCAGGAGCAGCGGGCGATGACGACTGCTATCAGCCGCTCAATGGCGGTGATTGCTTTTAACCTGAAGGGTGAAGTATTACGCGCCAACCAGAACTTTTTAAAAACCACCGGCTATAGCCATGAGCAAATTATCGGGCGTCATCACCGCATGTTTTGCGCGCCGGAAGTGTATAACAGCCGTGAATACAGCGAGTTCTGGCACAAGCTGCAAAAGGGCGACTTTGTCGCCGGGCAATTCCCCCGCGTTAACAGCAAGGGCGAAACGATTTGGCTACGCGCCACCTATAACCCGATTTTCGATGCTAACAACGAGCTTTATGAGGTTGTCAAATTCGCTACCGACGTAACGGCACAGGTAGAGAAAAACCAGCAGGAGCGCGAAGCGGTCGATCACGCGTATAAAGCGGCGGTGGAAACCAGTCAAAACACGCGGCTCGGCGTCAGCGTGATTGAAAACAGCGTGGCGCGCATGAACGAAGTCGCCAGCGAGATGCATAAAGTCTCAGGAGACATCAACGGCCTTAGCTCCCAGTCCGCGCAAATTGGCGAGATAGTGGAAACGATCCGTTCTATTGCCAATCAGACCAACCTGCTGGCGTTAAACGCCGCCGTTGAAGCGGCCAGAGCGGGCACGCATGGACGCAGCTTTGCGGTCGTGGCTAACGAGGTGCGCAGCCTGGCGGCCAATATCAATAGCGCCAGCCAGGAGATCGCGAGCGTGGTCGATCGTAACCAGCAGCTGGCACAGCTGGCGCAAAAAAATATTACCGCAAACCTGGCGCGGGCCGACAGCGGCGTGGCGCTGGTAAAAGAAGCGGGCGACGTTATCGTAAATATTCAGAACAACTCCGAGCAGGTGGTTGACGCCATCGGCAACGTGACGCAGCATCTGACCAAATAGCGGCTTCATCTTCCGGCGGGCTGCCGCAATAGTGGACATATTGCGGCGCAGATCGTCAATTTTTACATCCTGATACACTCCCTGCCGCTAATGACTCGTTTCGCTCCCTGACCATCCGGCGAGCTTTGCTAAACTCAGTCCGTTAACGAAACAGAGGAAGAGAGCATGAAAATCAAAAGCTATGCAGCGATGGAAGCCGGTAAGGCCCTGGAGCTGTATGAGTATGATGCGCCGGAGCTGAGCGCCGAGGAAGTGGAAGTCGAAGTGGAATATTGCGGCGTCTGCCATTCCGATCTCTCAATGATCGATAACGAGTGGGGCATCTCACGCTATCCGACTATTGCCGGCCATGAAGTGATTGGTCGCGTGTCCGCCATGGGCGAAGCAGCGAAGTCCAAAGGGCTTTCCGTTGGCCAGCGCGTGGGCATTGGCTGGACGGCGAAAAGCTGTCAGCACTGCGACGCCTGTATCAATGGCGAGCAGGTTAACTGCGAGCAGGGTTCAATCCCTACCATTCTGAACAACGGCGGCTTTGCCGAGAAGCTTCGCGCCGACTGGCAATGGGTTATTCCGCTGCCGGAAAACCTGGACGCGGCGACCGCTGGCCCGCTGCTGTGCGGCGGCATCACCGTCTTTAAACCGCTGCTGATGAGCAACGTCACGGCGACCAGCCGCGTGGGCGTCATCGGCATTGGTGGCCTGGGCCATATCGCTATCAAGATCCTGCGCGCGATGGGCGCGGAAGTGGTGGCGTTCAGCTCCACGCCAGATAAAAAGCAGTCCATCCTGGAAATGGGCGCTGACGAGGTCATCAACAGCCGCGATCCGGAAGCGCTGAAAAGCCAGGCGGGCCGTTTCGATCTGATTATCAGCACTGTAGCAGTGGATCTGGACTGGAAACCTTACTTCGACGCGCTGGCGCCGCAGGGCAAATTCCACACCGTGGGCGCCGTGCTGAAACCGTTTGAAGTCTCCGCTTTCCAGCTAATTATGGGCGATAAAGCGTTGACCGGCTCGTCTACCGGTTCTCCGGGCCAGCTGCGCTCGCTGCTGAAGCTGGCGTCACGCCGCGATATCGCGCCGCGCGTGGAGTATTTCCCGATGTCAAAAATCAATGAAGCGCTGGATCACGTGCGCGCCGGTAAGGCGAACTATCGTGTGGTGCTGAAAGCGGATTTCTGATGCGGTCTTTTAGCTGCTGATATGCTGAACGGCGACCCTGCGGTCGCCGTTTTTTTTAGCCTGCCCTGGCCGGATACAACCATGATGTGTACTTAGCCCTGGCCTGCGTCCGTTTCAGTAAAAGCAGGGGTCTTCAGGCCGGTGGAGTAGGCTACCTTTTTTACTTTTTCCGGCGTGGTGGTCACTTTTACCGCCGGGATAGTGACACGCCCAAAGCCGAGCAGGGTAGGGACATAGCCGCCAACCTGGTGCTCGCCTGCGGGCAAATGCAGTTGCAGGCTCTGACCGCGGATCAGCGCGCCGGCATCTTTACCGTCCACTGTGACATAAACGGCAGAGCCGTCATCGGTACGGCTGGTCACGTGGGAAACGTCAACCTGAGTTGGCCCCGTGGAGAAATCTTCGGCCGAAACCACGGCCGGGCCTTTAAAGAAATCTTTAGCCGATGCCGTTATCGATGTTGTGGCCGGTTCATCTTTCTTGTGGCTGGTGCAGCCGGTCAGGGTTATGGCGGCCATCGCTACGGCCAGGGTGAAACGACAGATCATTATACCTCACTATCCTCTACGGCTTTTAAGGCGCTATTTTAGCGCCTGGCCGCGTCTGAAAACAGTCAGGTCTCTTCTTAAAATGTGCCTTATCGCATTTTTTAACCGGCGCAGACAAAGACCTGACGCGCCTGAGCAGGCAAGATCTCAGTTTTCCGATAATCGTGATGGATAAAAACCGGCTAACGGGAGTCATGATCGCACTTTAGTTACATCATACTAAAGGTACTGATAATAATTCCATACCTAAACTCCAGAGATAACACGCATTCATACAGGCTAAAACGCAGCTAAATCAGATACAGACTATCAGTAAGAAAGGCATTTTTTGCGGGTAAAGTGCCGCTTCGAATCAGGAACGAAGCGGCAAATGGCTTAACCTATCACCTTATTTCTTCCCGCCAGCGGCGCAATCGCCACCTGTAACAGGCTTAACGCAATCATAAACAGCAGCGGGGCCGACCAGCTGTCAAAATGCTCGTGCAGCACGCCGAAAACCAGCGGGCCCAGCGCGGCCAGACCGTAACCTACGCATTGTGCCATGCCTGATAAGCGCGAAGCCTGATGATGATCGCCCGAACGCAGACCAAACAGAGAAAGGCTTATCACCAAAGAGGCGCCCGCGCCCAGTCCGGCAATAATCAACCAAAACACGGCCAGGGCAGGGAACAGATAAAGGCCGCACAGCCCGGTAAAAATTGCCAGCGAAGCCAGCAGGGCGATAGCGCGCTGATCGGCCAGGCGTTTCAGCGCCCGCATACAGGCAAGATTGGCGACGATTGCCACAATCTGATAGAGAAACAGCAGCCAGCCGGCGGCAAACTGGCTGAATCCTTGCGCCTCAGCCCAGGGCGTAAACCACGCAATCAGCGTGTAAAAGGCCAGCGACTGCAATCCCATAAACAGCGAAACCTGCCAGCCTAATGCGGCACGCCACGGCGAGCGCAGCGTAGAAACCGCCAGCGGTGTGCGCGTCGTTTGTCGTTGCCGGGCGCGTTTCAGCAGCGGTAGCCAGGCCGCCAGCGCGATGGCCGCCGGGATCAGCCAGACGGCCAGCGAAAAAAACCAGCCCGCATTCGTTAACGATGCCAGCGGCACCGCGATACCGGAAGCCAGGCTGGCGGTAATCGACATGACACAGGCATAAAGACCGATATAGCGGGCGGAATGCCGGGCGAAATCACGCTTAATCAGCGGCGGCAGCAGCACGTTGGCGGCGGCAATACCGCCGCTCAGGATCGCCGTGCCCAGCCATAGCGCAGCGCTGCTGCCGGCAATGCGCAGAGCGGAACCGGATAAGATCAGCCAGACCGCGAGCCACAGCGTTTTCTCCAGTCCAAAGCGATTGCCTGAC
>Ga0209371_1001708_pt1 | contig 13913 bp, 10 predicted proteins | sample AgamicAtAmrz_FD_187165 | JGI IMG/M metagenome (GOLD analysis project Ga0209371, IMG submission 187165) | Agave microbial communities from Guanajuato, Mexico - At.Am.rz (SPAdes) (version 2) | ecosystem: Host-associated > Plants > Roots > Rhizosphere | place: Guanajato, Mexico | collected 2012-06-07
TGAAATCCCGCTATGCCGAACACCATAACGTGCATATCACCGATGATGCGGTTCGCGCTGCCGTCACGCTTTCCCGCCGTTATCTGACGGGGCGTCAACTGCCGGACAAAGCTGTCGATTTGCTCGACACTGCCGCCGCCCGCGTACGCATGAGTCTTGATACCGTACCGGAACCGCTGACCCGCATCCGCGCACAAATTACCTCCCTTGCCATGGAGAAGCAGGCGCTGCTGGAAGACATCGCCGTCGGTAATCAAACCCATGGTGAACGCCTGGCGGCGATTGAGCAGGAAGAAGTGCGCCTGACTGTGGAACTCGACGAACTGGAGGCCCGGTACGGTCAGGAGCTCACGCTTACCGAACAACTACTGGAGAGCCGCCAGGATATCACCCGCCAGAGTGAGACTTACAAGCTGCAACAGGAACTGAACGGCATGCAGCACAGCAACCCGCTGATCTCCGTGGATGTGGATGTACGCACCGTTGCCAATGTGATTGCCGACTGGACCGGTGTGCCACTTTCGTCACTGATGAAAGACGAGCAGAGCGAACTGCTGAGCCTGGAAAATGAAATCGGTAAACGTGTGGTCGGGCAGGATGTGGCGCTTGAAGCCATCGCCCGCCGCCTGCGTACGGCGAAAACCGGCCTCACTTCAGAGAACGGTCCGCAGGGCGTGTTCCTGCTGGTCGGCCCAAGTGGCGTGGGGAAAACCGAAACTGCGCTGGCGCTGGCTGATGTGATGTTCGGTGGTGATAAAGCGCTGATTACCATCAACCTGTCGGAGTACCAGGAGCCGCACACCGTTTCTCAACTTAAGGGCTCGCCTCCGGGTTACGTTGGTTACGGTCAGGGCGGTGTCCTGACTGAAGCGGTGCGCAAGCGTCCGTACAGCGTGGTACTGCTTGATGAAGTAGAAAAAGCCCACCGCGATGTGATGAACCTGTTCTATCAGGTTTTCGACCGCGGGTTTATGCGCGACGGTGAAGGACGCGAAATTGACTTCCGCAACACCGTCATTCTGATGACTTCCAACCTCGGCAGCGACCACCTGATGCAACAGCTGGATGCAAAACCGGAGTCCACTGAAGGCGATTTGCACGAACTGCTGCGTCCGATTCTGCGTGATCATTTCCAGCCTGCGCTGCTCGCCCGCTTCCAGACGGTGATTTACCGTCCGCTGTCGGAAGCGGCGATGCGCACTATTGTCGAAATGAAGCTGTTACAGGTCAGCAAGCGCTTACATCGTCACTACGGCCTGGTCACGCATATCGACGAGATTCTGTTTGATGCCCTGACTGCCGCTTGCCTGCTGCCGGATACTGGCGCGCGTAACATCGACAGTCTGCTCAACCAGCAAATTCTGCCAGTGCTGAGCCAGCAGTTGTTGGCTTATATGGCTGCAAAACAGAAGCCGACCACGCTGACGTTGGGGTGGAGTGAAGAAGAGGGAGTTGAGCTGGTGTTTGGGACTGCGTAAGCGATAAACAAATTACAAAATTAAATCAATATCTAAAAAAGGGAAATGAAAAAATGTTCAAAAAAATGGCTTTATTAAGCGTAATCGTAGCGTTTTCTGGTGCGGCAAATGCCGGATTATTTGCTTCAAACAATTTTAAGTGTGGCAGAGATGATGCAGTAAAAGCGCTTGCTGATTATATAAAGAATGATGCGTCGGGTATGTTGCAAAGTGACTTCCTTGTAAAGGCTAAGTTTAATTACGATAAACCAGTTTCAGTTTATGAAAATATGCTGAATAGCATGGAAGTCATCGTTGCGAATGTATCAACGTCCAGTGAAGGAAGCTATGGTCTGGATTGTAGTGCTACTGTTTCAATTAAAATCCCGCAAGATACGCTGGATGTGATAGGTAAGGTTCCTGATTATTTTCGCTATGTTACTGGCGGGTATGGAAAGGTAAACAACAGCGGCGTAACCTGGAACGGTGTTACCTATAACGCCAAACTTGCTGATAATAACAAGGATGTTTTATTTAGCAACTTCAGCAGAATGGATGCTTCTGCTGCTTTGTACAGCATGAGCGTACTGGCTGTAAATAAAGACCAGATTATTAGTACTCTTTCGCAGAACTCGTTGAATTCCGTACGGTCTGCCTATGTAAGCGCAGATCGTGAACTGAATGCAGTATGGAAAGAATTACCCGACTCAGCCAGAAATTCAATGAAGAAAGAGCAGATTGCATGGGTTAATAATAAAGTAGCGAAATGTGGAAAACTTCCAGATGGTAAATCAGAGACGATTAATGCGCAGCAGCAGATTACTATTTACCAGTGCCAGACAAAAATGACCCACGAAAGAATTTCCTATTTAACTGGCAATAATGCCTGACTATCTAAATAGAGGTTGATTACTGAGAAAGTGCGGGAGAGAGGATTACAAGGATGAGTGATTCCGTAAGTATATTTGCGAAGAACAAAATCGACGAACTTCGGGGAATGTCCCGCTACAGGCTGGACGTTCACGAGTGCCCGCACTTTCTGGATGTCTTCAATTTCAGGGCGGAAGAAAAACTCAGCGAACCGTGGCATTACACCGTCAAAGTGACCTGTATCGAAGACGATATTGCCAGTGACAGCATATTGCTTAAACCGGCGTCGTTCACGCTCCAGGTTCCGTTATATAACGGTATGCCCGCCACACCAGTACGTACCGTTTATGGCGTGGTTCAGACATTCCAGCGCCTCTCGACTTCAGCAGATGAAACCTGGTATACGCTGAAGATTGTGCCGCGCATCGCGCTGCTGCAACACACAAAGCGCAGCGAGATTTACCTCAATCAGTCCATTGTTGAAGTGGTGGAGAAGATCCTGCGCTCTCATGGGCTGGAAGGCGCTGATTTTGAATTCCGTCTGTCGCAGAGTTATCCGGCACGTGAACTGATCACCCAGTGGCGCGAAACCGATCTGGAATTCGTGCAGCGCCTTCTTGCCGAAGTCGGCATTTTCTGGCGCTTTGAAATGGATGGCCGCCTCGAAAAGGATGTGGTGATTTTCCAGGACAGCCAGGAGCACTATCAGTTTGGCGTGACTCTGCCGCTGATTCAGCCGTCACGCACCAGCGATAACGGGCAGCTCAGCGTCTGGGATATTACAACCTGCCATCAGGTGGTGTCAGAAAGCGTAGCCAACCGCGATTACAACTACCGCGAGGCGCTGACGCCGCAGGACAGTTCTGCGTCTGTCAGCACCACGGAGGGTATCACCGTGGGCGAGGTGTACCACTATGCAGAACCGTTCCTGAGTGGAGGTGATACCGAAACCCCGGAGAGTGGGGCGTACTATGCCCGCTTGCGCCATGAACGTATTCTGAATATGCAGCAGACGGTCATTGGTAAAACAACCAGCCCGGTGCTGGCACCGGGCGAGGTGCTTGAGCCGCAGGGTTCGCTCCCTGCCCACCTGAAAGACGGCATCGTTATTACAGGTGTGCAAAGCAGTGGTTCGCGTAAGCAAAGCTTTAAGATGACCTTTACCGGGATCCCTTATAGCGAAGCCGTGTGCTATCGCCCTCCGTTACATCATCGCCCGGTGATTGCCGGTACATTACCTGCGCGCGTGGAAAGCACTGAGAAAGGTGATATCTATGCGTGGCTGGACAATCAGGGTCGCTACCGCACGAGACTGGACTTCGACCGTAGCGACAGCGAGCAGGGTTATGCCTACCTGTGGCTGCGTATGGCGAAGCCGTATGCCGGAGATAATTACGGCTTCCATGCGCCACTGCTCGACGGTACTGAAGTCTCGGTGATGTTCGATGCGGGAGACCCTGACCGTCCGTATATCGCCCATGCCCAACACGATTCTGAACATCCGGATCACATCACTGACGATAATCACACGCGCAACGTCCTGCGTACCCCGGCGAACAACAAACTCCGTCTGGAAGATAAGCGGCAGGAAGAGCACATCAAGCTCGCGACGGAATTCGGCAAGACTCAGCTCAATATCGGCCATCTGGTTGATTCCCGGCGCAAAAAACGCGGCACGGGTTTTGAACTGCGCACTGATGAGTTTGGCGCCGTGCGAGCTGCCCGTGGGGTTTACCTGACGGCGGACGCTCTGGCTAAAGGCCAGGGGCAAGTGCTGGAGATGAATCCCGCGGTCAGTCTGATAACTCAGGCCAACAGCGAGATGCAGGCGCTGAACGGTGCTGCCGAACAGGCGAAAGCCCTGACCTGCGATATTCAGACACAGAACAACCTGATCCAGAACCGCCTGAAAGATCTGCAGGCCGCCGTGGTGCTGGCTTCAGCCCCTCAGGGAGTTGCCCTTACCTCCGGGGAACATCTGCAACTGACCAGCACGAAAAACACCATGGTAACCGCAGGCCAGCATGTTGATATCGGGGCAATGAAGAATGTCACGGTGAGTGCAGAACAATCGCTGGGGCTGTTTGCCCATAAAGCCGGGGCGAAGGTCATTGCCAATCTGGGGAACATAGAAGTCCGCGCCCAGCACAGCACACTTGAGATGAGCGCCGCTCAGCAGTTCACCGTCACCAGCAGTAAAGATGAAATCACCATCAGCACCCCGAAAACCCTGACGCTGAACGGCGGAGGTTCCTACCTGAAGCTGAGCGAAAGCGGGATTGAACACGGGACGAGCGGGGACTTTGTTACCAAAGCTTCGCGCTATCAAGTCCCGATGACCGGTGCAAATATGCAGTGCGAACCGCCCGTTTTCGATAAATCCACTCTTGAACTTGTGCCACCTGAGTCAGACGGCATTATGTCACGCTAAGGACTGCCCGAATGAAAACATGTTTTCCTGCCCGAAAGAAAAACGGAGAGAACTACGCCACGCTGGATGAAATGATGGACCTTATCGGGCGGGAGCCTCATGGATCATGGCTCGCCGGTACAAATCGCATGTGGCATGGCGGTATTCACCTTACGGAAATTTCCGCGCCAGGCTCAGCCCTGAAACCTGGCGCGATGGATTCAGTTGTTCCGGTTCAATGTATGGCTGACGGGGAAATAGTGGCCTGGCGACTGAATCAGGACTATAAAACAGACACCTACAACAGACAAACTTTGCAATACTCGACGACATTTGTACTCGTGAAATCAATCTGCAAGCCAGACCCTGAAAAAGAAAATACCTGGCTTGAGTTTTACTCACTCTATATGGGGCTGGCTCCGCTCTCGGCATTTCAGAAATGCAGATGTCTGAAAGCGAAAAGTACAGTAACGAAGCGCAAGTTTGGAGGGCATGAGAGTGGACAAAATGCAGATACTCCGGCGCTTGCTCCTGGTAAGGATGGGAAGCTGGTAGAAGGGAGGCGGGTTCTTATTCTTAAAGAAGCAATCTTTTTAAATCAGTCTGTAGCACAACCGTTTGGGCTGGCGCAGCAACTTGATAAAGACGGGAATGTAACCGGAAAATTATTTTGGGTGACTCTTTTGCCTGAATATATGGCTGAAGATGGCGAACAATATGCACACTTGCCTGTCTGGATGCGAAGAGCGGTAGCTAAGGGAATCTTCGATGCAGTCGCAAAACCGGAGGTAACACTGAACATCAGTGCCGGGGATGCGATCGGCTTTCTGGGTAACGATATTGTACCGGCGGGGATGGGGCAGGTCAGCCGCAGTACCTATGCGCATATCGAAATGCTCAGTGTAGATAGCCGTATGCCGGCATTTCTGAATAATCCCGGAGAGATAACTGCCGGGCGTAAATATATCCGTATCAAGCCAGAGAGCCTGCTGTATACGAATACAGACGATACTTTTACACAGACATCGGCTAAGGTCGGGAAAGATATCCACAGCATTCTCCCGGCAGATACATGTAATTCGAAAGAGAGTGGCGGGAAGAAATATTATCAGATTAGTGACCAGAGCTGGCTGAGCCAGAATGACATAGAAGAAATCACTCAATATGATTTAAATAATCTTGGTTTTTCTGCTTTTTCCCAGGAATCCACACCAGATATGTCGAAGTCGTTGAACGAACGGTGGGTTCAATCCACTTTTGAGACTTTCTCGAGGCAGGTGGGTCCTGAGCGTGGTATTCAACAGCAGCAGATGGCTGACTTTTACAAAGCCATGGCAGATAAACTAGACAATGATAAAAACGGAGAGTTGTCCGGACAGGAGCTGTATAACGCAGTTCACCACCCCGAGATGGGGATCCGGGATATCGCTGCCCGTTTGATAGTGAAACATGAAAGCGAGTGGTTTGGCGGCAGTAGCGCTCCAAAATGGGAAAAGTTTTTTGAGACCTACGATCTGCTTCGGATAGGATTCACGAAGAAGTGGCTGGATGATATGGAGTGGATGAGCCAGGTAGAACCCTTTACATCGGGTAAAGCGGTCTGGCATATGCATCCGGTGATGTTTTTGGATGCTTTAAACGGAAGTTCGTGCGCTTGCGATCGGGACATAACTTTAGAAGAGCTTCAGAAATTCATCGTTGGAGTAAGTGCTGATACTTTAAGCTCTTACCTCACCGAAATGAACAATGGGTTTAAAAAATTTGGAATTACAACATGTAGAGAAAAGGCTCATTTTTTAGCACAAGTGCTGCATGAAAGTGGGAATTTCAGATTCACTAAAGAAATACATGGCGAGCGGGCATCATATCAACCATGGTTTGGTAGAGGTTTAATTCAAATAACATTGCGTGCAAACTATGAAAAGTATGGCGAGTATATTGGTGAAGATGTAACGTCAGGAGATAGTGCCAGAGATAAGTTAACCAGACTTCCTCACAGTGTTTTGTCTGCATTTTGGTACTATGATGTTAGTAGAAAGTTGGGTGAGTTCGCTAAAAATGATGATTTTAATAAGGTCACTGCTGTAATTAACGGTGGGTTTAATGGTTATAACGATAGGCTGTCAATTTTTAGCTCAGCAGTTAAAAGTTTAGGTGGTGAGCATTTAAATAAACAATGTAACAATGGCGCGTTCTCATTTGAGACGAGTTCCATTTACCAAAGTAAAGTATATTCATTAGCTTGGGGCCTCTGGCACGATCCTTCTGGTCATAGAAGTGGAACAGACAAAAATGCTGAACAGGCTCTTAAAGGCTATAAAAGAGCAAAAGAATTGTTGGCCTCGTCACCTTTTCCAACAAGTACTCCACATAAGAAAATATATGGTATTGAATATGTAAATGTGCTTGAGTATATCAATCAAAGAATAGGGATATTGCAATGAAATTATTAGCCTTAGGATTGGTTCTGGCTACCGCTTCCTGTGCTGTTTTCGCAGGGGGGAGCAGTCTGTTGGGTGTTTTACATCAGGTAAAACTAATGTGAAGTTTGTGCAGATTGATCAAGATGGGATTAGCTTAGGTTACGTTAAATATCAGAAATCAAAAGTAGCCATACCATTGGTTTATGTAAGTAGCACTACAGAGAAAAATGAAGAAGGTGGCCCTGATCAGTTTACTATTAAATGGGCTGAGTTTATAAATGGTAAAATTAATGGTTATTATACCGTAATGTCACAAGGTGCTCGGTTCTATCAATTTGAGTATAAATCCAGAACCAATGCGATTACTAGTTTTGAAGATAACACCAATGCATACAATAGTGATGGCACGGATTGTCACTGGTAGTTATTTTTTGTAGAAAGTAATGTTATTAATTAGCATCGAAAAGTTTCTTGCGAAAACCAGTCGTGATGATTGTGAAGGAGGAATAAATATGCGTTTCGGCACATATTCATACACGCAACAGGGCGAAGAATTTATAGATGGACAGAGGGCAAATGTTACCTGGAATATCGCGACTAAGGATGACAAAAATGCCTGCGTGGTGCAAGAAATACAGTGGCATTTCGCCCTCTGAACTGAAGCACATACGCCAGCTGGAAGGAGAAAACCTGCAGCTGAAGAATCTGGTGGCTTCAGTGATGAGTAATGTAATTAAAGCATCTTGTTGGTTTCGGTGTAATAATAGTGGCGTGCAAAAAAAATACAATGCCGGGGCGATATCAATATATTAATCGATAATGAAAAGAATAATGCTAAGTGATTTACTCTTGCTGTTAGTGGTAGGCAAAATGGTTATTCCGATCGCTTGCTGAGGTTTAATGCTCTGGCCCCATTGTTGGGTATAGATAAGGAGTGATTTTATGCGTATTTTTGTTTTTGGGTTATGCTTTCTGGTTTCTTCTTTTTACACATTAGCGCAGTCTGACATAGTGCAGGGACCATTCAAATTGGATGATGAGGCTAGTGTCTATATTAAAAAGGAGAACGATATTAATTACCCATTAGCTCTTTATCTCGAAAATAATGGTAAGGCTTACAAAGCGGAAAGTTATGAGGTTGATGGTAGCAATTCACATGTAGATATATTTAAATATAACATTATTCAGCAATAATAAGATGGCAATAGTTCTGGGGGTGTCATAGTTTTTTAATTTAAAAGCCAAGAAAGAGTATATATGGTTGCAAAGATGAATGTATCAATAGGTTTTCAGGTTTAGCATCGAAACTTAAGTGAGGGGAATATAGCTCTCCTGGATGCCAGTGATTAGGGTGAGTTTTTTGTTGATTAGATATGAAAGCATCTAAATATACTGCTTATGAACTATGAACATAATAGCAATATTTCAGAAAGAACTATTACCATAAGTAAATGGCATTGAATATTTGCTGTTTTATCTAAGGAATATAACTATGCAAGGAATCGTTCGAATCGGCGATAAAACTACGCACGGTGGCGTAGTCCAGTCAGGCTCTTCCACCATGATTTTTGGCGGTATTGGCGTAGCCCGCAAAGGCGACAAGGTTTCCTGCCCACAGCCAGGGCATGGTCCCACTGTCATCACTGAAGGTAACCCAGACTATCTCGATAACGGGATCCCGGTAGCGTTTCATGGACATAAATGCGCCTGTGGCTGCACGCTCATAAGCTCTCTGACTGACGCTATGGTGGGATAACTATGCCCATCATTCTGGAAAGGATCCCGGAAAAGAAAGCCAAACCGCCGCGTCCTGTGACCAGCCGCTGGTTGATTTTTGGCGTCATGGTTCTGGCTGTGGGGATGGGGCTGACGTTTCTGTTCTGGGAAGGAGAACGTTCCGGCCCCCGGTTCTGGCTTTTTGCTGTTGTGCTGCCGGTGTTGCTTTGGGGGGCCATGTTCTCGGCTCGCCGCGCAGGTTACAAATACAGGTGCGTGGGGCAGGACGCGGCAAACAGAACCATCAAGGCTCGCTATAACGATGATACAGGTCGCGGACAGCGCTTTGCCTGGTATGCCGGAGAGTATCTGGTGAATGCTCTGGAGGGCTTGCATGTGGCAACGCAAAACGCAGCGCTTGCTAAAACGCCGATACTGCAACCGGTAATGCCCCGTGGAGCAGAAAAGCCCGTCAGGCACTCCCGTTTAGCTGAAGAAGGTAACGCGTCTGATGTGTTGAATGTTTATCAGCACGAAGCGGTGGAACGCATCAACTTATTGCTGGATGCTTTACCTGAATCCATGACCTGTTATCTGGCGTTGGATCTTGCCGAAGGTTTGCCGGATATTTCGCTCAGTTGGCTACCGGGGATTACCCGTTCAGTGATTCATATCCGTGATTTGTCAGGACTGTGGATCATTGATTACTGGCTTGACTACCACTATGCAAAACCTTCTGCGCTGCTGGTGATCAGCGTACAACTGAATGACTTTCCAGCGGATGATTCCGGGGAAGCCCTTGCAGTGGTACTGATGACTAACTGCCGACTTAAAGATACGCCGCTGAAATCAGCACGCATCCATCGTCCACAAATTAATTCCACGGATGATATGTGCCATGCGCTACGCCACGCGATGCTGTGGGCCGGGCTTGAGAAAGACGCACAACTTCGTGGCTGGATAACCGGTGGCCGGCTTGCTTCCAGCGATACGCTGAGCACGGCCTGCGACATTTATGCGCCAGAGCTGACGGCGCAGCGTTACGTCAATATCGACAGCGTGGCAGGTTTCGCCGGTGTGACGGCTCCCTGGCAGGCTTTAATTCTCGCGACCCGTCAATGTATCGCCGAACGCGAAGCACAACTGGTTGTGACCGAATCATCACCAGGCTACCGACAGATTTGCGTTGTCACTCCAGAATAATAATCAGGGATCGTTACCATTTTTTATGAAAAGACCATCCGCACTCGCATCCATTATTTTCCTGGCGCTCTGTATTACAGGTATAGTCGGCTGTTTTCTCTGGATTTATCCGGAAGAGACAGCCGCTATGATGCGCGTTGGTCCTTTCAGCCCCTCCGGTGTGATCATTTTCTGCCTGGCGCTGATCATCGTCATTCTGGTCGCCGGGTGGTTTGCACAAATGCTGGTGGTGACCGCCGGGGAGAGAGGCGGCAACCGGAACGAGGAAAACGGTAACAGTGCAGGGAATTCTTCTCAGCCAGAAGCGCCTCCCTGCACGGATGAGGACACAACGCGATTTACTTCCGGCCTGCTCACCGACCACCTCCGTCTGCGCTATGGCCGCCGCTGGAAATCAAAAGTCCGTCTGCTGCTGGTGCAGGGCGCCGATGACTGCATCGAGAAAGTGGTGCCGGGGCTCAAGCGTGATCACTGGCAGGAAAACGACGGCATTGTCCTGCTCCATGCTGGATCAGCAAAAACCCCGCCGGACCCAGAATTTGTTGATGTGATGAATGAGATTCGTCCTCAGCGTCCGGTGGACGGTATTGTGCAGGTGATGGACTGCAAACAACTCCCGGATGCCGCCGCGCTGGATACAATGGTTCGCAGTCGACAGAAAGGTGATTCGCTGTTTGGCTGGCAGGCGCCGGTCTGGCTGTGGTTTATCCGTGAGGAAGCCTGGAGCCAGGAGGGGGAGGGCGTTCCGGCGACAGGCACATTGTTCGGACCGGGTGCGTCACCGGAAGCTGCGGTTGAGTCACTGTCGACGCTTTCCTCACGTCTGCGTCGCGCGGGTATGCCAATGTTACTGAGCGATACCCGCCACGGCTGGCTGCTGCAGTTATCTGATCAGTTATGTGGCCGCCTTAAACAACAGTTAACCCCATTGCTGACCAGCCTGATGACCGGTCCGGTACCTTACCGCTTGCGCGGCTTGATGTTCAGCCCTGTGCTGCCAGCAACCTCCACGCTGCCGCACGCGCGTCTGAGCCACCCGGCCTGGCAGGCTTTGAAAGATGATTGTCTGCATGTTCACGCCTGCAAAATCGGTTTCCACTGGCAGCGCGTTCTGCGCCTGATGCTGCTGGCGCTGGTTTTGCTGTGGGGCGCGGGAGTACTGCTTTCTCTGATGGTTAACCGTGCTCAGATTTATCAGGCTCAGCAAACCGCCCGCGCTGCCGCCGATACAACGCAACCGTTGACGGAGCGCCTGCGCAATCAGCTCGTTCTGCAGCAGGCCATTGCCCGTCTACAGGACAGGGAAGCGCACGGCGCGCCGTGGTATACGCGCTTTGGCCTGAATCAGGACTATGAAACCCTGAATGCACTCTGGCCACTGTATACCCGTAATAACCAGATACTGATGCGCGATGCGCTGGCTGATGAGCTCCATCGTCAACTGAGCGTATTTGTGGAACTTCCTCCAGCCAGTGCAGCACGGACGGCGGGCTTTCAAAAGACCTATAACTTGCTCAAGGGCTACCTGATGCTGGCGCGCCCGGATAAAGCGGAGGCAATCTGGTTTGCCGGAAATATGTTGAAAGTCTGGCCGTCCCGATCTGGCGTTGCCGACAGCGCCTGGCAGACCCTGGTCCCGAAACTGCTCGGATTCTATGTTCAGAACCTGCCTGCGCACCCGGAATGGAAAATTAAGCCAGATACAGACCTGGTTGGCACTGTGCGTCAGATTTTACTCAAGCAGATTGGACAGCGTAATGCTGAGTCAGGCCTCTATCAGGATATGCTGCTGCGCATCGCCCGCAACTGGCCAGACTTAACCCTCGCAGATATGACCGGTGATACCGACGCGTCGACCATTTTCAGCACCGAAGAAGTGGTGCCGGGAATGTTCACCCGCCAGGCGTGGGAAGAGCAGGTCGAGAATACTATTGATGAGATAGTGAAAACCCGCCGCGATGAAATCGACTGGGTACTGACCGATAACTCCCATCAGGCAGACAGTGATATATCACCACAAGCGCTAAGGCTGCGTCTGACCGGGCGCTATTTCACCGACTTTGGCAATGCCTGGCTGAACATGGTCAACAGCATTCAGTGGCATGAAGCAGAATCTCTGCCGGAAGCGATTGCCCAGCTCAGTCTGCTGGCGGATGTGCGTCAGTCACCGCTGGTGGCGCTGATGAATACGCTGGCCTGGCAGGGGCAGACCGGGGTCAAAGGTGAGGCGCTTGCCGATTCACTGGTGGATTCCGCGAAAAAGCTGGTGGGCCGCAATAAGAACGCACAGCAGTTCATCGTACAGGCACAGGGGCCAGAAGGCCCACTGGATAGCGTATTTGGTCCGCTGAATGGCCTGATGGCCGGGAAAGACGGCACAGGTAGCAATGGCAACCTGAGTTTCCAGTCGTGGCTGGCGCGTGTGACGCAGACGCGCCTCAAGCTTCAACAGGTTACCAGTGCTCCGGATCCGCAGGCAATGGCGCAGATGCTGGCCCAGACGGTTTTCCAGGGCAAAGCTATCGATCTGACCGATACCCGCGACTATGGCAGGCTGGTCGCCGCAAGTCTGGGGCTGGAGTGGAACGGCTTTGCTCAGGCTCTGTTTGTTCAGCCACTGGATCTGGCCTGGCGCCAGGTGCTGGCCCCGGCGACGGGCAGCCTGAACGCTCGTTGGCAGCGCACAATTGTCTCGCAGTGGAACACGGCGTTTGCCGGGCGTTACCCGTTTAAAGCCACGGGAAGTGATGCCTCACTTGCTCTTCTGGCGCAGTTCCTGCGGGGTGATTCCGGTCGTATTGCGGCATTCCTCAAAACCAATCTGGGCGGCATTCTGCATCAGGAAGGTAGCCACTGGATGGTTGATCCTTCTGCAAGCCAGGGCATGACCGTTAACCCGGCGTTTCTGGCGGCCATCAATCAACTGGCCGATATCTCCGACATTATTTTCGCGCAGGGTGATGCGGGTGTTCATTTTGAACTGATGGCCCGCCCTTCACGTGGGGTTGCGCGAATGCAGCTGACGCTGGACGGTCAGAATCTGGATTACTTCAACCAGATGGAAAGTTGGCAGAGCTTTACCTGGCCCGGGAACACCTATTATCCCGGCGTGGATCTGAGCTGGCGCAGTAATACGGCAGAAATGCGCCTCTATGAACACCATCAGGGCAACTGGGGCTTGATTCGCCTGCTGGACAAAGCGCGGATTACGCCGCTTGACAGCAGCCGCACTCAACTGATGTGGATTACCCCGGACGGCAACTCGCTGAAATTTATCATGCGTAGCGAACTGGGGAATGGTCCGCTGGAGCTGCTGAAACTGCAGGGCTTTCGCTTACCGGAATCGATCTTCTCAGTGAGCGCCGATGCCATGAATAACACCTTTGCATCCACAGCGGGGGAATAAGATGGCGACTGCAAAAGCATTGCTGGCACTGTGTGTGCCCGATGAAGCGCAACAGACTGCCCTGCTTGCTCACCAGCAGGGCAGTCTGTCGCAATGGGGTAACTGGCTCAAACCATTAGCTGACGGTGACGGGGCGGGGGAAGACCCGGCCTATGACGATGATTTCCAGTTGATGCGCGAGGAAATCAACAAACTTTCCGGTACCGATCCAGACAAGCTTTGCCAGCTGGCGGAAAAAATTCTTTGTCGCACTGCCCGGGACGTAAGAGTGGTTACCTGGTATATCTTCGCTCGTCTGCAACGGGAAGGCGAAGCCGGGCTGTGTGAGGGGCTGCAACTGCTGGTGGCCATGTTGACCCGCTATGGTGAACAATGTCATCCACGCCGCCCGAATGCACGCAAATCCGCGCTTGAGTGGCTGAACAGTA
>Ga0209371_1001709_pt1 | contig 13912 bp, 11 predicted proteins | sample AgamicAtAmrz_FD_187165 | JGI IMG/M metagenome (GOLD analysis project Ga0209371, IMG submission 187165) | Agave microbial communities from Guanajuato, Mexico - At.Am.rz (SPAdes) (version 2) | ecosystem: Host-associated > Plants > Roots > Rhizosphere | place: Guanajato, Mexico | collected 2012-06-07
CGCGGTGGTCCCACCTGACCCCATGCCGAACTCAGAAGTGAAACGCCGTAGCGCCGATGGTAGTGTGGGGCCTCCCCATGCGAGAGTAGGGAACTGCCAGGCATCAATTTAGACCATTTATGGTCATGACTTTTCCCGTGACGCGGAAAAGGCGAAATACCTGATATCAGAGGCAACATTCTGAGTTCAGTACAGAATCGGTGGAGCGGTAGTTCAGTTGGTTAGAATACCTGCCTGTCACGCAGGGGGTCGCGGGTTCGAGCCCCGTCCGTTCCGCCACCCTTTTAGGGGCGTAGTTCAATTGGTAGAGCACCGGTCTCCAAAACCGGGTGTTGGGAGTTCGAGTCTCTCCGCCCCTGCCATTTAAAAATAATCCTTTGCTCCGGCAAAGGATTTTTTTTGTCTGAAAAACGGCTATTCTGTTCTGCTTGTTCTGCTTGTTCTGCTTGTTCTGCTTGTTCTGCTTGTTCTGCTTGTTCTGCTTGTTCTGCTTGTTCTGCTTGTTCTGCTTGTTCTGCTTGTTCTGCTTGTTCTGCTTGTTCTGCTTGTTCTGCTTGTTCTGCTTGTTCTGCTTGTTCTGCCTGTCCTGCCTGTCCTGCTTGTCCTGCTTGTCCTGCTTGTCCTGCTTGTCCTGCTTGTCTGTACTGTTTCTCACCGGATTCTAACCTTTATCCCTGCATATCAAACGACCTTACCTCTTGATATTAAAGTCAGGAAATGGCCAGCAGCTGACCATTCTGTCCTGAAGGCCCTGAAATAAGGGCATATGACCGGAAACTTAAATCAGGGCGTATGACCGGAAACTTAAACTAAGGCGTATTAACCGGAAACTTGAGCAACTGTCTGATGTGTGACTGCTGATCGCTGTTTTGCAGCCAGACGGCGTAAAGCGGGCGTACGGCGACGGGCGTATCCGGGATAACGGATAAATCGGGATACTCGCTGTGCCAGATATCCGGTAAGAAAGCACAGGCACCGGTGGTATGCAGTAGCTGACGCGTCAGATGGGCTGACGTTGTTGTCAGCACGGGGACATCGTCCGCGCCCGCCAGATAGCTTTCATGCTGATGAAAATCAGCGCCCCATTCCAGCTTGATGTAATCATACTTTTCACGCTTCTCCGATTGCCGCGATCGATAAAGCGTTAGCGAAATATGACCGATCTGCTGGCTGGTCAGTTCGTCCATTTTAGGCGCTTCCGTAGTGATTAGCAGATCCAACTGGCGCTCATGCAGCTGTTTAACCAGCAAATGACGCTGAGCCACTCTTGCCTCCAGGTGCAAATCTTCCCGATTTTCATACAGCGTTTGTAGCCAGGGCGTCAGATAAGCTTCCCAAAGAGAAGCGCTGGCACCGATAGAAAGTTCATGATGCTGCTGGGTATGCGCGACCTCTTTTTTGGCCATCATCCAGGTGCTCATCAGGCTTTCGGCATAAGGAAGCAGCCTTTCGCCCGCTGACGTCAGACGGATATTGTTACGGTGACGCGTAAAAAGGTTAACGCCCAGCTGATTTTCCAGCTGCCTGATGCGAAAACTTACGGCAGATTGCGTGAGATAGAGCGCTTCAGCGGCACGTCCAAAGTGGCGGGTTCTGCTCACTTCAAGAAAGGTCTTTAATAATTCCGTATCCACATCCGTCTCCTGAAAATCATTTGTCGTCATGATTTAAATGTTTTGTTTTACACTCTGTCAAGCGTATCTAATACTCCGCGCCATAAATAGCACGGCCATAAAAGAGTTAGGAGCGTGTAAAATGGCGGAAAGCTTCGCAACAACGAATCGTTTTTTCGATAACAAACATTACCCACGCGGTTTCTCGCGCCACGGTGATTTCACTATCAAAGAAGCTCAACTTCTTGAGCGTTATGGTTACGCTTTTAACGAGCTGGATTTGGCAAAGCGTGAACCCGCAACGGAAGAAGAGCGTCTGTTTATTGAGGTATGCCGTGGTGTACGCGAACCTCAGTCCGAAGCAGAACGGGTATGGTCAAAGTATATGACGCGTATCAAACGTCCAAAGCGTTTTCATACGCTTTCCGGCGGCAAGCCGCAGATGGAAGGCGTGGAAGACTATTCGGACAGCGATGATTAATGATAAAGGGGCTTCGGCCCCTTTATTGTCAGCGATAAACGCTTTTTTGCAAGATAAAAACCTATTCCAGACTGTTAAGCAGATGAACCAGCAATCTGTCCATTGCCCGATAGCTTAATGCTTCAAGTAAATGCTCCCGTTTAATACTCTCTTTTTCCGCTAAATCAGCAATGGTTCGGGCTACTTTCAAAATGCGCTGCCAGGCGCGAACGGAAAGTCCCAGCTGATTAAGCACCTCTTCCAGCCAGCTCGCATCCTCTTTGCTTATTTCACAAAATCGCCGTATATCGCCTGGCGTTAACTTCCCGTTAATCGCTCTGGCCCGCGTTAGCTGAACGTTTCTGGCGGCCAGAACCCGCTGACGCACCGTTGCGCTGGATTCGCTGACGGAAGCCTGGCTTAATGTGCCGGGCGGCAGGAGGGGGACTTCCAGCGAGAGGTCAAAACGATCGAGGAACGGACCGGAAAGACGGCTGAGATAGCGCAGCGTCTGTTGAGGGGTGCTGCGGTTGTGCTTTACGCCATGCTGACCGGTAGGGCTGGGATTCATGGCAGCCACCAGCTGAAATCGTGCCGGATAGATGACCTTTGCTTTAGCGCGCGACAGGGAAATACTTCCCGACTCGACAGGCTCTCGCAGGGCATCCAGCGTCCTGCGTTCAAACTCCGGCAGTTCATCAAGAAACAGTACGCCGTTATGCGCCAGGGAGATCTCACCGGGTTTAGGCAAGGTGCCGCCGCCAACCAGCGCATAGCGCGAAGAGGTATGATGCGGCGCCCGGAAAGGTCGCTGACGCCATGGGTGGTCAGCCAGCGACGAACCCGCCACGCTGGCGATAGCGGCGCTCTCCAGCGCTTCCCGATCGCTCAGCGGCGGCAGCAAACCTGCAAGACGGGTCGCCAGCATCGTCTTGCCCGTGCCGGGCGGGCCAATCAGCAGCAGGTTATGACCACCGGCAGCGGCGATCTCCAGCGCTCTTTTAGCCTGCTGCTGGCCGATGACCTCGCTTAAATCCTCGGCGGGCATAATGATGTCGGTGGGAGCATAGCTGGCCTGCTGGAGATCCGCCTGTCCATTTAAATAAGCGCATACGTCAAGCAGGCTATTCGCAAGACGGCTATGCGCATGTTTTACAAGGCTGGCCTCATGACCGTTGTCCGTGGAGAGGATCAGCGTCCGCTTCGCCTCTGCCGCCGCCATGGCAGCAGGAATAGCAGCCTGTACGCCTCGCAGAGCACCCGTCAATGCTAATTCTCCCAGTAACTCATACTGCCCCAGTTTTTCTCCGCAAATTTGCTCTGAGGCCGCCAAAATCGCTATGGCGATAGGGAGATCGTATCGGCCGCCTTCTTTGGGCAGATCGGCTGGCGCAAGATTCACGGTAATGCGTCGCGCGGGAAAGGTGAAGCCGCAGTTTATCAGCGCGCTCCGGACACGTTCACGCGCTTCCTTAACCGTGGTTTCCGGCAGGCCGACCAGCGTCAGAGCAGGCAGGCCATTACTTAAATGCACTTCAACGGTTACCAGAGGCGCTTCCACGCCGATAGCCGCACGCGTATAGGTAACAGATAGCGACATAAAAACTCCTTATGGTCGTATTCTGTCCTGCTTCCTGACGGGTGACGAGAGCCGATATTCCGCTTATCGAAGCGGCTCGCAAAAAATATCGTTTCCCGGAGCTTTTATAAAAATTTGACGCGACCCATAAAAACAGGGCAAAGCCATTGCGTCTGGTACGTAATGAATAATTTTCAGGATTTAGCTTATTCCTTGATTAACGGTTGGTTTTTTATTAATCGCGGCGGCCATCATAAAATAAAGTGATGAAAAAAGTTGAATGCATCGCGCTAACTGTGATAACTCTGTAGGCATTACTTCGAACAAGTGAATTTATCGAATCTAAATGAAAGCCCTTCTACGAGTCCTAAGCCTTGTCATTATCAACGTCGTCGTGATTATTATCACGCCGTGCGGGGCTACGCTCGGAGGAAGAAAGGCTTAAAAATCAAGCCTGAATTCAGAAGAACCCCCGCACCGAAAGGTCCGGGGGTTTTTTTTTGGCAGGGCTGACAGGCTATCAACGACAGAGGAACAGAAGATGAACAGTAGAATAAAATGCTGTTGTTCCCAGCGAGAGGCGGGGAAATAACTATGAATGGTGCTCAGTGGGTGGTTCAGGCGTTGCGTGGGCAGGGAGTCGAGACTGTTTTCGGCTATCCGGGTGGTGCGATTATGCCCGTCTATGATGCGCTCTATGATGGCGGCGTCGAACATCTACTGTGCCGACATGAGCAGGGTGCTGCCATGGCCGCCATCGGTTATGCCCGTTCTACCGGAAAAGTCGGCGTTTGCATCGCCACGTCCGGCCCCGGCGCGACCAACCTTATCACCGGGCTGGCTGATGCAATGATGGATTCCGTGCCGGTGGTGGCGATTACCGGCCAGGTCGCCGGCGGCCTGATCGGCACCGACGCTTTTCAGGAAATTGACGTGCTCGGCCTGTCGTTGGCCTGTACCAAACACAGCTTCCTGGTCGGCTCGCTGGAAGAGCTGCCGGAAATCATGGCCGAAGCTTTCGCCATCGCCCGCTCCGGTCGTCCCGGCCCAGTGCTGATCGACATCCCTAAAGATATCCAGTTAGCCAGCGGCGAGCTGACAGCCCATCTGGCGGCGGTTGAAGACGAAGCGGCGCATCCTCATCAGGCGTTGGCGCAGGCGCGCGCCATGCTGGCTCAGGCTAAGAAACCGGTTTTGTACGTGGGCGGCGGTGTTGGCATGGCCGGTGCCGTAGAGGCCCTGCGTGCGTTCGCTCGCGAAACGGGCATTCCTACCGTCGCCACGCTGAAAGGCCTGGGCGCGCCGGATCCTCAGGATGCCTGTTATCTGGGAATGTTGGGTATGCACGGCACCAAGGCCGCCAACTTTGCCGTCCAGCAATGTGACCTGCTGATTGCCGTCGGCGCCCGTTTTGACGATCGCGTAACCGGCAAGCTGGATACGTTTGCTCCTCATGCCAGCGTTATCCATATGGATATCGATCCCGCCGAGCTGAACAAATTGCGCCAGGCGCATGTGGGATTGCGAGGCGACCTCAATAAGCTGCTGCCGGACTTATATCATCCGACGGAAATCAGCGCATGGCGCGAGCACGTGCAGGCGCTGAAGGCCGATCACGGCTGGCGTTACGATCATCCGGGCCAGGCTATCTATGCGCCGCTGTTTCTGAAACAGCTCTCCGATCGTAAACCGGCAAGCGCGGTTGTTACCACCGATGTCGGCCAGCACCAGATGTGGACAGCGCAGCATATGAGCTTTAACCAGCCGGAAGATTTTATTACTTCCAGCGGTCTCGGCACGATGGGCTTCGGACTGCCGGCCGCCGTGGGCGCGCAGGTCGCCCGACCGGAAGATACCGTGATCTGCGTGTCGGGCGACGGCTCTTTTATGATGAATGTACAGGAGCTGGGCACCATCAAGCGCAAGCAGCTGCCGGTAAAAATCGTTTTGCTGGATAACCAGCGTCTGGGCATGGTGCGCCAGTGGCAGCAGCTGTTTTTCTCGGAGCGCTACAGCGAAACCAATCTCTCCGACAACCCCGATTTCCTGATGCTGGCCCGCGCTTTCGACATTCCCGGCCAGCGCATTACCCGTAAAGACCAGGTGGCTGCCGCGGTAGACGCTTTGCTGAACAGCGAAGGGCCTTACATGCTGCATGTCGCCATTGATGAACTTGAAAACGTCTGGCCGCTGGTGCCGCCGGGTGCCAGCAACGAAAATATGATGGAGAAAACCTCATGATGCAGCATCAGTTATCCATAGAGGCGCGCCTGCGCCCTGAAATCCTGGAACGCATCCTGCGCGTTGTTCGCCATCGCGGCTTTCAGGTTTGCGCAATGAATATGTCTTCCGGCGAAAATAGCGACAGCATAAATATTGCCATGACCGTTGCCAGCCAGCGCCCGGTCGATTTACTGTCAACACAGTTAAGCAAGTTGATGGATGTTGCCACCGTTCACATCCAACACCAGACAACACAACAAATCCGCGCCTGAGCGCGAAAAGGAAAGAAGAATGACGAAGAAAGCTGACTTTATCTGGTTCAATGGCGAGATGGTGAAGTGGGAAGAGGCGAAAGTTAGCGTCATGTCCCACGCGCTGCACTACGGCACCTCCGTATTTGAAGGCGTCCGCTGCTATGACTCGCACAAAGGCCCGGTAGTCTTCCGCCATCGTGAACATATGCAGCGTCTGCACGACTCTGCAAAGATCTATCGCTTTCCGGTCAGCCAGAGCGTTGATGAGCTCATGGAAGCCTGCCGCGAAGTGCTGCGCGTCAACAAGCTGACCAGCGCTTATATTCGCCCGCTGGTTTTCGTCGGCGACGTGGGCCTGGGCGTGAACCCGCCGGACGGCTACAGCACCGATGTGATCATTGCCGCCTTCCCGTGGGGCGCTTACCTGGGCCCGGAAGCGCTGGAGCAGGGTATTGATGCGATGGTTTCCTCCTGGAACCGCGTGGCGCCAAACACGCTGCCAACCGCAGCGAAAGCGGGCGGCAACTACCTTTCCTCTCTGCTGGTGGGCAGTGAAGCGCGCCGTCACGGCTATCAGGAAGGCATCGCGCTGGATACCCAGGGCTATATCTCTGAAGGCGCCGGCGAGAACCTGTTTGAAGTGAAAGACGGCATCCTGTTTACGCCGCCGTTTACCTCCTCCGCGCTGCCGGGCATTACGCGCGACGCCATCATCAAACTGGCGAAAGAGATGGGCATTGAGGTACGCGAGCAGGTGCTTTCCCGCGAATCGCTCTATCTGGCCGACGAAATCTTTATGTCCGGTACGGCGGCGGAAATCACCCCGGTACGCAGCGTGGACGGCATTCAGGTTGGCGAAGGCAAACGCGGCCCGATCACGACCCGCATCCAGTCCGCTTTCTTTGGGCTGTTTACCGGCGAAACCGAAGACAAGTGGGGCTGGCTGGATCCGGTCAACCCACAACAATGACATTTTACGGGCGTCGTTTGACGCCCGTGTATCATCTGATTCTGGAGTATGAGCATGCCTAAGTACCGTTCCGCCACCACCACTCATGGCCGTAATATGGCCGGTGCCCGCGCGCTGTGGCGCGCCACGGGTATGACCGACGACGATTTTGGCAAGCCTATCATTGCCGTGGTCAACTCCTTTACGCAGTTCGTACCGGGGCACGTACATTTACGCGACCTGGGCAAACTGGTTGCCGAACAGATTGAAGCTTCCGGCGGCGTCGCCAAAGAGTTCAACACTATCGCTGTCGATGATGGCATCGCGATGGGGCACGGCGGTATGCTTTACTCTCTGCCTTCGCGCGAGCTGATCGCCGACTCGGTCGAATACATGGTCAACGCCCACTGCGCGGACGCCATGGTCTGTATCTCTAACTGCGACAAAATCACGCCGGGCATGCTGATGGCTTCCCTGCGCCTGAATATTCCGGTGATCTTTGTTTCCGGCGGCCCGATGGAAGCCGGGAAAACCAAACTTTCCGATAAGATCATCAAGCTGGATCTGGTTGATGCGATGATCCAGGGCGCTAACCCGAACGTCAGCGACGAAGACAGCGATAAAATCGAACGGTCAGCCTGTCCGACCTGCGGTTCCTGCTCCGGCATGTTTACCGCTAACTCAATGAACTGTCTGACGGAGGCGCTGGGCCTGTCGCAGCCGGGCAACGGCTCGCTGCTGGCAACCCATGCCGATCGTAAGGCGCTGTTCCTGAAGGCAGGCGAACGCATCGTTGGCCTGGCGAAACGCTACTACGAGCAGGATGACGAAAGCGTGCTGCCGCGTAATATCGCCAGCAAGGCCGCCTTTGAAAACGCGATGACGCTGGATATCGCGATGGGCGGCTCGACCAATACCGTTCTGCACCTGCTGGCCGCCGCGCAGGAAGGCGAAATCGATTTTAATATCTCCGATATCGATCGGCTTTCCCGCAAGGTGCCGCATCTCTGTAAGGTTGCACCAAGCACCCCGAAATACCATATGGAAGACGTACACCGCGCTGGTGGCGTCATCGGCATTCTGGGCGAGCTGGATCGGGCGGGTCTGATGGATAACAGCGTGCGCAACGTGCTGGGCCTGAGCCTGCAGGAAACGCTGCAACAGTACGACATCATGCTGACCAAAGACGAGGCGGTGAAAAAAATGTTCCGCGCCGGCCCGGCCGGGATCCGCACCACCCAGGCGTTCTCACAGGATACGCGCTGGGAAACGCTGGACGATGACCGTCAGGAAGGCTGCATCCGCTCCCGTGAACATGCCTTCAGCCAGGAGGGCGGCCTTGCCGTGCTGTATGGCAATCTGGCAGAAGATGGCTGTATCGTGAAAACCGCTGGCGTAGAAAAAGAGAGCCACACCTTCCGCGGCCCGGCCAAAGTCTACGAAAGTCAGGACGATGCGGTAGCGGCCATCCTCGGCGGCAAAGTCGTGGCGGGCGACGTGGTGGTGATCCGCTACGAAGGGCCGAAAGGCGGGCCGGGAATGCAGGAAATGCTTTATCCGACCACCTACCTGAAATCGATGGGGCTGGGCAAAAGCTGCGCGCTGATCACCGATGGCCGTTTCTCTGGCGGCACCTCAGGGCTTTCTATCGGTCACGCTTCGCCGGAAGCAGCCAGCGGCGGCACCATCGCGCTGGTGAAAGACGGCGACATGATTGATATCGATATTCCGAATCGCGGCATCAAACTGGATGTGCCGGACAACGAACTGCACGCGCGTCGTGAAGAGGAAGAGGCGCGCGGTGACGCGGCCTATACGCCTCATAACCGCGAACGTCAGGTTTCCTTTGCTCTGCGCGCCTACGCTTTACTGGCGACCAGTGCGGACAAAGGCGCAGTACGCGACAAAAGCAAGCTGGGAGGCTAAAACATGGCTGAGTCTCAACCGTTATCCGCCGAGCCTTGCGGCGCGGAGTATCTGCGAGCGGTACTCCGTGCGCCGGTTTACGAAGTTGCGCAGGTCACGCCCCTACAAAAGATGGAGAAAATCTCCTCTCGTCTTGGTAATACGGTACTGGTTAAACGCGAAGATCGTCAGCCGGTGCACAGCTTCAAAGTGCGCGGCGCCTACGCGATGATCGCTTCGCTTAACGAGGAGCAAAAGGCCAGCGGCGTGGTGACCGCTTCGGCGGGCAATCATGCCCAGGGCGTAGCGCTGTCGGCGACCCGGTTGGGGATTAAATCTCTGATCGTCATGCCGGTAGCGACGGCTGATATCAAAGTAGAGGCCGTGCGGGCGTTTGGCGGTGAGGCTTACCTGTTTGGCGCCAATTTTGACGAAGCGAAAGCGAAGGCGCTGGAGCTGGCGGCACAGAAGGGCTACACCTTTGTGCCGCCGTTCGACCATCCGATGGTGATTGCCGGACAGGGCACGCTGGCGATGGAGCTGCTGCAACAGGATGCGCATCTCGACCGTATTTTTGTGCCCGTTGGCGGCGGCGGCCTGGCGGCTGGGGTGGCGGTGCTGATCAAACAGTTGATGCCGCAGATCAAGGTCATTGCGGTGGAAGCGGAAGACTCCGCCTGTCTGAAAGCGGCGCTGGAAGCGGGCGAGCCGGTCGATCTGCCGCGCGTCGGGCTGTTTGCCGAAGGCGTGGCGGTGAAGCGGATCGGCAGCGAAACCTTCCGGCTGTGTCAGGAGTATCTTGACGACATTATCACCGTGGACAGCGATGCTATCTGCGCGGCGATGAAGGATCTGTTTGAAGACGTGCGTGCCGTCGCGGAGCCTTCCGGCGCGCTGGCGCTGGCGGGCATGAAAAAATATATCCAGCAGCATCAGATCAAAGGCGAGCGGCTGGCGCATGTTCTTTCCGGCGCCAACGTCAATTTTCACGGCCTGCGCTACGTTTCCGAACGCTGCGAGCTGGGGGAACAGCGTGAGGCGCTGCTGGCGGTTACGATCCCCGAGCAAAAGGGCAGTTTTTTGAAGTTCTGCCAGCTGCTGGGCGGACGCGCCGTTACCGAGTTTAACTACCGCTTCGCGGACCCGGACAACGCCTGCATTTTTGTCGGCGTGCGGCTGACGCGCGGTCTGGAAGAGCGACATGAAATCCTGCAGCTGCTGAACGAAGGCGGTTATAAGGTGGTGGATCTCTCCGACGATGAAATGGCGAAGCTGCACGTGCGCTATATGGTCGGCGGTCGCCCGTCAAAGCCGCTTAAAGAACGGCTTTACAGCTTTGAGTTCCCGGAAGCGCCCGGCGCGCTGCTGCGCTTTTTGCAGACCCTGGGCACCCACTGGAATATTTCGCTGTTTCACTATCGCAGCCACGGTACGGACTATGGACGCGTGCTGGCGGGATTCGAGCTGGGCGAGAACGAACCGCAGTTTGAAGAACATCTGGCGGCTCTGGGCTATGATTGTCATGACGAAACCCATAACCCGGCCTTCAGCTTCTTCCTGGCGGGCTAAAGCAGGCTCCAGAACGCATCAATCAGCGGCTCGTTGAGCCGCTTTTTCTGTACGCAGACGCCCAGCTCCAGCGGCGCGACAATATCAATATTTTCCAGTTCCAGAATACGGTTACGGATCGGCTCCGGGCTGTTCTCCAGCACCACGTCCGGGATCAGCGCCACGCCGCAGCCCAGCGCCACCATCGAGACGATAGCCTCATGCCCCGCCACGGTGGCGTAAATCAACGGACTGGCGATGCGGCGGCGACGGAACCAGAGATCGATACGCTGTCGGGTTGGCCCCTGGTCGGGCAGGATAAACGGGATCTGCGGCCAGTCCGGTTCCGGCTGGCTGGCCTGGCTACGAACCGGACAAGGCAGCGCGGGCGCGATCAGCACCAGCGGGATCGGGCCTAAGGCCGTAAAGCCAATGCTGGCGGGCAGCGTTTCCGGCCGTCCGGCGATGGCGATATCGGCTTCGGCGCTCTGCACCTTATCCACCGCGTCGGCAGGATCGCCGGTGGTCAGTTTGATCTCCACCAGCGGGTGTTCAGCGCGAAAGCGATCGAGGATCGGCGGCAGATGGCTATAGGCCGCCGTTACCGAGCAAAACAGACGCAGCTCGCCGCTCAGCGACGGGCCGTGCTGGCCAATGGCGTGACGCAGCTGCTGATATTGCAACAGCGTTTGCTGGGCAAACTGGCGCAGCTGTTCTCCGGCGTCGGTCAGCGTAACGGTGCGGTTGTCGCGCAGAAACAGCGTCTGGCCCAGGTCTTCCTCCAGCCGCTGGATCTGGCGGGAAAGCGTAGAAGGGCTAACGTGCATCGCCCGCGCGCTGCGGCCAAAATGACGGCTTTCGGCCAGATGCAGGAAGAGTTTCAGATCGCGTAAATCCATGCGCTTGCGGCCTCATTTTAGCGTTGCAGTATTTGCAATATGACGTTGTTAATATATCAATTTAAGCAATACATTTCCTGTCATATGATGGGGATTAAGAGGGTGATACGGCATCACCGATAAAATAAAAGACGAACACAACCTCAGGAGTTCCCATGGCTAACTATTTCAACACGTTGAACCTGCGCAATCAGCTGGCGCAATTAGGTAAATGCCGCTTTATGGCGCGCGATGAATTTGCGGACGAAGCAAGCTACCTGAAAGGCAAAAAGGTCGTGATTGTTGGCTGTGGTGCTCAGGGTCTGAACCAGGGCCTGAATATGCGTGATTCCGGGCTGGATATCGCCTATGCGCTGCGCGCGGAAGCCATCGCGGAGAAACGCGCTTCCTGGCGTAAAGCGACGGAAAACGGTTTTAAAGTCGGCACCTATGAAGAGCTGATCCCACAGGCGGATCTGGTGGTAAACCTGACGCCGGACAAACAGCATACCTCGGTAGTGCGTGCCGTACAGCCGCTGATGAAAGACGGCGCGGCGCTGGGCTACTCGCACGGTTTTAATATCGTAGAAGTCGGCGAGCAGATCCGTAAAGACATTACCGTCGTGATGGTTGCGCCAAAATGTCCGGGTACGGAAGTGCGTGAAGAGTATAAGCGTGGCTTCGGCGTGCCTACGCTCATCGCCGTTCACCCGGAAAACGATCCAAAAGGCGAAGGCATGGCGATTGCCAAAGCCTGGGCAGCCGCAACCGGCGGCCATCGCGCGGGCGTGCTGGAATCGTCCTTCGTGGCGGAAGTGAAGTCCGACCTGATGGGCGAGCAGACCATCCTGTGCGGCATGTTACAGGCTGGTTCGCTGCTGTGCTTCGACAAGCTGGTGGCGGAAGGCACCGATCCGGCCTACGCGGAAAAATTAATCCAGTTCGGCTGGGAAACCGTGACCGAAGCGCTGAAGCAGGGCGGCATCACGCTGATGATGGATCGCCTCTCTAACCCGGCTAAGCTGCGCGCTTTCGAGCTGTCTGAACAGCTGAAAACCATTATGGCGCCGCTGTTCCAGAAGCACATGGACGACATCATCTCCGGCGAATTCTCTTCCGGCATGATGGCCGACTGGGCCAACGACGACAAAAAACTGCTGGGCTGGCGTGAAGAGACCGGTAAAACCGCTTTTGAAACCGCGCCGCAGTTTGAAGGTAAAATCGCCGAGCAGGATTATTTTGACGAAGGCGTGGTGATGATTGCGATGGTGAAAGCGGGCGTTGAGCTGGCGTTTGAAACCATGGTCGCTTCCGGCATTATCGAAGAGTCTGCCTACTACGAATCGCTGCACGAGCTGCCGCTGATCGCCAACACTATCGCTCGTAAGCGTCTGTACGAGATGAACGTGGTGATCTCCGACACTGCCGAATACGGTAACTATCTGTTCTCTTACGCGGCTGTTCCGTTGCTGAAAGAGTTTATGAGCACGTTACAAACGGGCGATCTGGGCAAGGCGACGGCAACCACGACTACGGTGGATAACGCGCAGCTGCGTGACGTTAACGAAGCTATCCGCAACCATCCTATCGAATCCGTTGGCCGCAAGCTGCGTGGCTATATGACCGATATGAAACGTATCGCGGTAGCGGGCTAACCGCGCTGCTGATAACCAAAGGCGTGGTAATTTGCCGCGCCTTTGGCGTTTTTACCGCCTTATCTTATCCTCCCGCCGGTGGCTGCTGCCGTTATTGCAGATAGCGCTGCGTCAGCAAACACCAGAACGCGGCGGCAGTCACGATAATGTCGTCATTAAAATCGTAGCCGGGGTTATGCACCATCGGGCCATCGCCAGCGCCCACCATCAGGTAAGCGCCGTGGGGATGGGCCTCCAGCAGAAAAGCAAAATCTTCGCTGCCCATTAGCGGCGGCATATCGGTACAAATCAGCGACTCGTCGACCAGCTCGCGCGCCACGCTGATAGCAAAGTCGGTTTCCTGTTCACCGTTAATCAAAACCGGGCTACCGTTGACGTGCGCCACTTCTGCGGTAGCGTTAAAACTTTCAGCCTGCAGGCGGGCAATATCCCGAATGCGTTTCAGCAATAGCTGACGCACCTGCGGATCGAGCGCTCTGACGCTCAGCTTCAGTACGGCCTTTTCGTTAATGATGTTGGGCGCCTCGCCGGACTGAATACTGCCGATAGTGACGACCGCCTGAGCGAAAGGCGTCACGTTCCGGGAGACTACCGTTTGTAGCGCTATGGCAATATGGCAGGCGACCAGCGTGGCATCCACGCCCTTCTCCGGCATGGCCCCGTGAGCGCCGATGCCGGAAACGGTGATATGCAGCGTATCGGAAGAAGCCATCATGGCGCGTTTTTTAAAATGAAAGGAACCGGCAGGCAGGCCGGGCATATTGTGCAGGCTAAACAGCGCATCGCAGGGGAATTTTTCCAGCAGCCCGTCTTCGAGCATCACTTTTCCGCCATACAGCAACTCTTCA
>Ga0209371_1001710_pt1 | contig 13899 bp, 12 predicted proteins | sample AgamicAtAmrz_FD_187165 | JGI IMG/M metagenome (GOLD analysis project Ga0209371, IMG submission 187165) | Agave microbial communities from Guanajuato, Mexico - At.Am.rz (SPAdes) (version 2) | ecosystem: Host-associated > Plants > Roots > Rhizosphere | place: Guanajato, Mexico | collected 2012-06-07
GTTGGAGGTTTCATTACCGGTATCGGCGGTGTTATCATCGTCGAAATTATCCTGAAGGCATTTCGCCTCCGTCACGCGGAGATCGGGAGACGCCGACATGACGAGACCTAGAGTTAGGCATATTCGGGAAGCGGCAAAGCCGCAGGGCAGGGTGGTGGCCGTCGCGACGGTGATACTCGTCGTGTGGCTTATTTTTCTCCAAGCTTAATTCCCGTGGCTTGACATAACGCCCCATGTGTTCCCATATTGTTCCCGCGGATAGTTCCAACGCGGTGAGGCAGCTCGCCGTCATGTTTGTATGTTTGGAGCCCGCCAATGTCACTCTCGCCCAACGAAAACCTCATCTCTCTCGACGCTTACCTGTCGCTCAAAGAAGTCACTGACATGGTGAAGGTGGGCTCGTCGACACTCTATCGCTGGATGGATAAGGGTGACTTCCCCCGTCCGCGCCAATTGGGAGAGCGTTGTGTCCGGTGGACGGTTGCCGACATCAAGAAGTGGCAGGACAGCCGGCAGATCGTCGGCAACCTGAAAAAAGCGTCGTAGAAAGCGAAATTCATTCCCGGGTATAAAACCGGGTACAATTCAAAATTACGGAAAAATTTCTGAGACGATTTCAACGCAGTAGGGGTCTAAACGTGACAGACACCCCATCTGCCATCAAGCGCAAAAAACATTCTAACACTGCTGCGGACGAGGGATGCTTCGATCGCGTCGCTAGGCTTTTGAGACGCTCGAATTCAGCGCGAAGGAGAAACCCGCCTTGCGGCGGGCTTCATGCTGTTTATCCAATCAGATTTCCGGGCAGCCCCGTTCATTGGCGAAGGTGATGCGGTCCGGTCCCCGGCGCGTGAAGCCTTCGACGACGACACGGCCCGGGGTGACGCGCACGACCTCGGGATCGCGCAGGCCTGCCTCACGGGCGGCGGCGCGGGCTTCGCGTTCGCTGCATCCGCGCATGCGGGGCGGGCCGCGGCGGTCTACGTCCCGGTCACGGTCGCGGATGACGGGGCGAACGCCGTCGGGGCCGATTCTGAGTTCCATGTCCTGCGCGCCTGCGGGGATCGGCGCGGCGAAGGATACCAGGGCGACGCCCATCGCCAGAGCTGTGGTTTTCAAAAGCTTGATCATGTTTCCTCCCTCAGCCGAAACCGGCGGAAAGCTCGTTTGTTTGCGGGGAGAGAACGCGGTTGCTGTCCGTTTGTTCCTTGCGGGTGCGGTTAGCGGGAGATGCTGGGGCGGGTAAATCCGGCCCGATGGGTGGGCTTAAAAGATAGAAATCATTAACCACGTTCGTTACAATTTTATCGAATTTGCAGAAGTCGTTCGCATTTTCGCCACGTTATGCACAAGATTAAGCGACTGTTAGGTGCTTCGATGGCAGGGGCAAATAATCGAGGCAAGTGAGGGTGCGGTTCTCCGAGCCAATAGCAGCGTGGGGCAGACGATTTGAATTCTACGGTCAAGAAACTCGGCATCAACGCCAGGTCGGGCGTGAAGTGGCTTGCAATTTCCGTGCTTTGCGCCGCAACCGCATCGTGTTCCACGACGTCCGAGACCAAGCCTAAGCCCAAGCGCAGCAAGGAATATTTTTCCGAATCCGAATATGGCGTCAAAGCCAGCCCGCGCGTGGCCGATGGCAAAGCCATTCCCAAGGGCGGCGGGCGCGAGCTGATCGGCAACGCCTATACCGTCAAGGGCCGCCGTTATTTCCCGAAGGAAGAGCCGGGCTACAACAAGACCGGCCTTGCTTCCTGGTACGGTTCCGCCTTCCATGGCCGCCTGACCGCCAATGGCGAAGTCTACGACAAAGAACATCTTTCTGCCGCACATCCGACATTTCCCCTGCCGAGCTACGCGCGCATCACAAACATGGAAAATGGCGCTTCGGTTCTGGTGCGCGTCAACGATCGTGGACCGTTCCACGAAGGCCGCCTGATCGACGTTTCCAGCAAAACGGCCGATCTTCTCGACATGAAGGCCACCGGCACGGCCAATGTGCGGGTACAATATGCCGGCCGCGCACCGCTCGATGGTCACGACATGCCTTATCTGATGGCGTCCTATATTCCGAAGGGTTCGCGTTCGCCGGGTGTAGCGCCCGAAGGGCAGATCGCGACGGGCGTGATGGTGGCTTCGGCCTCGCCGAATTTCGTTCCGGCTCCTGCGTCCAACCCGAATTATGGCGGCTCCGCACAGACGGCGCTCGTCGGTTCCAAGAAGAATGCGGCGCTTCAGGCCATGCCGCTGGTCAACGGCCCGGCGCCGGCTTTCGAGCAGTTTGCGATCCTGCCGGAAATCGGCCCCATCCTGGCGGAGCGTCCGGAAGGCAATTTCATGCGTGAGCCGGCGGCGCCCGGCGGCAATTATCTGCGCGTGCCGACGCCTTCCTCCAAATTTGCGGCGGCCTATTCCGAAGAATCGGCTACCGTCTCCAGGACCGCGAGCGCCTTCGACAGCGTGCTCGTCGACCGTGGCGCGCTCAACGAGCAATCGATACTCGCCCATGTGAAGCGTCAGCAGGCGAAGTCGCGCTGACGAATTGAAGGATACGGCCGGCCTCTCGCCTTTATCGCGGGCAGCCGGTTACGGCAGGCAGGACTGGGCGGTTTCATGCGCAAGGCCATTCATCGCTCCTATTGTTCGGTCGTCGCAGCGGCAGCGTTTGCGTTTTTCAGTGCGGGCCCGGTGCAATCGCAGACCGGCCCCTTCATCGCAAAGGCCGAACAGGCCTATATGATCGATGCCGAAACAGGCACGGTGCTTCTTTCGCAAAACGAGAATCAGCCTTTTCCGCCCGCTTCGCTTGCCAAGCTGATGACGGTGGAAGTGGTGCTGGATGCGCTGTCAAAGGGGCAGGTGACGGCAGAGACGGCTTACCCCGTCTCGGAATATGCCTGGCGCACGGGCGGCGCGCCCTCGCGCACCTCTACCATGTTCGCGGCGCTGAAATCCTCCGTCGGCATCAACGATCTTTTGACCGGCATCATCGTGCAGAACGCCAATGACGGCTGCATCGTCGTTGCCGAAGGCATGGCGGGTTCGGATGCCTCCTTCGCCAAGCGCATGACGGCGCGGGCGGGCGAACTGGGCATGAGCAGCAGCACCTTCACCAATTCGACCGGGCTTCCCGACCCCGGCAACCGGACGACCGCGAGGGACATGGTGCGTCTTGCGCAACATCTGCGTGATACCTATCCCGAGCGTTACGGGCTTTTCACCAAACCGGATTTCGAATGGAACCGGATCTTCCAGCGCAACAAGAATACGCTCCTGATGCCCGGCAGCGGTATCGACGGTCTCGGTCTCGGTTTTGCGGAAGGCAGCGGTTTTGCCGCTGTCGTTTCGGCCGAGCGGGAAGGCCGCCGGGTCTATCTGGCGCTTGCCGGCATCGTGGACGACAAGACGCGGCAGGAAGAGGCCCGCCGGGTGGTGGACTGGGGCCTGACCGCCTTTGAAAAACGCCATCTCTTCAGCAAGGACGAAGCCGTCGGGTCTGTCAGCGTTTATGGCGGCGATGTTTCGCATATCGATCTTTCGCCGAAGGAAGATGTCAGCGTGCTTGTGCCGGTTAATAATCCGGATCGTATTTCCGGCCGCATCGTCTATCGCTGGCCCCTGAATGCGCCGCTGGACGTCGGGGCAAATGCCGGAACGCTCAAGATTTTTTCGGGCGAGCGCCTGTTGCGGGAAGTGCCGCTTTATACGAAGGCGGCGGTCGGCAAGGGGTCGCTCACCCAGAATGCGACAGGCGCGCTGAAGGAACTGCTGCTGTTCTGGCTCTGAAAGCCTGTTCCATGCACGGCCTCGTTCCTATGCTTTTGTTCAGGCACCGGATTTTCTGAAAAGCGCTTCACAGATTTCGGTTCGATGCTGTAAACAGGCATTTCAATATTGACGTGAATTCCTCGCAGGACGTGACATTGGCCGAAAAGACCGGATTGTTCATCAGCTTCGAAGGCGGCGAAGGCGCCGGCAAGTCGACGCAGATTCGCACGCTTGCCGAGGCGCTTCGCGGCCGTGGTTTCGAGGTGATCGTGACGCGCGAGCCGGGCGGCTCGCCGGGTGCGGAGGCCGTTCGTCATGTTCTGCTCTCGGGTGCTGCCGAATCCTTCGGGGTGCGCATGGAAGCAATCCTGTTTGCGGCGGCGCGCAACGACCATGTCGAAGAGGTCATTCGCCCGGCGCTTGCGCGCGGTGAGATCGTGCTCTGCGACCGGTTTCTCGATTCGTCCCGTGTCTATCAGGGCACGACCGGCAATCTGGAGCCGGATTTCATCGAGACATTGCAACGCATTGCGATTGACGGTGTCGTGCCGGAGCTGACGCTGATTTTCGACATTGCCGCCGAAAAGGGGCTCGCCCGCGCCAGAAAGCGCGCGGATGAAGGCGCTGCGCCGGACCGCTTCGAAAAAGAGGAAATCGAGACCCACGAGAAGCGGCGGGAAGCCTATCTGGATATTGCGCTTGCCGAGCCGCGTCGTTGCCGGATCGTCAACGCCGACCAGCCGGAAGAAAAAGTGGCGGAGGATGTCATGTCCTTCGTCGAGCCCTTGCTCGAACAGCTGAAAACAGCGGCGGGCGCGGCGCATGAGTGAGGTCCAGGGCGTTCTCGACGGTGCGATTGCGCCGCAGCAGAACACGAAGCTTTTCGGGCATGAGGAAGCGGAAGCCTTCCTCGCGCAGTCCTATCGTTCCGGCAAGGGCCATCATGCCATTCTGATCGAAGGGCCGGAGGGGATCGGCAAGGCGACGCTTGCCTTCCGCTTTGCCAATCATGTGCTCAGCCATCCCGATCCGTCGCTGGCGCCGGATTTTCTCGCCGATCCTGATCCGCAATCGCTGGTCAGCCGGCAGATCACCGCGGGCGCCTCGCATAATCTGCTGCATCTGACCCGTCCGGTGGATGAAAAGACCGGCCGCGTGAAATCCGCCATTACGGTGGACGAGGTGCGGCGGGCAGGGCACTTCTTCTCGCAGACCTCCGGCACCGGCAACTGGCGTATCGTCATCATCGATCCTGCCGACGATCTCAATCGCAACGCCGCGAATGCGATCCTCAAAATACTGGAGGAGCCGCCGAAACGGGCGATGTTCCTCGTCCTGTCGCACGCGCCGGGAAAATTGCTGCCGACCATCCGTTCGCGCTGCATGCCGCTCAGGCTCCTGCCGCTTTCGGATGCGGCCATGGTGCAGTCCCTCGATCATCTCGGCATCAGCCCGGAAGGCGAAAAACGCGACGCCCTGCTTGCCGCCTCCAAGGGCAGCGTCGCGCAGGCGCTGAAGCTGATGAATTACGGCGGCTCCGATATCGTCGGGGCCTTTGCGGAGGTCATGGCTTCCGAAGGGCCCGGCGTGCGCAAGCAGATGCATAAGCTCGCCGAGGTTCTGGCACAGAAGGACGGCGACATCGTTCTCGGCTTCTTCATGGAGCATGTGACGGAAGAGCTCATCGAGCGCGCACGGGCGGCGGCGATGGCGGGCGATATCGCGGCGGCGGAAAAACATGCGCGGCTTTCCTCGACGCTCTCGGAGCGCATCACCGTGGCGCAGGCCTATAATCTCGACAAGAAGCAGATGGTGCTTTCTATTCTGGAGGATATTCGCGGCGTTTGAAGGCGAGGGATCGTGCGGAATGTACGATTCGACGGTGGATAAATTCTCCTCCGTCATGCCGGACTTGATCCGGCATCCAGCCGCGGCGCGTCCGCGCCGTGAAGCGAGTCTTTTGCGATCAAGGACTTGATCGCGCTGGACCCCGGATCCAGTCCGGGGTGACGGCAGTGCGGATGCCAAGTGCTCGCCAATCCACTTTGTCCGCAGGCCATCGTACAAAACGTACGCTTTTTCTTTCGCTGCTGCGAACAATGGTTTAAGAGCGGTCTATCCAAAAAACAGCCTGTAAAGTCGATAGACCGTCATGACAGACAAGACACCATTCTACATCACCACCGCGATCTCCTATCCTAACGGCAAGCCGCATATCGGCCATGCCTATGAGTTGATTGCGACGGACGCCATGGCACGCTTTCAGCGCCTGGATGGAATGGATGTGTTCTTCCTGACCGGCACCGACGAACACGGCCAGAAGATGCAGCAGACGGCGCGGGCGGAAGGCATTTCGCCGGAAGAACTGGCTGAGCGCAATTCGGACCAGTTCCGCGCGATGGGCAAGTTGCTCAACGCCTCGAATGACGATTTCATCCGCACGACGGAAGAGCGTCACCACGAGACCTCGCGCAATATCTGGAACCTGATGGCCGATAGCGGCGACATCTACAAGGACAGTTATGCCGGCTGGTATTCCGTGCGCGACGAGGCCTATTACGCCGAGGACGAAACGGAACTGCGCGCTGACGGCGTTCGTTACGGGCCGCAGGGCACGCCGGTCGAGTGGGTGGAAGAGGAGAGCTACTTCTTCAAGCTTTCCGAATATCAGGACAAGCTGCTGAAGCTCTATGAGGAAAACCCGGAGTTCATCGGTCCGGCGGAGCGCCGCAACGAAATCATCTCCTTCGTCAAATCAGGCCTCAAGGACCTGTCGATTTCGCGCACCACCTTCGACTGGGGCATCAAGGTTCCGAACGATCCGAAACACGTCATGTATGTCTGGGTCGATGCGCTGACCAACTACATCACCGCGACTGGTTACATCGAGGATAAAAACGGCCCGCGTGCGAAATATTGGCCCGCCGACGTGCATATCATCGGCAAGGATATCATCCGATTCCACGCGGTCTATTGGCCGGCTTTCCTGATGAGCGCGAAGCTGCCGTTGCCCAAGCGGGTCTATGCGCATGGCTTCCTGCTCAACAAGGGCGAGAAGATGTCGAAGTCGCTCGGCAACGTCGTCGATCCGGCCAATCTGGTGAACCATTTCGGTCTCGATCAGGTCCGTTATTTCTTCCTGCGCGAAGTCTCCTTCGGCCAGGACGGCAGCTATAGCGAAGAGGGCATCGCCACCCGCATCAATGCCGATCTTGCCAACGGTATCGGCAATCTCGCCAGCCGTTCGCTGTCGATGATCGTCAAGAATTGCGAAGGCCAGATCCCGACGCCCGGTGAGTTCACCGAAGAAGACAAGGCGATGCTGGCTTCCGCCGACGGTCTGCTGGCGCTCTGCCGCGAGGAAATGGGCAAGCAGCTTATCCACCGCGCGCTTGCAGCCATCATCGCCGTCGTCTCGGAAACCGACCGCTATTTCGCCTCGCAGGAGCCGTGGGCGCTGAAAAAGACCGATCCCGAGCGCATGGGCACCGTGCTTTACGTCACGGCGGAAGTGGTGCGCCAGATCGGCATTCTCCTGCAGCCGTTCATGCCGGAATCCTGTGACAAGCTGCTGGATCTCGTTGCGGCACCTGCCGACAAACGTGATTTTGCAGCACTCGGCGAAGCGGGCCGTCTGGTTCCGGGCACGCCGCTTGAGGCGCCGAAGCCGGTCTTCCCGCGTTACGTCGCACCGGAAGCGTGAAGGCGAGACCCATGCTGATCGATACGCATTGCCATCTGGATTTTCCCGATTTCGAAGCTGAGCGCGACGATATCATCGCCCGCGCCCATGCTTCGGGTGTGAGCCAGATGGTGACGATCTCGACCCGGGTGCGTCGTCTGCCCGAACTTTTGAAGATCACGGAAAAATATCCGTCGGTCTTCTGTTCGGTCGGTACGCATCCGAACAATGCCGACGAGGAACTGGATATTTCCGCCGACGAGCTTGTGCGGCTGGCGGAGAGCCATGACAGGATCGTGGCGATCGGTGAGGCGGGTCTGGATTATTTCTACGATACGCAGAAGCCGGAAGACCAGAAGACCGGCCTCATTCGCCACATCGAGGCCGCAAGACGAACGAAGCTGCCGCTTGTCATTCACAGCCGCAGCGCCGATGACGACATGGCCGCTATTTTGCGCGCCGAAAGCGGGAAGGGTGCCTTCCCCTTCATTCTGCACTGCTTTTCCGCTGGTCCCGAGCTGGCGAAAACCGGTGTCGAGCTTGGCGGTTATGTCTCCTTTTCCGGCATTCTGACATTCCCGAAATCGCAGGATATCCGCGATATCGCCGCCACCGTGCCGCTGGACCGGCTGCTGGTGGAAACGGATGCGCCTTATCTTGCGCCGAAGCGCTGGCGGGGAAAGCGCAACGAACCGTCCTATGTGGTCAATACCGCTGAGGTTCTGGCCGAGGTGCACGGCGTTTCCTATGAGCGCATGGCCGAAATCACCACCGAAAACGCCTTCCGCTGCTTTTCCAAGATGACAAGGGTGTAGGTGTGGCAATCTACCGTCGTCGCTTCACGGTTCTCGGTTGCGCGTCGTCGCCCGGCGTGCCGCGCATCAACGGCGACTGGGGCGCCTGCGACCCCGAAAACCCGAAGAACCGGCGCACGCGAACGGCTTTCATGGTGGAACAGATCGGCCCGGATGGCGGAAGGACGACCGTTGTCATCGACACCGGCCCGGATTTTCGCGAGCAGATGATCGCGGCGAAGGTGGAGGCGGTCGATGCGGTGCTTTACACCCATGCCCATGCCGACCATCTGCACGGTATCGACGATCTGCGCATCTATTTCGCCCTTCAGCAAAGCCGCATTCCGATCTATGCCGATCCCGTTACGATGGCGCGCATAAAGGACGGTTTCGCCTATTGCCTGGAGACCCCGCCGGGCAGCAGCTATCCGCCCATCGTCGAACCGCGGATCATCGCCGATATCGACGCGGCGCTGATCATCGATGGGGCAGGCGGGCCGATCCCATTCAACGTGCACATGCAGCAGCATGGCGATGTGCATTCGCTGGGCTTCCGCATTGGTGACGTCGCCTATTGCACCGATGTCAGCGATTTTCCGACTGAGACCCTGCCGAAGCTTGCCGGTCTCGATGTCCTCGTCATCGACGCGCTGCAGCACCGTTACCACCCCAGCCATCTTTCGCTGGAACAGGCGCTTGGCTGGATCGAAAGATTCGCACCCAAAAGGGCGATCTTGACCCACATGCATATTCCGCTCGATTATGAGACGGTGATGCGGGAAACGCCTGATCATGTCGAACCGGCTTATGATCAGATGCGTTTCGAGATCGAGATCGAAGCAGCCTGACGCCGCCTGAAAAGGAACAGCATGTCGACCAAGCCTTTCCGTGCACCCAGTATGGCGAGCTTTTTCGACAATCTGCGCGCCAGTCGTCTGCGGGCGATGTTCCGGCGCGGCGAACTGGGACTGGTTATCCTTGCCGTCTTCATCGGCATTGCGGCGGGCCTTCTGGTGGCGCTGATCGGCGCCTTGAGCACGGCGTTGCATATGCTGGTTTTCGGCGTCGAGCGGTTGAGCAGCAGCGATCTTTCCGGACGGATCGTGCTTGCCGGCCCGATCATCGGCGGCATCGTGCTCGGGCTGATCATCTTCATTCTTTCGAAAACCCGCAAGAAACCCATGGTCGACCCCATCGAGGCCAATGCGCTGCATGGCGGCCGGCTGTCGCTGACGGACAGCATCATCGTCTGCGTGCAGAATATCGTCTCCAACGGTTTTGGCGCCTCCGTCGGGCTTGAGGCCGGTTACACCCAGATCGCCAGCGGCGTCGCCTCGAAGATCGGCATCAAGCTGAAACTACGGCGAGGGGACATGCGTATCCTTGTCGGCTGCGGCGCGGCGGGGGCGATTGCGGCCGCCTTCAACGCGCCTCTGACCGGGGCGTTCTACGCCATCGAACTGATCATCGGCACCTATACCGTGGTGACGCTTGCGCCGCTCATCGTCTCGGCGCTGGTGGCGACGACGGTCATCGGGATTATCGGCGGCCATGGCATCTCGATCGATATTGTCGATGCCAGCCGTGTGACACCGGCGGATTATGTGCCCGCCATCTTTCTCGGCGTCGTATGTGCGGCCATCGGCATCGTGCTGATGCAGGCGGTGTCCTTCATCGAAGAAACCGCACGCAAAAGCGCCATTCCGGGCTGGCTGCGTCCTGCCATCGGCGGCGTGGCGGTGGGCGGGCTTGCGCTGATTTCACCGCAGGTGCTGTCGAGCGGCCATGGTGCGCTGCATCTCAATATCGATGCGGAACTGACGATATACGGGCTGGCCGGGCTGTTCCTGTTGAAGGCGGCGGCCAGCGCCATTTCCATCGGCTCGAATTTCCGTGGCGGCCTGTTTTTCGCGTCGCTGTTCATGGGCTCGCTGCTCGGCAAGATTTTTGCGCTCTGCGCACCCTATATCGGTTATGGGTCGACGGCGCCCATCGTCTATGCCGTGATCGGCATGAGCGCCTTCGCCGCTGCCATCATCGGCGGTCCGCTGACCATGACGTTTCTGGCGCTGGAACTGACAGGCGACTTCCAGATCACGGCGCTGGTGCTTGCCGCCGTCATCACCACTTCGCTCGTGGTGCGCACGACCTTCGGTTACTCCTTCGCCACATGGCGTTTTCACCTGCGGGGCGAGAGCATTCGCAGCGCCCACGATATCGGCTGGATCCGCGACCTGACGGTCGGCCGGATGATGCGCGCCGATATCCGCAAGGCCAATGTCAGCATGGGCCTCCCGGCCTTCAAGGAGAAGTTCCCGCTCGGTTCGACGCAACGGGTAATCATGACCCATGATGACGGACGTTATGCCGGCATCGTCCTCGTGCCGGAAATTTACGCGGACCCGATGGATCGCGACCCCAGCAAGATCAGCCTCGAAACCTATCTGCAATACAAGAACGATGTGTTGCTGCCGACCATGAATGCCCGCCAGGCGGCGGCAGCCTTCGATGCGGCGGAGAGCGAAGCGCTGGTTGTCGTTAATGACAAGATCGAAAATCGTCCTGTCGGATTGCTTACCGAAAGCCATACGCTGAGGCGCTATAGCGAAGAACTGGATTTGAGACGCCGGGAGGCGTCAGGTGAGTTTTGAAACTACATTAGACTGTCAGTTTTATCTATTGATATAATTATGTTTTTATAATGTAATTTCATTGCCTTTAATCCTTGTCCGGGAACGTTTTTTTTCGCCGCATACACGCGTGTGGGCCGGGTTCCTGTGACCGGCACAGGAATGGGCGGAGGAACGACTCCGCCCCGGGGAGCCAATTTGTCGCGTATGTGATGCACAACAACTCCACCAAAGTCAGCTTCTGGCCCAGCACCCCGGCGGCACTGAACATGTGATCCCGCACGGCATTTTTCGTCGTCATGTCATTTTCCTCAGTGCCCGCTTGACAAAAAAACATTCGCCACGATAAATAGACTGACTACTTAATTAATAAAACGCCGAGCCGGAAAAGAGCCAGTCGGGGAAGGCGAGGTGGAGATGTTCGCATCCGTCCGGTCCCGAAGCCCGAGTGGCCAGATATTTTACTGCCTTCATCCTTACCGGCAGCGCCGTGAGCCGATGAAACTTGGAGAGTGTTATGCCTTCAGACAGCAGCACGGTTGAGACGATGCCTCTTGCGACGTCCTGCGGCCAACTCGAAACGGTTTCGGGGGCCGGGTTTCGCGGGCTCGGCCTTCCGCATCGCCGTGCGCCGCTTTATGGCGTCATCGTTGCCGGAGGCCTGTCGCTTTTCGGCAATGCGGTGGCGGCCGTCGCGTTGCCGTGGATCGTGCTGTCCCTGACCGGAAATGCCGCCTGGACGGGAATAGCGGCGGCGGCTGGCATGATACCGCTGGTTATCGGCGCTTTCTGCGGCGGCCCTGTCGTCGACCGTTTCGGTTCGCGCATCGTTGCGGTCACCGCCGATCTTGCCAGCGCCCTGAGTGTCGTGGCCATACCCTTTCTCATGATGGCGGGGCAGATGGATATCGGCCTTCTGCTCGGCTTGATCGTGGTCGGGGCGCTGCTCGACGGTCCGGGCATGATCGCCCATGATGCAAGGGTGCCGGAACTTGCCCGCATCGCCCGGATGCCAATCGAGCGGGTCACCTCGATAGATGAATTGCTTGAAAATGCGGCGATGATTTTCGGCCCGCCGGTCGCGGGCATCGCCATTGCCGCTTTCGGGATGGAATATGCCCTGCTGATCACGGCGGCCTGTTCGCTGCTCGCTGCCGTGATCGGCGCGATCTGTTTGCCGCGTCATAGGCGTAAATCCGCCGGTGCGGATCGCGGCGATGCGACATTTGCAGGTCTGCGCTTTCTGCTGACGGAGCCGCTTTTGCGTCTTCTGCTTGTCGTCGCCATGGTGATGCTGGCGGTTTTCGGGGCGCTCAACGCCGTTGTCCTGCCGGTGCTGTTCAAGGAAAGCGGGGCGGATGTCCTTGACCTCGGGCTGTTTCTCTCGGTTTCCGGGGCAGGGGCGGCTTTGTCGGCGGTGATTTTCGCCATTCGCGGCCACTCCTGGAACGGCCGGGCCGTGCTGCTTGCCGGCATATCCGGGGCGACGTTTTCCATCGGCCTCATCGCTTTCCTTCAGAGCGGTCCCTTGCTGCTCATCGCGGCCACCCTGATCGGTTTTTCCACCGGGGCGCTCGGTCCGCTCGCCAATGCGATGTTTCTGAAACGCGCGCCCGCTGCGATCCGCGGCAGCGTGCTTGGAACCACGGCTGCGATTGCCATGATGGCGACGCCGCTTGCCGTGCTGATCGCCGGTTTCGGCCTCCAGGCCGCCGGCGCCGTCTGGTTCTTGTGGGGGCTCAGCGCCACGCTCTGCCTGCTGGTGTTCTGGGTTTTCCTCAGCCCGGCCGCACGCGCGCTGGCGAAATCGCCGCCATGAGCGGGCGACCACCTGTTCCTTCGAGATGCGATCAAACCACCCGTGCGCCGCAGTTTTTGCCGCACCCGATGTTCAAACCCGGACCCGTCCTGCCATGAACGACCTGAATTCCTCTTTCCCAAATCCCCAGCCTGCAAACCCTCGGCCACTACCCGGAGAAACGACCGCACGACGGCCTTCGCGACGCCTGTTCTGGTGGGCGCTGCTCGCCATTGGACTTGCAGGCGGCGCTGTCTGGCTGATGCTGCCGGTTGAGGAGGCGCCCGCCGTGAGCCAGACCATGACGCCCGTCAAGGTGCGGCCGCATGTGTCCGTCGTCACCTCAGCGCCTTATGGTTTCAACGCCGGGCAGGACGTTGCCGGCCTTCTCGCCGCCCGCAACGATATTTCCATCGGCACGGCCGTGACCGGCCAGCGCATCGTCGAGGTTTTCGTCGATGTCGGCGATACGGTTGCGGCCGGGCAATTGCTGGCGCGGCTGGAAAGCAAGACGCTCGCCGCCCAGGTCGAGCAGACGGAGGCGACTGTCGCCCGCGCCCATGCCACACTCGCCGAGGCCGAGGCGGCGGAGATAGAGGCGAGCGAGAATCTGCGCCGCGCCGAAGGGCTTTCCGGCTCCAGCGTCAGCAAGGAACAGCTTGGCCAGCGCCGTGCCGCAGCGGCCATGGCGCAGGCCAAGATCGAGGGCGCGCGCGCCGAACTGGCGGGTGCGCAGGCGCAGCTGACCCAGCATCGTCTCGAACTGGAGCGGACCGAGATCGTTTCGCCGAAGCCCGGCGTCATCACCCAGCGCCATGCCCGCATCGGCGCTATGCCGGATAGTGTGGAGCCGCTGTTTCGCCTGTTGCAGGATGGGGAGCTGGAATTTCTGGCCGAAGCGCCGGAACGGATGCTGCCGTCGCTGCAAACCGGTCAATCCGTGGCAATCGCGGTCAATGGCGTCGCCCGCGCGATTCAGGGGACCATCCGTGTCGTCGAACCGGCGGTCAACACGCAAAGCCGTCTCGGCATCGTGCGCATTGCCGTTCCACCGGCCGCCGATCTGAGGGCAGGCGCCTTTGCGCGCGGCAAGGTCGATCTCGGCGAGCGCCGTTTTCTCGTCTCCGTTCCCGAAGCCGCGCTGCGACTGCGCCGCGAAGGTGCGGCCCAGCTTGTGGTGGTCGATGGTGAGAACAGGGTGGCGCGCCGCGCCGTTCGTGTGGGGCA
>Ga0209371_1001714_pt1 | contig 13882 bp, 9 predicted proteins | sample AgamicAtAmrz_FD_187165 | JGI IMG/M metagenome (GOLD analysis project Ga0209371, IMG submission 187165) | Agave microbial communities from Guanajuato, Mexico - At.Am.rz (SPAdes) (version 2) | ecosystem: Host-associated > Plants > Roots > Rhizosphere | place: Guanajato, Mexico | collected 2012-06-07
GCACCATCGACGAGGCGGGTTTTCGCCGCGAGCGGCATGCCGACCGCTATATGAAACCGCCGGAAGAGATGCACCGGCTGTTTGCCCGTTACCCCGAGGCGCTCTCCCGCAGTCTCGAAATCGCGAAGCGCTGCACCTTTTCACTGAAGGAACTGGTCTATCAATATCCCGAGGAGCGCACGCTGCCGGGGCTGACGGCGCAGCAGGCGCTGGAAAAGCTCGTCTGGGAGGCGGTGCCGGGGCGGTATCCGCACGGTTTGCCGGAGAAGGTTGAAAAGGCTTTGCATCACGAACTTGGCATGATCGGCAGGCTGGAATACGCTCCCTATTTCCTGACGGTGAATGCCATCGTTCGCCATGCACGCTCGCTGGATATTCTCTGTCAGGGACGTGGATCGGCCGCCAATTCGGTGGTGTGTTACGTGCTTGGCATTACCGCCATCGATCCCGTCAAGGTCGATCTCCTGTTCGAACGTTTTGTTTCTGAGGAGCGACGCGAACCGCCTGATATCGATGTGGATTTCGAACATCAGCGGCGCGAGGAGGTCATCCAGTGGGTCTATGATACCTATGGTCGCGACAAGGCCGCACTGTGTTCGGTCGTCACCCGTTATCGCGGGCGCGGGGCGTTGCGCGATGTCGGCAAGGTTCTGGGCCTGCCCGAAGATTTGACGAAACTCCTGTCCTCACAGGTCTGGCGCTGGAGCGAAGGGGTGGACGAGAAGCAGGTGAAGGAGCTGAACCTCAATATGGAGGACCGTCGTCTGAAGCTTGCCCTTGAATTGGCCAACCAGCTTGTAGGCACGCCGCGCCACCATAGCCAGCATCCGGGCGGCTTTGTTCTGACCCATGACCGATTGGACGAGTTGGTGCCGATAGAACCCGCCGCCATGGATGATCGCCAGATCATCGAATGGGACAAGGACGATATCGATGTCGTGAAGTTCATGAAGATGGATTGCCTGGCGCTCGGCATGCTCTCCTGCATGAAGCGCGGCTTCGATATTCTGGAGGAGCGGACAGGCAAGAAATTCGACCTCGCCACCGTGCCGCCGGATGACGACCCCACCTATTTGATGATTCAAAAAGCCGATACTCTGGGTACTTTCCAGATCGAAAGCCGGGCGCAGATGTCGATGCTACCGCGTCTAAAGCCCGAAAAATTCTATGATCTCGTCATTCAGGTCGCCATCGTTCGACCAGGGCCCATTCAGGGGGATATGGTGCACCCCTATCTGCGTCGGCGCGATGGGAAAGAAAAAGAGGACTATCCGAAACCGGAGCTTAAAAATGTGCTGGGCAAAACACTCGGTGTGCCGCTGTTTCAGGAGCAGGCCATGCGCGTCGCCATCGAATGCGCAGGTTTCTCCCCCGGCAAGGCGGATCAGTTGCGCCGCGCCATGGCCACCTTCAAGAATGTCGGCACCATCTCCAAATTCAGACAGGATCTGATCGATGGCATGGTAGAGCGCGGTTATGAGCAGGAATTCGCCGAACGCATCTTCAAGCAGCTGGAAGGTTTCGGCAGTTATGGTTTCCCTGAAAGCCATGCGGCTTCCTTCGCGCTGATCGCCTATGCCTCCTCATGGCTGAAATGCCATCATCCCGATATTTTCTGTACGGCGCTTCTCAATTCGCAGCCCATGGGATTTTACGCCCCGGCGCAGATCGTGCGCGATGCGCGTGATCATGGCGTGGAGGTGCGCCCGGTCTGCGTCAATAACAGCCGTTTCGATTGCACGCTGGAACCGACAGGCAAGAGGGATGTCAATGGCAAAGAGCGTTATGCCGTGCGGCTCGGCATGCGTCTGGTGAAGGGGCTCTCCAACAAACATGCTGCCGATATCGTCGCCGGCCGGCAGGACCGGGCGTTTGCCTCAGTGGATGACCTCTGGCGACGGGCGGGCGTTCCCGCCGCCGCCCTTGTCTGTCTGGCGGAGGCGGATGCCTTTCTGCCGTCGCTTTCGCTTGCCAGGCGCGAGGCGCTCTGGGCCATCAAGGCTTTGCGGGATGAGCCGCTGCCGCTTTTTGCCGCCGCCGCCAGCCGGGAAAATGCTGTCGTGGACGAACTTCAGGAACCCGCCGTCGCGCTCCGGCCCATGACTGATGGTGGCGAGGTGGTGCAGGATTACGGTCATGTGGGGCTGACGCTGCGCGAACATCCCATGACCTTCCTGCGGCGCGATCTTTCCCGCCGGCGCATCGTTACCTGCGCGGAGGCGGTGCGCGTCCGTGACGGCACATGGCTGGAAACGGCGGGCCTGGTGCTGGTGCGCCAGCGTCCCGGCTCGGCCAAGGGCGTGATTTTCATGACGCTGGAGGACGAGACCGGCATTGCCAATGCGGTACTGTGGGTCAAGACCTTCGAAAAATACCGGCGCGTGGTGTTGTCCGCCGGCATGGTCGGCATTTACGGCAAGATCCAGCGGGAAGGCGAGGTGGTGCATCTGGTCGCCCACCGGCTGACCGATCTGTCAGAGGCGCTGGCAAGTGTGGGCGAGCGCAACCGCGCTTTTCCCCTGCCGCATGGGCGGGGCGATGAGTTCCACCACGGCATGCCGCCGGAAGATCATCGCACTATCAGGAAACACGCGCCGGCTACGGTCGATGATGAAGATGAGGTGGAGCGGATAAAGGTCATTTCCCGCAATTTCCACTGAGACATATTCCTATGCCGCATCCTCCAGCCCGGCCGTGTCCTTCCTGCGGAACTGGCTGGGCGGCGCGCCGAGCACACGTTTGAAGGCGCGGCTGAAGGAGGCTTCGGAATCGTAACCGAGCTTTTCCGCCGCCACTGTCACGCGCATGCCTTCGCGCAGCCACAGCCGCGCCTGATGCATGCGCACGCGCACCACATAACGGGCCGGGCTTTCGCCCACCACGCGGGTGAAACGTTCCGCGAAACTGGAGCGGGATGCGCCCATCAGCGAGGCAAGCTCCTCCACGCTCCAGTCCTTTTCGGGATTGAGGTGGATGGCGGCCAGCACCCGCCCGAGTTCGGGATTGCGCACGGCGGCCAGCCAGCCGCTGGAATCGCCGCAGCCATATTCCACCCATGTGCGGATCAAGGTTGCCGTCAGCACATCGGCAAGCCTTGCCAGAATGCCGCCCGCACCGACGCGGTTCAGTTCCACCTCGCGCGTCATGGCTTCAAGCAGATGGGGGATGGCCGGGTCGCTTTTGGCCAGATCGCTGGTCAGCATCACATCCGGCATCAGCTGCAGCAGCGGGTGCAGATTGTCCATGTTGAACCGCATGGAAGCGGTAAAGGCCACGGTATCGCCGCCGGCGCTGGCGCATTGCAAGTCGAAAACGCCCTGGCACACTTCCTTCTTGCCGAAACGGTCGAAGGGGGAGGGCGTCACATTTTCGCCGCTGCCCAGCACATGGGCGTGGCCACGGGGCAGAAGCACGGCGTCGCCGCAAGTCAGCGTCAGCCATTCCCCGGAAGGTTTCTGCAATTTCGCCTGACCGACGCCGATGAAATGAAACCGCGCGGCTTCCTGTTCGGGAAAGGCTGTCGCCCAGGGTGTGGCCATGCGGCACCGGCCGTATTCGACACCATCGAGCCTCAGGCCACGCAACATTTCGGTCAGGGCATCATTCATGGCGCTCTCGCAAATTCGGATGTTTGGTTAAGGAATATGGATTTTCTAGCATGGAAACGCCGGGATGTCACGCATAGCTTATGTGCATCGATTTGCGGTTGTTGAACCGGACTCCCACCGGTTTCACCATTTCGCCTTTCCGTTTCAGGACGCATTCCGGGAATGCGCATCAGGAGATTTTCATGAACAACCGGACCATAAACGAGCTTGAATATGTGCCGCGCAAGACAGAGCCGGATGCGAAATGGGCGGCCGTGGTTTCGCTTTCGCTCGGCGTTTTCGGGCTGGTGACGGCGGAATTCCTGCCGGTCAGCCTTCTTACGCCGCTTTCGGCCGATCTCGCCGTCAGCTCCGGCATTGCCGGTCAATCCATCACCGTTACGGCGCTGGTCGCGGCGGTCGCTGGCCCCGGCGTCGTCATCGGCACACGCAGCATCGACCGCCGCTGGACATTGCTTGGGCTAACCACGCTGCTGATCATTTCCAGCACGCTGGCCGCCTTCGCCAACGGTCTTTTCATGCTGTTCGCCTCGCGCGTCCTGCTCGGCATCGGCCTTGGCGGCTTCTGGGCCATGTCGGCGGCGCTGGCGCTGAGGCTCGTGCCGCTTGAGAAGATGCCGCGCGCCATGGCCATCATCCTGACAGGGGTTTCGGTCGCCACCGTCTGTGCAGCGCCGGTGGGCGCGTGGATCGGCGCGACGCTTGGCTGGCGCTCGGCCTTTGTGGTTGCGGGCGCGCTCGGTGTCATCGCACTTCTCGTGCAATTGCTCACCGTTCCCTCACTGCCGCCGGCTGGCGCACCCGGTCTTTCCACCATGTTCCGCCTGTTGCAGCGGCCGCAGGTGCGGATCGGCCTTCTGACGACGCTGTTCATCGTTGCGGGTCATTTTGCCGGCTTCACCTATGTCCGTCCGTTCCTGGAAGATGTGACGCTTCTTGGCGTCGAGGCGATTTCCCTCGTCCTTCTGGTTTATGGCGTCGGCGGCTTTTTCGGCAATCTCTTCGGCGGTTTCCTTTCCGAGAAAAATACGGCATGGGCGGTGACGTTCGCGGCGACTCTCATCGCGGCATCGGCCTCCGTTCTGGTCGTGGCGGGTGCTTCGCCCCTCGTTGCGGGTCTTGCTATCGCCTCCTGGGGCTTTGCCTTCGGTGCGCTTCCGGTCAGTGTGCAGAGCTTCATCACGCGCGCCGCTTCCGATGAAGCGGAAAGCGCCGGTGCGCTGCTGCTCACCACGTTCCAGATCGCCATTTCCAGCGGTGCGGTTCTGGGCGGCCTGCTGATCGATCTTCAGGGGGCGACGATGGTCTTCGTCTTCGTGGCGATTGCCGCCCTTCTCGGCGCATCGCTGATGGCGTCGCGCCGTGGCGTGGTGCCGCAGGTCGAGGCATCGCAGGGGTAATTGGTTGGAGAAAACGGACCCGCATCCCCTGCGGGTCCTACTCCTCCTCAAACCGTCTTGATCGCATTCTGCGTCCGGTCTTTACCGACCTCGATCACATGACGCATGGCTTTCACCGCCGCATCCGCGTCACGCGCTGCAATCGCATGCACGATACGTAAATGATTGGACGCGATTTCGGCGATGGTGCCCGGCGAAGCGGCCGGCGACGAGAGCTGGAAGGAAATGGCAAGTGCTGCTTCGATCAGCCCGCTTGCCGAGCGCATGAAGGGATTGCCGGACATATGCGCCACGGCGAGGTGGAATTCGAGATCGACCTTGGCGATGCTTTCCGGTGTATGTTTCGGATTGTCGAATTTGGCGGCGATGACGTAAAGCGAAACGATATCGTCATTGGAGGCCTGCAGGGCCGCTGCTGCCGCCGCTGCCGGCTCCAGCGCCAGGCGGATCTCCGCCAGATGCGTGACGAATTCCTGGTCTATGCCGGCTTCGCAGCGCCAGCCCAGCACATCCGGATCGAAGAAGTTCCAGCTTGAGCGGTCAAGAACGCGGGTGCCCACTTTCGCCTTGGGCTCCACCAGCCGCTTGGCCGCCAGCGTCTTCATGGTTTCGCGCAGCACGGTGCGCGAGACGCCGAAGCGCATGGAGAGTTCCGCGTCATTGGGCAGCAGGGAGCCTTCCGCAATTCTGCCCGAGACGATGGCGCTGCCGAGTTCGGAGACCACATGGGCGTGGCTGTTCCGGCGTTTTCGCCCGCTTATCGTCGTTTCGAGCAGCCCCAAGCAAGCCTCCCTTGGTGGTTATGCCGGGTGTGGCCCGGCCAGTCTCCTGTTTGAATACCAGATGATTGCGCGCTGCAACACGATGAAGACGAAAAGCAGCACGCCGATGACGATTTTCGTCCACCAGGAGGACAGCGTCCCGTCAAAAACGATGTAGGTCTGGATCAAGCCCTGGATCAGCAGGCCGATAAAGGTTCCCGCCACCAGCCCCGTGCCGCCGGTCAGAAGCGTGCCGCCGATCACGACCGCAGCGATGGCGTCGAGTTCAACGCCCACCGTCGCCAGCGAATAACCCGACGAGGTGTAGAGCGTATAGACGATGCCGGCGAGGCCGGAGAGGAAACCGGACAGCGCATAGATGCCGATGGTCGTCGCGCCGATAGGCACGCCCATCAGCTCCGCCGATTGCGGGTTGCCGCCCAGCGCATAGACATTGGCGCCGAAGCGGGTGCGGCTGGCGATCAGCATGCCGGCGGCAAAGACGAGAAGCATCAGCATGGCGAGCGCCGTCAGCCTGCCGCCGCCGGGGAAGCGGTAATAAAAGCCCTGTATCGCATCGATGAACGGATGCGAGATCGGCACTGACTGGGTGGAGATAAGGTAAGCCGCGCCGCGCGCCAAAAACATGCCGGCCAGCGTCACCACGAAGGGCGGGATGGAGAGGAAACGGATCATCGCCCCCATCAGGCAGCCGAACAGCGTCGAGACCACCAGCACGATGGCGAAGGCCAGCAGCGGATGGATATTATAGGTGCCGACCATGACGGCGACGAATACGCTGGTAAAGGCGATGACCGAACCGATGGAAAGATCGATGCCGCCCGACAGGATGACGAAGGTCATGCCGACGGCCGCGATGCCGAGGAAGGCATTGTCGGTCAGGAGATTGCCGATCACCCGTGTCGACAGGATCGCCGGATATTGCAGCACGCAGAGAAGATAGGCGATCACGAAGATCGTCAACGTGGTGAGGAAGGGCAGGTTGCGGCTGTGGATCATCGCGCGGTTCCTTCCTTGGTCATGCCATTGGTGGCCGCCGGTTTTGCATGCGGCTTCGGCGCTTTCACGAAACCGAGGACGGCCATGATCGCCGGTGATTGCAGCGTCAACACCACCATGATGATGCCGGCCTTGATGATGAGGTTGAATTCCGGCGGGAAGCCCGAGACGAGAATGCCGGTATTGATGGTCTGGATGATCAGCGCGCCGATCAGCGAGGCGGTGATGGAAAAGCGCCCGCCATTCAGCGAGGTGCCGCCGATGACCACCGCAAGGATCGCGTCCAGCTCCAGCCACAGCCCGGCATTGTTAGCATCCGCGCCGCGAATATCGGCGGTGACGATCATGCCGGCGATGGCCGCGCAGAGGCCGGAAACTGCATAGACGAAAAACAGCAGGAAGCGGGCTCGCACCCCGGCCAGTGCTGCGGCACGGCGATTGATGCCGGTGGCCTCGATCAGGAAACCGAGCGCGCTCTTGCGCACTAGAAGGCCGATCGTGAGCGCCGCCGCAACCCAGATGATGACCGGCAGCGGAATGCCTGCGAACGAGCCGGAACCGATGGCGGAAAAGCTGTCGTTGTTGAAGGTGAGAATGACGCCTTCAGTGATGAGCTGGGCGATGCCGCGACCCGCCACCATCAGGATCAGCGTGGCGATGATCGGCTGTATGTCGAGAAGGGCGACCAGCACGCCGTTCCACAACCCGCAGGCAATGCCCACCGCAAGCGAGATGACGATGACCGAGGGAATGGAATGGCCATTGCTGATGAGCGTGGCCGCGACCGCGCCGCAGATGGCGATGACGGCGCCAATGGAAAGGTCGATGCCCTTGGTGGCGATGACCAGCGTCATGCCGATGGTCAAAAGCGCGACCGGTGCGGCACGCACCAGAATATCCACCAGACTGCCATAGAGCCTGCCGTTCTGGAACGAGACATGCAGGAAACCCGGCGAAAGGATTGTTATCGCTGCCAGAATGATGAAGAGCGCGGCAAGCTGCGGAGCAAGCCTTTTTAGCCGTCGTGTCACTGCTGCCATCATGCCGCCTCCGTTTTTGCCGCATCGGCAATCGCCCGCATGATGTTGTCGGCGGTCACGTCACCGCCCTTCAACTCGCTGACATGACGGCGGTCTGAAAGCACCACGACACGGTGTGCGACGGCGGTGAGTTCTTCCAGTTCGGAGGAGATGACGACGAGCGACATGCCTTCGCTGCAGAGTTTTTCGATCATTTTCAGGATTTCCGCATGCGCGCCGATATCAATGCCGCGTGTCGGCTCGTCGAGGATCAGCAGCCGGGGGTGGGTGGCGAGCCAGCGCGCCAGAATGGCCTTCTGCTGGTTGCCGCCGGACAGGAATTTGATCGGCCGGTCGGGGTCGGCCGGGCGGATATCCAGCGACTTGATGAAGCTTTCGGCCAGTTCCGCTTTCTGCCGGCGCGACAGCGGCCGGGCCCAGCCCTGCCGGGCCTGAAGCGCCAGCGCGATATTCTCGGTGACGGAAAAGTCGCCGATGATGCCATCGGTCTTGCGCTCTTCCGGACAGAAACCGAAACCGGCGGTAATGGCGGCTTCCGGCGAAGAAATCGCCACCGTCTGGCCGTCGATGACAGCCTTTCCGGTATCCGGCCGGTCGATGCCGAACAGCAGGAAGGCTGTTTCCGTCCTGCCCGAACCCAGCAGCCCGGCGACGCCGACGATTTCGCCGGGGCGGATGCCGAGATCGAAGGGGGCGATGCTGCCGCGTTTGCCATAACCTTCGAAACGGATCGGCGGCTCGCCCTCGGCAACCGTATCTTCGGTCGCCTGATGTTCATGGGTGATGTGCTGAAGCTCGCGGCCGAGCATCATCGAGATCAGTTCGGAACGGGGCAGGCTACCGATATCGCGGGTGCCGACAAGGCGGCCGTTGCGCAGCACCGTCACCCGGTCGGCTATGTCGTAGACCTGATTGAGGAAGTGGGTGATGATGACGATGCCGATGCCGCGTGCGCGCAGGTTTCTCAAGACGCCGAACAGCATCTCGACCTCGTGGGCATCAAGGCTGGCGGTTGGTTCGTCCAGCACCAGCACCTTGCCGGAAAGATCGACGGCGCGGGCAATGGCGATGATCTGGCGGATGGCGACGGAATAGCTGGAAAGCAGCGCGTTGACGTCGATGGACAGCCCGTACTGGGCAAGCAGCGCCTGCGAATTCTTCTGCATCGTGCTGCGGTCGATCAGCCCGAAGCGGCGCGGCTGGCGGCCGAGAAACAGGTTTTCGGCTACCGTCAGGTTTTCGAGAAGGTTCACTTCCTGATAGACAGTGCCGATGCCCAGCGCCTGAGCCTCGCCGACATTGGTGGGCGAAATCTCGCTACCTTCCAGAAAGATCGAACCGCTGTCGCGGTGATAAACGCCGGTGAGAATTTTGATCAGCGTTGATTTGCCTGCGCCGTTTTCGCCGAGCAACGCGTGGATTTCACCGCGCCCGAGCGAAAAATCGACGCCATCAAGCGCCGTAATCCCGAGAAAGGATTTGCCGATGGCGCGTGCTTCCAGAAGTGGTGCCGTTTCGGACATTGAGCAGGTTCCGCATGAAAAATGCCATGATGGAGCGGCACGAACGACGCGCCGCTCCTTCCGAAGAATGGGTTGTCAGTAACCCAGACCCTTCTTCGCCTCGTAGACCTTCATCGGGTCGTCGGATGCCGTGTAGAGCTTGGATTCGGTCTGAATCCACTTCGGCGGGGCCTTCTTGTCCTTCAGATAGGCTTCGAGCGCGTCGAAGGCGGGGCCGGCCATGTCGGGCGTCAGTTCGACGGTGGCGTTGGCTTCGCCGGCTGCCATGGCCTTGAAGATATCAGGCACGGCATCGATGGAAACGACCTTGATGTCGGTTCCGGGTTTCAGGCCGGCTTCCTTGATCGCCTGGATCGCGCCGACGGCCATGTCGTCATTGTGAGCGTAGACCGCACAGATATCCTTGCCGCCGCCTTCGGCCTTGATGAAGCTTTCCATCACTTCCTTGCCCTTGGTGCGGGTGAAGTCACCCGTCTGCGAGCGCGCGATCTTGATGTTCTTGTGCGAGGCAATAGCCTCTTCGAAGCCCTTCTTGCGGTTGATGGCGGGCGAAGAGCCGGTTGTGCCCTGCAATTCAACGACCTTGCAGTCCTTGGAGCCGACATCCTTGACCAGCCAGTCGCCGGCAACCTTGCCTTCATGAACCTGATCGGAGGTTACGGCGGTGAGGTAAAGATCGTCCGAAGCCTCGATCTGGCGGTCGAGCAGGATGACAGGGATTTTTTCTTCCTTGGCTTCCTTCAGCACGGCGTCCCAACCGGTCGCGACAACCGGAGCGATCAGGATCGCGTCGACGCCCTGCGCGATGAAGCCGCGAACGGCCTTGATCTGGTTTTCCTGCTTCTGCTGCGCGTCGGCGAATTTCAGCGTGACGCCGCGCTTCTCCGCCTGCTGCTTGGTGACGGTGGTTTCAGCCGCACGCCAGCCGGATTCCGAACCGATCTGCGAGAAGCCGACGGTAAGCGATTGTGCGGAAACACTGGATGCAAGGCATGCGGAAACGGCGACAGTGAATGCCGCAAGAGCTTTTCTCATCTTATCCTCCCAGAGATGATGTCAGCGTGACGGCGACACTATGAGCATATAGTAATACTCTTGAAAAGTGGTTTTTTGGCCTTTTCGCAATTTGGCTTTCGCCAGTTACGGCGAAATTTTGTCATAAAATATAATGAATCAATGGTTTGTGCGGAAATCAATTGCACTCTTTTCCTGTCTGAACATGCCGAAAATGGCCCATGACGTGGCTTGACAGGCAATGACGGCATCTAATAGTAATACAAATAAAGAGATCGGACTGAGGCGGAGTGCCGGGCCATCGGGCCAGCCGCATTCCGGCGAGGCAGGGAGGAAGAGGCCGTTGCGCGACACCGGTATCATCGTAAATGCCGAAAAATATTCGGCTAAAGCCGCAGAACAGCTCCAAATCACTCGTCTGGGGCTGCTCTGTCGGTTATGCGTGATCTCCGAAAGCTGATTCCATTTTCCTTGCGCACAACATAAGCTTGTCGCATTTCGTAATATTTTACCGTTGGCCACTTCCGGCTGGAGACCCGCATCATGACTAAATCCGACAATCTTCCCGCAACCCAGGGCAAGGGAGGCAAGCTTCGTTCGCGCGCGTGGTTCGACAACCCCGCCAATGCGGATATGACGGCACTTTATCTCGAGCGTTACATGAACTTCGGTCTGAGCCAGGCCGAGCTTCAGTCCGATCGCCCGATCATCGGCATTGCCCAGACTGGTTCGGATCTTTCGCCCTGCAACCGTCACCATCTGGAACTGGCGAACCGCCTGCGTGAAGGCATCCGCGAAGCCGGCGGCATCGCGATCGAATTCCCGGTCCATCCGATCCAGGAAACCGGCAAGCGCCCGACGGCTGGCCTCGACCGCAACCTGGCTTACCTCGGCCTCGTGGAAGTGCTTTATGGCTATCCGCTCGATGGCGTCGTGCTGACCATCGGCTGTGACAAGACCACGCCTGCCTGTCTTATGGCGGCGGCCACCGTCAACATTCCGGCCATCGCCCTTTCCGTCGGCCCCATGCTGAACGGCTGGTTCCGTGGTGAACGCACCGGTTCCGGCACCATCGTCTGGAAGGCACGCGAATTGCTGGCCAAGGGCGAGATCGACTATCAGGGCTTCGTCAAGCTCGTCGCCTCGTCGGCGCCGTCCACCGGTTATTGCAACACCATGGGCACGGCAACGACCATGAACTCGCTGGCCGAAGCGCTCGGCATGCAGCTTCCCGGCTCCGCCGCCATCCCGGCCCCTTACCGTGACCGTCAGGAAGTTTCCTACCTCACCGGCCTGCGCATCGTTGAAATGGTCAAGGAAGACCTGAAGCCATCAGACATCATGACCAAGGATGCCTTCATCAACGCCATCCGCGTCAATTCCGCCATCGGCGGCTCCACCAACGCGCCGATCCACCTCAACGGCCTTGCCCGCCATGTCGGCGTCGAGCTGACGGTGGATGACTGGCAGACCTATGGTGAAGACGTGCCGCTGCTCGTCAACCTGCAGCCGGCCGGTGAATATCTCGGCGAGGATTATTATCATGCCGGCGGCGTGCCCGCAGTCGTCAACCAGTTGATGAACCAGGGACTGATCATGGAAGATGCCATGACCGTCAACGGCAAGACCATCGGCGAAAACTGCCGTGGCGCGATCATCGAGGACGAGAAGGTCATCCGCCCCTATGAGCAGCCGCTCAAGGAGCGCGCCGGCTTCCGCGTTCTGCGCGGCAACCTGTTCTCCTCCGCCATCATGAAGACGAGCGTGATCTCGGAAGAATTCCGCAATCGTTATCTGTCCAACCCTGATGATCCGGAAGCTTTCGAAGGCCGCGCCGTGGTGTTCGATGGTCCGGAAGATTACCATCACCGCATCGACGATCCGTCGCTCGGCATTGACGCCAGCACCGTCCTCTTCATGCGCGGAGCAGGCCCGATCGGTTATCCGGGTGCAGCGGAAGTAGTGAACATGCGCGCGCCGGATTATCTTCTGAAGCAAGGCGTCAGTTCGCTGCCCTGCATCGGCGATGGCCGTCAGTCCGGCACGTCGGGCAGCCCGTCCATCCTCAACGCTTCCCCGGAAGCGGCGGCCGGCGGCGGTCTTGCCATTCTGCAGACGGGCGACCGCGTCCGCATCGATGTGGGTCGCGGCAAGGCGGATATCCTGATATCAGGTGAAGAACTGGCCAAGCGTTACGAGGCGCTGTCGGCTGAGGGCGGTTACAAGTTCCCGGACCATCAGACCCCATGGCAGGAAATCCAGCGCGGCATCGTCAGCCAGATGGAAACCGGTGCGGTTCTGGAACCGGCGGTCAAGTATCAGCGCATCGCCCAGACCAAGGGCCTGCCGCGCGACAACCACTAAAGGCAAGGCCGTTTCGGCTGGCCGCTTTTAAAAATCAGCTAAAAATCAGCCCCGGGTGCCGCCCCGGGGCTGAAATATTTTCGGACATTCGATAAGCGTCGCTCTTCAAAACCGTCGCAATGTTCCTGACGTGTGAGGCATACAGCGCCTCGTCGCCCGCCTGCCTACTCCTTCGAGGGGGAGAGCGGCTTTCCCAGATAAGGCAGGAAGAACATGTAGAGTCCGCTGAAGACAAGCAAGGTCAGCGGAAGAAGCGGGGCATAAACGATCACCGGTGGTGTCGGGCCGAAAGCCATCGAAGCGAAGTTCGCCAGAATGGTAACGGTCAGCAGAATGCCCAGCCACCGATGGCTCTGCCTTATCCAGTTTCGCAAGATCAAAGTCGCCCCCGAGAAAAAGCATCCATGATGGAATGTGACACACGGTTGCCTCAACGGGCCTGGACGAGCTTCCAGCCATTGCCGGAAGCGTCGCGGAAACTCGCATCCACAGAGCCGTAGCGGGAAATCGGTTCCTGGGTGAATTCGACGCCGCGCTTGTGCATGGCGTCAAAGGCCTTCTGGCAATCCTCGACCACCAGAACCAAAGGCGGCATGGCGCCCTTGGCCACGGCTTCGTTCAAATCCTGCGCCGTTGCCTCGTCAACGGTCGGTGCCTGCGGCCGAAACAGGCCGAGCTGGAAATCCGGCTGGTCCGGATGCTGCACGGTCAACCAGCGATAATCGCCGTTGCGTGCGTCCGTATGCAAACGAAAACCAAGTTTTTCGACATAAAATTGCAGCGCCTCGTCCTGGTCATGAACATAAAGCCCGACGACTTGAACACCATTTTTCATGAGCTATCTCCCTTTCACTCACCGTGCCTACCGCTTTCCGTTCGCCGGCGCTTCTCCGAAACTGCGATTGTGAGATGGGGGCGATGTGCCGCGCTGACGAAGCAATGCGGAACCTGCTCAAGATCGGCAGGCAAAAGCCGCATCCTGCGCCGCAATTCACTCGGGTTTTCCCCCGTCACGTCGCGGAAAACACGGCCGAACGTGCCGATGCTGTTCCAGCCGGTTTGCAGCGCGATCTCGATGACCGGAAGATCCGTGTCACGCAACAGCGCCACGGCGCGCTCCACCCGGCGGGTCAGCAGATAGCGGTGAGGGGG
>Ga0209371_1001720_pt1 | contig 13842 bp, 11 predicted proteins | sample AgamicAtAmrz_FD_187165 | JGI IMG/M metagenome (GOLD analysis project Ga0209371, IMG submission 187165) | Agave microbial communities from Guanajuato, Mexico - At.Am.rz (SPAdes) (version 2) | ecosystem: Host-associated > Plants > Roots > Rhizosphere | place: Guanajato, Mexico | collected 2012-06-07
TGGACGACTACAGCAATGCCACGCATTTCTCGTTCGCGAAATATTACCGGCCCGCAGATATCTATGTCGGTAATCTCCTGACGGCGCTGGGCGCGATTGATGCGGGTATCACTACCATGATTGATAACTCGCACAACAGCCGTACCGCAGCGCATTCAGACGCCGCCGTTGAAGCCCTGCTTGATGCCGGTATTCGCGCTATTCATGCGTCCGGCGCGCCGGTAGCAGGCGAATGGGATAAAGCGCACTGGCCTGGCAACTGGCAGCGTCTGCAGGAAAAATATTTCAGGGATAATCCTGATAGTCTTGTGACGCTCGGCGTCATGGCCCAGCTGGAGCCGGAATTGTGGGCCGAGGCCCGCAGGCTGGGGCTGCCGATCGTGACCGAGTTCTTTGGGGCTGAGATGGCCTCCGAGCTTGAATCGCTGCATCAGCAGGGCCTGTTGGGTCCGGACAATATCTTTAACCATTGTACCGCACTGCCTGATGAGGGCTGGGAAATCCTGCGTGAAGCCGGCGTGCGGGTAAACATCTGCCCGCGCTCAGATTCGCACTACGGTATTGAAAGCGGGATGTTTGCCATTGAGGCTGCGCAGCGTCATGGCATCGCACCGGGTCTGAGCGTGGATAACGAAACGTCATACAGCACCGACATGTTTATGGAAATGCGCGTGGCGTTCTATCTGCAGCGCGTGATGGGGATGCATAAGCAGCACTGCTGTGATTCAGAGCATTCACTGACAACGATCCCGGCAGCGCAGCTGCTTAAATCGGCAACGGTCGATGGTGCGTTTTGTGCCGGACTGCAGGATAAAGTGGGCAGCCTGACGCCGGGCAAACAGGCTGATCTGATCCTGATTAACGCGGCTGACCTCAACCTTTACCCGAACGGAAATGCATTCGGAACGGTGGTGCATGCAGCTGAACGTAGCAACATCGATACCGTGATGATCGGCGGGCGCATCGTCAAGCAGAACGGCAAAGTGCTGGGTGTGGACAGTGAGCGCCTTCGCGCCGCCATTGATGAATCACGCGAGCACCTATTTGCGGCAGCAGGGTATGAGCCAGACATCTTTGCGGAAAAATTCCTGCCGCTGATCCAGGCAAACTGACAGGGAATAACAGCATGAGCGCGATTTATTACGTAATAGCTTTTGCAGCGGGCCTGGGTATTACCCTTCAGACGACACTGAACAGTCAGCTTGCAAAAGGGCTCGGCGGGGATCCGGTCACCGCCGCGTTGTTTTCCTTTACGGCCGGGGCGTTCGGCCTTGGAATTTACTCGCTGCTGCGTGGAGGGTTATTCACCTCCCTTGCTGCCATTCCTTCGCAGCCTGTGTGGAGTCTGGCGGGCGGACTGATTGGTGCCTGTGCGTTATTCAGCTACGTTGTACTCGCTCCCAAAATCGGTTTTTCAGCCCTGCTCGGTCTGGCGATTGTCGGACAGTTACTCTCATCACAGGTGATCGACAATTTTGGCCTGCTCGGCGCGATAAGGCGGCCAGTCTCGTTGCTGAAGCTGGGAGGAATGCTGGTCATGCTGATTGGACTCGCCATCATGCTTTTTGGCGACAAACTTTCTGCACGTTTTCTGCCCTGAGCGGGTGAGAATGGCTCTTTACGGCCGCCTGCAGTTATGCAGATGGCCGTAAGTTTTTAATCAGGCGCGATGCGAAACTTTTATATGTGGGAGAAATAACATGTTTTCAGTGGCTGCTGATGTCAGAAATTTGCTGGGAGAGTGCCCAATCTGGTGTGAGAGGACACGCAGGATTTACTGGACTGACATTGAAGGCAGCGAGCTGCTTGCCCTTGAAGAAGATACCAGTGTTGTGATGCGCTGGTCCCTGCCTGAGCGCCTCGGATCGTTTGCACTTACTGAAAATTCTGACGTTTTACTGATGGGGCTGGCGTCCAGATTCGCCTTCTGTGATCTGAATACGGGTATCTTTACGTCGGTAGTGGCGTCACCGGGAGGACCGGGAACGCGGACAGGGGATGGTCGATGCGACCGTGAAGGTAATTTCGTCTTCGGGACCATGGATGACGGGTACCCCGTGAAAGCCATCGGAAAATTTCACAGGCTAAATGCAGCGACACTAAGCATTGAGACACTCCCCCTGCCTGAGGTTGCCATCCCGAACAGCATTTGTTTCAGTCCGGACGGCAGCACGATGTATTACTGTGACTCGATGCAGGGCCGTATAATGTGCTGCGATTATCCCTCTATGAATAACCAGCGCGTGTTCACTGCAACAGAAGGAAAGGGGGCGCCTGACGGCTCCTGCGTGGACGCAATGGGTTATGTCTGGAATGCCGAATGGGGAGGAAGCCGTGTTGTACGTTACCGTCCGGACGGAACGACGGACAGTATCCTGCCCTCTCCAGGAGTTCAGAGCACTTGCCCGACACTCGCCGGAGAAGAATTAACAACGCTGTATTGTACCAGTGCCAGCGTGGGTCTTTCTGTGCCGTCAAGACATGATGGAGCGTTGCTAAGAGCGAAATCAGCCGTATTCCCCGGTTTACAGGAGAGCCGGTTTTCAGCGCACACAGCGTAACCGCTTTGCTGTCAGTGCCAACAGGGGAACAGAGTCTTTCTCATCACCCTATTCGGGCAGGCTGGAGAAAGACTCTGGTATTAATTACAGAAGTCTGAATGCGTCTAAAATGAGCTGCCCGGGGTGAGATTTGCATTTATCCAGGTTGCCACGTCGGTAACCGGAATGTTTTGGCGTTCATTGAATGTTTGTTCCTTACTCCACGCTACTCCCCGCCCCTGTGCAAAAACAGCACGATACTTGGACATCATGTCCTGCGGGGCGAGCGCCAGCTTATCCATCAGATATTGTTCGCTCCATTCCGTGCAGCTGAAAGGACGGCCAAGCGCTGATTGCAACTTATCTGCTACCTCTGCGTAGGTCAGTGTATCACCGGCGATATACACAATTTCATTCCGGATACGAGGAGTTTTAAATACGATCGCTGCCGTCAGCATCCCGATATCATCGGGAGTAGTCAGCGTCATGGTGTTGTCAATACTGCCGAGTGCGTGAACAGTATCGTTCTGCAGATCGACCACACCGAAGTCTGGCTCAAACAAATAGCTCATGAAGATTCCGGTCGAAATGATGACCCACTCAGTTTCATGCTGGCTGCGTAGTAAATCACGCACGTCAATCTGCGCGTCGAAGATGTCTTGTGGACTGCCGCGTCCGATGGCATCAAAATCGGCACCAAACTGCCATGGAAAATAGCGTGGAATCCGCGCCTGCAGGGCCGCCTGCGCCAGTTTCATTGGCGTATTAATTCCGGCTGCGTACCCGGCGCAGCCAACGACTGTGTCAAATTTCGCAAAAAGCGCGGCCAGTTCGTCGACAGAACTCATGACGAGATCGCCCGCAACTATATTGATTCCGAGGTTTCTGATTTCCGTGATAACGAGTTGTTTGTCAGGTTGATCTGACGTTATGGTACTTTCGCGTAGCAGCACGCTGACTTTCGCGCCTTCCACATCTTTTGCCCGAAGGGCAAGATTTCGCAGGACGGGAAGGCCCAGCTCACCGGCACCGAGCACAAGGATATTTTCAGACGTAGTATTAAGATCAGTTTTTTTCATAATCAGGCCTTACGTGAATTGTTGTGCCACTTTAGCAATTCATAACAGGCTACAAAAGAAGGTACATGTATGATACCAGGAATCAGTGAAATGGACCGGGACGAGATTCTTCAGTATTCGCAGGCTGTTTGTCAGGGGCTGAGAGAGGATGATGATGGCTTGCGGCGGGAGGTGCTGGCTCATGCAGGAAGCCGCTGGTCACTGGGCATTATCAACACGCTTGGCGTTTATGGCAGACTGCGTCACGCCGAAATTGGCAGGCGTATGCACGGCGTGACCCAGCGCATGCTGACGCATACATTACGACAGCTTGAGCGTGACGGACTGGTTATCCGCTATGATTTCAGTGAAATCCCGCCACGAGTCGAATACGAGCTGTCCGATACAGGTATGGAGTTACTTATACGAATGATCCCGCTGTGGACCTGGATTGTCGATAATGCTGATCGCTTTCGTGAAGACCGGTTGAGATATGAAAAAAATAATAGTAACCAGGGAACGTAACGGGCCATGAATATAAAACATCACTTTTCATGGTTTGTAACGAATACAGGAATTTGAATTGATGAGCCTTCGGATCTGTATGTATACAGTAGCCATCCGGAACAGAAACGATTTCAACGGGCTCGGCGGAATTGTGAAATGTATAAAAATTGATTTACGTATTTCTATTGCCAATATCAGTCGATACATATTTCACATGGATATTATGGCGAATTTTAGTTTTACCAATATCAATTCTCATTTGAAATGACCTGGCAGGATATTATACACTTTCAGAATAACAAATGGCGTAACAAAAAATACTTTAAAAACTGGTAATTTCTTATGACCTTTAAAAAGAATAGTGAAGCTTCATCTGATTATCATGATCTCGCTGGTTATGTTCAAGGGGCGAAAATTATTCATTTCGCTTTGACAAGAACCCCCATAGACAATATCAATGATGTGGTTTATGAGACAGTGAAAAAAACTCGATCTGTCAGACAATTACACATGTCATTTCTGGTTCCTCGTACCAAAATTTTGAAACCAGCTATCATCTATTTTCCTGGGGGAGGATTTATGACAGCGGAGCACAATAAATTTATGGAAATGCGCATGGCTTTAGCGGAGGCTGGCTTTGTTGTTGCAGCGGCAGAATACAGGACAATTCCGGATACTTTCCCTGCACCAATGATAGATGCTAAAGCAGCGGTTAGGTACCTTCGTCAACATGCTCACAATTATGGAATTGACCCCTCACGAATTGGTGTATTTGGCGATTCTGCTGGAGGATGGCTGGCGCAGATGCTTGGTACCACTAATGGCGATAAATCATTCGATCATGGCGATTTTCTTAGCCAGTCCGCGGATGTGCAAGCTGTGGCTACGCTTTACGGAATATCAGATCTGCGTAACATAGGTGACGGTTTTCCGCATCACCGACAAAAAGTGCATCAGTCTCCTGCAGTCACGGAATCACTGCTAATTAATGGTGTGGCTTTCAAGAATTTTGCGGGCGCCTCCATTAGTTCTACACCTGAAAAAGCGATAAATGCAAGCCCCATAGGACGTATCAAGGGATGTGAACCCCCATTTCTAATAATGCATGGAAGTAAGGATACATTAGTATCACCTAAGCAGAGCGCAACTCTTTACAAAGCCCTTCTGGAATCGGGAAATAAAGCAGACTACGTACTTATCGAAGGTGCAGAGCACGGTGATGATCACTGGTATCAACCCGTTGTCATAAATAGGGTTGTTGATTGGTTTTGTGGGCATCTTGGTTCTGAGAATACATGATAGCCGACACTCCGTTGAATCACTCAGGTTGTAGATAGTAACGCCCGCTTCTGCAAGAAAGCGGACAAGCTAACTGAGCTGAAGATCCGCTTTGAGCAAAGAGCAGAAGTAGGCGGCGAAGCTATGAGATGATTAGTGAGGTAATTGCGATGTACTAAAGCTAATCGCGGCAGTCACGTTCTTATCCTCTGCGTCCTCTCATCACCTGTTCATTGTTGAGCGCAATATAGCGCTCAAATCGGCCACTAAGTAGCGTAAGTTTCCGAGGCTAATCTTTGATGGCAAAGGCTTCGAGGATATCAAAGTCATCCAGATACCCTACTAAAAACTAGTGCACTTATTCCAATACGTCTAACAATGTAATGTTTTTACTTTGCTGCTGCTCTTGACCCTGACCCCGAATATGATCCATGCACAATCAGGAATAACTGGCTTCAGGTTGGTTACCTTCATAGATCTCAGAAGAGGATAGAATTTGGTAAAGTTTTACACAGAGCTTCTAACATGTTCAATCTATGGAGTTAATATGCGATAAACGATCAAAATCAGACTGACATTAAATATATATAATTAAGACTGTAAATTAGTCAAGAATGGTCATTATTGATGACCTGCCCCCAGGATTAAATACAAAACTCAGTTAGTAATGTCGGATCCTTCACTCTCAGAATTACCCTTTCTCCAGCTCGCTGCAAATTCAGACGGCGTCTGATAATTCAGCGTGGAGTGCGGACGACATTCGTTATAATCCTGACGCCATTCGCTGATGGTTTTCCTGGCATGACTGACGTCGCTGAACCAGTGCTCATTCAGGCATTCATCGCGAAAGCGTCCGTTAAAACTCTCAATAAATCCGTTTTGTGTCGGCTTGCCGGGCTGGATAAGTGTCAACAACGGGTAAAAAGTGATCCACTAACCGTCACCACCAACGGTTTAATATTGATCCACCTTGTTTACTCAGGATTAGCTTCCGCTATAACCCCGGCCTTTCGTTTCTGCTTCAGTCGATAGCTCTCTCCTTTTATCTGGACTACGTGTGAGTGATGTAAGATCCGATCCAGCATCGCCGATGTCAGGGCCGCATCACCTGCGAACGTCTGGTCCCACTGCCCGAACGGCAGATTGGAGGTCAGGATCATCGCGCTCTTCTCGTAACGTTTGGCTATGACCTGGAAGAACAGCTTGGCTTCCTCCTGACTGAACGGCAGATAACCTATTTCATCGATGATAAGCAGCTTCGGGGCCATGACACCGCGATTGAGTGTCGTTTTGTAACGCCCCTGACGCTGGGAAGTTGACAGCTGTAACAGCAGGTCCGCTGCTGTTGTGAAGCGAACCTTGATGCCCGCCCGTACTGCTTCGTAGCCCATGGCTATCGCCAGATGTGTTTTTCCCACGCCCGAGGGGCCCAGTAACACGATGTTTTCGTTACGTTCGATGAAGCTCAGGGAGCGCAGCGACTGGATTTGCTTCTGAGGAGCGCCGGTGGCGAAGGTGAAGTCGTACTCCTCGAACGTCTTCACCGCCGGGAAGGCTGCCATCCGTGTGTACATCGCCTGTTTACGCTGATGCCGGGCCAGTTTCTCCTCATGTAACAGGTGCTCCAGGAAGTCCATGTAGCTCCATTCCTGATCCACCGCCTGTTGCGACAGCGCCGGCGCTGCGCCGATAAGACTGTCCAGCTGCAGCTGTTCGGCAAGCACCATCAGCCGTTGATGTTGCAGTTCAACCATCATGCGGCTCCTCTGCAGAACGTATCATAGATGGAGAGAGGGTGATGCAGTGGCTGCCTGTCGAAGGTCATCAGGCTTTCATCAACCTGCACGTCATACTGCTTTTTCTCCGGTGGCAGTGCCAGCATGGATTGCTGTTCCTCCACCCAGCGATCGCAGGGGCGGGACTGGATAGTTTCATGCTTCCGCTGGTTGGCCACATCGTACAGCCAGCGCAGGCCGTAACGGTTTGCGGTTTCAACATCGACGGAGATCCCCATCGGACGCAGGCGCGTCATTAACGGGATATAGAAGCTGTTTCGGGTGTACTGCACCATCCGCTCCACCTTGCCTTTAGTCTGCGCCCTGAAGGGACGGCACAGGCGGAGAGAGAAGCCCATCTCTTTGCCGAACTGCCACAGGGAAGGATGGAACCGGTGCTGCCCGGTCTGGTAAGCATCACGCTGTAGCACCACCGTTTTCATATTGTCGTACAGGACTTCCTGCGGTACACCACCGAAGAAGCTGAACGCATTGCGGTGACAGGCTTCCAGCGTGTCGTAGCGCATGTTGTCAGGTAAGCGTCACATACAGACCGTATTGACAGAATAATTAGAGGCAGCGAGGGGACAGTACAATACGCCAATATATTTACAGAACTGCCCGAAATGAATAAAAAGCCCTGCGGAGAATCCCGCAGGGCTTTTGTCTGCTGAAAACAGTGGCTGTTCAGGGCGTTCCGGCTGCCCGCAGGGCAGAACCGGATCTGACTCGTTTACGTCCGTCTGTTTACATCTGTCAGCTTCCCTGGGGAAACTGAGCGGTGCCGGGTGCCTCCCGGTGAGTCAGGAAAAGCCACAGCCTGACCCGCTTATTGGCCAAGGCTTTCACCCCTTTTGTGGCTCAGCCCCGCCGCTGAGGGGGATTCACCGCCCGGGTAAAATAACACACCTCCCACGAAATTCTGGCATTACTCTGTTTACCACCGGTACTGAAAAACGCTGTATAAAGCAGTATTTCATAACGGTGGTAACCGTGACAGCCCGCGCTCAGTGCCGGTTAGCCGCTAATACTGATCGTCAGTGTGGGTTTGTCAGGGGCCGGATGACCAGTTATGCCCTGCGCCCAATTTAGTTCCGGCCGGTATCTGGTCTGGTAAGCGGAACGCTGATAAGTTAAGTAATTCTGAATTATTTCTGACTGAGCAGGACGCGATATAACCGTGAGTATGATGACTGTCTTGTTCACACTCACGCCCGTGTTTTACTAATTTTTTCCTGAAAGGAGTTTAATATGTCTTATGAAAAAAAGTACGCAATGTGGACCGTCAGCCTGATGAGTCTAAATTTACTGTCATTTTCATCAGTGGCAGCCAGCGTGTGTGCTTCAGCTGGCGATAATGAAGCTCAGACCGTTACCAGTCAGGAAACCGAAGAATGTACGGTTTCGCCGTCACTGGGTTTTTTCTCGGTGGCTCAGGGGGCTTCTGTTGATGTTACCCGTGAGGGCGTGGGTGGCGTCGCGGTCTATATTCCGGACAACAATCTGGAAGTGTTTGGTAATGGTGGCACCATCACTTCTGCTTACACGGGTATACGCATAGCCAGTAACGGGCCTGGGGTGTCAAACGAAACTCACATTGATGACTTTATTAATGATGGACTTATATCCGTGACCGGAGGGACAGGTATTGCCGCCGTTTATAACGTTTCAGGGTTTATTGGGGATTTTACAAACAGCGGCACACTGCAGAATGATTCCCTGATCACCAATATGGCCCTCAACAGCGATCTGACCGGAAACGACAATTACACCACCGCCCTTTATAACCTTTCATCAATTGACGCGGTTTTTAATAACGGGAAAATCAAAGCTGCGACAGGTATTACTAACCTTACAACGAGTGGAATAACCAACCGGATAGGTAAAATTGACAATACGGGCACCATTACGGGCTCCGTCGGCAATGGTCTTCTCAACGAAGGAACGATTGGCAGTATCCTCAATGAGTCTGGTGGAATCATTCAGGGGGCAGACACGGGTATAAGCAATGCCGGTAACATCTCTCAGATTGTAAACAGCGGCACAATCAGAGGGGGAAACTGGTCTGTATACAATTCAGGCAACATTAGCGGCGGTATTCACAACTCAGGATTGCTTGATGGCTCTGTTTACCTTGGCAACTCAGCTATTTATATCAGTGGGACCAGAGCGGTTATTAACGGCGCATTAACCGGTCAGGCGGGTTCTGCAGTGTTCGTGGGGGATGGAAACACGTCCGCAGCGTTCACCGCCACGAATAACGCAAGCGTGGACAATATTACCGTCACGTCCGGCAGTTCACTGACGCTCTCACCATCTGCCCGCTGGTCCGCCGCTAACGGCACGGTAAACAACGGCACCCTGAGGCTGGAAAGCGGCAGCATTCTTGACGGGGCCCTGTCCCAGAATGGCACGCTGCTTTTCAGTACGGAGAAAAACGCTGCTTCTGTCATCAATGCCAGCCTGACCAACCGCGGAAGCCTCGTGCTGAATCCCACCCCGGCCAGCGCAGGCAACACCCTGACCGTAAACGGTGACTACATCGGTCTGCCAGGCAGTTCGGTGTCGCTCGGCAGCGTGCTGGCTGGAGATGACTCACTGACCGACCGTCTGGTGGTGAACGGGAACACGCGCGGTGCCAGCACCCTCTTCGTGGCTAACGAGAACGGCGGCGGTGCGCAGACCCTGGACGGCATTCAGCTCATCCGCGTGGGAGGGCGCTCTGACGCGGTGTTCTCGCTGGGTAACCGCGTGGTGGCCGGTGCCTATGACTACAGCCTGCGCAAAGGAAACGTTTCCGGAACTGACCCGGCTGGCTGGTACCTGACCAGTTTCACATCCGTGTCACCTCAGCCCACTCCGGAGCTAGCCAGAATGTACCGTCCGGAGGCAGCAGCCTATACCGCCAACCTGCAGGCGGCGAACACCCTGTTTGATTTGTCGCTGCGTGAACACAGTGGGGAAACGCGCTATACCGACCCTCTGACGGGTGAGAAGCGGACAACCAGCCTGTGGATGCGTAACCTCGGCGGACACGGGCGGACATCAATGGCTGACGGACAGAACAGCACGCAGACTAACCGGTATGTGTTGCAGCTGGGTGGTGACGTTATGCAGGGTTCAACCAGTGGCACCGATGCGGTTCACGCCGGCCTCATGGCGGGATACGGCAGGGCAGACAGCAGCTCGCACAACGGCCTCAGCGGGCGGGACGCAAAAGGCCGCGTGAGCGGATACAGCGCCGGGCTTTACGGAACCTGGTACCAGAACGCGGAGGCAAAGTCCGGCGCGTGGGCAGATACGTGGGCGCAGTACAACTGGTTCCGCAACGAGGTGTCCGGCGACACGCTGCCGACAGAGCGTTACAACAGTCAGGGAATAAAGGCGTCGGCTGAGGGGGGCTACGCGTGGCAGGTGACAAAGTGGGTGAGCGCCGCCGGTATGGAAAACCGGGTATTCCTTGAGCCGCACGCGCAGGTCCTCTGGTCCGGCGTCCGAGCGGATGACCACACAGAGGCGGGCGGCACCCGCGTGCAGGGTATTGGAAACGACGGCGTTACCACCCGCCTCGGTCTCAGAGTGTACCTGAACGGGAAAAGCCGGGCAGACCAGCAGACCGTGCGCGAGTTCCAGCCGTTCGTGGAAGTGAACTGGCTGCACAATACACAGGTGTACGGCGTGCGCATGAACGAGGACGCGGATGATGTGCGGGGGAGCCGGAATATCGCCGAGCTGAAAACGGGCGCGGAGGGGCGCCTTTCGCAGAGCCTGACGGGCGCCGTGGTATTCACGCAGCAGGCCGGAGGCGGCGGCTATCGCGACAGTCAGGGTTCGCTGCAGGTGAGCTACCGGTTCTGAGTTCTCACACCGTGGCGGATGACAGTCAGCGGCCTGCCCACCGGCCGCCTTCCAGGCTGCACCCACCCGCCTTTCCGCCTCACGCAGGTACGCAAACCTGGCGCTGTCATCATCGTGGCGGCCCAGGCACTCCCTGAGCTCAAGCCGAATGTAGCACAGTTCCGGAGTACCGGGGTGTCGCCGCAGATGCAGAATGCCTTTATCAAACGGTTTAACCGGACGTACGACCTCATGAATCTCTGAATAACCTGATGCCGGAAGAATACAGGCTGAAGGCCGAAAACGCGGAAATCTCAAAAATTCCGTGGAACTAAATTAAGCGTAACATTCAGGCCACGCTGACGTCGTCAGTCAGGTCCGTCCCCTTGTCAGTTGGTGGAGGGAGTGAACAGGATATTCAGGTGACCGGTGTAGTTAACCGCCCGCAGGCTCCTGTAGGGCACGCGCTTTACCTTAACGGTCACGACCGAAGGAACGCAGGGAACCAGGCCCTGAATGCCGTCCGGCAGCTGTACATACTTCAGCCGGCCCTGCGCCGCGCCGCCGTTCTGCATGTTGCTCCAGAAAAAAGGCGTGCGGTTGGTCACGGCCTGGGGCGTACCGGACGGGTCGGTCAGGCTGACGCTGTAGTCCATTTTTCCCGTTCCGCTGTTGTTGTAAACCGCAAAGTAAGGGCCGGTGTTGGCGGCGTTCTGGTCCTGAAACGTCAGCATGTACCGTGATGTGGTCAGCCCCGCGCCATCGTAAAGGCACAGGTCGACGGAGGCGCTGCCCGTCGTCAGGTCGCCGGACGGCTTAACAGGCAGGGGCAGCAGTGCATGTGATGAGTTCTGCTGCGGAAAAAAATGCCGCAGGCTGCGTGGGACCGAAGAAAACATTTATTGAAGGAATATCAGTTTGCTGAAACACATAAGGTGGCGTACCGACTTCGTTTCCTATAGTGAGGCCAGTTAATTGACGAATTTGTAATAATGCAGTTTTCCCCGCACTGGCGCGAACTTTATCAGGGTCATTCACGACCACGTCAAACAATTTCGTTCTTGGCATATTACCCCTGTACTGGTAAAGGCGTCCGTAGTAAGGGGTATCTGGGGCATAACCCGTGTAAGTAACAATAATATCCCTGGATAAAACCAAAACTTCACCGGTTTTGCATACGGACACCCTTCCCGTATTTGCGTACCGGAGCATACCTACACTGGGATTCGCACTCAAGGTACAACCGGGGTCCGGGGCCGTAGTGGAATACATCAGAGGAAAGGATAAGCTCACCTTATGGGGGCGCGCCCATACTACTCTTGGTGTAAAACTGTATAGCCAGGCTTTTCATATAAAGAGTCCCCAGCACAGTCCCTTTTTTGATTTGAGAGACGGGTACATCGTTTCGCACATATTCAGCATCGTAAAAACCCGTAAGAGCAGCCGACGCCGTTTCAGCGTGAAGTGATAACACGATAATAAGCATAATTAAAAAAGGACTAACACGAGCCAGGGAAAAACAGCGGGAGGAGCACATCAGCATGGAATATCTTCTTCTTTCTTAACGGCAGCCAGAGAGGATTGCCAAAGCAGCCAAAGCAGCCAAAGCAGCCAAAGCAGCCAAAGCAGCCAAAGCAGCCAAAGCAATTATACGCACTTCCCGATTCAGGTGCCTGATTCATCTGGCGAAAACAGATTTTCCGAAAAGGAAATTATAATGACAGCCTCATCCGTCACACCCGGTCCGCACTGACGCTCACTGCGCAGACAGGTCGGCCTTCCACGGCAGCAGGTCGCGGACCCGGTTCACCGGCCAGTCCTGGATGTGCGTGAGCACGTAACGCAGCCAGACCTCCGGGGCCACGCCGTTCAGCCGGCAGGTACCGATGAGTGAATACAGCACGGCGGCCCGCTCACCGCCTGCGTCTGAACCGGCAAAAAGCCAGTTCTTCCGGCCCAGGGCAACGCCGCGCAGCGCGTTTTCCGCGATGTTGTTATCTATTTCGACCCAGCCGTTGCCGCAGTAGAGGTTAAGTGCATCCCACTGCTTCAGCAGGTACGCGAACGCCTTCGCCGTATCCGAGTGGCGCGACAGCACCTTCATCTGCGCCTGTATCCAGTCGTACAGCGACTGCATCAGCGGAACAGACCTGGCTTTTCTCACCGCCAGCCGTTCGTCTGCCGGGCTGCCGCGTATCCCGGCCTCGATGGCGTACAGCTCACCGATGCGCTTCAGCGCTTCAGTGGTGATGTCCGTTGGTGTACGGACGTGAACGTCGTGGATTTTTCGCCGGGCGTGCGCCATGCAGGCCGCTTCCGTGATGCGCCCGTCTTCGTACAGCGCGTTATAACCACCGTACGCATCCGCCTGCAGGATACCGCGGTACCCCGCAAAGTGCTGCTGCGGATGCATCCCCTTACGGTCCGGGGAGTACGCGAACCAGACCGCCGGCGGCAGCTGCGACCCTGCGTTGCGGTCATCCCGCACGTACACCCACAGCCGGGCCGTGCGGGTTTTGCCGCTGCCCGGCTCCTGAACCGGTACCGGGATATCGTCGGTGTGCACCTTGCCCGGCATCAGCACGTACTGGCGCAGCAGGTCACACAGCGGCGCCAGCAGTTCGCTGACCGCGCCGGACCAGCGCCCCAGCGTGGCCCGGCTCAGCTCCACGCCCTGACGGCGGTAGATTTCCGACTGACGGTAGTGCGGCGTGTGCTCTGCGAACTTCGCCGTGACGATGCGCGCCAGCAGGCCCGGGCCGGCGTAGCTGCGCTCGATGGGTTTTGACGGCATGGCAGCCTGAACGATATGGTCGCACCTGCGGCAGGCCAGCTTCGGCCGCTGCG
>Ga0209371_1001730_pt1 | contig 13766 bp, 11 predicted proteins | sample AgamicAtAmrz_FD_187165 | JGI IMG/M metagenome (GOLD analysis project Ga0209371, IMG submission 187165) | Agave microbial communities from Guanajuato, Mexico - At.Am.rz (SPAdes) (version 2) | ecosystem: Host-associated > Plants > Roots > Rhizosphere | place: Guanajato, Mexico | collected 2012-06-07
ACAGAATATCCGGATTCGGCGTGCGGCCGGCTTTGTACTCTTCAAGGAAGTGCTCGAAGACGTTATCCCAGTACTCTGCGGCGAAATTGACGGTGTGCAGTTCAATGCCGAGCTTATCGCACACGGCCTGCGCATCGGCAAGATCCTCGGCGGCAGTACAATATTCCTCGCCGTCGTCCTCTTCCCAGTTCTTCATGAACAGGCCTTCCACCTTATAACCCTGCTGTTGCAGCAGGTAAGCGGAAACGGAGGAATCGACACCGCCGGACATGCCGACGATCACTTTTTTTGGGCTTTCTGACATGGAATACTCACGCATTGAACAACAAGGCGGCGTATTCTATCACGCACTGGCGGCGCAAACACCCCCGAGCGCGCCGGGTTTTCCCTCCGGCGTGCAGAAAAGGCGCGAACGGCAAAAAACAGGCCTGCCCGTCTGTATGTGACGGGCAGGGTGAGCAGGGCGCGGCTGCGTCCCGTTACTGGTTTACGCGGCGCGTTCGTCGAGGCTGAACTGCTCGACGGTTTGCGCCAGCTGCTGGGCTTGTTCTTCGAGCGAGGTGGCGGCGGCGGCCATCTGCTGCACCAAAGCGGCGTTCTGCTGGGTAACGCCATCCATCTCGTTGACGGCAATCGTCACCTGACTGATGCCCTTCGACTGTTCATCGGACGCGCTGACGATTTCGCCAATAATGGTCTGCACCGAATTCACCGCCTGCGTCATCTCCTGCATGGTTTTCCCGGCATCATTCACCAGCTGCACGCCGTTTTCCACGCGCTGGCTCGACTCCTCAATCAGCCCGGCGATCTCTTTCACCGCATTGGCGCTGCGCTGGGCCAGGCTTCGCACTTCGCTGGCCACCACCGCGAAGCCGCGCCCCTGTTCTCCGGCCCGTGCTGCTTCCACCGCGGCGTTGAGCGCCAGGATGTTGGTCTGGAACGCAATGCTGTTGATCATGGTGGTGATATCACCGATCTTCTTCGCGCTGTCATTAATCTGCGCCATTGTCTGCACCACCTCGCCGACCAGCGCTTCGCCGCGGCTGGCAATCTGCGTGGCGTTAGCGGTGAGCTCGGTCGCATGATGCGCGTTGGTGGCGTTGTGCTTCACGGTGGCGCTGATCTGCTCCATGCTGGCCGCGGTCTGCTCCAGCGCTGCCGCCTGCTGCTCGGTGCGCGAGGAGAGGTTGATATTGCCGCTCACGATCTCGCCCGCCCCCTGGCGCACGGAGTCACTGGCTTCTTTAATCTGCCCGACGATCCCGCGTAGCTGCACCTGCATGGTGTGAAGCGCATAAAACAGGCTGCCGCGATCCCCCGATTTAACCGCAATCGCGTTATCCAGCTTGCCGTCGGCTACCGCCAGGGCGATAGTCGCGGCGTGAAGCGGTTCCCCGCCGAGCGGTTTCAACACTTTGCGGCTAAAGACGATGCCCAGCAGCGCGCTCACCAGCAGAATGCTCACCACCATCAGCACAATGGCGTTCATCAGCTGTCGGTTGGCGGCTGCCATGACCTGACTGACCGGGGCCACGATGCCCAGATACCATTTGTCGGTACTGTTACCAACGCTGATGGGTTGCCAGGTGACTAACGCCTCTTCGCCAAGGATCGGGTCGTTCTGTTCCATGACGTTCGCGCCATAGCCGCCGGTCTCCCCAGTAAAAGGCTTACTGGTCAGGGATTTATCCGGGTAAGAGATCACCTTCCCGGTAGTAGAGAGCAACATGGCGTAGCCGGTGCCTTCCCAGGGTTTAATCTGGTTCACTTTTTGCTGTAGCAGGGCCAGGGAGATATCAGAGGTCACCACCGCCTGCAGCTTGTTGTCGGTCACGATGGGGGCAGCCACCGAGGTGAGCAGGGTAGGCACGCCGTTATAGCTGTAGCTGTAAGGCTCAATCAGCGTATCTTTCATGCTTTTTTGCGGCACGAGGTAGTAGTCGCCCTGGCCTGGCGTGGTGTATGAGAGCAGCGGATGAAGCTGATAATTACCCGCTTTGTCGCTGTCAACGAAGAAGGCGTACCGGCCTTTCGGTGCCTGGCCTGGCTGCCCGTCGAACGCCGCATCCTGCCCGTCAAAGGCATTTTCTTCAAAGATCACCGAGACGGAGAGGTAATCCGGATTATCGCGCAGTGCGCCTTCCAGCAGCGTATCGACGACCTTACGGTCGGTTACGCCAGCGCGGGGCAGGGCCGCCAGGCTGTGGCCGAGGTTATGCGCCACGTCGCGCGCGTAATTTAACTCCAGCTGAATCTTCAGCGCCTCGCTCTGGGCTATCTGCTGCAGATAGTTTTCTGCCAGCGATTTCTGTTCACTGCTGGACTGCCAGCTCAGCACGCCGATAGTCACCACAAACCCCAGCGTGATGGTTAAGGCGCCGGTCAGCAGCATCTGCGTGCGGGTACTCATCTTTTTTTGTACGGATTGTCTGGCCATCACGGCTCCTCAGGCTCAACCACAAACTATCATCACTGTCCCTTCACGTAGCGCCTCCTGGTCAATGCTCTATCGGCGTTTAGTTTTTGTTCTTTAATTCCATGCAAAGCACAGTGGCTGGCATAAAAACGGGGGTTTTTGCATCCTGGTAGCAGGGCGCGCGGGAGAGCGAGGCAGAAAGGAAGGAAAGCGTTCAGGGGAGCGATGAGCGGCAGCATGTTAAGCTGCCGTTAATTATTTCGCGGCGTAACAAATCAGTAAAGGCGTGATGTTATGCCCCGCCCGGCGACCAGTTAAATGCCCCGATGACCGACAGCGGATAGCGCGTCCCCTCCTGCCAGCAGCGAATGCTCTCCGCCACCAGCGGCGAGCGCAGGTTGCCGGCGTTCAGGAGCTCGTCGGCGCTGACCCATAAACAGCGGTCGATATCGCTGTCGTGAGGCGTGGTGTCGCACTCGGCATCCAGATCGATGGCGAACAGAAAGCGCAGGAACGGCGTGCGGTCCGGCGCAATCCACTGGTGCATGCGCACAAAGGTATCAGGCACAGCGACAATACCCGTCTCTTCATACAGCTCGCGGCTCGCGGCCTCAACCAGCGTTTCGTCCGCTTCCAGATGCCCGGCGGGCTGGTTCCAGGTCGCTTTGCCGTTAACAGTCTCTTCCACCACCAGAAACTTACCGGCAGCGTGCACCACGCAGGCGACGGTGACATGCGGTTTGAACATCATTACTCCTTGGTTAACGGGACATCGCGCCACTCGCCGCTGGCGAGATTGTCGAGGGTCCAGGGGCCCATTGCGTAGCGGATCAGGCGCAGGGTAGGGAAGCCGACGTGCGCGGTCATGCGTCGCACCTGGCGATTGCGCCCCTCGTACAGGGTGATTTTGAGCCAGGCGGTGGGAATGGATTTGCGCTCGCGCACCGGCGGGTGGCGCGGCCACAGCCATGAAGGCTCTTCCACCCGCTCCACCCCGGCCGGCAGGGTTGGCCCGTCGTTGAGCGTCACCCCGCTGCGCAGGGCCGCCAGCGCCTCCGGCGTCGGCTCGCCTTCCACCTGCACATAGTAGATTTTTCCGGTGCGTTTACCCGGCTGGGTAAGCGTCGCCTGTAACGCGCCGTCGTTAGTGAGCACCAGCAGGCCCTCGCTGTCGCGGTCGAGCCGCCCGGCGGCATACACCCCGGCCACCGGAATGTAGTCTTTCAGCGTGGCGCGCCCGGCCTCGTCGGTGAACTGCGGCAGCACATCGTAGGGTTTATTGAACAGCACCAGCCGTTTCGGCCCGGTGTCGCGGCGACGGGCGGTATCTTGTCGTGAGCTGAATCGCTTAACGCGGTGATTTCTAAAAGAAGTTCCAGGCATACTATTTTCAGTCAGTGGGGATTGCCGCATTATAGCGGAATCACGACTGCCTGGCATGGTTGCAAAGTTTAAGGTAGTATCGACAGGCTCATTACAATTCATTAACAAAATATGCGCTGAATAATTCGCGTTGCAGGACGGCGGCACGAGACGAATCCCGGCTCCGGTACGGGGTAGCCGAGAGGCCAAAGCATCTACGGCGTGAATATGACAGGCATCATAATCAGAAGCGCTCGAAGGAGAGGTGAATGGAAAGCAAAGTAGTTGTTCCGGCGGAAGGTAGTAAGATCACCCTGCAAAACGGCAAGCTCAACGTTCCGAATAATCCGATTATCCCTTTCATTGAAGGTGATGGTATCGGCGTGGACGTGACCCCGGCGATGCTGAAAGTGGTGGATGCCGCCGTTGAGAAAGCCTATAAGGGCGAGCGTAAGATTTCCTGGATGGAAATTTTCACCGGTGAGAAATCCACCCACGTTTACGGCCAGGACGTCTGGCTGCCTGCTGAAACCCTCGATCTGATCCGCGACTACCGCGTTGCCATCAAAGGCCCACTGACCACCCCGGTCGGCGGCGGTATTCGTTCTCTGAACGTTGCCCTGCGTCAGGAGCTGGACCTGTACGTCTGCCTGCGCCCGGTGCGTTACTACCAGGGCACCCCGAGCCCGGTTAAGCACCCGGAACTGACCGACATGGTTATCTTCCGCGAGAACTCCGAAGACATCTATGCGGGCATCGAGTGGAAAGCCGACTCTGCCGAGGCGGAGAAAGTGATCAAATTCCTGCGCGACGAAATGGGCGTGAAGAAGATCCGCTTCCCGGAACACTGTGGTATCGGTATCAAGCCGTGCTCTGAAGAGGGTACCAAACGCCTGGTGCGTGCGGCCATCGAGTATGCGATCACCAACGACCGTGACTCCGTGACCCTGGTTCACAAAGGCAACATCATGAAGTTTACCGAAGGCGCTTTCAAAGACTGGGGTTACCAGCTGGCGAAAGAAGAGTTCGGCGGCTCACTTATCGACGGCGGCCCGTGGATGACCATCAAAAACCCGAACACCGGGAAAGAGATTGTCGTAAAAGACGTGATTGCTGATGCCTTCCTGCAGCAGATCCTGCTGCGTCCGGCGGAGTATGACGTTATCGCCTGTATGAACCTCAACGGCGACTACATCTCTGATGCCCTGGCAGCGCAGGTTGGCGGCATCGGTATCGCACCGGGCGCGAACATCGGCGACGAGTGCGCCCTGTTCGAAGCGACCCACGGTACTGCGCCGAAATACGCCGGTCAGGACAAAGTTAACCCAGGCTCCATCATCCTTTCCGCGGAAATGATGCTGCGTCACATGGAGTGGTTCGAAGCCGCAGACCTGATTGTTAAAGGTATGGAAGGCGCGATCAATAACAAGACCGTGACCTACGATTTCGAACGCCTGATGGATGGCGCGAAGCTGCTGAAATGTTCAGAGTTCGGCGACGCGATCATCGAAAACATGTAATCCGGATTCGGGTTGCATAAGAACGGGAGCCAGCGGCTCCCGTTTTTTTATTAGCATTTGAACGGTTATCAAAATTTTATCAAAACCAGTTATCTAAACCCCATCCCAAAATCCTGGATCGCGATTGTCGTCCAGTCTTTCCCACGGTCATCATGATAGCCGTCGGTCTGCTGCTGTGACCGAACCTCGCCGGATTTACGCTGGGGTATCAATTTGGGTGAAGAACCTGGTCAGACGCAGCCTGAATTAGCCCCGTTTCTGGATTATTTGCGGGGTAGGTGCGGTCATCACTCACAAAGGGAGCAGGCTTTCGCACAGAGGCTGTTGCAAGCCATTATTCTGGACTTACATCCTGATTCAGCGGCGTCAGTAAGTCGGAGGCTGATAGTATCATCCAGGCTGGTGGCGCTAGCCGTGCTGTTCTTTCCAGACTGTGCGTTGAACAGCAACCGACGCTTGCCAACAGCAGCATCGTGTTCAGGCAAATTAATATGTGCTTGTACATCTGCCAGATCCTGTGTGTATTTCGCATCCAGCGCCGCAATGCCATGCTGATGCTTCTGCATGCCTGCAATGTTTTAATACGCCCTGTACGTTCACGCCGCTTTAGCGGTGCCGATAGGAGTCATAAGCGCCAAGAATGTAAGGTAATTACAACATGCCCGGTGGCCTGGGTAGTCATTTTTTTAAGGCAGATAAAAATGCATATTATTATTTTGTGGCAGACCGATCGCCGTGAGTGATGGGACAATGATGCAGACGTCCACACGAATAAAAATGCATGAGTAGCTGCTCGCCAGGCGCTGCGCAATGTTCCACAGCAACAAACATTTCCGCTTGAGCCAGTCTCGCACAGTCCGGTAAAGCTGATTAGTGTCCGCTAAGAGCGAGGAGGGGGCGTTGCTTTTAGCTGCAGATCTAAATATCTGCGCATTGACGTTGGTGTCCCTGAGTGTGCATAAAGCTATTCAGTTAACCTGGAAATATCTCTGAAGCTGGATACAGAAATATCTAAGCACTGAATTCTAATTTGTCCTGTTTGCATCGTAAGTTGTCCCGGGGGCTTATTACCCTCAAGGTGTTAAATATCTACACTGGCCTCCGTTAAAATATTGAGTCCGGATAGTTTATGAGCACAAAAATCTACCTTGCCCCCGTTTTAGTGGTTATTTCACTGAATGCCGCCGCTTCATCCACCTGGGTGGACAATCGTTACGCGCACATTACAGGTTCAGAAAAAAATCAGTACAAAATTGGCGGTGGCCATACCTTTGACAACGGTGCCACGCTTCTTGCCGCCTGGTTGTACGACGCAGGGAAGAACTTCGATCAGTTTAAAAGCAGCTTTCAGGAGTATGAGGGCTGGTATCCCGTCAATCTAAGCCCTGACTGGACGTTGTCACCGGGTCTGCTCAGTGACGTGGACCAGGCGGGAACGAAAATAGCCCCCTATGCCATGCTTGAATATAAGGTTTCAACGGATTTGAGCGTGGCGGGACGCTATCGCTATAACCACATGACGCACAGAGACATGAACATCAATGGAGACATGGAATATAACGACTCCCATCTTCTTGACGTCTTTGTGAACTATCAGGCCACAGATAAATTATGGCTCCAGCTGAACCCCGAATTCTCTATCAACGCTGGTGACTTCAGATCCCCTAACGGGAAAAGAACGCACTGGGAGCCCAATGTCGCCGTGCACTATCAGCTCAATAAACACTGGCGGCCTTTCGCTGAGCTGGGCTGGCTGGACCGGGATGAAAATCATGATAATCAGGTTCGCCTGCGCGTCGGGATACGCTATTTCCTGCCGTGATTGCCACCATACTCTCTACGTCGAATTCATCAGTCAGAAGCCGCATACTGCTGCTTACAACTGACCTGATTTCATCGCACCTTGTCCCGCAGGACTCTCACCCCTCCTGACTCAGCTTCTTATACTGGCTGTCACTGAAGTCATAAGGCACGCCGGTGCCAGCCAATACCGAACAGGATTAATATGAAACTGACACAAGTACGAAATGCCACCCTCTTTATAGAGTATGCAGGTACCACCTTCCTCATCGACCCGATGCTTGCCGAAAAACATGCCTGGGACGGCTTTGACGGGACGGCACGTTCGCATCTCCGTAACCCAATGACCGCATTACCGATCGCGACAGAAACGCTGGTAAATGCTGATATCGTGATCGTGACCCATACTCATATGGACCACTGGGATGAGGCCGCGCAGAAACTTATCCCTTCAAACAAGCTGATCTATGCTCAGCACGAGGCGGATGCAGAGCTGATGCGCTCGCAGGGGTTCACTAACGTTCGCGTGCTGCGGGATGACAACGTGTTCACTCACGGTCTGACCATTCATAAGGTCGAAGGTCAGCACGGCAGCAATGAAGCCTATGCGGTCCCTCACCTGGCTGAGGGTCTGGGTGACGCCTGTGGCCTGGTGTTTACCCACCACGATGAAAAAACGCTGTATATCGCCGGTGATACTGTCTGGGTGAAGCCGTATCTGAAAACGCTTCAGCGCTTTAAGCCCGACGTCGTGGTGCTCAACACAGGTGACGCGCACATTGACGAGTATGGTCCGATTATCATGGGTGCCCGGGATACTCTGCGCACACTTCAGGCGCTGCCCGAAACAACGGTTGTGGCCTCGCACATGGAAGCCATTAACCACTGCCTGCTGACCCGTCAGGAGTTGCGCGAGTACACGCAGCAGAACGGCATTGAAGAGAAGGTACTTATCCCTGAAGATGGTGATACGCTGACCTTCTGATAATACTGAACCTGCCGGGGCCACCCTCTGTCCCGGCAGACCGACGCTGAGGATCGCCATGCCATCATTATCCGTCGCCGTGGTTGCCACACCCGGCGTTAGCCCTTTCCATTTTTCAATTCCCTTCATGATTTTTGCTCAGGCCGTTGAACCCGGGCTGTTCAGTGTCAGCGTCTGTGCCGACACGCCTGGACAGGTCCGCTCCGACATGGGCTTTACCATCGACGTTCCGTATGGTCTTGAACCGCTGCGCACCGCCGATATCATTATCATCCCTTACTGGAGTCATCCTGATGAAAAACCCGATGAGCGCCTGCTCGCCGAACTGAGGGATGCGTGGGAACGCGGTGCCGAGGTCGTCGGGCTGTGTCTCGGAGCCTATGTTCTGGCATACGCGGGGCTGCTCGACAACCGTCGGGCGGCGACACACTGGGAGTTTGAGCAGGATTTCAGAAAGCGTTTCCCTCTCGTGCATCTGGACAATAATGCCCTGTACACCACGGACGAACGTCTCATTACCTCGGCCGGGACCGCTGCGGGCATCGACTGCTGTCTGAACATCCTGCGGGAACGCTACGGCAGCAGTGTCGCTAACCATGCCGCACGCAGAATGGTGGTCCCTCCTTACCGTGAAGGCGGGCAGGCGCAGTTTATCGAGCATCCGGTGCCGACCAACACCCGGGATGAGAAAATCAACGAGCTGCTCGACTATATCCGGCGTAATCTTGAAAAACCACACGACCTGGACGCGCTGGCGGGATTCGTGAACATGAGCCGCAGGACGTTTACCCGCCACTTCCTGAAGGCGACAGGGGTGACCGTGGGCGAGTGGATTAACGCCCAGCGCCTGCAACGTAGCCAGGAGCTGCTTGAGACAACCAGCGCCAGCATTGAGAGTGTTTCCGAGCTGGCCGGCTTCCAGTCGCCGGTGTCGTTTCGTCAGAGCTTCAAGGCCCGTTTCAACATCAGCCCCAGCGAATGGCGGCGGGCATTCCGCGGACCTGAGCCTGTTGCCTGAGGTCATGTACCTGAACAAGGGAGGATGAAGACTGTTCATCCTCCTTTTTTATTTCACCCTGCACCGCGTCTGCAGCCCGCTCAGGGCCAGATTGCTGAGCTCCTGCGTCGGGGCGGCACATCCTTTTGCCAGAACGTGTACCCTCATGCCTCTGACCTGTGAAGAGAGCGCAGTGTGCGTTATGCAGTGCTGCGTCATCATTCCCGTCAGCCAAATGTCGGTATAGGTTGTCGAAAGCAGGCTTGTTGCGCCGATATAAAGGAAATTCCAGCCGGTGCCGACAAAAATCAGCGCGCCGGCAAAGAGCGCCCAGCTGGTTCCCGACAGCGCCAGACAGGCGTAAAGGATCATCATAGCCACCCCGGCCAGCATAATTTTCACGGATCCGAAGCGGGCCACCAGTCTGCCGGTGAAGAACGACGGCAGATACATTCCCAGCACGTGCAGCTGAATGACCGAGGCGCTTTCTCCCAGCGAATAATCATGGTGCGTCATCGCGATAGGGGTGGCGGTCATGGCCAGTACCATGATCCCGTAGGCCGAAGCTGCTGAAAACAGCGCCACAAGATAGGCCGGCTGGGTGATGACCGTCGTCCAGCGTCTGGCGGGCGGGGTATCGAAGGTGGCTGTATGGGATTCTCCCGGCACCTTCAGTCCAAGCAGCAGCAGTACGCCAATCGCTGACATCACGCCCATTAGGACAAATGAACCGGCATAAGGCGTTGAAAACAGATTACTGCCCGTGCGACCAAGCCAGGGACCGGCAAACGCCGCCACCACGCCACCGGCAATAACCAGCGAAATGGCGCGGGTACGAAATTCCACCGTGGCGACCTCACCGGCGGCAAAGCGGTAAAACTGGGCAAAAGCCTGGTAAATGCCCATCAGCAGCATGGCCAGGCACAGCAGCCAGAAAGAGTGGTGTATCATGGCCACCACAGCGATGACTGCAGAGACGATGCCCGATGCCGCGCCCAGCAGGAAGCCTGCGCGACGGCCCATCCGGGTCATCAGAAAAGATGCAGGGAACATAATCAGAGCGGTACCGAGGCTGCCCATTGCAACCGGTATGGTTGCCCAGGAGGGGTCGGGAGCGAGATATAACCCGGCCAGCCCGCCAATCGTCATCAGCAGTATGGTTACCGTCTGGAATACGGCCTGCGATCCCGCCAGGATCATGACCTGTTTGTACATATTGCGCATGTGATTACTCCGGTTGAATGCAGGCTGAGGGCGAAATACGTCCTGTCGGTGCCGATGCTGATCGGCACCTGAGGAACTCTCAGCGATGATGCAGATATGTTAAGAGTTGCAGCCTGACGGAGTGAGAAGGTACGTGGCCATCTTGCGATGAAAGTGGGCCAATCGGCCTGTCATCATGTGTCGTAAAGCGTTGTACAGCAGTCATATGAAGTGAAACCGCACACTAAGCGTACCGGTAGATAAGGAACTCGCGGGCGTATTAGCTCTGTAAGGTATCGCGGTCTTTTGCATCCTGTCCGGCATGCGATAGCGCTTCAGTATGCAATTGTGTCGGCTCCTTCTGAGGCTGCGCCGGCGCGCTGTCCTCTTCTCCCATCGCCTTCCTGAAGCCCTTGATCGATGCCCCGAGGTCGGAGCCGAGAGTGCCCAGTTTTTTGGTACCAAAAAGCAGCACCACAATGACGGCAATAATTGCCAGCTGCCAGATACTGATCCCAGCCATATGCGTTCCTCTGGTGATATAAACAAACCTCATTCAGGCGGCTGGCTACAGCCGCCTGGCGTCGTCCCGGCAGGAACGTCATCCTGCCTGCCGTAAATCTCAGACGGAAACCGTTTCACCATCTTCCGGGATAAGCAGGCGACTGTCGAAGCCCATCAGCTGTGAGTATTTACGCAGATCGGCTCGCGTGACGGTGCAGTGGTTGACTGCCTCAAGATGGCTCGCAATCAGGGTGGCGTCAGGCATGGCCTCAGCCACTTCGTTAACGTCCTCAACGCCCATAATGATGCCATCAAGATTGGTTGCGATGGCAAACCCGGCGTTCATCACGATCACGTCCGGTTTATAGGTTTTCAGCGTTTTTCTGACGTAGCTGTTCCAGCGGGTATCGCCGGTGAGGTACAGCGTTTCTTCGTCTGCATGACGGAAGGCAATACCGCACACGTCGCCCAGGCCTTCGCCGGCTACGGCCGTCGCCTCTTCCGTTCCGTGCCGTCCTGGCGTCCAGCTGAGAGAGACACCCTTGAAAGAGGACTGAGGCGTCAGCACCCGTACGTCCGTAAAGCCCTGCGCCCGGATGCGCGCAGCATCGGCCTCGTGCTGGGCAAAGAGAGGCAGATGCTTAGGTACCAGCTTAACTGCCGCTTCGTCCCAGTGGTCACCCTGCGGATTACCGTTGTGCGTATGGGTAACGATAACCGCGTCCACGTCCAGAATGGTGCTCAGCGGTGTTTTAAGCGCCACGCGTGGGTTGCGAAGCTGACTGTTTAACGTGCCCTCAAAGCCCGGATAGGCCTCTTTTTCCGCCAGATAAGGATCGATCAGGAACTTTACACCGGCGTAGTTGACGATAAGTGTGGCATTACGCACCTGAGTGATCTTTATACGGCCCTTGCCTGAACCCGCCGACACTTTTCCGGCGGTACCGGACGTCGCGGCTGTTAAAGCAGACTGTGCTGCCGAAGTGAAAGGAATGGACGCCGCCGCGGCGGCAACTGCGCCGGTCACCGACAGCTGTATGAATTGTCTTCTGGATGTCATATCCGTTACCTCAGAGAGTATTGCAGGACAGAAGCCCGCACCAGTAAGCCGGCGCGGGTCCGGAATATTTATCAGCTCCGTCCGGTACATTCTTTGACAGGGTCGGCGCGGCAGGCGTGAGTGCTGTCAGCCCATGCGCGGGAATTTCCCGGTTCGGATCCAGAGAGAGTAGGGCAAAATAACGAACGGCACCCCTTGATGCGGGTCATTAATCGATGCCTTCGGGTCAACTGCATGCGTTTGTGAAGTGAGGAGGTGATAAGCACAGCAAACCAGGGGAATATTGCCAGACTTCACAGTATGACGGGCGCCTTGCCCCGTACCCGTTTCTGTTATCACGCCAGCAATCAGAGAACCTCAGGGAGTAACTTATGCCTTTTCAGACAGCCACCCCGGCCGGAATACAATCCCTCAGCGGGCAGAACATAACGATTATTGATATTCGAAGCAGGGAGGACTGGGAGCGTGAACATATTCAGGAGGCCCTGTCGGCTCCTGTGGATGAGAATGAAGTCAGCCTTCCGCCGGGTTTTCGCGCTGATGAACACAGCGTCGTGGTGTTTCATTGTCAGACGGGCATGCGGACAGAGCGCTATGCCCCGACCCTGGCCTCGCTTGTCGGCCCGGCCCGCACGATCGTGATGCAGGGGGGGCTGAATGCCTGGAAAAAAGCCGGCTATCCGACGCAGGTTAACCGAAGCCTGCCGCTGCCCCTGATGAGGCAGGTTCAGATAGTGGCCGGATCTCTGGCGCTAGCCGGTACACTCGGCGGTGCTCTTGTATCGCCACTCCTCTACATCCTGCCGGGGTTAGTGGGCGCAGGGCTGCTGTTTGCTGGTATCAGCGGATGGTGCGGCATGGCGAAACTGCTGGCCCGCATGCCATGGAACCGAACCCTCTGACAGCCCTGTGGCTGCCGGGCAGAACGCCTTTCCCTCTGTAATCTGACCCGATTACATCGATTATTGACATCCGGGGCTGTCACGTATCACAGCCCTGGATGGTGATACTGTCCTGTGCCCGGATGCAGGCGCGCCGGCTAATCTGGTTATGTTCCTTCAGTGCCATTTTCAGTGATACCTGTCTGTATTACCGCCCGGATGCAGGCGTGCCACGGCCCGGGTTGTTCCAGTCTGTTTAACGTTAGCGGAGCGTAAGGCAATGCTCCGCCTGTCCGGAGGGAAAACATGACAGAAAATCTGACCCCAACCAGAGCCCGCCACGCGCTATGGGCCTCGATGATTGCTCTTTACCTTAACGGACTGCTGTATGCTGTCTGGGGCGTCAATATTGCCGTCATCAGGACCCGGTTTGATTTGTCCGAAGGCGCGCTGTCACTGGCCCTCGCGGCCGTGGCTATCGGGGGCATTGCGACAATGGCCATCGCGTCGCGCATCGTTACCCGTAAAGGCAGCCGCTCTACCGCCATGGTGAGCGGCCTGCTGATGGGCGGCTCTGCATCGCTTATTCTTGTGATCCCACAGTTCATGCCGCTGCTTGCGCTGCTTTTTGTATTTGGCATTTTCGTCGCCGCACACGATATTTCCGTCAACACCCAGGTCGCCTCGCTGGAGCGGCTGTCTGGAAGACCTATGATTGGCGCGCTACACGGTAGCTTCAGCGCGGGAGGGCTTTCCGGTGCCCTGCTGTCGAGCTACTGGCAGGGTGCCTCGCTTCCGGCAGAGGCTAACTTTCTTGTGCCGGCCGCCGCGGGAGCCACGGTTATAATTCTCACGTGGCGCTTTATGATCCCCCGGGACGCGGAAAACACATCCTCTGCCGGTGAAGGCGCGAGGGACACCGGAGCGGCTGATCAGCGTCACAAGGGCGTCCGCTCACGTCTGCTGTTTCTGGGCCTTCTCGCCTTCTCTGCTTTGGTAGTGGAAGGCGCCTTTTACGACTGGGCTGCGGTGTATATG
>Ga0209371_1001739_pt1 | contig 13722 bp, 14 predicted proteins | sample AgamicAtAmrz_FD_187165 | JGI IMG/M metagenome (GOLD analysis project Ga0209371, IMG submission 187165) | Agave microbial communities from Guanajuato, Mexico - At.Am.rz (SPAdes) (version 2) | ecosystem: Host-associated > Plants > Roots > Rhizosphere | place: Guanajato, Mexico | collected 2012-06-07
GGGTTATCGTAATGACCCAACCGCCACTTGTCAGCAGGAATCGCCTGCCAGGCTGTAACAAAATCTGCCGTCGTGTTAATTTTGTGAGTAAATTTCAAGAAAGGAGTTAACCAATGGACGCACTCGAACTGCTTGTTAACCGCCGTAGCGCTTCCCGTCTGGCCGAACCTGCCCCGGCAGGCGAGCAGCTGGAGAACATTCTGCGTGCCGGCATGCGTGCCCCCGATCACGGCACGCTGCAGCCGTGGCACTTCTTTGTGATTGAAGGCGAAGGCCGCGATCGTTTCAGTCAGTTGCTGGAGCAGGGCGCGGTTGCCGCCGGTCAGGATGAGAAAGGTATCGACAAGGCGCGCAATGCCCCGTTCCGCGCCCCGATGATTATCGCCGTCGTGGCGAAATGCCATGCCGACCATAAGGTGCCGGTCTGGGAACAGGAAATGTCCGCAGGCTGCGCGGTGATGGCGATGCAAATGGCCGCCGTCGCGCAGGGCTTTAACGGTATCTGGCGTACCGGTGCGCTGACCGAAAGCCCGGCGGTCCGTGACGGTTTTGGCTGCGGTGAGCATGACAAAATTGTCGGTTTCCTCTATCTCGGCACCCCGCAGCTTAAAGCCTCCAGCACCATCAGCATTCCGGACACCACGCCTTTCGTCAGCCATTTCTGATAACGCACCTAAACTGTCTGGATTCTGAGCATCTGCCGCAGAATTCAGACAGTCATACTTACCTCTTTATGGAATGAGCGCTACCATAGCGCGATTGAGATGACAGGAGACGTCCATGAGCGAGCAAACCATTCGTTTAACGCAGTACAGCCACGGAGCCGGTTGCGGTTGTAAAATTTCCCCGAAAGTGCTGGAGACCATCCTGCACAGTGAACAGGCGAAGTTTGTCGACCCGAACCTGCTTGTCGGCAATGAAACGCGTGACGATGCTGCAGTTTATGACTTAGGTAACGGCACCAGCATTATCAGTACTACCGACTTCTTTATGCCGATTGTCGATAACCCGTTCGACTTCGGGCGCATTGCGGCCACCAACGCCATCAGCGATATCTTCGCGATGGGCGGTAAGCCGATCATGGCGATTGCCATTCTGGGCTGGCCGATCAACACCATCCCGCCGGAAGTGGCCCGTGAGGTGATTGATGGCGGACGTTTTGCCTGCCAGCAGGCGGGGATTGCCCTGGCCGGCGGTCACTCTATTGATGCGCCGGAGCCTATCTTTGGCCTGGCCGTTACCGGCGTAGTGCCGACCGAACGCGTGAAGCGCAACAGCACCGCGCAGGCAGGCTGCAAACTGTTCCTCACCAAGCCGCTGGGCATTGGCGTGCTGACCACCGCCGAGAAAAAATCCCTGCTGAAACCGGAGCACAAAGGCCTGGCAACGGAAGTTATGTGCCAGATGAACCTTGCCGGTGCGGCGTTTGCCAATATCGACGGCGTGAAGGCGATGACCGACGTCACCGGTTTTGGTCTGCTGGGACATCTCTCTGAAGTGTGTCAGGGCGCGGGCGTTCAGGCGCAGGTCTGGTATCAGGACGTGCCGAAGCTGCCGGGCGTGGAAGAGTATATTGCTCAGGGCGCGGTCCCGGGCGGTACCCAGCGCAACTTCGCCAGCTACGGTCACCTGATGGGCGAAATGCCTGAGGAGTGGCGCAACCTGCTGTGCGATCCGCAAACCTCCGGCGGCCTGCTGCTGGCGGTCACGCCGGAATCCGAAGCCGAGGTTCAGGCCACTGCCGCCGAGTTCGGCATCACCCTGACGGCGATCGGCGAGCTGGTGAGCGCGCGCGGCGGTCGTCCGATGATTGAGATCCGTTAATTCGATGCGGTTGTTTATTGCCGAAAAGCCGAGCCTGGCCCGTGCCATCGCCGACGTGCTGCCTAAGCCGCATCGCAAGGGCGACGGCTTTATCGAATGCGGTAACGGGCAGGTGGTCACCTGGTGTATTGGTCACCTGCTTGAGCAGGCGCAGCCGGACGTTTACGACAGCCGCTACGCCCGCTGGAACCTGAACGATCTGCCCATCGTGCCGGAAAAATGGCGCCTGCAGCCCCGTCCTTCGGTCACCAAACAGCTCAACGTCATCAAGCGCTTCCTGCATGAAGCGGCTGAAATCGTGCACGCGGGTGACCCGGACAGGGAAGGGCAGCTGCTGGTGGATGAGGTGCTGGACTATCTTGAGCTGGCGCCGGAAAAGCGCCAGCAGGTGCAGCGCTGCCTGATTAACGACCTCAACCCGCAGGCCGTCGAGCGGGCGATTTCGCGCCTGCGCGCCAACAGCGAGTTTATCCCGCTGTGCGTCTCGGCATTAGCCCGCGCACGCGCCGACTGGCTGTACGGCATCAATATGACCCGCGCGTACACCATCCTCGGGCGCAACGCGGGCTATCAGGGCGTGCTTTCCGTGGGGCGCGTGCAGACGCCGGTGCTGGGGCTGGTCGTGCGTCGTGACGAAGAGATTGAGAACTTCGTCGCCAAAGATTTCTTTGAGGTGAAAGCGCATATCGTCACGCCTAAGGACGAACGCTTTACCGCCGTCTGGCAGCCGAGCGATGCCTGTGAATCGTATCAGGATGAAGAGGGGCGTCTGCTCCATCGTCCGCTGGCGGATCACGTGGTTAACCGCATTACCGGCCAGCCGGCTATCGTCACCAGCTATAACGATAAACGGGAATCAGAACCCGCGCCGCTGCCGTTCTCGCTTTCTGCACTTCAGATTGAGGCGGCCAAAAAGTTTGGCTTGAGCGCGCAGAACGTGCTGGACATCTGCCAGAAGCTCTACGAAACCCACAAGCTCATCACCTACCCGCGTTCGGACAGCCGCTATCTGCCGGAAGAGCACTTTGCCGGTCGCCATTCGGTGATGAACGCCATTAGCGTGCACGCGCCGGATCTGCTCCCGCAGCCGGCGGTGAATCCGGACACCCATAACCGCTGCTGGGACGACAAAAAAGTCGATGCTCACCACGCGATTATCCCGACGGCGCGCGCCAGCAACGTCAACCTGACCGAGAACGAAGCGAAGGTCTATAACCTGATCGCCCGTCAGTACCTGATGCAGTTCTGCCCGGACGCGGTATTCCGTAAGTGCGTGATCGAGCTTGAGATTGCCAAAGGCAAGTTTATCGCCAAAGCGCGTTTCCTCGCGGAAGCAGGCTGGCGCACGCTGCTGGGGAATAAAGAGCGCGACGAAGAGAACGACGGCACGCCGCTGCCGGTGGTCGCTAAAGATGACGAACTGCTGTGCGAGAAGGGCGAAGTGGTTGAACGTCAGACCCAGCCGCCGCGCCATTTCACCGATGCGACGCTGCTGTCGGCGATGACCGGGATCGCCCGGTTTGTGCAGGATAAAGATCTGAAGAAGATCCTGCGCGCCACCGACGGTCTGGGGACGGAAGCGACGCGAGCGGGGATCATCGAGCTGCTCTTTAAGCGCGGCTTCCTGGAGAAAAAGGGACGCTACATCCACTCAACGGAACCGGGCCGGGCGCTGATTCATTCTCTGCCGGAGCTGGCCGCGAGGCCGGACATGACCGCGCACTGGGAATCGGTGCTGACGCAGATCAGCGAGAAGCAGTGCCGCTATCAGGACTTTATGCAGCCGCTGGTCGGGACGCTTTATCAGCTGATCGATCAGGCGCGCAGCACGCCGGTGAAAACGTTCAGAGGGATGGTTGCGCCCGGTGGGGGCGCGAAGAAACCGTTCAAAAAGAAAAAGAGCGCGGCCTGATACGCCCGGTTTTCTCCCTCTCCCTCTGGGAGAGGGCCGGGATGAGGGCTCCCGGCCACACGCGATAAACCTTAAATCACACCCTGCCCAATCATCGCATCCGCCACCTTCACGAACCCGGCGATATTCGCCCCGCGCACGTAGTTGGTTTGCGATGCCTCGCCACCGTACTCCACGCAGGCATGGTGAATATCCAGCATGATGTGGTGCAGGCGCGCATCCACTTTCTCCGCCTTCCAGCCGAGACGCGCGGCGTTTTGCGCCATCTCGAGGCCGGAGGTCGCCACGCCGCCCGCGTTAGCGGCCTTGCCCGGCGCAAACAGCACGCCCGCTTCCAGGAACAGGTCCGTCGCGTCGATGGTGGTCGGCATATTCGCCCCTTCGGCCACCGCTTTTACGCCGTTGCTAATCAGGGTACGCGCGGCGTCTGCATCCAGCTCGTTCTGCGTGGCGCACGGCAGGGCGATATCCACCGGCACGCCCCACGGCTGTTTCCCTTCCAGGTAGGTCAGGCCAAGCTCCCGGGCATAATCCGCCACGCGACCGTCGCGGCTGGCTTTGATTTCACACAGGCGCGCCAGCTTCTCTGCCGTGAAGCCCGCTTCATCCACTACCGTGCCGCTGGAGTCAGAGGCGGTCACCACGCGAGCGCCAAGCTGCATCGCTTTCTCAATCGCGTACTGCGCCACGTTACCTGAGCCGGACACCGCGACGCGCATACCTTCAAAGCCTAAACCGTGACGCTTGAGCATCGCCTCGGTGAAGTAAACCAGGCCGTATCCCGTCGCTTCCGGGCGGATCAGGCTCCCGCCAAACGACAGCCCCTTGCCGGTAAAGACGCAGGCGCTGTTGTTGGAGAGCTTTTTCATCATCCCGGCCATAAAGCCCACTTCACGTCCGCCCACGCCGATATCACCGGCAGGAACGTCGGTATCCGGGCCGAGGTGACGGTAGAGTTCGGTCATCAGCGCCTGGCAGAAGCGCATGACTTCGCCTTCGCTTTTGCCTTTCGGGTCGAAATCGCTGCCGCCTTTCCCGCCGCCCATCGGTAGCGTGGTGAGGGCGTTTTTAAAGGTCTGCTCGAAGCCGAGGAATTTCAGAATCGACAGGTTCACGGACGGATGAAAACGCATGCCGCCCTTAAACGGACCAATGGCCGAGTTAAACTGAACGCGCCACGCCCGGTTAACCTGTACCTGGTTGCGATCGTCAACCCACGTCACGCGGAACTGGATCACGCGCTCTGGCTCGACCAGGCGTTCAAGCAGAGACATCTGGCGATAACGCGGGTTTTGTTCAAGGAAGGGCCACAGGGTGGTCATAACTTCACGCACGGCCTGCGCGAACTCGCTTTGGTGCGGGTCGCGCTGCTGAACATGGGCAAGGAAACTTTCCAGAGAGCGTGTCTGATCCATAGATATAAGAACCTCTTATCGTATTTTATGTTTATTACTTATGCGATTTGTGTTGTTTTTTTGACTATACCACCCGTACCGCTTTGTGAGGCAAGCAGAAATTTATGACGAAAGGGAAATTAATGAGAGGGCGGGCGTCATAACGAAAAGCGATGAAGAGATAAATTAAAGGTTCCGCTCTGGTTTACCGTTATAGTCATTATCAAGGAACTACTGGAAGATGTGTCTATGAAACGTTATCTACTCACCGCGTTATGTCTGATCTTTACCGCAGGCGTGCAGGCCAACCCCATTCTCCCGGACGTGGAAGTGAATGTGCCGCCGGAAGTGTTTAGCTCCAGCGGCCAGAATCAAACGGTGCAGCCCTGTAATCAGTGCTGTATCTATCAGAATCAGAACTACTCGGAAGGGGCCGTTGTGAAAGCGGACGGCATTCTGCTGCAGTGCCAGCGCGACGAGCGCGCCATCAGCACGAACCCGCTGGTCTGGCGTCGCGTAAAACAATAAAGGCTTCCAGCAGCGGAATATCCGCGGGGGCTAAGGCGTAGCCAAACGCCTCTTCCGGCGTACACCACGCGAGCGCGCTGTGGTAGTGCGCCGTGAGCTCGCCGCGAAAAGCAGGAACGTGCCAGGCATGCAGGTTAATCAACCGCTGGGAGACTTCCCGCTGGTGGCTTGCCACGTATTGCCCCGGCAGGGCGTCAATGCCCAACTCTTCACGCAGCTCGCGGATAAGCGCTTCTGGCTGGGTTTCTCCGGCCTCGACTTTACCGCCTGCAAATTCCCACATTCCCGGCTGGTCGGCGTGGACAGGGCGCTGCGCCAGTAAAATGTTGCCGTCTTTTTCGATGATGGCGGCAACGACATCGAGTGTTTTCAGCATGGTCGTCAATAATTGATAGCGAAAAAAGACATATTATTGTGCCCTTTCTCAGAGTCCAGTAAACAGGAGAATCAGGTGAAAGAGTCCACCGCCTGGGTTGCCCCCCTCGAATCCCTTCCCGCCAGCCTAAAACCGATTGCCGCCATGCAGAAAAAGCACTTTGGCGCGGTGCTGAATCCCACCCGCTGGTGGGGGCGAATGCCGCGTCTGTTCTGGCTGGTGGCGCTGTTTGTCGGCTTTCTGGAGCGTCGTCACGCGCGCCTGACGCCCGCGCTGCGTTCGCTGCTCATGACGCGGGTATCCCAGCTCTGTCACTGCGCTTTCTGTATTGATGCCAACAGCCTGCGGCTGGCCGAGCGCTGCGGCGCGCTGGATAAGGTTCAGGCCGTGAGCGACTGGCAGGATTCCGCCTTGTTTACCGAGCAAGAGCGCGCGGCCCTGGCCTACGCCGAGGCGATGACCGCCACGCCGCCCCGGGCGGATGAGTCAGTCAGAACGGCGCTGAAGCGCCACTTCACGGATGATGCCATCACCGAGATGACGGCGCTGATTGCGTTTCAGAATCTCTCCGCCCGCTTTAATGCCGCGCTGGATATTCCGGCGCAGGGGCTGTGCGCCACGTTTAACGAGACTCCTCATGCTTGACCGTCATCTTCATCCGCGGGTAAAGCCCGTTCTGAATCGTCTGGTTTCCGTGCTGGATAAGCCGGGCATCACGCCCGACGGATTGACCCTGACCGGGTTTGTCTTCGGCGTGCTGGCGCTGCCGTTTCTGGCCCTCGGCTGGTATCCGGCGGCGCTGGCCGCCATCGTGCTTAACCGCCTGCTGGATGGTCTGGACGGCGCGCTGGCGCGCCGGAGAGGGCTGACCGATGCGGGGGGATTTCTCGACATCGCGCTCGATTTTCTGTTCTACGCCCTGGTGCCGTTTGGCTTTGCGCTCGCGGCTCCGGCAGAGAATGCGCTCGCGGCCGCCTGGCTGCTGTTTGCGTTTATCGGTACCGGCAGCAGCTTTCTGGCGTTTGCGGCCCTGGCCGCAAAGCACGACATCGACAACCCCGGCTATGCGCACAAGTCGTTTTATTACATCGGTGGGTTAACGGAAGGGACGGAGACCATCGCGCTGTTCGTGCTGTGCTGCCTGTTCCCGGCGCACTTTGCGCTGTTCGCGTGGGTATTCGGCGCGCTGTGCTGGCTGACCACCACAACGCGCGTCTGGAGCGGTTATGTAACGCTGAAGTCACTCACCCGTTAGAGAGTACTCTCGGGCCCGCGCTCTCCGGTGGTGACCGGGTTCTGCGGGTGACTGCTCCATTCGTACCAGCCGCCGTCATAGACGGCGACATTCTTCCAGCCCATCGCCCGGGCGTACATAAAGGTTTCTGACGCGCGCCACCCGGTGCCGCAGTAAAACGCGACGTGCTGTTCCGGCAGAATATTCCAGCGCTTCCACTGGGCGGCGATATCGTCCGCGCTGCGCATGGTGCCATCCGGGTTATGGAAATCTTCCATATGGGTCGCGTCGCTGCCCGCATGACCCCAGCGGGCACCGGCTATTTCACCTTTTGGCTTGATGTAGCTGTAGCCGCTGGTTTCGCCGATGAACTCCGGCCACGAACGAATGCTGACCAGGGAGGCATCCTGACGGTGCAGCATCCCGCGCGCCTGTTCCATATCAACCATCAGCTGCGGCTGGCCGGGGATCGGCGCGCCAAAATCGGGGGCTGGCGTCACTTTCGCGGGCGTGCCGCGCTCAACCGGGAGGCCAGCATCCGACCACGCCTTCCAGCCGCCGTCGAGAATGCGCACATCCTTCACGCCTGCATACAGCATTATCTGCGCCACGCGCGCGGCGGCGTAAACGTCACGGCCATACAAAATAACGGTGGTGTCGTGACGGATACCGTGCTTCGCCAGCATCGCTTTCAGCTTGTCGTCGGAGACTTTATTCCACAGCGGCTCGCTTTCCACCTCGTTGGTGTCGATGTAGCCCGCGCCGGGAATGTGGTTCAGCAGGTAAAACTTCGGTGCGCCCCAGGCGGCTTCAATCACTTTCCAGTCACCCGCCGGCGCGGCGGTCACGGGTTTACCCTGCTGGAGGCGGTGGATCCACTGCGGGTAAACCAGCTGTTCAAAGTGAGGCAGGCGCTGAAGGCGGTCGGGCGTCTGCAGCGCGTCGCTGAGCAGCGAGACCTGGCGGTATCCGGCTTTCTGCAGGCGGGACTTCACCGCCAGGTTATCGTTCTCGTCGCCGTACAGGGCGATGGCCGTCGCGGGCGTAAGCTGATGCTGCTTTGCCCAAAGCGCAATCTGCTCGTCGCTCATTGCGCCCAGCCAGGCGGCAGCCAGGTTGAGTGCGGCGGGTTCATGCCCGGAAGGGCCGCTGAGGGTCTGCGGCCAGCCGTTATAGAACGCGCTGGGGCGGGTGTCGACAGGCGTGCCGTGCTGCGCCTGAAGCTGGGAGAGCGTCATCGCGTTGGCCATGTCAGCCGCCAGAGAGGAAAAGGACGCGAGGCCGCAGAGCAGGGCCAGCGCGGTCAGTTGAGAAACACGTTTCATCGAATAACCTGACGTCAGTAAAAGAGGGGGGCATTGTCGTCTCTCCCGAAACGGAAAACATTGCGTTAGCACATTATTGCCAGCGAGAAATCTCAATCAGCTCGCCGTCGGGCGGAATATCATCCTCATCGTGCGTGACCAGCACCACCGGGATATTGCGCGCGCGGACGGCGTCAAAAACCCATTCCCGAAACGCTATGCGCAGCGTTTTATCGAGACGGCTGAACGGTTCATCCAGCAGCAGCGCCTGCGGCTCTGCGAGCAGGGCGCGCAGCAGGCTGACCCGGGCACGCTCCCCGCCGGAAAGGGTGGCCGGATCGCTGGCGTAATGACCGCTCAGCCCGGCGGAATCCAGCGCCTGCTCGACCGCTTCCCGACGCGCGCGTCCGACGATGTGCTCAGGCAAGGCCAGCAGCAAATTTTGCCCGACGCTGAACGGTTCAAACAGCAGCGCGTCCTGAAAGAGAATGCCCAGCCCGCGTGATTCAACGGGAAGGCCGTCGCAGCGACGCGCGTCGAGCCACAGTTCGCCCCGCGCCTGGAAATCGTCTGACAGTGCGCCGATCATCCACGCAAAAAGGGTCGATTTGCCGCTGCCGGACGGCCCCATCAGGGTAACGATCTCCCCGCGAGGAACGCAAAAATTGACCTCGCGGAAAAGCGGTTCGATGGTGAGATCTTTTACCTTCAGCATTAACGTAATCCTTGACGGTAGCGGCCCGCGAGCCGGGATAACAGGGCGGCAAGACCGAACACCGTGCCCGTGACCAGCAGTAATCCCAGCGCCCGGTTAGCGAGAACAGGGATGCTGCCCCCGCTGCTGAGCGCGACGGTTTCAGTGGTCAGCGTGGCGAAACGCCCCGCGCCAAGCCAGAGCGTCGGCATGTATTGCGCCATGCTGACGGAAAAACCAATGGCAAAGGCCAGCAGCGCCGGGCGCACCAGCAGGGGGCATTTCAGCAGTAAGAATATTTTTGCCCGTCGCCAGCCGAGCGTTCTGGCGGTAAGGATAAGCCGGGGATCGATTCGCCGCCAGGCGGGCTGCAGAACCAGCAGCATCCACGGCAATACCCACAGCAGATGGCTCCAGAGCACGGCGGCATAGTGCCCGTCGAGTCCCAGACGCAATGCAATAAAGTATTGCCCGGTGACGAGCGGCAGCGCAGGAAGGGCGAGCGGTGACCACACCCACGCTGCGCCGCGCTGCGGTCCCCATTCCAGCCAGAGAAAAATGACGATGAGGGCGATCAGGCTCGACAGCAGGCCGAAGGAAAGGCTGGTCCCCACGGGGCCCGCGTCTCCCCCTTGCTCCTGCATCAGCAGTACCGCAGCGCACAGGACGCCGCACGCGGGCAGTAACCCGCTGAATGCCCGCTCAGGCAGGACGAGTGGAGAACGGGGGCGCGTCCCCGCGAGATTCGGGATCGTGCGACGCCATGCCTTCCAGGGGCCGTATCCGAGGGCGGCCAGGGCGGCCAGCAGTACAAGGAGAAGCAGGCACAGCAGCATTCCTTTTTCCTGCTGCTGCGCGTCGCCCTGGCTTAGCCACTGAAAGGCCAGCACGGCCAGGGTGGGCGGGTTGCCGGGCCCGAGAACGATCGCCACGTCCACGACCGAGAGCGACCATGCCAGCACCGCCAGCATCACCGCGCCGAGGACAGGCGCGATCGCCGGGAGGATCAGCCAGTTGAGCGTCTGATAACGCCCGTAGCCAAAGGTTTGCAGGACGATCTTCTGCTGCGCGAGCCGTTTTTCCGGCAGCACGGCGTAAATGGCCCACAGCACGAACGCGCTCTCTTTGACCGCGAGCGTCAGGCCCAGCCCGACGCCGTAGCGGTCAAACGGAGCCGTACAAATGGTACAGAGCTGATAAAACAGACCGCCCTCGGCAAACAGCAGCAACGCGCTGGTGGCGAACGCCACATGGGGGATCGCCAGTAGCCAGGGCAGCCGGGTCGTGAGGCGTCGCCAGCGTTGACCGGGCCACAAAAGGCAGACGAAGAAAAGGGCAATCAGCAACGCCCCCAGCGTGGCGATGAGCGTTGAGACCAGCGTGGCGACGGTCGCCTGAGGCAGCTGCGGATCGTTCAGCAGCCGCTGCCAGTTTGTCGCAGAAAGCGCCGGTGCGAACAGCATGAAGCCAGCGGGCAGGATCGGCAGATAAATCACCGCCATCGCCAGCCAGACAAGCCCGCTCAGCGGGTGCCGTAACGACGCAGCCATTCCTGCTCCAGCGCGTTCACCCAGGCGGACTGCGGCTCCGCAAGCACCTGAGGCAGCCCCTGAGGCGTATGGGCCAGCAGCTGTTTCGCTTCCTCTTCGGGCAGCGCTTTCGCATCCAGGACGCTCGGGTCTCCCCAGATGGCCGGGTCGGCCTTGCGGATTTGCGCCTGCGGTGACAGCAGGAAATTAGCGACCACCTTTGCACCCGCGCTCGCGCTGGCATTGGCCGGGATAGCCACAAAATGGACGTTGCCGAGCATCCCGCTCTCGAAACCAAAGCTGTAGCTGTCGGCGGGCAGTTCGCCGCTCGCCACTTTCTGCTGCGCATGGGACGGGTTAAAGGTCAGCGACAGGTTCAGGCTGCCGCTGGCAAGCAGGGCATCCATTCGGGCAGGTGAGGGAGGGAAATCTTTTCCTTCGCGCCACAGCAGCGGGTGCAGCTTATCGAGGTAGGCCCAGAGCGGTGCCGTAACCTCAGCAAACGTTGCATCGGGCGCTTTTTGTAACGCCTCAGGGCGATCGGTGAACGTCAGCAGCAGCTGCTCCAGAAAGGCCGTGCCGGTAAAATCGGGCGGGCGAGGATAGCTGACTTTGCCCGGATGCTGCTGCGCGTACGCCAGCAGCGCCTGCGGATCCACCGGCGGCGTCGGCATGCTGGCTTTGCGGGCGATAAAGGTTAGCTGCGCGCCGCCCCACGGGGATTCCGCCCCGTCGGTTGGAATCGCAAAATCTTCCGTAACGGGTTTGCGGGTATCGACATAGCGCCAGTCTGGCAACGTCTGCGCCCATCCGGTTTGCAGCAGGTTCGCCTCTTTTAACGTGCGGAAGTTTTCGCCGTTGACCCACAGCAGGTCAACCGAGCCGTTGGCCTTACGCCCCGCGGCGGCTTCGGTCTGGATCCGTTTTACCGCATCGGCGGCGTCCGCCAGCGGGACAATTTTTAGGGCAATGGCGTAGTGCGTTTGCATCTCACCGCTGACCCACTCAAGGTAGCGGTTGACTGCCGGATCGCCGCCCCAGGCGTTAAACCAGACGGTCTGGCCTTTGGCCTGCTGTTGAATATCGTGCCAGCTCTCGGCGGCACAGAGGGGGGCTGCCAGCAGCAGACCGGTCAGGAACGCGCAAAAACGCACACGGCGCATAATGCCTCACTTTTTAACAGACGGGAGATAACGGGAAAACAGCCGGCGCGTCGCCAGCGGCAATAACCCCAGTAGTGTAAAGGCGATTAGCATGCCCGGCGACAAAATATCGCGCAGCGACGCCACTTTCCCCAGCTCGCGCCCGGCGTTCAGAAAGACCACCGTCGCGGGCAGCATGGCGACCTGGCTGACCCACCAGTAGCGATATACGCCAATGCGGGTCAGCCCCATCAGCAAATTCACCAGGAAAAACGGGAACAGCGGCATCAGGCGCAGCGCAAAAAGATAGCCCGCGCCGTCATGCGCCATACCGGCGTTCACCGTTTTCATCTGCTGAGCAAACCGCCGCTGGACCCCGTCGCGCAGCAGATAACGGCTGGCGAGCATCGCAAGCGTCGCCCCGAGCGTGGAGGCAAACGAGACCAGCACGGTGCCTTCCCACAGGGGAAATAACGCTCCGCCCAGCAGGGTGAGGATCGCCGCGCCGGGGATCGACAGGGCGGAGACCGCCACATAGAGCGCAAAAAAGATCAGCGCGCTTCGCAGCGGCGCGTGGTCAACATGGGAGAGGAGTGCCTGCTGGTGGGTTTTAATCCCTTCCAGGGAGAGCGTGCCAGGAGGAAGCATGACAAACGTCAGAATAAATGCGCCCAGAAGGGCGCACAGGAAAAGTGTTTTTCGAATGTTCACGCGTCATTACAGCTTGAATTTAGCCCACACCGGCGCGTGGTCAGACGGTTTTTCCATGCTGCGGATCTCGTAGTCGATCCCGGTTTCGATGCAGCGCTCTGCCAGCGGCGAACTGGCGAGCAGCAGGTCGATACGCAGGCCGCGGTTGTCGTCAAAGCCTTTTGAGCGGTAGTCAAACCACGAGAAGCGATCCTGCGTGTCCGGGTTGGCGGTACGGAAGGTATCCACCAGCCCCCAGTCCAGCAGGCGCTGCATCCACTCGCGCTCTTCCGGCAGGAAGGAGCATTTGCCGGTACGCAGCCAGCGTTTGCGGCTGTCTTCACCGATGCCAATATCCAGATCGGTCGGGCTGATATTCACATCACCCATGATCAGCACCGGATTGTCTTTATTGAGTTCGGTTGTCAGGTAGTTCTGCAGATCCTGATAAAACTTGGCCTTAGCAGGGAATTTTGTCGGATGGTCGCGGCTCTCGCCCTGGGGAAAGTAACCATTAATCACGGTGATGTTCCCCAGCGGGGAAGGCAGTTCCGCCATGATGATGCGGCGCTGTGCTTCTTCGTCATCGCCGGGAAACCCACGGCGGACTGAAACTGGCGTCTCTTTGGTCAACAGCGCAACGCCGTAATGGCCTTTCTGCCCATGATAGAAGACGTTGTAGCCGAGCTTCGCCACCTCTTCGAGGGGGAACATGTCGTCGTGAACCTTGGTCTCCTGCAGGCCGATCACATCTGGCTGATGTTGCTCAACAATGGCTTCAAGCTGATGGGGGCGGGCGCGCAGGCCGTTGATATTAAAAGAGACAAATTTCATAGTCGCTGCCAGTGCAAGGTGAATAGTGCATGGATGGTAGCAGAATTTGCGTCAACTGTTACCGGGTTCGGCCAATAACTGCGACAGATAATGCCGGTGGTGCAATATTTGCACCATTCTGACGCGCATCGCCCTCAAACAGGGCGTAAATGACCGATAAATTTCGCGAGCGATCACAATTCCAGAATTATATTTGGCCTGTGCATACTCTTTCTGATTTTCATGCGGCAAAGCGCCGCTTGTCGTAAAAATATTCACTTT
>Ga0209371_1001740_pt1 | contig 13715 bp, 12 predicted proteins | sample AgamicAtAmrz_FD_187165 | JGI IMG/M metagenome (GOLD analysis project Ga0209371, IMG submission 187165) | Agave microbial communities from Guanajuato, Mexico - At.Am.rz (SPAdes) (version 2) | ecosystem: Host-associated > Plants > Roots > Rhizosphere | place: Guanajato, Mexico | collected 2012-06-07
TTCGTCGCTTTCCAATTGCTGCTTGAGCGATTGTCGCCAAATATACCCCAAGGCAATAGCTCATCGATCCGGTTAATGGGGTGATCGGCAATGCGGGTAAGGACATCCCTGAGATAGGCTTCCGGATCGAGGCCGTTGAGCTTTGCAGTCTCGATCAGCGACAGGATTGCAGCGGCGCGTTCGCCGCCTTTGTCCGATCCCGCGAACAACCAGTTCTTGCGGCCGAGCGCAATTGGCCGGATCGTCCGTTCGGCGGCATTGTTGTCTATCTCGATAGTGCCGTCATCCAGGAAACGGCAAAGCGATTTCCAGCGGGACAGCGCATATCGGATTGCTTCCGCCGTCCCGGATTTTTGCGGCAGGCGTTTGAGATTGTCGTCCAGCCATGACCGTAGGGCTTCAACCCTTGGAGTGGTACTGCGTTGCCGCGCAGCTTTCCGCACGTCCGGCGGCTCACCACGGACTGCCCTCTCGATATTGTAGAGTTCACCGATCCGCCGCAGCGCCTCCTCGGCAATCGGCGCTTTGCCTGAAGCCGTCAGATCGAAGAACTTGCGTCTTGCATGCGCCCAGCAGGCGGCTTCCCGGATGGTCGGCAGGCCATCTGGCTCGTGCGGTTCATAGAGGTCACGAAAGCCCGCGTAGCCGTCGGCATGCAGCACGCCCGAGAAGGTGGCCAGATGCTGCCTGGGATGCAGTCCCTTGCGATCCGGACTGAAGAAGTAGCAGACGGCCGGTGGGATAGTGTCACCCCAGGGACGACCGTCGCGAACATAGGTCCACAACCGGCCGGTCCTGGTCTTGCCCTTGCCCGGCTCCAGTACCGGGACGGGCGTGTCGTCACCATGAAGGCGATGGCCAGCGAATATATGCTCGCGAAGCTTCACCAGCAGCGGCTCCAGCAATGTGCTGGCCTTGCCGATCCAGTCTGCCATGGTCGAGCGGGACAGATCGACGCCTTCCCGCGCGTAAATCTCGGACTGGCGATAAAGAGGTAGATGATCGCAATATTTGGCGATCAGCACATGGGCGACGAGGCCCGGTCCCGGCTTGCCGCGTTCGATGGGCAGCGACGGCATCTCGGCCTTGACCTGCGTATCGCAGCCCTTGCAGGTGAAGCGCGGCTGGATATGGCGCACGACACGAAACGAGGCCGGGACATAGTCGAGGACCTCGCTGACGCTCTCGCCTGCACGGATGAAATCGGAGCCGCCACAGACAGGGCATGCGCAAGTGTCCAGGTGCGTCACATCATGGCGTGGCAGATGATCGGGTAAGGGCTGGCGGCTCGGTTTGGCTTTGGCCGCACCGGCAATTGATGGTGATGCCAAGATAATGGCTTCCGCCTCGGCCGCCTCAATATCTTCCAGTGCCAGTTCGAGCTGTTCGATGGCGCGGTCCATCTTCTCGGAGGAAGAGCCGAACCGGGCCCGTTTGAGAACCGCAAGCTGCGCCTTCAACTTGTCGATCAGCGTGTCGCGGGATTGAAGCTTCCGCGCCTGTTCAGCCAGCTGATCGGCCCGCGCGGCGATAATGGCTCGCAACGCATCGACATCGTCAGGCAGGATCGAAGGGCTCGTTTCCATGCCAAATTCTATAGCCGATTTGCCGTTTGATTGCCACTTATCTGTCTGTAAAGATTGGCATCTATCTTACGCAACCCGCGTCGGCGCAGAGGTCCAGGCAGGACGCCGCCAGTCGATGCCTTCCCACAACATCGACAACTGCGCGGCCGTCAGCCGCGCCGTGCCATCGGTCGCGGACGGCCATGGAAAGCGGCCCGTCTCAAGGACCTTGTAGTAGAGACAGAACCCCTGACCATCCCAGAACAGCAGCTTGATGCGATCACCACGACGGCCCCGGAATACGAAGACCGAACCCGACGCAGGCTTCTGGCGAAGTGACGACTGCACCAGCGCCATCAGGCCGTCGATCCCCTTGCGCATATCCGTCACACCGCAGGCGAGATAGACGCGCACATTTGCGCCGGGCGCGATCATGCGTCTTCAACCGAGCGGATCAGTGCTTTCAGGACGTCAGGCCCAATGTTGGCCTCGACCTTTAGTACGCGACCGCCCTTACAGCCGATCTCGATCCGCATGGGACGTGCCGACCGCTTCGTAGCAGGCTTGTCGACTGGGGCGGGTCGCTCGGCTTCGTCGCTCGTCTCCTTGGCAATCAATGCGACCGGCAGAAAGGAGACCACCGGCTCCGACCGCGCCGCCGCAAACTTCCGCCGCCAGGTGTAAATCTGCTGGGGTCTGATATCGTGTCGCCGCGCGACGTCGGCAATCCTGGCATCCGGCTCGGCCGCCTCTTGAAGTATCGAAAGCTTCTCCTCGTCGGACCAGTCGCGCCGACGCTCGACGCCCGTCAAAATCTCCATGCGGCCCATAGTTCATCCCTGATGACGTCTCTAATGACGGAATTAGTGACGTAACTTCAGTTGTTCGCCGGAAATCTCAAAGACGGCTTCACCGGACGCTTACATTGTAAAAGGTCAGATAGCGGCCGATGCCAGCGCGGGCCTCGGACACTGTTTTGTAGGCATGGAGGTAGACTTCCTCGTATTTGATCGAACGCCAAAGCCGCTCGACGAACACGTTGTCCCGCTATGCACCCTTGCCATCCATTGAGATGGCGATTTCCGCCTTCTTCAGCACCGCCGTGAAGTCCACCGAGGTGAACTGCGATTCCTGGTCCGTATTGAATATGTCGGGTCTGCCATAACGGGCCAGCGCTTCCTCGACTGCTTCGATGCAGAAGGCTGCCTCCATCGTGATCGACAGCCGCCACGACAGAACCTTCCGACTGAACCAGTCCACAACGGCGCAGAGATAGACGAATCCGCGAGCCATCGGAACATAGGTCGGGTCCATCGCCCAGTCCTGGTTGGGTCTGGTGACCGCCAACTTTCGCAGAAGGTAGGGATAGATTTTGTGCCCAGGTGCCGGTTTCGACGTGTTCGGGCGACGGTAGATCGCCTCGATGCCCATCTTCTTCATCAGCGTGGCGACGTGTTGCCGCCCAGTCTCCAGCCCTTCTCCCCTCAGGAGCCCTTGCAACCTCCGACTTCCGGCAAAGGAGTAGTCAAGATGCAGTTCGTCGATCCGGCGCATCAGAGCCAGATCGCCGTCAGACACCGGACGAGGCAGATAATAGACACCGCCACGGCTGAAGCCGAGAAGCTTTGCTTGGCGCACGACGGATAGCTTATGCTGGAGGTCGATCATTTCTTTCAGCCCAGCAATCCCGCCTTGCCGAGCGCACCGGATAAAAAATCGTTCTCCAGTGTCAATTCGCCGATCTTGGCGTGCAGTGTTTTGACATCGACGGTTGGACCCGCCGGTTCCGCCTTCGCTTCATCACCGAAAACGCCTGTCGCCCCTTTAAGGAGCTGGTCTTTCCACTGTTTGATCTGGTTGGCGTGCACGTCAAACTGCTGGGACAATTCCACCAGCGTCTGCTCACCTCGGATGGCGGCGAGCGCCACTTTTCCCTTGAAAGCCGGGCTGTGGTTCCGGCGCGGTTGTCTCGTCATGGTCTCTCCTGTTCCCGGCATCAAAGCCGAAATCAGGCAGAAATTCCACTTATCCTAGCTGTGCAGATTTCCCGAGCCACCTCTGTGCTCCGCCATAACGATTCCACGGCCTAATGCGTTGTGACTTCAAGACAGGCCCAGTCGGCTGACCGCTTACGGTTATTGGTTGACAAAGGCTACGACGGTGACTTCTTGCGTTAAGAATTCCTGATCCACGGGATAAGACCGGTGGAAACCGGAAGAAGCCGCCCGCCTGCGACTTTCAAGCCTACAAGAATCGAAACCGCATCGAGCGCATTTTTGATCGCCTCAACAGTTCCGTCGCGTAGCGACCAGTTACGACAAGATACAGAAATCCTTCTCGACATTCCTCACCCTAGCCGCCGCCAGGATAAGGCGGCCATACTTTGTCAACAGGACCTAATGAGTGAGGCGGCAGATGTTTTTGACATCTCCTCGAGAACGAATGATCACAATATCTTTAATGTCCTGCTCTTGCTGAAGCGGAACCAAGGCTGAAAACCCGCTCAAATTTTCCGGCGGCATTTTCAATTGCGCATTAATCTCGTCTCTAGGTGTTCTCAATGCCTCGACATATATTGGATTTCCATTGGATCCTGGGAGCTGAATGTAAACTCGCTCGCGAATTTTCTTGTCACCATCAACCGGGATAACCCAGCCCTCCAGCCGGGCAAAACGAGCACCGTTTTCCTCCGTGATCTCGTTGATATCAATCGCGCCGTGGCATTCCATGGAAGTAGCGCCGTCACCATTGAAAGCCGTTCCCGGGAAAGCGATTTTACAGCCGTTAACATTAGCAGTATTCCATTGCTTCTGCGCGACAAAATCAGTGAAAATAGCAGGGTCCAGATTATCTTTGCCGCAGAAGACAAGACCGCCAAGCTGGGCTGCATCAAGGTATTTTTCAGGATGCATCAAAACATCATCAATTTGCGTGAGCCAGTCGGGAATCGTAAAAGATTTACGCTCTGCGAAATAGGAGAACGTCGAGCTCCAGTCGTTACCCAGTGCGATAAACTGCCCGCCTTCCGTGGTGGCATTTTTAATCGATTTCCCAACCGCGATGTCGCGATCATAGCTGCTGAAACGTTGAGATATCGCCGGATAGTATTTTATTCCGAAATAGACGTAGTTTGACGCCAAGATAATTAGAAAAAATCCCGTGACTGTTTTTGGAGCGTGATTGTGGAACGTTCCGAGTGCCAAGGCGGCGGCAAAAAGAAGGAAAGCAAGGTTGGCCGTCTGATAGTAGGTATGAACTATATGCAGATTGGGGAACATCAAAAACGGCAGGAAACCAAGGACAATCGCGATGCAGAATAGCGTCAGCTCGGTTCTTCGACCGTTCTTCTTGCACCATATTGGAAAGTAGATGAACAAACCCAGGCCGACGACAGCACCGAGATTTCCGACGAACATTCGCATTAGAATGACTTTATCGTAGATCGTAGGCTCAAATCTCTGAGCCAGCGTGCCCCAGTTCCAGGAGTTCAGACGATCGGATGTCAGATACTCGCCGAGTATGTTCAGCGATTTCTGATCGTCGGTAAATTTTACCCACAGGTAAGCCACTATGACGGGAATCAAGAAGCCGAAAATCGGGACAGCAAATACGTTTAATTTGAAGAGCGATTTAAATCGTTCCGCCTGACGGAGGGTCACATAGGCATAGAGCAACGCCGCCACGATCATCACGGGCAATGCTGTCGTCGACTTCTGCAGCAAAGCGAGGGTTGCACACAAAAGCAGAATTGCGTTGCAACGGATGCTAAAACCCTCGCGCATGCCGAGTGAAAAATAATATAGAAACGCGATGGTGAAGAAAAGCGCCGTTGTCTCGATCATAAAAGACCGGCCCCAGTACAAATATACGGGGGATGATAATAGTAACGCCGAGAATATATAGAATGTCTCGCGCTTAAGCTTAAATACTCTAAATATTCCAGCGGCGGGCCAGAGGCATGCTAGCAAAAATATGTAACTCACCAGCCGCCCCACAGCATCAAGCGACAGGTTAAATGTTTTCGCAATAACGGCTACGATCCCTTGGTAAAGCGGAAACTCAAACGGTATGGCCCAGGGCCTTCCACCTACCGGCGTTTGATAAGCGAGAGCGAATCCTTCCTTAATAAACCAGTAAGATGTTATTGCGGTCTGCGTCTGACGAAACGCATACATATCGAGCGGCTGTTGAGTTAAGTAATAAAGAGAAAAAAAGGCAGATATACAAAGAGTGACAAGTGCTATTAGCACCAGACGTTGATTGATGATTTTCATTATAAAACTTCTGCCTCTGCTTCAAACTCGCTGAGCTATCCCGTTTAGGCCAAAAATTGTCAAGATAGTCGGAGATCGGTCGACTGCAGGTTGGCAATGCCATATCCACGCCCGCAGGGTTACCAGGAAAGGGTCTGCTGGCGCATTTCCAATTCTGCAAATGAGCGGATAGCAATGGGATGGTTATTTTCGTATAGGCTGTAGCGACGCGACGTGAGAGAGCAAGGGCATTATGAGTTTAAACCTTTCATCAGAGAGACAGAGTTCCACAGCTGACGAGGCCCGGTCCGCTTTACCCATTGTCGTTGATCTGGATGGAACGCTCCTTTTATCGGATACGCTTTATGAGGCCGCGGCACTCTCATTGTTCCGGAAGCCTTTCGCACTCCTTTCGGCGCTGCCAACCCTTTCACGTGGCCGCCATGTCCTTAAAGCCTCCATCGCAAAACACTTGGATCTTACTTCACTTGTTTTGCCATTCAGGGAAGATCTGGTGAATTGGCTGCGCCAGAAAGCAGGTGAGGGGCACGCTCTGCATTTATGTTCTGCTGCGGACCAGTCGATCGTTGATGTTGTTGCAGCGAAGGTTGGAATATTTGATTCCGCAGTTGGATCCAGCCAGAGCAACCTGAAAGGCCCTGCAAAAGCGAACTATCTGGCCTCGCGTTTTCCAGAAGGGTTCATCTATGTCGGCGATAGCAATGCAGATTTGTCGGTTTGGGATGCAGCGGATGCAATAGTTTTGGCTGGCGCGAGTAGCGGCGTTGCTGCAAAGGCCAGGAAGCTGAACAAGCCCGTGATTGCCGAGTTTTCCACCGCGTCCCTAGGTATAAAAGAATTTTTGAAGGCAATTCGTGTCCATCACTGGACAAAAAACGTTTTGATTTTTGTTCCGCTAATTCTCGCTCACCAATGGTCAAACGCATCTTTGATTGTCGAAACGCTCCTCGCATTTGTCTGTCTGCTGGCGGTGACCTCTGGAACGTATCTTTTGAACGATATTGCCGATCTGCACGCAGATCGACAGCATTGGTCGAAACGCAGCCGAGCTATGGCCAGCGGCCGCTTGTCGATCAGATCGGGCTTCGTGCTTGCCGTAGCACTTATTTTGGCGGGCTTTCTTGCGGCAGGTTTGCTTTCCTTGCAATTCGCTTCGGTGCTTTTGGGTTACTTTGTTGTCACAGGCGCTTATTCACTCGGGCTTAAGCGTATTCCTCTGCTCGATACGCTGATAATCGGCCTCCTTTTTACATCCCGAGTGGTGATGGGCGCTGTTCTGTTAGAGCATTCGCGTCCGGCTTGGCTTCTGACATTTGCTGTTTTCCTTTTCTTTTCCCTCGCCGTTGCGAAGCGCCATACCGAGATTGTTCGTGCTTCCACCAGCGGCGCCGCGAGCCTTAAGAGCAGAGGTTATGAGGTAGGGGATGCGCCGCTCACACTTTCGCTCGGCGTGAGTGCGGCGATGGCGTCGCTTGTCGTTCTGGTTATTTTTATCCTGATGGAAATGCTGGCGGGCAATGACTATGCGCGTCCAGAATTTCTATCCGCAATTCCTGTCCTGTTGTCGATATGGCTAGGCCGTATTTGGATATTGGCTCACAGGGGGAGGATGAACGACGACCCCGTCAGTTTCGCCATCAGGGACAATGTAAGTATCGGTCTTGGAGCGGCCATTGCGATCGTTTTTCTGGTGGCGCTATGAGCCGTTTCGCGTCCACCTTCGGAGTTCGCTCCTGGGGCGGCGTCCTCAAGTCGCACCATTTACTGTCGCGTCCCACCTGGCGAGACGAACTGCCCGCATTGATTCACGAGGCTCGCACACGGGAAATGCCTCTGCTAGCTTGCGGACTCCGCCGTTCCTACGGCGATAGCGGACTGAATCCAGATGGTGCGCTGGTCGACATGACGTCCCTCGACCGGATGGTTTACTTCGACCCTGAAACACGCCTTTTGCGTGCGGAGGCAGGTTTGTCCATCGATGCTATTCTCAGGATCATCGTTCATCAAGGTTACTTTATCCCAGTCACGCCCGGCACTAGGTTTGTCACGATAGCCGGGGCGATCGCAAACGATGTACATGGTAAAAACCACCACAGAACCGGGACTATAGGCCGCTGGGTGAGGCGTATCGGTTTGTTGCGGTCCGACGGACAAGAAATCGAACTGGCCGCTGATGACACTACAGGGCTGTTCGCCGCGACCGTAGGCGGATTAGGGCTGACAGGGCTGATAACATGGGTCGAGTTGGAGGTAATACCCATCCAGAGCGCTATCATCGACGTTGAAAACATTCCATTTGGTAATACAAAAGAGTTTTTTCACCTTGCTGAGGAGAGCGAGGCAGATTTCGAATATAGCGTCTCCTGGATTGACTGCCTTTCTGGCGGAGAAAGGCTGGGGCGGGGAATATTTACGCGTGGAAATCACGCAAAACTTGGTTCCCGTCTGCTGGACAGCGGCAATACTGCGCTCACCATGCCCGTTAGCTTGCCGGCTGCAGCTATGAATAGCTATTCTATTCGTGCCTTCAATGCCGCTTACTTTTACCGTGGCAGCAAGAAAAGCGGGAAAAGCAGGACGGGTATCTATCCTTTTTTTTATCCGCTGGACTCGATCGGCCGCTGGAACCGCATGTATGGCAAGAGGGGCATGTATCAATACCAATCCGTTGTCCCTCCATCTGTCCAGGAAGACGCGACGAATGAGATGTTGAAAACGATTGCCGCGAGTGGACAGGGCTCGTTTCTTGCTGTCCTTAAGACATTCGGTTCAATCCAGTCTCCCGGACTTCTTTCGTTCCCGCGCGAGGGGACGACTCTGGCGTTGGATTTTCCGAATCGGGGAGAGACGACGCTGAAGTTGATGGATCGGCTGGATGCTATTGTAATGGAAGCTAAAGGACGGCTTTATCCCGCCAAGGACGGAAGAATGCCGGCCAGGATATTCCAGGCGGGCTATCCGGACTGGCGTCTCTTCTCAAAACATATCGATCCGATATTTCGTTCAGGTTTTTGGACGCGCGTGACTCAGGATTAAAGGAAAAAAATTGCGAATTATTCTCTTGGGAGCCACTTCCTCGATCGCTATGGCGACAGCGCGTATTTATGCCGCCGAAGGCGCATCCATTGTGCTTGTCGGTCGCGATAGGGGCCGTTTGGAACAAACGTCGGCCGACTTGAGGAGCCGAGGTGCAGGGCGGGTTGAGATTGCTACCTGTGATCTCGCAACACCGCATGACGCTGCTGGTCAACTGCGGGCTTTCGCCGACCAGATCGGCGGAGTCGATCACATCATCCTAGCCTACGGCATTCTGGGTGATCAATATGAGGCTGAGCGCGATGCAGAAATTGCGGAAGAGATATTGAGGGTAAATTTCAATTCAGCTGCCGCCTGGTGCCTGGCGTCTTCAGATTTGCTCGAGCGACAGGCGAGGGGCACGCTGGTAGTTATCGGATCGGTTGCGGGAGATCGCGGGCGGCGCGCCAACTATGTTTATGGCGCAGCAAAGTCTGGACTGGCCGTGCTTGTGCAAGGAATTGCACACCGTTTCGCCAACAAAGGGCCGCGTGCTGTCTTGGTGAAACCTGGTCCGACGATAACGCCAATGACAGAGGGCATGAAAAGGAGCGGCCTTCTTTGGGCGCGGCCGGACCAGATTGCGGCGGTGATTCATGCCAGCGCGCTTCGCGGTGGGCCAATCGCTTATGCGCCGGGGTTCTGGCGCTACATTATGCTGATTATCCGCAATATCCCCAGCCGCATCTTCAATCGGATGGAGATTTAATGAGAAAGATTCTTATAACGGGCGCTGCGGGTCTGGTCGGCCAAAATATAATTGCGCGCCTCAAGGGTGTCGAAGGGCTTGAGATCGTCGGTATTGACAAACATCCCAGCAACACAGCTTTGCTGCGCCAGTTGAACCCTGAGATCGAAGTCATAGAGGCCGATCTGGCCGAACCTGGGGAATGGCAAGATGCGTTCCGGGGTGTCGACGCCGTATTGCTAAATCAAGCACAGATCGGTGGTCTGGACGAACGCGAGTTCATAGAGAACAACGTCACCGCGACGGAAAATATAGTCGCGGCGATGCGCAAGCACAAAACGCCTTATTTCGTGCATATCTCATCTTCGGTGGTGAATTCAAAGGCTGACGATTTCTACACGCGATCAAAGACGGCGCAGGAACAGTTCGTCGACACAGTGACGGACATTCCGCACGTGATTTTGCGGCCTACACTGATGTTCGGCTGGTTTGATCGTAAGCATCTGGGTTGGCTTCGCCGGTTCATGGATCGCGTGCCGGTCTTCCCGATTCCTGGTGACGGCAAGTTCATCAGGCAGCCTTTGTATGTAGGGGATTTTGCAGCGATCATCATCTCGTCCATGGAGAAAATGGCCACAGGTACCTACGATATTTCGGGGCTGGAGCAGGTGTATTATGGCGATCTGATTAATCTGATCCATACCACGGTGAAGCCGAAAGCCCGGATCATTCATATCCCTTACACGGTGTTTTGGTGGCTTCTATTCGTGTACGGAAGGTTGAGTTCCAAGCCACCTTTCACAACGAGCCAACTTGAGGCGCTCGTGATACCCGAAACATTTCCAGTCATTGATTGGCCGGCGGTCTTTGGGGTGGAGGCCACTCCATTGCGTAACGCAATCACCGAGACCTATCTGCACCCCACATACAGCAAGATTGTGTTGGATTTTTAGGAGACAGTACCAATGAGCCGCATTGTGGTAATTGGGGCAGGGGCCATGGGGCTCGCCGCAGCGCATCGCGCCGTAAGCTTGGGGCATGAGGTCGATTTGATCGAAAGAGACTCAGTAGCCGGTGGAATGGCCGCCCATTTTGATTTTGGCGGATTGTCGATCGAACGTTTTTATCATTTTGTCTGTAGATCCGACGAGCCAACCTTCGCGCTGATGCGGGAACTCGGCATCGCCGACCGGATGAAGTGGCGTGGAACGTCAATGGGTTACTTCATGAAGGGGAAAATTCATCCCTGGGGCGATCCGATCTCCCTGTTACGGTTCCCGCATCTGAGCTTGATCGCAAAATTCCGGACGGGGCTTCAAATGTTCCTGACGACGAAAGCGCGCGACTTCTCCAAGATTGAACACAAGACTGCGCGGCAGTGGCTTGAACAGGGTTCCGGCAAAGAAGTGTATGGCACACTTTGGAAGCGTTTGATGGAATTGAAGTTCTACGAGCTTGCCGACGATATTTCCGCCTCCTGGATAGCAACGCGCGTGCGTCGTATCGGCAACTCCCGGCGCTCGATATTTCAGGAGGAACTTGGCTATATCGACGGTGGAAGCCAGGTCTTGGTCGATGCGCTTGTTGAAGCCTATACGGAAAACGGCGGACGCCTGCATCTCGGCGCTGCCGCCGAACGGATAGAATGCGCGGATGGCAAGGTGGCAGGAGTACGGACGAAGGAGCGGTTCTTTCCCGCCGATGCTGTCATTTCCACTCTGCCGACGCCGTTGGTCTCCCGCTTGGTGCCTGATCTCCCCGAAGCGTCGAAAAAGAAATACGATGATATTCGCAATATCGGCGTGGTTTGCCTTCTCTTCAAATTGAAGAAGTCCATCAGTCGCCATTTCTGGATCAATATCGTTGATGATACCATCGAGATACCCGGGCTGATTGAGTTTTCCAATCTTCGCCCCGTGAGCGACACTGTAGTTTATGTGCCGTATTACATGCCGACGACGAATCACAAATGGAGCTGGACTGACCAGCAGTTCATCGATGAGGCTTTGGGATACATCAAAAAAGTAAATCCCGATGTAAGTGACAACGATGTTATCGAAGCGAGAGTTGGCCGGCTCGCCTATGCGCAGCCAGTTTGCGAGCCAAATTTCTACGATAAATTGCCGCCTGTTCAGACGCCCATTTCGGGGCTCCAGATTGCCGACACTTCCTACTATTATCCTGAGGATCGGGGCATCGCGGAAAGCGTGAGGCTTGGCAAAGCGATGGCTGAAGCCGTCCCGAAATGAGATCGATTTCCGGAATAATCTCATCACCTTTCGTTCGCTTTGTATTGTCAGGTGGTATTGCTGCTGGCGTTAATGTTCTTTCGCGGGCAGCGCTATCCACAATCACCAGCTATTCCGCTGCAATCGTGATAGCCTACCTCATCGGCATGACGACGGCCTATGTCCTCATGAAACTATTCGTTTTCGAGGAGTCAGGGCGCCGACCTGAGGCGGAATATCTGCGCTTTGGTTTGGTGAACATGGTTGCGTTGGCCCAGGTCTGGATCGTGAGCGTCGGATTGGCCAGATGGCTGTTCCCACTCGTTGGGTTCGGTTTTTATCCAGAGGCGATAGCGCATGTGATTGGTGTTTTGAGCCCGGTTGCAACGAGTTATTTCCTGCATAAGTACTTTACCTTTTCATCAAGCTGAACCTGTAGAGCGAAAATACCGGGAGGCACGGTCTTTCCGAAAGTAACGCGATACAAGGGATCGTAGGTTTCGATGTTTTTTAAGTGGTGAAAACAAAATGAAATGGGTGGTTTGCGGCAGCGAAGACAACGTCATTTGGGACGAGCTAGCTGAGGAATGGGGTATAGATCACCTAGCGCGCGTCCGTTTTACTCGGGGTCATATCCGCACGGTTTAGAGTAGTTGGCGCATTCCTGTCGTTCGAACAGCGTGACGATGTGGGCGACGGTATGTCATAAGCCGTCGATCGTTCGCTCTTCTTTGGCGCGCAAGACGGCATTGAGCTTCGCAAATGCCTTCTCAATGGGGTTGAAGTCTGGACTGTAGGGAGGAAGGTAAAGCAACGGGCGTCCGGTGTCTTCGATTGCGTGACGCACGCCTTGCGCTTCGTGTGCCGGCAGATTGTCCATGATGACGATGTCGCCCGGTGCCAAAGTTCGAATGAGAACCTGCTGGACATAGGCCTAGAATGCTACCCCGTTGATCGCACCCTCCAAGACCATGGGTGCGGTTATTCCCGATAGCCTGAGCGCGCCGGTAAACGTTCTTGTCTTCCAATGGCCGTGCGGGACCGGAGAGCGGCATCGATCTCCGCAAAGGGCCCGTCCACGCCACCGAGACATCTTCGTGCTCAAGCCGGTTTCATCGATGAAGACGAGCCGCGCCGGATCGCGATCGAGTTGGCCGTCGAACCAATCCTGACGACGTTTCAGGAGGTCGGGACGCTCCTGCTTCAGTGCATGTGCGGTCTTTTTTGAAAGTCCAGCCGCGCTTTCGCAGCCAGACGTCAAGCGCGCTGCGTCCGATCGATACGGCTCTGTCCTCACGCAATCGCACAGCCATCTCGTTGAGCGTGATATCCTTTTCTCTTCAATCATGCCGATGATGAAGTCCTCGTGAGCATCGAGGCGTGAGCCACCGCGTCGGCCCTGCTTGGCAGGCGTCAACTGACCCACCCGCGCGCTGGCGATCCAGGCGATGCCGTTGAAATACCAATCCCAAATCTGGCCGCCGCTGATCGCGCCGACATGCCATCGCGTGACGCAGCCAGAACGCGGCTACGCATGTCATCACTGAAAGCTCGGGTCATAATGCCTCCGACCAAATCAACAGTCGGGCGATGGAATCAGAATTCGGCAGCGAGGGGTATCCTCAACCCGATTCCGCGGTCAATGGATGCGCTCTAGAGCGGTCATATATCGATCGGCAGTAGGGAATACAGTGCTCGGATTGCGGCTGCAATATTCGCAGCCAGGCGCTTGCACACTCTATTGTAAGCGTCCGGTGAAGCCGCCTTTGTCCGATCCCGCGACCAACCAGTTCTTGCGGCCGAGCGCAATTGGCCGGATCGATGAGCTATTGCCTTGGGGTATATTTGGCGACAATCGCTCAAGCAGCAATTGGAAAGCGACGAC
>Ga0209371_1001745_pt1 | contig 13703 bp, 13 predicted proteins | sample AgamicAtAmrz_FD_187165 | JGI IMG/M metagenome (GOLD analysis project Ga0209371, IMG submission 187165) | Agave microbial communities from Guanajuato, Mexico - At.Am.rz (SPAdes) (version 2) | ecosystem: Host-associated > Plants > Roots > Rhizosphere | place: Guanajato, Mexico | collected 2012-06-07
CCCGCGAGCTGGCCATTGGCTTCAGCAAGAGAGGCCAAAAGAGGTCTCGGAGGCGATCCTGAGGTTTTTGGAAAGCGCCTAAGGGACCAAGTTGGTGCTCTATGACGGTAATAAGATGTCCGCAATGGGCCAACTGATGTCATGACGACGATCTGTTTCGCGCAAGACGTTACGAAATCGATGATCGAGGCTTATCGCTGACTTGAACCACGGGCGGCGCTGGGAACTGCGGGCAAGTTAGTCCCTCGACTCATTTCCAGGACAAGCCGCCGGAAGGGCCGCCCTAATGAGGTTGCGTTGGAGGTCAGCGACCACTCGCTGACCCCCACGAGAGTGGACTTCTGGGAAAAAGACCTAGCGGCCTGCATCGATGATCATCCCGCCGTCAGGCGTCAGGCTATAACCAGTGATGAACTGTGCATCTTTGCTGGCAAGGAACAGCACCACGGGAGCGATGTCGTCTTCGGGAGAGCCATGCCGGGCAAGCGCGTTGGCCGGAGCTGGAATATTGGCAGCCGCCGCGCCCCAGGTATCGGCAATCGGCAGGACGTTGTTGACGGTAATCTTGTCAGCACCCCATTCACGGGCTGCAACCCGTGTCAGGGCACGGATTGCCTCCTTTGCCATGTTGTACGGCGCATATGGCACCATACCCGTAACGCCCGCCATCGAACCGAAATTGATGATACGTCCCTCGCCGCTTGTTTTCAGATGAGGATAGGCGGCCTGCATCATCCGTAAAAAGGCGATCGGACCCGTATCGAAATTGCGCTGCAGTTGTTCGACCGATAGATCGAGAACAGACGATTGCACGACTGACGCATCAAAGGCGTTGTTCACAAGGATATCGATGCCGCCCCAGGTCGCCAAGACCGTGTCGATCGCTGGCTTGATCGCGTCGGCATCGCTGACATCGATCGCAATGCCCAAAGCCGTACCGCCCGCAGCTTCTATGTCGGCTACGACCGCATCAACATTCGAGGGCGTGAGCGAGAGCACCGCGACTTTTGCGCCCTCGGCGGCGAGGAGTTTGGCGGTGGCGCGGCCGATTCCACGGCCAGCCCCGGTGATGATCGCAACCTTACCTTCTAATCTTTTCATGGGAGTTTCCTTTTTAAGGTTTACTGGTGGACCGCTGCTTCAGGAGCATACGGTGAGGGAACATCGCGAGCGTGGTTCTGTGTCGTAAAGGATGTGGCCAACAGGATGAGGCCAATAGCAGCGGGCATCGCACCCTTGATGCTGCGGACGCCGAGATGCGCCATTCCCGACAGGATCAAATGGTAGAAAATGCCGGCATAGGCGAGATCGCTGAGTGGCAGAGAGAGGCGGGTCAGGATCGCAAGGGGTCCGAGTATCTTCACGACGATCATGAACGGCACCAGATGGGCCACATGATAGCCGAGATCGGCCTGGGCTTTTTCGACGAAGCCCCTCTTGGTCAGGTAAAGGGCCGCCGAAGACAGGTACACCGCCGACAGGAGAACTGTGCTGATCCAGTAAGTGTAGGTCATGGTCATAGAATATTCCTCTCGCCGGGCGTCCCGGCGAAATTGAGCATTGATCTTGCGCTTTTCGGATGACGCGTTGCATCGGCTACGAAGAGCTTGTAGAGAATTTGTAGGCTATGATAAATTTTCGCAAGTAGGATGAATTTATGACACTAGGTATGGAAATTCATACTAATGGCTGAAACCGAATTCACGATGCAGGACGAGATGCGTCGCGCCTTCGCCATGCTCTCGGGAAAATGGAAGCTGGAAATCATGTGGCTACTGCATCAGCGGGTCCACCGTTTTGGAGAATTGCGAAAAGCAATCCCGGGAATTACCCAGCACATGTTGTCGGCGCAACTTCGCGAGTTGGAGGCGGACGGACTTGTCTCGCGCACTGTTTTTGCTGAGGTGCCGCCGCGTGTCGAATATGAGATGACAGAAAAGGCGCTTGGTCTCGGCCCAACGATGCAGGCATTGACGGCTTGGTGGGAAGAATACGGCAAAACTATCCCCGCGAAGTCGAACGGGCGTGGCCGGAAGCCGACCATGAGGGCCGCAGGAGAGAAATCCAAGCGTCAGGTGTAAAGCCTTGCTTCTTCTGACTGAAGACTACTTATGTCCGTAGAGCGTTGAAAATCTTATGTCTCCTCTTTCAACCATCTCCAGGAGTAGGAATGGCACGCACGCTGTTGAACATCTGGTCACGATGGCGCGAACGCCTCATCCACGAACTCGACTTCTATATGGAGCAGGCAGAAAAACGTATTCTCAGTCAGTTCAACAATATCAATGACGAAGCTGAGGCTTACGCTAACGACAAATATACTGAACTTGCTGAAACCAGCCGCCCTGAGATGTATGACATGGGTGACCTCGCAGAGGCCGCTTGGGAAGAGGGAATCGAATATTATGAGATGCTCGACGACCTACGGAACCGCACATTCCTATCGGTAGCAGCGGGCATGTATCACGAATGGGACAAACAACTGCGCGAATGGCTGCACAGGGAGCTGGCTCACAGCTCCAATATGGACCACCTTGGTCCTAAAATTTGGTCTGTGAATATCGATGAAATTTTTCGTCTATTCGGCCTTTGGGGATGGGATGCCCCTTCCGAAGAATATTTCCAAAAAATCGATGCATGCAGGTTAATTGTTAATGTCTACAAACATGGCCCGGGTGCATCTCTCGAAAACCTAAAGGAATCTTATTCTCATTACTTGAGAATTGGGTTGCCGGACGCAAATGAAGACGCGTGGCTAAAGTTCGCAGACCATTCGCATCTCTCCGTCACGCGCGAACACCTTCTCGAGTTTCATGCCGCCTTCAGGGCTTTTTGGCTTTCGGTCCCCGAAAACATATGGTGGTCTGATGAGCTCCAAATACCTGACTGGTTCCACAAAGCTGTAGCCAAAAAATAATACTCGTAGCATGCCAAATTATGAGAAATCGCCGAAAAAATTTTCTTTTCATTTACGTTTGAACCCTAAGAGCCCTGCCTCGACGTGAAATTCGCTCGCCGACAGTGTGAGCAGCAATGGGGACGGATAATGACGATAGCAGCCACTATAGGTTTTGCTTCTCTCTGAGCCAGGGAAATTCCGACCGGAAACCTTGGCCAGCGAGATCATCGCAGGATACGAGGCAGGAGATCGGAATGCGTTACTCCCATAAAGTCGCCCAATACATTTACCAGAAACGCGAGGGACTTCGCTTCCTTCCGTCTGCACCTATGAACCTGTCTCCGGAGAACACCGGCCCGACTTTGGTCGGGGGCTTGGAAATACCGGGCGTCCGCTAATCCGACCGGCACCGCGTCGGGCAAAGATTATTGGCACGAGCCACACTTCGGCCTCGCCCTGCGCGTGCCCGCCGACAAACAGGCCAAGACCGCACGTGGTCACACGTTCTTCAACGGCAACGGCGTGTACCACGAGAGCGAACTCGAGCACCGCGTCAGCTCTGTACTCCAGACCCTGGCTGACCTTCGAGAACTCCAGTCTCAATACCCGAAAGTCCATTACACCGACGCCGACGGCGTCCTGCGTGAGCACACCTTCGACTACTTCATCGTTCTCAACGACGGCACAAGGGTCGCCGTCGCGGTGAAGTATGCCCGCAAGCGGGCCCAAATGCTCGACTTACTCAATCGCATCTGCGCAGTCGGCATCACAGGGGTCGGCCCCCTCGGAAAGTTGACGCCGCGCGTCGCGGACGCCGTGGCCTTGATGACGAACGAAGAAGCAACCCAAGAGGCATTCGAAAATGCCTACTTCATCCTCACCTCCCGCCTCCACCACGATGACGCCGAATGTGCCAGACTCGTGGATGTGGTGAAACGTCTGCCAGGTCAATTCCGGTTTGGCCACCTGCTGCGCGACGTCCCGTCACGTAGTAAACGCCGCACCGCCGTGTGGCGGCTAATCGATCTCCGTCTAATCCGACCCGTCTACTCGGGTCGTATCGACGATCGCTCCTGGCTGCGCGTCTGCGCCTAGCCGTACCCAACCAAATCAAAATCCATAAATCAGAGAAAGGACCACCATGGAATCCCGCGCGCTGCCCGCTCGCCAATTTCTTCATTCACTCATCGGTATGGGTCAAATGGATCGCTACCATGACAAGACGAGGAACGCCTTCTTCATTCCTGGAAGCCGCGACGACGTGGGCTATCTGCTCCGTTCAGAAAACGATGTGGAATATAAGATTTTCCTCTCGCACGAGGAAATCTACGCCGCGCTCGACAGCAACAAAGCATCGATCCGCTACGGCTACAACAGCCCCGCGCAGCAGAAAATCCGTGCCATCTTCGGTGATAAGCCATGGGACGAATTCAATGTCGAAGATCGTGATCTCGCTCTGCACCGGGAAAAGCTGATCCACAGGTATGATGTTGAATGCGACCGCATTGGCAAGCTTCTGCCAATGTCCGAGAAAAAGCTCGGGCCGAAGCTGCTGGCGTGGAACCAGGAGATCAACAAAGCACTGGTCGACCTCGTCGTCGATGACCGAGCCGATCAGGGAAGTCAGGTTGTCATCTTCCCCTGCCCATGCGTCAAAACCTTCAAACGCGACTACGACGACTACCACAATTGCGACGGCGACGTGATGGCGCTTCTTCCACGCCATCATGGTCCGGGGCCAAAACTGTTCGCTCTGAAACCAGCTACGATCGCGTTCGCGCACAAGATGGCGATGGCCTATCTGGATCGTCGCCGCCCTACCAAGGCACATGTCTATCGGTCGTACCTGGCTGAGCTTCAGAAGCACAATGCCGACCTCCCGACCCCGAAGAAAATCGGGAAGGTATCCCGCAAAAAATTCGAAGCGATGATCGCGAAGTTCGACAAGTTTCACGTCATCGCGAGCCGTCACGGCGAGAAGTATGCTGTCCAGAAATTCAAGGCGATCCGTCGCAGTTTCCACGTGGTCGCCCCTGGCCAGCGGATCGAGATGGATTTCGTCACCGTCGATCTGATCTCGTTGCTGGTAGAAACGGGCATCTGGAACGCGCTTCCGGAAACGGTACAGGAGCGTATTCCTCGTGTTCGCATCTGCTTCTGCGCCGCGATCGACGTCGCAACACGTTACATCCTGGCGCTGAAAGCGAGCACGAATCCGAACGCCGCATCCGCCGTTGCCACGATCCGCATGATCATAACCGACAAGAGACACCTGTCGTCCTATGTGGCCGCCCAGACGCCATGGATCGGGAAAGTCAGGCCCCGGGTCATTTACACCGACAACGGCGCGGAATTCACCGCGCAACGGACCGCCGAGGTGCTTCGTACCGCGCGTATTCACGGTACTCGTCCGCCCGCCGGCGATCCTGGCTGCCGCCCGTTCATCGAGAGCCTTTTCCATTCGATCGGTCTGCTGATCGCTCCGTATTTCGAGGGCCGGACTTTCTCCTCGGTCGTAGAAAAGGGCGATTACGATCCGCAGGTTCATGCGGCATTGCTGGTCGACGAACTGATCAAGATTTTCATCTTCGCGGTATGCGACATCTATCACAACAAGCCGCATTCTGGCCTTGGCGGCAACACCCCGCACAATGCGTGGGTCGAGGCCTCCAAAGAATATGAAATCCTCTATCCGCCAGATGCCGAAGAAATGCTCCAGATTTTCGGCATCAAAACCACCCGCCGGATTTCAGACTACGGTATCACCGTATTCGGCATCACCTATTGCGATGCCGAAATCCAGCGACTCCGGACCAGGTTCGACCAGGTCGACGTCGATATCAAATACGATCCGGAATGCCCCGCCCACATCGCCGTTAAAGGTGACAAGGGCTGGTTCGTCGTTCGCAACACCGTCGGTCTCGATGACAGTGTAACGCTCGCCGAATGGATGGCCGCGCGCAAGGAATTGCGTGCCAGCTACGCAACTGCTGCCGAGCAGGGCATGACGGTGATGTACGACGCTATCAATCGTCTTCGCGCTATCGGTGATGCCGCAACTCTCCGCGCCGGTCTTTCTCCAAGCGTACCGACCGCAAAAGACTTCGACCGTTGGGACACGGAACTGTTCGGTGCCTGGGTGGCCGCGCCGTCTGAAGATCAGACTCAGCTCCTCGCCGAAGGCCCGCTGCCCGACGATCCGCTGCGGATCGGCATGGTCATCCAGCGGCCCGACCTGTTCGCCCTCGAAAAATCCGAGGCTGAAGAAATCAAAGAAAACGAAACCGCCGCCACGCAAGCGTCTGATGCGCTTGTTTCCGGCTTCCACTATGACGAGGAGTACTAAGATGACCGCAACCAACGAACTGCGCGCACTGCGTGTGCGGGAAACCAACCGTTACTTTGAGACAGGCCGTTGCCTGGAGCTCGTGAAGCGACTGACGGAATTCGAGGACCATGCCCTCGATTGCCTTGCCGGCGGCGGCTCAAGAAGACGGTCCTTCATCGTAATCGGCGAGTCCGGTAGTGGGAAATCGACCTCGTTGGAGCGAGCGTTCACTAGGATCAAATCGTTTCAGCCGTACCAGAATGAGTATGGCGAAACGGTGCGTCCATTGATCAGTATCGAGGTGCCGAAACCCTGCTCCACCAAAGATTTGGCAATCCGTATCCTTCACGAAATGGGTCTGCCCGCGAGCAATCGTGCAAATGAGCATGAACTTTACGAAACAGTCAAACAACAGCTCAGAGAACGTCGCGTCCTCTTTCTGCATCTGGATGAGGCACAAGACCTCTTGCGAGCACCAACGGCTGCAGCCGTAAGGTCTCTTCAGGATCGCCTGAAAAGCCTCATCGCCATTCCCGACTGGCCACTCCACACGATCTACAGCGGCGTGCCGGACCTGGCCAGGCTGGTAACCGGTGATCTCCAGCTTGCGAACAGGTCGTTGGTCATGCGGTTCGAGCCGGTGCGTTTTCCTTCTGACAAGCCGCTGATCGAAAAGCTTCTGTGCGACGTTGCCGTCGACCATTGCGATCTTGTGCTGGCGGACGAGTTGATGACCGCCGACTTCCTGGGACGCCTGGTAGCCTCCACGGATGGTGGGTTGGGTACGATGATCGAGATGGTGCGAGCGGCTTGTTTCGCAGCCCTGGGACGAAACCGCAAAAATCTCACGGCTCGCGACTTCGCAGGTTTCTACGACCGTGCGTCGGGCAGTCTTCGCGGCGACAACATCATCACCTCGCCCCGGTGGCGCGACATTGATCGCAGCAACGCATTGACCGACCTCGTCGCCCAGCCCTCGAAAAAGAAGAAGCAATAGCCCGAAAGGTATCGCGTCATGGCACTCCCCGTCACTGTCGAGTTTCACGAAACCGAAACGCCCCTAAGCCTCGCCTCCCGCCTCGCGCACGCAAACGGCTATCGTTCAATGCGAGCGTTTCTCGCCACGACGGACACAAACGCCACTGCCATCGCCTCGGGCGATCCCGAAGCGATGGCATTACTCGCACACTGGTCAGGTGTCGAAGAAGCGCGTCTCGCAGCGTATGCAATCGCGTCCGTTACCGCCGCAGCGACGTGGAAGCTGGGTCACGCATTGATGGGCCGTGATATGCGACCGGGACGAAATCACCGGTACTGCCCGAAATGTGTCGTTGACGATCTCGAAAACGGCAGCGGACGTCCTTCTTCACGGCCCTACGTCCGGGCGGCGTGGATGACACGCGCCTTACAGAATTGCCATGAGCATGCTTGTGCGATCAAGGAAGCCCCGGCGTCCGCGCAAGAGCAAGGTGATTTCGCCTCGTTCGTAGCCAAGAATGTTTCGACGATCAGCGAGGAGGCGATCGACGCCAGCGCTGCCTCCTCGTTTCAGATCGATCGATATGTGCTCGCAAGGATCGAGGGTCTCCCTGCCAACGAATTTCTCGACAATTTCGAAACCTACGTGGCTGTTGATCTTTGCCGTCATTTCGGTCGCTTCCAGAAGATGCACCAGATCGCATACGATCGTTGCGACCTTGCTTCTCATGCCGACGTCGAGTGCGGGTTCGGTTCCACCTCGGCAGGACGCAATGTGATTGAGAGGATTATTTGCCAGGCGATCGAACAGTCAAAACCGATGGTCTATGAAATGGCTTCCTTTTTTGGGCCATTGCGGGACTGGCTGCTGCGCAATCACAAGAAGCCTGAATTCTCCCTCGTAACAGAGATTTTTCAGGACATCGCCGAGCGAAATCTACCGATTGGTCCTGATGAAGCCTTTGTGCTGCCCACCCGAAAACGCCATCTGCATTCGATCAGATCGGCCGGCCTCGAATATGGCTTGATGGAGGACCGTATCCATGACCTGCTCCTGGAGGCCAATCTCATTGCACCCTCACAGCTGACAAGCGCCCAGATTTACTTCGACGCAAGTCGAGGCCACGCGGTATTGTCCGAGGCACTGGACACAATGACCAGCGCTGAAATCCGGACAGCTCTCGGAATCACGGATGACCGCATGCGAGCCATTCTCGATGCCGGACTTCTGCGCCGCGTGGAGCGACCGAAGGACGGTGCACGCGTGTTTTCGCGTATCCAACGGTCCGAATTCGAGGCATTTAAGAAAGCGCTTTTCGGGCGCTCACTAAACGGTTCGAATACCGACGGCCTGGTGCGACTGGACAAAGCGGCGCAAAGATGTGGTTGCCAAACCGAGGCCATCCTCAAATTGGGCCTAGAAGGTTCTCTGAAAAGCCTTCATTTCGAAGGCGGTCGGACGACGCTCTCGAACCTCCTTGTCGATTGGGAGGAAGTCAGAGCCTGCTTGAGCCACTCTCTTCCTCAGGTGGCATTGGTGAATGGTAACGTTGAAAACGACGGTCATAGTCACCTCAATGTCCGAGACGCAGAACGCCGGATTGGGACGGCGAGAGCCACAATCAGCGAACTGCTGCGCCTCGGTTATCTAAAGACCGAAACCCGGATCAATCCTGCTACGCGGCGTGAGCAAAAATACATCCTCGCTGATTCCGTGGATGCCTTCATCGCCGAGCATATTTGTCTCGCTCTTTTGTCAGATCGTGCTGGTGTATTTCCCGGTATCCTTCGTCAAAAGCTCGAGGCTGAAGGGGTGCGACCCATTTACGAACCGACAGGTAGAAACTCGAGATTCTACCGACGACCGGACGTAGCGCACTTGCAATAACGCGGATTGCCCTCGTCAATCTTCCGTACTGTAGTTTGAAAGGCCCGCTTCGGCGGGCTTTTTTATTGCCTGCAGTTCCGACACTTCAGTTTCGGGACACAACTATCGGAGCATTTCGCCCCGACCTTTTCGACATGACATAAATTTCACCAATTAATTCAATAAGATTTCTCGACGTAGCGACAAACCTACGGAGCGCAATCAGCTGATTGCGCTCCGTAGGTTTGTCGCTATTTCACTTGGTCGGGTCGAAATGCTCCGATAGGTTTGTCCTCAATCGAGAAAGGACACAATTCGGCCAGGTGCCCCTCTAGCTACGTTCCATTTGGCCCAGAATCGGCGATGCCAAGGTGAATGGTGATCCCGAGTGGTCTTCCATGTATTGTCGGCAGACGATTCTTTTTCTGAGTGCCGCCATGGAAACCTCCCTTTATCAACCTGTGAAAGCCTTTCTTGAAAAGGCCGGCTATGCGGTGAAGGGGGAGATCGGGGGGTGTGACCTCGTGGGCATACGTGACGACGATCCATCCGTCATCGTGGTTTGCGAACTGAAGCTGGCGTTTAACCTCGAGTTGATCCTCCAGGCGGTTGATCGAGCATCGATATCGGACGAGGTGTGGATCGCAGCGAAAATGTCTACCCGCGGTAAAGGGCGGGAAACAGACAAGCGTTATCGCGATCTTTGCCGACGGCTGGGAATAGGAATGCTCGCCGTCTCGGAAGGCGGCCATGTCGACGTCATCGTGAGTTCGGTATCCCCGATGCCGCGGACAAATCCCAAACGACGCTCGCGGCTTGTACGCGAACACCAGAGACGCAGGGGTGATCCCGTCCTCGGCGGTAGCACGCGTACGCCTCTCATGACGGCATATCGCCAGCAGGCACTTGGATGTGCGAGAGCCTTGACCGAAGGGCCGCTTCGCGTTCGCGACGTGAGATCGAACGCCCCCGATGCGGGCAAGATATTGCTCTCGAATGTGTATGGCTGGTTCGAGCGGATTGACCGAGGCATCTATGGCCTGACCGATGCGGGCCGCGAAGCGTTGATGCGTTGGCCGATATGAATTGGCAAACTAATCTCTGTTGGCGGGATTGGACCACCAAGCCGATAGAAGACTTATGATCGGGTGACGCCATCCGTTCGGCCCTGTTTCGAATAGAGCGCCTTCGGAGCCATCCTTGATGACCTCACTCCGCGATCCAAAAAATCAAGAATTCGACGAAAAAATTTCCGATTTTAATAATTCGCCGGTGAAATCCGGGCATTTTCGCTTTCGCAGTCAACGGTGACTGCGGAAAATGGAGCAAGCCATTGAAATATCTGGCAACGACCTGCCTTGTAAGCGAGGTTTCTAAACCCCGCCAAAAGCCCCACGTCTTGGAATTCATTGCGACAAACACATTCGTGTTCTCGCCCGAGACCCTGATTGACATTCAACGCGGAATCCTTCGAACGTCGAGGACGAATCCCCATAAAGCAGCCGAGCTTCGCGAATGGCTTTCCTCGGTCAGCGGCAGTTGGCCTCTTGTATCCGGCCGAGAGCAGGAGAAGGCAAAATTAGTCGCGGCCATGCTTGAGTGCCGCGAACTGAAGAATATTTGGCTTCCTCAACCGCGGGCAGCGCATCCTGGTTTCGGATACCACGTGTCAATCGCGGCGGCGGCGATTACATACGAGCTTCCGCTCGCAGGCTTTGGCATCGACACCTTCCTGCAGATTGATCGCTATTTCAGCCTACCCGGCATATTCGACCTAAAAGACGAGAGCTGGCGATCAGCTACAATTGAATGCCACGCTGTCGATTGGAAACAGGTCAGGACGCAGTTGCGCCAATCTTTGGATGGTCGACAAACGCCTGGAAGACGGGCGGCCTAACCAAACCGCTAGACCGCCCAATCCAATTTAGCAATCAATATCCGATCAGCAACCACTGGAATGGCTGATGATCTTCAAGGCGGGCATCGCGCAAAGCGCTTGCTCGTCTTGAGAAGTGTTTATGGCCGGCAAACCTTAACAAAACACCGGCGAATTGCATTTCCGGTGTTAAGTCGGGGTATCCACGAATCCTCCCAATATCTCAGTCAGAAGCCGCCATCCCTCCTTACGACAGCTCGGAAGAAACATTCCCGTAGTCAAGGGAATCCCCTATAAGCCAAATCAGGTCCAGGATATCCAAGGAGATAACGGTGTTTCATTGGGTTCATCGATTTCTGGCGGTTTTGGGAATTTCTATCAGCTCAGCCATTGCGGCGGACGGCGACGCAGTGAGGACTTTTCACGACGCTGTCCATATGGGCAAAGTGGAAACGGTTCGGAAGATGCTCGCGACCGAACCTGAGTTGGCGACGTCTAGGGATGAATACGGTTTCCGGCCCGTACATCTCCTGGACATGTATCCCGATGAGAAAGTGCTCGACCTTCTGCTTGCGAATGGAGCGGACATCAATGCCACGAACGACGAGGGCATCACCATTCTCCACATTGTCACCGATCCGGATGCCGTCCCGCTCCTCGTGGGACGAGGGGCCAATATCGAGGCTCGCGACGACAGAGGATGGACCCCTTTGATTATGCAGGCAAACAACCAGCAAAATGGGCCGGAGGTCATGGCCGCTCTTCTTGCTCACGGCGCTGATCCGAATGCTGAAGGACACAATGGTGAAACGGCTCTTTCCTTCGCAAGGGAAACTGGCGATGGATCGTTTATCGAGGTCTTGATCGCTAACGGTGCTGCGAAGTGACGACCGTTTTAGCTTCGATGCTCCTACGCAAGTTGCAGGACTGCTTTTGGCCGATACCGTTGAGAGCGGTCATCCGTTACGCCGTGGCCCATTCCATCAATGCGTTTTGGGCATGGAGGAGGAATGCTTTTGCAGAACGGCTCTGACAAATCTTGTGTCGCATCGCCTCGATCGTTACTTCCTGACCTCTTGCAACTGGTGGGCATGGCAGAAATATCGCGTTGCTCTTGCATTCGTTCAGAACCGCTGCAGTGACCTGATAGTTGATCAGTTCAGCGTCATGAGCATTCGTCGGCCATGAATCCGTGATGATCACGTCGGCCTCGAAGACGTGGCGGATATCTTGGCTTACTTCGAAATTAGTGTTGATGAGTGCCGGGTCGGTAACGTGCCACCGCTCGGGATACACCTGAACAACGTTTATCGGCAACGACTTTGAAGCCTCGACCCATGAACGCAAAATATTGGCATCAGGGGCAATGCCGACGACTTTCAGCGTGTCCAATGAACCTCTGATTTTCCTCACATAGGCCAGATCGCCGAGTGTTTCACACGGATGATTGGACCTCGTCCGCGCGTTAATGACTGGAGCCTGCATGGCTGATGCCAGTTCCTTCAAGGTAGCCAGCTCCTTTGTTCTGACGACAAGGAGGTCGAGCCAATTGTCGAGGTAGCCCGCGAGGTCAGCAGTAGTTTCTCTGGCATTGAAGCTGATCGGCGGTTGAACCACAATACCGCCCATCGCCTTTGCGCCTAGTTCGAAGGCGGCGGTATTTCGCCATCCGGTATCATCAACGATGAGGCCGATGCGCTTGCCTTTCAAGGTTTGCGGCACGGTGTGGTTATCCCAATCGGTGGCGAGCTTTTCAGCTCTTTCGAGCAGGGTTTTCAGGGTATCGATCGGAAGAGAATGGAATTCGAGAAAATCTCTATTGGCTTGAAAAGTCATATGACACCGATTTCGAGCTTGGTACAATTGCTGGCAAGATCGCCGACGAAGCAGCAGTTCCCAAAGTATTCGGTTTCGCCGTTGGTGCAATGACCACTCCTGGCGCGAAGCTGCCAAGGCAGCAGTTGGCCCGATCTGGACATCGACGAGCAACTATGCGCACCGTAAATCATGTCCCTGACGCAAGACCTCGAGAAAATTCTGGAAACTGTCCTGCCAACCGATCCCAGCTTTCGGCGGATCGAACAGGCAATGATAGACAACTGCATTTGTGACATTCGACGATACGCTTTGGAGGGCTCCAAAGAGGCTTTTCTGTTTTCCGCGATGCGCCTGCTCGCACTTCCCGACAACGGACACACACGGCTGATCCCGAACGATTCCATCTCGGTGCTCCCGCTGAGGTTTGTGAGCGTCGGAACGGTGGTGCAGTTAACTGACACGGCACTGGAAACAACTGCGCCAAGAGGAGAGCTGATAGCAGTCAACGGCACACCTTTGGGTCAAATTGAAGCCGCCGCAGAGAAATTTCTGGCGGGAACGCGCCAGAGGAAACGGGTCATCGGTCCGATTCTTCTCGCATGGCCGTATGCATTGGCTCACCTCGGTTTTTCTTCAAAAGAGAACACGACTGAATATCGCGTGAAAGACGAGAATGGGCGGATAACCGATTTGAAAGTGGAGAACGGGCATACGGTTCCTGCATCGATGCTCTACCCGAGAAACGAGCATGGCAAGGCTGATCCGGCCTGGAAACCCGAGAGATTTGTGGAGATCAAAGACTGGCAGGGGCTTGGGTTTTCAATATCATTGCCAAGTTTCTTCGATCCAAGCGAAACTGCACTGCCGGAAGCCATCTCTGGTGCAGCGGAGCATGTAAGCACCTGCTCGAACAAAAAACTCTTGATTGACGTTCGCG
>Ga0209371_1001748_pt1 | contig 13690 bp, 8 predicted proteins | sample AgamicAtAmrz_FD_187165 | JGI IMG/M metagenome (GOLD analysis project Ga0209371, IMG submission 187165) | Agave microbial communities from Guanajuato, Mexico - At.Am.rz (SPAdes) (version 2) | ecosystem: Host-associated > Plants > Roots > Rhizosphere | place: Guanajato, Mexico | collected 2012-06-07
TACGACGCCCGTTTGAGCCGCATCAGCTGGATGTAACGCCCCGGCGGCATGCCGCACCAGGCGCTGAACTGGCGGTGAAAGTGGTACGGCGAAAAGTGCGCCACTTCACTCAGTTGCTCCAGCAGCAGCGCTTCATCAAGATGGCGTTCGATGTAGTCGAACACCTTGTCAAAGCGCTTGCGATAGGTCTCGCGGTGATGGTTTTTGTTTACTGGCATAGCATCCTCTCTGGGGAATGAGTATGCCCGTGTGGCGAAGAGTGGGCCTGATGGATCTTGCGGAGTTTTAAGGGAGAGTAAAGGGCGATGATGGTTTTTGCTGTGAATGGGCGGGGATGATTATGCGCTTACATAGGGCGATTATTTGAGGCGCGGCAGATTTGGGCTTCATGCTTTTAAGCTACTTAAAATTTGCCTCTCAGGCTTCTTTGAGAGCATATAGCCAGCGCTCCGCTTTTGCCGATTCAATTAACATCTGAAGCCTTAACGGCTTCGGCGCTTGATCTAAGGTTCTCTGAGACTTGGGGCGAAGAAAGTTTGGTAATAAACCCTTTTCATAAGGCCAGTATGTCAGGAAGTCAAAACCACTGTTATCGACATCGAAAGGCTGAAAATAGTCCTGCATAATTTCATCACCGGTTTCCCGCGTCCAGGGATATTGTCCGGTGTTCAGGCTGGTTTCATAGCTCAATTCGGGTTGGGTTCTGGACAAGGGGAGTTTGCTGTTGTAGTTGTCCTGATACCACTTAAGTATGGAGCTTTCGATATTATTCGGCATCACGCTGAGCCTTTAAAAACGAGTTACAAGAACTTAATTTTATAATTGAAAGGTTGATACTGAATGGTGAAAGGCCGGGCTCGAATCTCACTTCCAATAGACTGATATTAGTGTGGTTTATAAGCAGATATAAATAGTTATACCCGCACTTATACCCACAAGTAAAAATCCGCACAAAAAACAGAAATCACTAGTGGGTATAAAGCCATACCAGTAGAACACCGATATGGCTATCAAAACAAGATTATGGCAGATAGGAAAGTTTTCTTCAGAGGTATCAATTCCCATCCACTCAGAACAAAGTCAGATATGGCCGCGAAATGAACGTTAATCCTTGCTTTGCTATGCTAGTTTCCAAGGCAAATCTCTGCGTCTATTTACTGGTTTTAGAGTGCCCTCGTTTCTCAATTGTTGAGCGGCCCAACGAATGTCATATTGCCACGTATACAACATATCGCCGGAATCCCTAAGCTTAACCTCGTAGCTGTCCCATACATACTTTGAGACTTCACGTGGCCAAGCACTACCACCCCGTTCCTGAAGACACTCGATGATCCATTTTTTCATGCTTTCCCTGGTTACAATCATTTATTCTTACCTTCACTCGTTGATCGATACATCGTAATACTAGCATTGACAGCTTCTGGTATAAGGTGGGCAGAACCTAAGCGCTTGTTGTCAGCTATGAGCGAGATGCAGACAGTAGTAGCGTTAAGCACTTTCAACGTCATTACGATTTTCAATCCAATATTGCCGATGATTTATCAGATGAGTTAGTAACGGCCAGTTTTGCTTATCTTTAGGTAATCTGAGATATCGGCCATCTAACTCTGCATATTCTGTCCCGGCCAACTATTCGGATATCCTTATTTTCAACTCGGTATCAATCCAGAGCAAACCACGGTCAAATAGAGTATGTGACCTGCCCCCAGTATTAGATACAACGCTCAGTTAGTAATGTCGGTTTGTTTACCTTCTAATTTTCCATTACTCCAGCTTGCTGAAAATTCAGCCGGCGCCTGGTATTTCAGCGATGAATGAGGTCTGGACTCGTTATAGTCCTGCCGCCAGTCATTAATGATTTTCCGGGCATGAAGAATATCGCTGAACCAGTGTTAATTCAGGCATTCATCCCGAAAGCGACCGTTGAAACTCTCAACAAATCCTTTCTGCGTTGGCTTACCTGGCTGAATAAGTCGCAACTCCACACCATGCTCAAAGGCCCATTGATCGAGTGCGCGGCAGGTAAACTCCGGGCCCTGCTCAGTTCTTATTGTCGTCGGATAGCCTCGAAAGAGCGCGATGCTGTCCTGAATACGCGTGACCTGAACGCCTAAAATACCGAAAGCAACGGTGATCGTCAGACTCTCCTTCGTGAAATCATCCACAAAAGTCAGGCGCCTAATCCGACGGCTGCTGGCAAGTGCATCTATGACAAAATCCATAGACCATGTCAGGTTCGGCGCATCCGAGTGAAGAAGCGGAAGCCGCTCAGTCGCCAGACCCTTACGACGTCGTCTGCGCTTCACACTTTGGCCGTTAGGTATACCCGCTTATGGTTGACCTGAAAACTCTCCCGACGTAATAACTGCCTGATGCGCCGGTACCCAAAACGCTTTCGTTCGAGCGCCAGTTCTGTAATACCGCTTGATAAATGTGCATCAGCCGCCGGACGCTGAGCCTCATAGCAGCAGGTCGATAGGGACAAACCTGTTAGCCTGCAGGCACGACGTTGCGACAGACCGGTCGCATCACACATAAACTCAAAGGCTTCCCGCTTCTGGTCTGTCGTCAGTACTTTCGCCCCAGAGCCACCTGAAGTGCCTCCCTGTCCATCATGGCTTCGGCAAGCAGCTTCCAGAGTCTGGCGTTCTCTTCCTCAAGCGACTTCAGGAGCTTAACCTCGGGCACCCCCATACCGCCATACTTCTTACGCCAGGTCTAAAAGGTGGCGTCGGAAATGGCGTGCTTTCGGCAGAGTGCACGGGCAGAAACCCCGGCTTCAGCCTCGCGGAGAATACTGATGATCTGTTCGTCGGAAAAACGCTTCTTCATAGGGGAGTCCTCATGTGACTTATGAAGACATGACTAACATCGAGGTGTGTTAATCAACGGGGAGCAGGTCAATCCATCGGTTTTTCTGTCTGTATGAGGCAGTAACGATAACACTATCCCGAGCGATATGTCGCTGCACACTGCGATAAAAAAGAGGGATTTAAAGATAACATGAAGGGTGGCGTCAGGGGGATAAAATGGAATGTAATACACAGAAATAACGCATAACTTTCAAACAGCGATAGGTAAAAAGTGAGCTAGGTCAACTCCCCTCCACAATGAGTCGGTGGAGGAGAATTCGTGATTAAGGGACGAAGGTCATAGACCGTGTTAGTTCTCAACCATCAATCGGGAAAGCTTGGCAAAAATCGAACTCTTACTACTTTCGCCGCTTCTGAGCATATCCAGGGTGAAGCTATTGAGGTAAGCACCAGTTAACGGGTGATTAAATACTTCTACGGCTTCGCCCTGGGCATCCCATATCAGCAGATTTTCCACCAGCTTAGGCCGTGCAATAGTAGGATTAGTAGGCTGAGCATCGCTTACCAGAACAAACACTCCATTCTCATGCGGTTGCAGGTAAATATGGTGATGCTTCATCTTTTGAGTTTTGGTCAACGAGTCGTATTTCGAGCGGCCTGGTGATATAAGATAGGGTAGTACGTTTTGCTCCAATTTTGCTGAGCGGGTGATGGTATACCCGTTAAATTTATCACCTTTACGCTCCGCCAGCGCTTTTTCTTGTTCCTGATAAGCATATGAATCGACGATATTAAATTGCGCCGGGCCAATCAGGCGCGGCACGCGGGAGCTGTTATAGGTGGTAAGCAGCACATCTGCTATGTGGTCGTAGAGATAGAAGCTTTTGTCGAATAATTTCTTTAATCGTCCCAGAGAGGGGTGTTCAACAGATAAATACTCGAATTCACCTTCAACGATCCCGGTATGAACCACCCTAAGTTGGCCGCGCTCTATTTTTAGTTCAACATATCCAAGCAGGGAGAGATAGCTTTTCGTTTTGCGTACTGTATAGGCGGTATAGTGCCCGTCCGCCAAATCTGGTAGTGGAATGTGATGCTGATTGAGTAAGCTCTCTTTGAACCATAGTTCGGTTTTCGTTCGGCGTACCTTACTGTTTAGTAAAGTAATTGCCGACTTGAGACGGCTGAGAGGCTTCGTAAGATCGATTTCGTATTGAGCAGGGTTGCTTGCCAAGCGTTCATTAATAAAATTAATCGCATCCAGTAATTTGCGATCAATGTTCATACCTTGCAGAACGACGGGTAACGGCTTTTGATTTAACAATCCTTGTACACGATCCAGTTTAAGCTGGGTATAAGTATCCCATGTGAGTTCAGGTCGTTTTCGGGCGTCGGCAAAGGCTGAATAGAAATCACTGTACTCAACAGATTCATTATCCTGCTGGCGGATACTGTTGCTCCGTTCTTCATCTACCGCATTGAGTACCAGAATAGATGTATTGGCAGGCAGATCAGAAAAGCCGCTTTGCTGAGACTGTTTAAGCGACGCCAGCGGCCAGAGTTGATACCCGGGGAACTGGATGGCTAATGTGTCAAAGAAATAAGCTTCTTGCGCGGCGCTGAATTCGACGCTGTTATTGACCACCAACAGCGTATTAGTCAGCTGTTGATCGAGATCGGTAGCGAACTGATTGACCTCGTGGGTGGCCTGAAATGGGATAGGCCGATGTGGGATCTCTAGTTCACTGAGCCGCTCGCAGGCAGCATTCATGACCACGTTATAGGTGTAAGCCTGGCATTCGCCATAGCCGCTGCGTTCACGAAAAAAGTCCAGTTTGCTATCCCGGGCATCGAGTTTGCGCCGGGCTTTGAGCCGACAATTATCGATGTTAAACCACACGCTGGTATCGTCCAGAGAGAGATGCAGCTCATCTTCCGGTTCGACCAGAAATTTTCGTTTGTGCAGGGTAAAGGCGAGTTCGTTATATTCTGAAGCGTAAATGTCGAGTTCGAAGGCCTCCATCACCCCGGAGCCGCTTTTTTGCGTAACGGGCAGACTCAGGCGAGCGTTGAGATAGAGAGTTGAGTTGAAGTAGGTAGGCGATACCGAAAAGTGCTCACTGGCTTTTTCCAGCATTACCATTTTCAAATGCAGACTAAATAATCCCTGAATCAGGCGAGATAGGTCATACTTTTCAGTGGTGAGTTGCTGACAAAGCGTTTCAATACGCTCTGCCAACGTCCTATGAGCCTGACTGTTCGGGTTAGTTGCAGGCGCCAGGAAAAAAAAGACGTGATGGTAATTTGGTAAGTAATGCAGCTCATATTTTACCTCCTGCCCGGCCTCCAGCCCAAGCTTCTGCCGCACGCAAGATTTTACCTCCTGATGAATTCGCGCATAATAATCAGCGGATTTTTCTTTTCGCTCTTTAGTAAAGCGCTGAACCATAAAGTCTATCGTATAGATATTAGATACAGGGGCCAATAGACGCTGGATAGTCGTCAGCTGATCTTCTTCAAGCTTGAGCAAATTGGTTCGGGCAATCGGAGTATCCGTAAGTTCATTCAGATTAGGGATCATGAAACTTTTCCTTTAGTCGGCAACTTTTCTACATCCAGCAGGGTTAGTAACATTGGGTTAATGTCCAATGCCATGCTCAGTTTCGAGTTTTCCTGAGCTCGCCCGCTCTCTCTATTTTTGGGCTGATAGTACTGGTAGTCGGTTTGTAACAGGTTAAGGTAGTGGATCGTGTGATCCACATTATCTTGCCACATCAGATTATTGGGGTTCTGGCTGTAGGCGACGTTCAAATAGACAAATCGAATGCGTTCGTAACGGCCTGCCAGCATAGCCTGAAGCTGTTTCTGCCCCTCTGTATCTGCCTTTTGGCTGGTGATATTACGGATCTGGCGAATCTTGTTGTTGCTTTTCTCAAGCGTTTCTTCTGCCCGCGTTAAATCGTCCAACAGCGTCGCCCAGCGTTTAACATCGATGCAGAGCAGGTCGTTACCCACTTCAATAAAGCGGTCAAAAAACTCATATACTAGCGGTTCAAGGCGTTCAAACACCTGTTGATCGGAAAGTGGGGTAACGCCATAACTTTTTAACACTTTATCGAAGAGATATTCACCGATATTGCCTTTGAGCAACGGAACTAGCCTGGGGTTGGGTACCTTTTTTTTGAATGCCGTTTCCTGGATGTTGTCACATTCACGAATCAACTCGCCGACCAGGTTGCCGGGGGTGAAATCGACATCGTTTCTATACTGCGGAAAGAGGGTGAGCTCAGGCCGGTACTCTCTTGCGCCGCCAGCGAAATCCGACAGGGCGGAATAATTTCTGTGGACAAGTCCATCCGGGCCGCGTTTGTGGCAAAGTAAAATAGTTTGGTTGCCCTGATGGCGGTCGATAAACAGGGCGTGGTGGATTGATTGCATTTGCTGATTGGCGGCATACAAGGAATTAGCCTGAAGTTTTTCCAGCCAACGTATGGGGTCGGTAAAAGAGTCAGAATCGCGGAATAAATTACACAATTCGAGATATTCAAGGTTGCCGGCGCGTACCTGATTTATCCAGTCGGTTTTCAGGACTCGCTTATGAACAGCATCGATGCGGCGACCATTTTCTACGATAGCCTGTTCAAACGCATACCGCTGTTCTGCATCACTAAATGACTGGCTCTGACTCAGCTTTTCGCACTCCTCCATGAGGCGGTGGTTAAGCAAGGACATGCTTTCTGATACTACCTCGTTACCGCTATCTTCACTGAGAGCGGCGAACTGGAATGCAACATTACGAAACACATCGCGGGGTAAAAAGATTTCTGTTTTCAATAGAGTGTCGCGACGCTCGACTCGCCCTACGGCCTGCACGACGACTTTGAATAAGCTCATATCATGTTCGGCCATTAACAGGCGATAGTTTTCGCCGTGGGCGAAATTAACGTTGAAATCGGCCAGCTTGTGGACGGTAATTTCGTCATCAGCGTAGTGTTTAAGCACGGTAACATAGTTAGGTAATGTATTGAGGTTGCCGCTGTTGTCCTTTACTTCGCTGTAAAACGAGGAGTTGATGAGCACTAAGCGCTCAAAATCGACATCCAGACGTGGTGCATTGATATCATTAATATCGCCGTCATGGTATTTAACAAAGTAGTTGAGGCCGGTGCCTGCACTTTTGTAGCTGCTCATAAATACCAGTACGGAATTGCTGTTCTTGAGATAGGTTTCTTGTCTAATATCTTCGACATTAGCCAGTGGTGAATCGAAAAAGACCAAATGGACGGTGTGACGCCCTTTGAATGGGGTAAAGGTCAGGATCTGGTCATGTTTCTTATCGTTATCCGTTTTTTCATCGCACCGGGAGTGCATACCGTACTGCTGACGCCAGGCTGATTGATGAGTGCGCCAGGCGCTAATAAAGGCCCGCTTGAATGTCCCTGAAAGGGACAAAATCAGGCTGTTTTTACCCTCGTAGGCGGCAAGCAATAACGCTTCCAATTCCCGCTGGTACTGACGCCGTTTATAGGTATTTTTCAGGTCGTACTCCAGCGGTTTCTTCAGCGCATCGAAAAAGTTGTCATACGTCCTGCGATAGATCTCACAATTTTGGTAGATATCGGTCAATTTTAGCTGCTTATCATCGAACACCCTGAAGTCGACGTTGCGGATACTGGCTCTCAACGCGCGTAGTGCTCTAAGCGTATCGATATCTGTTTTTTTACGTTCGATGACTCGATAGCCAAGGTCACGGCTATAGCGCTCCAGGAAGTGACGATTGAAGTTACCGTTTTTGGTGTGGCTAAAACCACTGGTGGCGCTGAGTCCAATCACTTTATTGTGCGTGCCCGTTAATAAACGTAGCAGCATGGCTTCAGGCAACTCTTGTACCAGATCCATCTCGAACGCCAGAATAATTGTACGCTCAGCTCCACTGTTCACGTAATTGAGTTCAACTATCGGCGTCATCGTGAATACGGTTTTGGGTTGCAGATAAGTGTAGAAATGATCAATCAACAAGTTTTTATCGGTGGTGCGATCGAAGATATGCCGCACCACTCCAGCTACATTATTGGCTGCATCAACAAATTGGCCTAAAGGTGTATTCTGGCTGCTGGAGTTATCCTGGCCACCATTTTTTACCCAGCGCTTAAAATGTCGGTTGGTGATATCAGAACAGGCGGCGAGGATGACGGAGACCAATTGGAACAGATCGTGCAGTGTGGGATTGGTGTCGCTGGCATCATTTTCGACTTCGTAATACAGCTCGGTGCGCGTTATGTCGCCTTCGCTGTTGCGCATACGAATGCGTTTCAGCCCCTCTTCATTAACGTACATTTTTGGGTTAAAGCTGAACACATTCCGGGTAATGGAAATGATGCGTTCGGCGGCGTCGCCGTTAACTTCGAATGCTCCTAACTGGTCGCGAAACATCTCCAGGATCGATCCCAGCGTCGTACCGGATGATAATTCGCACTTTTTCGCCAGTAGGTCTCGCAGGATTGTGATGAATTTGACCATCTCTTGCTCAAAGGTCGTTTGCGCTTCTTTGGGCTTTTTCCGGCGCTCCAGGCTGAGTACCGCATTGTGAATACGTCCCGCGACAGAGATAACATGCGCCAGATTATTTTCCTGTGTGATTAGCTTTACATGGCATGTTTCTTCAAGGCGGGTGTAGGCTTCATGTAGTTCATCAATGATTACCGTGAAGCGAATATTTTTCTGGCGAAAAGGGCAGTCTGGATTACGTCTGAAGTGTTCATCACGAAGATAGGCAACCTGCCCGGTATGGCCAGCTGCCGCAACGGTGCTGATCTGTGGATCTTTGGGAGTCAGCTTGCCGCCAATCAGCAAGTCGAAACCTACGGACTCAAAACGCACGCCTTCACCTCGCTGACGAGGCGCCAGTCGGCAAGTTGATGTGTCGAACTTATTTGTGGTCATTAATAGCACCGACGGGCGGTACTGGCAAACTTCGAAAGGCAATACCTGTTTGATAAGCTCGAAGTAGACTTCGTGTACGCTTAGTTCAGACTTTCTTGGTTTTCGTGCTGTCTCCGCGTTTTGCATTCGCTCTTGGCGCGCCTGGAGCCCGCGACGAATGTACTCTTTAATAGAAGCTTTTTCACTATTTGGTCCAAATAGTAATTTACAGGCTGACTCAATCGTATTGCGGATACTATGACGACAGTTTTTTAGCTGCTCTTCAAGAATTTCTCTTTCGTAGTTGGTATCCTGAGAACCGTATGTTGTCAGCTTCTTTAACTGCTCTTCACAGCGATCAATTTGTGAGACAAGGTAATTGAGCGAACGCATTGCGCTGCCAATATATTTGCTACCTTTCGCCCCTTCGTACCACTGAATATAGCGGTCGCGATTTTTCAGGCCCGTAGCCCAGTCCATAAAGTCGAGATCGGCAATATCCTTACGAGAGAGAACGCAAATGAATTCGCCGCCAGAGGCCAGAATTTTATCTTTCTGGCTGCTGTCCAGGTCGATTTGTGATTTTTGCGGTGACATGAACAGCAGATTGGTAAAGCCACTTTCGGGAAACAGACCATCTGAATTTTCGTTTTTGGCGAAACGCTCCAGATATTCAACATACCCTTGAATTACGCCAAAGCTTTTGCCGAATCCCGTGCCATCGGAACTGAATATTACCTCAGCACCATCACGTTCATGCACGTGGTAAAGTTGAGAGACTTGGGCACGGCAAGCGTTAATATCTTCAACCAGCGATATGTCAGGAATTTGTCTGGAAATGAGTTCTTGCAGATCATTATTGATATTTTTCTTTCCAACACGCTCACACTTACGGTAACTATTGATCGTTATTCGGCCGCTTTCGAGCATAATCTTTTCCACTTGCATGGGGGCAAGATGCAAGACTGTTGCAATTTCATTGATAGTATTGGATAGAGGTTCATGTGGATTGCTAATCGTGAAATGGTTTATTGCTACTGCAACAGTATCTGGATGCAATGCTTTTCTGAGAGTGGGAAAGGTGAGGCTGTAGTCATACAGAGACAAATCATTTGTTAACTGGCAGCGGAACAGCTGTTTTACGGGATTTCCTCCCGGACGTCCGGCAAATTCCAATATCCCTGCAACTCTTAAACGATGAAGCAAAGCTGCTGCATCGCGGTCAGGCGAGCCAAATGCTGCGTGAAGTTGCTGACTAAAGAGCATAGTAGCATCCAAACGCTTGTGACTGACAAGTTCAGGAAAGCGCTGGCGCACAAGTGACAACAGCTTACAGTCTTCCTCAACAGTCCAGTTCTTACTCATTTTCGTCCCTTAATATAAAGTTCCCCGCCAATATCCCGGCATACGCTCAATGTCAAGCCGCGTGCCCCCGTATGTCTATTTTCAGCAATGTCTACCGCAGATAGCTATTTAGCTTTTCAATATCCTTTCAACAATCATTTCGATAACACAGTATGAAGGGACAACTATCCCCGACCATGTGAGTCAACTTCCTTCAAACATTTTTCTAAATGTAACCATACCAGCAAAAGAGACTCTCTTAATAAGAGTAGGATAAATGATCCTGATATCGCTTTTATGTTTTGAACACTAAATAAATGACCATTCAGCCACACTGCACCTCTCTAATATAAAAATAAAACCCAATTTTTTGGCAAAAAATGTAGCTACCTGTCAAGAGTCATATTGCCGGCATGCGTAAAATGTCGGCTTAGCTAACCTCGACGATGAGAATTCATTCCGTTAGTTGTGGGCATTTCCTAAACGACAACCTCGTAAATGATATCCTTTTTCACTCAAGGATAAAGGTTAAGCAGCCCCTCTTTCGCCTTGATATACATCAATTTTCACTGCTATCTATCGCGTTTAACTTCTCATGATTTAATCCAAGAATAAGAAATCACTAAGGCATCAATAGGAAATCAGCGAGATATAATCTAATGTTTACTCACTCTCACAATACAAAAAATTTTCCGATGTGCTGCTCCCTGCATAGATAGAAGATGAAATGATTAGCCTGGCATTAAGGGACATATACCCAACCTCAATCGCTGCTGACCCCGGCACTGTTGAACTATCGGTAAACATGCTAAGCACATGACCTAAAAGAATCCTGTCAATATCATACTGCGAATATGCTGTAGAACAAGCATGTAATCCAGGTTATTTATATTGGTAATCCGTATGACTGTATATTCAATTTTCGGGAAAAATTATAGCTGAGAGTAACCCATAAAACGATCTGTTTATTACCAGCTTTGTGATAATAGCCATCTTTCATGGTAAATTTGCCTTAAAGCATATTTTTTAGATTCGGACAGAATGTAAAATGAAGCCCTGCGGCACTAAATCCCAGACACAAAAAAAGCCGCTCGTAAGCGACTTAAGTTGCATCAGATGGTGCCGAAGGCCGGACTCGAACCGGCACGTATTTCTACGGTTGATTTTGAATCAACTGCGTCTACCGATTTCGCCACTTCGGCACTGAAGAGGATGCGGAAAACGTGGGCGATTATACCGTTACGCGCTTGCGGCGCAACCGGAATCGATGGGGATGTGCGCTAAGCGTCGAAAAAAGCAGCGCTGCCAAAAACGCTGCGCAAAACCCCGGCAGTCGCCTCCGGAACACTCCCAAACTCGCGCGCGGCGGCCACTTCTCCGGAACTTTCTGCCGCCGCATGCCTCTTAACCACAACTGACGCAGTCAGACGTATAAGCACAACGAGGTTGAGATGAAAAAAGCAACACAACGGTTAGTTTGGGGATGGGGTATCGCAGCGGCACTGGTGGCCGGTAGCGCATCGGCGGCGAGCTGGCAGGATCAGCTGAGCAGCGCCGCATCGCAGCTGTCGCAGCAGAACAGCGGCAACACCGCCACCAGCAACACGCAGAACGGCGGCCTGTCGCTCTCTTCGCTCAGCGGCCTGCTGAACGGCGGCGATAAAGCGGTGAGCGCCAACAGCATGACCAACGCCGCTGGCGTGATGGAATATTGCGTGCAGCACAACGTGGTGGATAACAACGTGAAGTCGGTGAAAGATCAGGTGCTGAGCAAGCTGGGCCTGAGCAGCACCACCGCGCAGCAGCAGAAAACCGATTACCAGCAGGGGCTGCAGGGCCTGCTGAACACCGGCAACGGTCAGCAGCTGAATCTGCAGAGCCTGAGCAACTCGCCGATGGGTGAGAAGCTGAAAACCAAAGCCTGCGATGTGGTGCTGAAGCAGGGCAAAAAATACATCGGCATTTGATTCCTTCGCGCGGGTTCAGAGGCCGCCTTCCTGCCGTCTGAATCGCCGCTCACCTTATGCCAGCCGGCGCGGGCTGTCCCCCGCGCCCTCTTCTCTCGCCACGTAGCCGCTAAGCCCTCAACAACGTCAGCGTCGCATCCGCCACGCGCGCCAGCAGCGCCCTCGCCTGTTCAAACGACTGAATATTGGTGTAGCCAATCACCAGGCCATAGCGCTTTTGCGTCTGCGCGTACCAGCCCGACAGCGGCCGCACGTATAGCGCCTGCTGCGCCCACAGCGTCGCCAGCGCCACGTCCTGGGTGCCGCGCCGCAGAAACGCCACGATGTGCATACCGCCGTCGGTCAGCTCAAAGGTAAACAGCCCCGGAAAACAGGCTTCGATGGCCTCCAGCATCATGCGGCGACGCTGCTGATACAGGATGCGCATCTTTTTGATATGACGATAAAAATGCCCTTCGCTGAGAAACTGTGCGAGGATCTTCTGTGGCAGCAGCGGCAGGCCGGTTTCCAGAATCTCGCCCAGCTCGCCGAACTGCGCCAGCGTGTGCTGCGGCATCACCAGATAGCCGATGCGCATCGCCGGCATCATGGTTTTGCTGAAGGTGCCGGTGTAGATCACCCGGTCGTGCACATCCAGGCTTTTCAGCGCCGGAATCACCTTGCGCGTGTAGTGAAATTCGCCGTCGTAATCATCCTCAATGATCCAGCTGTCATGCTGCTGCGCCCACGCCAGCAGCTGATGCTTGCGCGGCAGCGACAGGCTGACCGCCAGCGGGCTCTGGTGCGTTGGCGTCACCACCGCAAAGCGCGCATCGGCGTGATAGCGCAGCAGATACTCCACGTCGACCCCCTGCCCATCCACCGGCACATAGTGCAGGTTGGGTGCGATGCGCTTCAGCAGCTGCTGGCCGAAGAAGTAGCCGGGATCTTCGAACAGCACTTTGTCGCCCGGCTGCGCCAGCACCGCCAGAATCAGCCGCAGGTTGGCACGGTATCCGCTGGTGATAAAGATCTGCTCCGGCTGGCAGGTGAGGCCGCGCGAAATGTTCAGGTAGCTGGCGATGGCCGCCCGCAGCGGCGCATATCCCATTACCGGCGGTATCATCATCTCGTCCGGCCGCAGGCTGCGCGCCGCTTTAGCCGACAGCAGACGCCACTTTTTGTGCGGAAACTCGTCCAGCGCCGGGATGCCGAGCCGCAGCTCGCCTTTGCCCTCGGTCACCGGCAACAGCGCGGGCGCCGCCGCCGGTGCTCGCGGTGGCGTGGCTGCACTCGCCAGCTTCAGCTGTGGATTAACACGCGTGCCCTTCGCGCCCTGGCTGACAAAATAGCCTTCGCCGATGAGGATCTCATAGGCGGCCTCCACCGTTTTACGCGCCACCTGCAGCTCGCCCGCCAGCATGCGGATCGCCGGTACGCGGTCGCCCGGCCGAAGCTGTCCGGCAAGAATCTGCTGCCGGAAGCGCTGGTAAATCTCTTTGTAACCCACGCGTCACTCCTTCCTCAGCCACTGCGCTATGTCCTACCTGTTTTCACGCGTAATGGCCCTGTTCGCTCAGACATAGCAGTTTAAGATGCAGGCATTCCCCCCGCAATACGGATGACAGCCATGAAGATTGTGCATTACGCCACCGCAGAACAACT
>Ga0209371_1001760_pt1 | contig 13611 bp, 11 predicted proteins | sample AgamicAtAmrz_FD_187165 | JGI IMG/M metagenome (GOLD analysis project Ga0209371, IMG submission 187165) | Agave microbial communities from Guanajuato, Mexico - At.Am.rz (SPAdes) (version 2) | ecosystem: Host-associated > Plants > Roots > Rhizosphere | place: Guanajato, Mexico | collected 2012-06-07
GCTTGTGCGCTCCGGCGGAACCAGGCCGGCGGAGTCCACTGGCACCGGACAAATCTTCACGTCGTTCATCTGGAGGACGTTGCGTATCCCCCAGTAGGAAGGCTCTTCCACCCAGGCTTCATCGCCGCTGTCGCACAACATGCGCGCCACCAGATCGATGGCCTGATGAATGCCTTCGGTGATCAGCACCTGTTCCGGCGAGCACTGAACCGAACGGGCTACCCGCAGGTAATTCGCCAGCGCATGTTGCAGCTCCGGCGTGCCGCCCTGGCTGCTGTAGGTAAGGCGCTGCGGCGTAGGACGGCGGCTGATGCGCGCCTGCATTTTACTGAAAAGCTGATGGGGAAAAGCGTTCACATCCGGCACGCCGGGAATAAAGGCTCCCCACTGGCGCGGGCTGGCGCTGATGTGATCCAGCAGCCATTTCCCTCGGGACGAGTAGCTAACAGGGGGCGCGTCAATATGCTCCCCAGGCGCCATCACCGGCGCAGATAACAGTTTGTCCGGCGCCACATCGGCGACGAATGTTCCGCTTCCCTGACGAGATAAAACATATCCTTCCGCCAGCAGTTGTTCATAAACTGTTAAAATTGTGTTGCGTGAAAGGCCAAGTTCACGGGCAAGATCCCGGGTAGGGGGAAGGCGGCATTGCGGCGGCAGGCTGCCATCCAGAATCGACAGGCGGATAGCGTTATAGAGTCGCTTGTGTAGCAATTCGTCCTGCTGCTCGCCGAGCCGGACGGCTAAGAGATCGGCCACTAAAGAACGCAATTGGATCCCTCAATTAAACCAGACTGGTACTCGATTATAGGGCCATAGACTGTGTAAATAAACGTCACTGTTTCATGTTTGTTGCTAAAAAGTGACGTTTATCAGCAGGAGATTGAGGGTGAAAAATTCAGATTTGAATCAACGTCGTCAGAGCGCCACCCCACGCGGTGTTGGCGTCATGTGCGGTTTTTACGCCGAGAAAGCCGAAAACGCGACCCTGTGGGACGTGGAAGGCAACGAAGTTATCGACTTTGCCGCAGGCATCGCGGTGCTGAACACGGGTCACCGTCACCCGACGGTCGTCGCGGCGATTGAAAAACAGCTGCAGGCGTTTACCCATACCGCCTACCAGATCGTTCCTTACGAAAGCTATGTGTCGCTGGCTGAGCGCATCAACGAGCGCGCACCGGTCAACGGCCCGGCGAAAACCGCGTTTTTTACGACCGGCGCGGAAGCGGTGGAAAACGCCGTTAAAATCGCCCGCGCTTATACGCGCCGCCCGGGGCTGATTACCTTTGGCGGCGGGTTCCATGGCCGTACCTTTATGACCATGGCGCTTACCGGCAAAGTGGCGCCTTATAAAATCGGCTTCGGGCCATTCCCCGGATCCGTTTACCACGGACAGTATCCGAACGAGCTGCACGGCGTTTCGGTTGACGACGCCATGGCGAGCCTTGAGCGCATCTTCAAAGCGGATATCGCGCCGGATCAGGTGGCGGCCATCATCCTTGAGCCGGTGCAGGGAGAAGGGGGCTTTAACGTGGCGCCGCCCGCCTTTATGCAGGCGCTGCGCGCGCTGTGCGACGAGCACGGCATTCTGCTGATTGCCGATGAAGTGCAGACCGGCTTCGCCCGTACCGGCAAGCTCTTCGCCATGGAACATTACGGCGTGAAGGCAGACCTTATCACCATGGCGAAAAGCCTGGCGGGCGGCATGCCGCTCTCTGGCGTGGTCGGGCGTGCCGAAGTAATGGATGCGCCCGCGCCGGGCGGCCTTGGCGGCACCTATGCCGGCAACCCATTAGCAGTAGCGGCGGCCCACGCCGTGCTGGATGTTATTGAGCAGGAAAACCTGTGCCAGCGCGCCCAGGAGCTCGGCCTGCATCTGGTTGAAGTGCTCAAGCAGGCGCGCGAGCGCTGTCCGGCCATTGCCGATATCCGCGCGCAGGGTTCGATGGTGGCGGTGGAGTTTAACGATCCGCAAACCGGCAAGCCTTCCCCGGAATTCACTCGCGAAGTGCAGGCCCGTGCACAGCAGGAAGGGCTGCTGCTGCTGAGCTGCGGCGTTTATGGCAACGTTATCCGTTTCCTCTATCCGCTCACTATTCCCGACGCGCAGTTCCGCAAAGCGCTCGACATTCTCTCCCGCGCCTTAACGCGCTAAGGGAACCGGACATCCCGAGGGCGCCTGCGTTATGGCCTGTTATCGTTCGACAGGCCATGACAGCGCGCCTTTGGGCTCTCAGGCAGGGACCGCGCCTTTAAGCCGGACGCTTAACTCTCATTAAAAGCAAAAAAATCAAACACGTGAACACACTCGCTACCGGCGCCTTCAGCCGCCGGATATTTAAGGAAGAATTATGTCTGAAAACACGACTCCCGCCTCGCTCTGGCGCGCCCGCGAACGGGCCGCCGCACCCGCTAAATCGTTAAGCTTCGTGGAAGGCGTCGCGATGATCGTCGGCACTAATATTGGCGCCGGGGTGCTTTCCATCGCTTACGCCTCCAGCAAAGCCGGCTTTTTGCCGCTGCTCTTCTGGCTGGCGCTCGTCGGCACGCTGACCACCATCACCATGCTCTATGTTGCGGAAGCCACGCTGCGCACCCGCTCGCACTTACAGCTGAGCGGCCTGGCGGCGCGCTATGTCGGGCGGTTCGGCGCCTGGATGATGTTCGCCTCGGTTTGCGTCAACAGCGTAGGGGCGCTCACCGCCTACATGACCGGCAGCGGCAAACTCCTTCACTCGCTGTTTGGTCTGTCGCCCGCCATGGGCAGCCTGCTTTTTTTTATCCCGGCGGCGGGCGTGCTCTGGCTCGGCCTGAAAGCCATCGGCCGCGGCGAGAAATTTATCAGCATCGGCATGGTGGTGATGATAAGCGTGCTGGTGGTGGCCACGCTGCTAAAAGAGACAACGCAGGTTCGTTACCTGCTGGATGGCGACTGGCGTTATATGGTGCCGGTTTTTAACGTCACGGCCTTTTGCTTTGCGGCGCAATATATCGTGCCGGAGATGGCGCGCGGTTTTGCCGATAAGCCGGAAAAGCTGCCGAAGGCGATTATCGTCGGCATGGCGCTGACTTTTCTTTTGCTCACCCTCGTACCGCTTTCGGTGATTGCGCTCAACGGGCTGGAGCAGGTTTCAGAAGTGGCGACTATCTCCTGGGGACGCGCGCTGGGCGAGTGGGCTTTCTTCTCCGCCAATATTTTCGCGCTCTGCGCCATGCTCACTTCCTACTGGGGGCTTGGCGGCAGTTTCCTGACCAATATCTTTGATAAATTCCGCCTGGGCGACGACGCGCAGCCGCTTAAGCGCGTTGGCGTGCTGCTTATTGTGGCGCTGCCGCCTTTCGCGCTGGCCTACAGCGGCATGGTCTCCTTTGTGAACGCCCTCTATTTCGCCGGGGTATTCAGCGGAGTTATCCTCTCCATCATGCCTATTCTCATTCTTAAAGGCGCCCGCCGCAGAGGAGAGCTTACGCCGCGCTGGCAGTGCAGCTGGAGCACGCATCCGCTGATTCAGGCGACCATCGTGTTGCTCTATCTTGCGAGCGCGGTTTATGCCGTTCTCTCCGCCCTCGGTTATCTGCCCGCAGGCTGGTAAACCCCGATATCACGCCGCCCGACTGGCGCGGCGTATGTTTTTTCGCCATATCCTGCCGATATTGACGTGAAAAATAGTGATTCCAAATTCAAAAAAATGGGGTATGTTTTAGCAGAGTATGCTGCCAGGACACGGGCGGTATTCGCCGTACATGGCATTAAATGCTGAACTCTATTGTGAAGCTAAAATAAAGTGTCAAAACAAAACAACAACACAACTGCAAAAACCACAACAATGGGGAAGCTCAGGATGAAAATGATGGGTAAAGCCTTACTGGCGGGATGTATCGCTCTGGCAATGAGCAGCGCGGCGATGGCGGAAGATATTAAAGTCGCGGTGGTCGGGGCGATGTCCGGTCCGGTAGCGCAGTACGGCGACCAGGAGTTTACCGGCGCCGAGCAGGCGATTAAAGACATCAACGCCAAAGGCGGCATTAAGGGCAATAAGCTCGTAGCGGTAAAATATGACGACGCCTGCGACCCGAAACAGGCGGTCGCGGTAGCGAACAAAGTGGTTAACGACGGCATTAAATATGTTATTGGCCACCTCTGCTCCTCTTCCACGCAGCCTGCGTCTGACATTTACGAAGACGAAGGCATTCTGATGATCACCCCGGCCGCCACCGCGCCGGAGCTGACCGCTCGCGGTTATCAGCTGATCCTGCGCACCACCGGTCTGGACTCCGATCAGGGGCCGACGGCGGCGAAATACATTCTGGAGAAAGTGAAACCGCAGCGCATCGCCATCATCCATGACAAACAGCAGTATGGCGAAGGCCTGGCGCGCGCGGTGCAGGACAACCTGAAAAAAGGTAAAGCGAACGTGGTCTTCTTTGACGGCATTACTGCGGGCGAGAAAGATTTCTCCACCCTGGTGGCGCGCCTGAAGAAAGAAAACATCGACTTCGTTTACTACGGCGGTTATCACCCGGAAATGGGGCAGATCCTGCGCCAGTCCCGTGCGGCGGGCCTGAAAACCCAGTTTATGGGGCCGGAAGGGGTAGCGAACGTGTCGCTCTCGAACATCGCAGGCGAATCTGCTGAAGGAATGCTGGTTACCAAGCCGAAGAACTACGATCAGGTGCCGGCGAACAAACCGATTGTAGACGCCATCAAAGCGAACAAGCAGGATGCGAGCGGCGCTTTCGTCTGGACCACCTACGCCGCGCTGCAATCGCTGGCGGCAGGCCTGAACCAGAGCGACGACCCGGCGGCTATCGCCAAATACCTGAAAGGCAGCTCCGTGGAAACGGTGATGGGCCCGCTCTCCTGGGATGAAAAGGGCGACCTGAAGGGCTTTGAGTTCGGCGTGTTTACCTGGCATGCTAACGGCACGGCCACCGACGCCAAATAATTTCCCCGGCGCCTTTCGCGCTGCAGCGGCGTTAGCTGCACCCTTCAACCCCGGTCACTTACGGATGTAAGCTCCCGGGGATTTCAGGGTTTGCCGCCTTGCTGTAGCACGAAATTCTTGGGGAAATATGCTGCGGCGCCTTTCGCGCTACAGCGGCGTTAGCTGCACCCTTCAACCCCGGCCACTTACGGATGTAAGCTCCCGGGGATTTCAGGGTTTGCTGCCTTGCTGTAGTACGAAATCCCTGGGGAAATATGTTGCGGCGCCTTTGGCGCTACAGCGGCGTTAGCTGCACCCTTCAACCCCGTTCACTTACGAATGTGAGCTCCCGGGGATTTCAGGGTTTGCCGCCTTGCTGTAGCACGAAATCCTTGGGGAAATATGTTGCGGCGCCTTTGGCGCTACAGCGGCGTTAGCTGCACCCTTCAACCCACGACAGTGGGTGTGCACGCTTACCCGTCCTGTAACGACTGTGGTGCGGGCGGTTTTGTCGGGTGGATAAGCGAAGCGCATCCACCCTTTAACAGCGACGCCGCCGCCATCACGCTTCTAAGCGCTTCACCCAGCTATCCTGCTGTGCGGTAAAGCCCAGCGCCGCCATAAACGCATTCATCACGTTGCGGTCTTCCACGCCGGTATCCGTTACCCGCCAGTCGGTAATCGACGGGTTATCGCGAATCGCTTCTTCTATCAGGTAATGCCCGACGCCACGGCGGCGCGTAACTTCACGCACGCGCAGCGAGTCCATCGTCCCTTCGGTGCCGTTTAGCAACACGCGCACAGCCCCAAGCAGACGGTCGTTAAAACGAGCGGCGTAAATACGGTGCGTTTCATCTACGCGCAGCGAGTCGGCGGGGTATTCAGGCCAGATTTTGCCGAGGTCGAGATAGTCCTGCTCGCTAAAGGTGTCGAGGCGAATAATGGTAAGTTTCATGACGGGCGTTTCCGCAAACAGAAATAAAGCTAAGTTTACCTAATTTCTTTTACCGGCGGCTTTTACTTTCTTATCTATTCACTAGCTGATTACTTTTTGTGTTAACAGCAAAGCAGTCGTAACCGTTGCGGATCGAAAGAACACCCGCAGATAACGCTGAAAGGCAGCGATTTATCTGGCTCATAATATCGATATTTTATGCTAATCGCTGCACTTTTTTTTGTTTATCTCCGCATTAATACAGAATATTATCTCTGCTTAATCGCCTGAAAAATAGAGGATTTAGTTAGTATTCTCCGCAAATACTACGCTAAGCCATTAAAGAAACAGGCAAAAATAGCGTTGTCTATAAAATCAACAGAATAATTTTTAACCATAATAAAACCAATTAGCAACACACGTCACAAATGGGGTATTTGAGAATGAACAGGAACGCGAAGTCATTTATCGCGGGGATGATTGCACTGGCGGTATCGCAAACGGCTTTCGCTGAAGAAATTAAAGTGGCCGTTGTCGGCGCAATGTCCGGGCCGGTAGCGCAGTGGGGCGATATGGAGTTCAACGGCGCGCGCCAGGCGATTAACGATATCAATGCCAAAGGCGGCATCAAGGGCGACAAGCTGGTGGGCGTGGAATATGACGACGCCTGCGATCCAAAACAGGCCGTGGCGGTGGCGAACAAAATCGTCAACGACGGTATTCAGTATGTGATTGGTCACCTCTGCTCCTCTTCCACGCAGCCTGCATCAGACATCTATGAAGACGAAGGCATTCTGATGATAACGCCGGGCGCCACTAACCCGGAGCTGACGCAGCGCGGCTATAAGATGATTATGCGCACCGCAGGCCTCGATTCCGCTCAGGGACCGACCGCCGCGCAATACATTCTTAAGACGGTCAAGCCGCAGCGCATCGCCATCATCCATGATAAGCAGCAGTACGGCGAAGGGCTGGCGCGTTCGGTGCAGGACGGGCTGAAAAAGGGCGGCGCCAACGTGGTTTTCTTTGACGGCATTACCGCAGGCGAGAAAGATTTCTCCGCGCTGCTGTCGCGTCTGAAAAAAGAGAATATCGACTTTGTTTACTACGGCGGCTACTACCCGGAAATGGGCCAGATGCTGCGCCAGGCGCGCGCCACCGGTCTGAAAACGCAGTTTATGGGGCCGGAAGGGGTAGGCAACGCGTCGCTTTCCAACATTGCGGGCAAGGCGGGCGAGGGGATGCTGGTCACTATGCCGAAACGCTACGACCAGGAGCCTGCCAACCAGGCGGTGGTGGAAGCGCTGAAAGCGCAGAAGAAAGATCCGAGCGGACCGTATGTCTGGATAACGTACGCCGCCGTGCAGTCGCTCGCTGCCGCGCTTGAGCGCGCCGACAGCCGCGAACCGGCGGAGCTGGTTAAAGAGTTAAAAGCGCACGGTGCGAATACCGTGATTGGGCCGCTGAACTGGGATGAAAAAGGCGATCTGAAAGGATTTGAGTTTGGTGTCTTCCAGTGGCACGCCGACGGCTCGTCCACAGTGGCGAAATAAGGCGAGGCGCTTGTTCATCCCCCCTGCGGGCAATCCCGCAGGATTGAAGAAGGTTACGTTATGTCCGAGCAGTTCCTCTATTTTCTCCAGCAGATGTTTAACGGCGTCACGCTGGGCAGCACTTATGCGCTGATAGCCATCGGCTACACCATGGTTTACGGCATTATCGGCATGATTAACTTCGCTCACGGCGAGGTTTACATGATTGGCAGTTATGTGTCGTTTATGATCATCGCCGCGCTGATGATGATGGGCATCGACACCAGCTGGCTGCTTATTAGCGCCGCGTTTGTGGGGGCGATTGTTATCGCCAGCGCTTACGGCTGGAGTATTGAGCGCGTGGCCTACCGCCCGGTGCGCAGCTCCAAACGCCTGATTGCGCTGATCTCCGCGATTGGCATGTCTATCTTTTTGCAAAACTACGTCAGCCTGACGGAAGGCTCGCGCGATATCGCGCTGCCAAGCCTCTTTAACGGTCAGTGGACGGTAGGCAGCAGCGAAAACTTCTCCGCCAGCATCACCACCATGCAGCTGGTTATCTGGGTCGTGACCGTGCTGGCGATGCTCGCGCTGACGCTGTTTATCCGCTATTCCCGCATGGGCCGCGCCTGCCGCGCCTGCGCGGAAGATTTAAAAATGGCGAGCCTGCTTGGCATCAACACCGACCGCGTTATTGCGCTCACCTTCGTGATTGGCGCAGCGATGGCGGCGGTGGCGGGCGTGCTGCTCGGCCAGTTCTACGGCGTTATCAACCCTTACATCGGCTTTATGGCCGGGATGAAAGCCTTCACCGCCGCGGTGCTGGGCGGCATCGGCAGCATTCCGGGCGCGATGATCGGCGGGCTCATTCTCGGCGTGACCGAAGCGCTCTGCTCTGCTTATCTGAGCACTGAATATAAAGATGTGGTCTCGTTCGCGCTGTTGATCGGCGTGTTGCTGGTGATGCCCACCGGCATCCTGGGCCGTCCGGAGGTGGAAAAAGTATGAAACCGATGCATTTTGTCGCGGCCATTCTTTCCGCCGCCATGTTCTTCGTGCTGGCGTCCGTTTTCATGGGCGTGCAGTTAAGCCTCGACGGCACCCGTCTGGTGGTGGGTTCCGCCGCCGACGTGCGCTGGGAGTGGATCCTCATCGGCACCGCCGTGGTCTTCTTCTTCCAGCTGCTGCGCCCGTTCTTCCAGCAGAGCATGAAAAAGGTCTCCGGGCCGAAGTTTATTCTGCCGGCCATTGATGGCTCGACGGTGAAGCAAAAGCTGTTCCTGCTGCTTCTGCTGCTGATTGCCGTCGCCTGGCCGTTTATGGTTTCGCGCGGCACGGTGGATATCGCCACCCTGACGATGATTTATATCATCCTCGGCCTTGGCCTGAACGTGGTGGTGGGGCTTTCCGGCCTGCTGGTGCTGGGCTACGGCGGTTTCTACGCCATCGGCGCGTATACCTTCGCCTTACTGAACCACTATTACGGCCTGGGCTTCTGGACCTGCCTGCCGCTCGCGGGCCTGGTTGCCGCGGCGGCGGGTTTCCTGCTCGGCTTCCCGGTACTGCGTTTGCGCGGCGACTACCTGGCGATTGTGACGCTGGGCTTCGGCGAGATTGTGCGCATCCTGCTGCTCAATAACACCGAAATTACCGGCGGCCCGAACGGCATCAGCCAGATCCCGAAACCGACCTTCTTCGGGCTGGAGTTTAGCCGCACCGCGCGCGAAGGCGGCTGGGATACTTTCAGCAACTTCTTCGGCGTGAAGTACGACCCGTCCGACCGGGTTATCTGGCTTTATATGGTGGCGCTGCTGCTGGTGGTCTTTTCGCTGTTTGTGATTAACCGTCTGCTGCGTATGCCGCTGGGTCGCGCCTGGGAAGCGCTGCGCGAAGATGAAATAGCCTGCCGCTCGCTGGGCCTGAACCCGACGCGCATCAAGCTGACCGCCTTTACTATCAGCGCCGCGTTCGCCGGTTTCGCCGGTACGCTGTTCGCTGCGCGCCAGGGCTTCGTCAGCCCGGAGTCCTTCACCTTCGCGGAATCCGCGTTTGTGCTGGCGATTGTGGTGCTGGGCGGCATGGGCTCGCAGTTCGCCGTGATCCTCGCGGCCATTCTGTTGGTCGTTTCCCGTGAACTGATGCGTGACCTGAATGAATACAGCATGCTGGTGCTGGGTGGCCTGATGGTGCTGATGATGATCTGGCGCCCGCAGGGGTTGTTGCCGATGACGCGCCCGCAGCTGAAACTGAAAAGCGGTAAAGGAGAGCAGGCATGAGTCAGCCATTATTATCCGTCAGCGGCCTGATGATGCGTTTTGGCGGTCTGCTTGCCGTGAATAACGTCTCGCTGGAGCTGCGCCCGCAGGAAATCGTCTCGCTGATTGGCCCCAACGGGGCGGGCAAGACCACGGTGTTTAACTGCCTGACCGGCTTTTACAAGCCCACCGGCGGCACCATCCTGCTGCGCGACCAGCATCTCGAAGGGCTGCCGGGCCAGCAGATCGCCCGTATGGGCGTGGTGCGCACCTTCCAGCACGTTCGACTGTTTCGTGAAATGACGGTGATCGAAAACCTGCTGGTGGCGCAACACCAGCAGCTTAAATCGGGCCTCTTTTCCGGCCTGTTGAAAACCCCGGCGTTTCGTCGCGCCCACAGCGACGCGCTGGATCGCGCCGCCGCCTGGCTTGAGCGCATCAATCTGTTGCAGCACGCCAACCGCCAGGCGGGCAACCTTGCTTATGGCGACCAGCGACGTCTGGAAATCGCCCGCTGCATGGTGACGCAGCCGGAGATCCTGATGCTCGACGAACCGGCGGCGGGCCTCAACCCGAAAGAGACCAAAGAGCTGGACGAGCTTATCGTTGAACTGCGTAATCATCACAACACCACGATTTTGCTGATTGAGCATGATATGAAGCTGGTGATGGGGATTTCGGACCGAATCTATGTGGTGAACCAGGGGACGCCGCTTGCCAACGGCACGCCGGAGCAGATCCGCAACAACCCTGACGTTATTCGCGCTTATCTCGGTGAGGCTTAATATGGAAAATGTGATGTTGTCTTTTGACCGGGTGAGTGCGCACTACGGCAAAATCCAGGCGCTGCACGAGGTGAGCCTGCACATTAAGCAGGGCGAAATCGTCACGCTTATCGGCGCCAACGGCGCGGGGAAAACCACGCTGCTCGGCACGCTCTGCGGCGACCCGCGCGCCAGCACCGGCAAAATCGTCTTTGATGGTAAAGATATCACCGACTGGCAGACGGCGCGCATCATGCGCGAGGCGGTGGCGATTGTGCCGGAAGGCCGCCGCGTCTTTTCCCGCATGACGGTGGAAGAGAACCTGGCGATGGGCGGCTTCTTCGCCGACCGCACGCAGTATCAGGAGCGTATTCAACGCGTTTATGAACTCTTCCCGCGCCTGCACGAGCGCCGCATCCAGCGCGCCGGCACTATGTCCGGCGGCGAGCAGCAGATGCTGGCGATTGGCCGCGCCTTGATGAGCCAGCCGCGCCTGCTGCTGTTGGATGAGCCGTCGCTGGGGCTTGCGCCCATCATCATTCAGCAGATTTTCGACACCATCGAACAGCTTCGCAAAGAGGGCATGACCATCTTCCTGGTCGAGCAGAACGCCAACCAGGCGCTGAAGCTCGCCGACCGCGGCTACGTGCTGGAAAACGGTCACGTGGTGCTGGAGGATACCGGGGAGGCGCTGCTCGCCAACGAGGCGGTGCGCAGCGCCTATCTCGGCGGGTAAAGCACTATTCTGTAAAAGGGGCCGCAAGGCTCCTTTTTATTTTCCGCCGTGCTAATTTCTCGGGCGTTTATTTATCGCGCGCCCGGTCAGGGCAGGGAGGAAATATGCGCCTGGCAACATATCATCTGCTCTCTCTGTTCATGTTTTACAGCTCGCTTACCGTCGCTGGCGTTGAACTGGCTGCGCCGGGAAAGCGGGATCTACGCGACCCTGCTGTCTGGCAGGAAAAAACGCCGACGCCCACCGCCCGCGATATGGATGAACAGTGCCGCCGCGTGCGTTACTCCCCCTGCGACTATGAACAGCGAGCCCTGTCTGATGGCGAACGGGAGGCGGAACGCCGCGAGATCAACCGCACCTATAACCAAATCAAAAACGGCGAATGGCAGAAGGCCAAAACGCGATAACCGGCTGGCGGCTAACGCAGCGGCTGAGCGTCTCTCGCCTGAAGCTATCGCCGCCCGGCTACGCGGGTGAAACCCGTCACCCGGGCATCACGTTAGCGTCATCTCTGCGCCGTTTGAATGTAACAATCTCGTAACTTAGCAGTTATTTTTCTGTCATACGCGCGTGTCATGTTACCTCGCGAGCATAAAACGCGTGATTTCGCGCATCTCAAACGACGCATAATCAGAGAGATAACAGACATGACAGCTTCGTTACGACGTACAGCAATTTGTGTGGCTCTGGGATGGGCGCTGAGCGGCCCGGCAATGGCCGCAACCACCATTCCTTTCTGGCATTCCATGGAAGGCGAACTGGGTAAAGAGGTCGATTCACTGGCGCAGCGCTTCAACCAGGCGCACCCGGAATACAAAATCACCCCGGTTTACAAAGGCAACTATGAGCAGAGCCTGGCGGCAGGCATCGCGGCTTTCCGCACCGGCAACGCCCCGGCGATTTTGCAGGTGTATGAAGTGGGCACCGCCACCATGATGGCTTCCAAAGCCATCAAGCCCGTGTACGAAGTTTTTAACGACGCTGGCATTAAGTTCGATGAAACCCAGTTTGTACCGACCGTCGCCGGTTACTACACCGATGCCAAAAGCGGGCACTTACTCTCTCAACCGTTTAACAGCTCCACCCCGGTGCTCTACTACAACAAAGACGCGTTCAAAAAAGCGGGCTTAGACCCGGAGCAGCCGCCGAAAACCTGGCAGGATCTCGCCGCCTATACCGCGAAGCTGAAAGCGGCAGGGATGAAGTGCGGCTACGCCAGCGGCTGGCAGGGCTGGATCCAGATTGAAAACTTCAGCGCCTGGCATGGTCTGCCGGTCGCCACCCAAAATAACGGCTTCGACGGCGCCGACGCGGTGCTGGAGTTCAACAAGCCGGAGCAGGTGAAGCATATCGCGCTGCTGCAGGAGCTCAACAAGAAGGGCGATTTCAGCTATTTCGGCCGTAAAGACGAATCAACCGAGAAGTTTTACAACGGCGACTGCGCCATTACCACTGCGTCTTCCGGTTCGCTTGCGGATATCCGCCACTACGCCAAATTCAATTATGGCGTAGGCATGATGCCTTACGACGCCGACGTAAAAGGCGCGCCGCAAAACGCCATTATCGGCGGGGCGAGCCTGTGGGTGATGCAGGGCAAAGACAAAGCGATGTACAAAGGCGTGGCGGAGTTCCTGAACTTCCTTGCGCAGCCGGAAATCGCCGCGGAATGGCATCAGAAAACCGGTTACCTGCCTATCACCACTGCCGCTTACGACCTGACGCGCGAGCAGGGCTTCTATGACAAGAACCCGGGCGCGGATATCGCCACCCGCCAGATGCTGAACAAGCCGCCGCTGCCGTTCACCAAAGGGCTGCGTCTGGGCAATATGCCGCAGATCCGCACCATTGTTGACGAAGAGCTGGAAAGCGTCTGGACCGGTAAGAAGACGCCACAGCAGGCGCTGGACTCCGCCGTTGAGCGCGGCAACCAGCTGCTGCGCCGTTTCGAGCAGTCGACGAAGTCCTGATAACGCGATGCCCCTCACCCTCTCCCAGCGGGGAGAGGGCTGCGGTGAGGGATAAAGCCAGAACGCGCCGTTGAATAACGCCGTTGTCGGGCGGATAAGCAAAACGCCTCCGCCTTTCACGTTTTTCTGCAACGTTGGGCGGCCTGTCCGCCGCCCGCTGCTGTTAAAGAGTTACGCTATGTCTTCATCTCGTCCGGTGTTTCGCTCAGGCTGGCTGCCCTACGCACTGCTGGCGCCGCAGTTGATTATCACCATTATCTTTTTTATCTGGCCTGCCGGCGAAGCGCTCTGGTACTCCGTGCAAAGCGTTGACCCGTTTGGGCTCTCCAGCCAGTTTGTCGGGCTCGCAAATTTTACCCAGCTCTTCCACGACAGCTACTATCTGGACTCCTTCTGGACCACCATTAAATTCAGCGCGCTGGTCACCGTCAGCGGCCTGCTGGTGTCGCTCTTTTTCGCAGCCCTTGTGGATTACGTGGTGCGCGGCAGCCGTTTTTA
>Ga0209371_1001767_pt1 | contig 13558 bp, 15 predicted proteins | sample AgamicAtAmrz_FD_187165 | JGI IMG/M metagenome (GOLD analysis project Ga0209371, IMG submission 187165) | Agave microbial communities from Guanajuato, Mexico - At.Am.rz (SPAdes) (version 2) | ecosystem: Host-associated > Plants > Roots > Rhizosphere | place: Guanajato, Mexico | collected 2012-06-07
AGCCTTCAGCAGTTTACCTGCTGCTTTCGCTTCGCTTACGCCTTTCTCGGACAGGTCAACATCGTACCAACCGGTGAAGCGGTTTTCGTTGTTCCACTGGCTTTCGCCATGACGAACCAGAACCAGCTTAGTAACAGCCATTTTATTACTCCTTATATACACGTCATCATCGAAGCTGCCTCGCGTTAGCGCCGCAACGCAACTTGAATGAGTAAGTGCCTGAGATTGATAGAGTGATAACAATTCTCATTATATTGCCGCGGTGACGCCAGCAGCAACGCTAAACCTTAACCATAGCGAAAATAACCGTGCAGTGTAAGCCGGTTGTGAATCCACCGTTGCTATTTTGCTGATGACTGACGCTATATTCAGCAACCGGGGCAAAAAAAGCCCTCGTGAGAGGGCTTTCTGTTTACCGTGGCGTGAAGCGATATTCGGTCACGCTGCGATAGTCTTCGCCGGGGCGCAGAATGCAGTCCGGCTGGGGCCATTCGGGATGGTTCGGGCTGTCCGGCAGAAACTCGCTCTCCAGCGCCAGGCCTTGCCACGCCTGATAGTCACCCTGCTCACGCGCCGGGGTGCCTTCGAGGAAGTTCCCGGTATAGAACTGCAGGGCTGGGGCGGTGGTAAACACGCTCATCTGCAGCTTCTCATCTGCCGACCAGACCTGTGCTGCGGGTTGCGTAACGTCACCCTGCGCATCCAGCAGGAAAGCATGATCGTAGCCGCGCACTTTCTGCTGCGCCTCATCGCTCAGGAAGTCCCGGGCAATGGTTTTTGGCGTGCGGAAGTCGAAGCTGGTACCTGCAACATCAGCCAGATCGCCTTCCGGAATGCCTTGCGCCGTCACCGGCAGCCAGCGGCTGGCGAACAGCTGCAGCTTGTGGTCGCGCACGTCATGCTGGGTGCCGTCGAGATTGAAATAGGCATGGTTAGTGAGGTTCACCGGGCAGGGCTTATCGACCTGCGCGCGGTACTCGATCATCAGACCGTTGTCGTCATTCAGCTGGTAGTGCGCGGTAGCACGCAGCTCGCCCGGATACCCCTGATCGCCGTCCGGCGAATCGAGGGTATAGAGCACTTCGTGCTCATTCTGACGCACAATGCGCCAGCGGCGTTTATCGAAGCCCTCCGGGCCGCCGTGCAGCTGGTTTTCACCCTGGCTTGGTAGCAGCGAGAACTGTTCGCCATCGAGGGTAAACGTGCTGCGCGCGATGCGGTTGGCGTAGCGGCCAATCGACGCGCCTAAAAACGCGGTCTGCTGCTGATACACTTCCGGGCTGGGGCAGCCCAGCAGCGTTTCGCGCACGGTTCCGTCATTCATCGGTACGCGGATGGAGAGCAGGGTCGCGCCCCAGTCCATCAGCGTGACCACCATCCCGTTGCCGTTACGCAACGTCGAGAGGCGGTACGGCAATCCATCCGGTGCCAGGGTTGGCGTCTCTTTTAGCACTGACCAGCTCCTTGTGAAGGTTTGCAGACGTAGAACGTCTCCTTGATGCCTGTTTTCGCTTCGTACTGCGTTTCCACGGCCTGCTTCACGTCCGCGACGCGGCTTTCCGGCACCAGGGCCACCACACAGCCGCCGAAACCGCCGCCGGTCATGCGCACGCCGCCTTCATCACCGATAACCGCTTTTACGATCTCCACCAGGGTGTCGATCTGCGGCACGGTGATTTCAAAGTCGTCACGCATTGAGGCGTGGGACTCTGCCATCAGCTGCCCCATGCGTTTCAGGTCGCCCTGCGCCAGCGCGTCTGCAGCTTCCAGCGTGCGGGCATTTTCAGTCAGCACGTGACGCACGCGCTTCGCCACTACCGGGTCCAGCTCGTGCGCTACCGCATTGAACTGGTCGAGGCTGACGTCGCGCAGCGCTTTCTGGGTAAAGAAGCGCGCACCGGTTTCACACTGTTCGCGGCGGGTGTTGTACTCGCTGCCCACCAGCGTGCGTTTAAAGTTGCTGTTGATGATGACGACTGCTGCGCCCTGCGGCATCGGTACCGCTTTGGTGCCGAGGCTGCGGCAGTCCAGCAGCAACGCGTGCCCCTCTTTGCCCAGCGCGGAAATCAGCTGGTCCATAATGCCGCAGTTGCAGCCGACGAACTGGTTTTCCGCTTCCTGGCCGTTGAGCGCAATCTGCGCCCCGTCGAGTTGCAGATGGTAAAGCTGCTGGAACACGGTACCCACCGCCACTTCCAGTGAAGCCGAGGAGCTAAGGCCCGCGCCCTGCGGCACGTTGCCGCTGATCACCAGATCTGCGCCACCAAAGCTGCCGTCGCGCTGCTGCAGGTGTTTGACCACGCCGCGCACGTAGTTGGACCACTGCTGCGCGTCATGGGCCAGAATGGGCGCATCCAGTGAGAATTCGTCCTGCTGGTTGTCATAGTCAACCGCGATCACGCGCACGGTGCGGTCGTCACGCTTCGCGCAGCTGATCACCGTCTGGTAGTCGATGGCGCACGGCAGTACGAAACCGTCATTGTAGTCGGTGTGTTCCCCGATGAGGTTTACGCGGCCAGGCGCCTGAATGGTGTGGGTGGCAGGGTAGCCGAATTTTTCAGCAAACAGTGCTTGCGTGTTCTCTTTCAGACTCATTGTTATTCTCCTGATTCGCGAAAATGGACATCGCTGACAGCGCGCAGGCGCTCGGCGGCCTGCTCGGCGGTCAGGTCGCGCTGGGTTTCCGCCAGCATTTCATAGCCAACCATAAACTTGCGTACCGTCGCGGAGCGCAGCAGCGGCGGATAGAAATGGGCATGCAGCTGCCAGTGCGGGTTCTCTTCGCCGTTAAACGGTGCGCCGTGCCAGCCCATGGAGTAGGGGAAAGAGGTCTGGAACAGGTTGTCGTACCGGCTGGTCAGTTTCTTCAGCGCCAGCGCCAGATCGCTGCGCTGGGCGTCGGTCAGATCGGTCATTCGCAGCACGTGCGCTTTCGGCAGCAGCAGCGTTTCAAACGGCCACGCAGCCCACCACGGCACGACCGCCAGCCAGTGCTCGGTTTCCACCACGGTACGGCTGCCATCTTTCAGCTCGCGCGCCGCGTAGTCCACCAGCATCGCGCTACCGTGCTGGTCGAAATAGTCGCGCTGCAGGGCATCTTCCCGCGCCGCTTCGTTCGGCAGGAAGCTGTTGGCCCAGATCTGCCCGTGCGGATGCGGGTTGGAGCAGCCCATCGCCGCGCCTTTGTTCTCAAACACCTGCACCCACGGCCAGCTTTTACCCAGCTCAGCGGTCTGTTCCTGCCAGGTCCTGACTACCTCTTCCAGCGCCGGAAGGGTAAGTTCCGGCAGCGTTTTGCTGTGGTCCGGCGAGAAGCAAATAACCCGGCTGGTCCCGCGCGCGCTTTCCAGACCCATCAGCGGATCGTCCTGCGCCGGCGCGTCCGGCGTGTCGGTCATCAGCGCCGCGAAGTCGTTGGTGAACACGTAGGTGCCGGTGTACTGCGGGTTTTGATCGCCGGTGACGCGGGTGTTGCCCGGACACAGGAAGCAGTCCGGGTCGTGCTGCGGCAGCGTCTGTTTCGCTGGCGTCTCCTGCGCGCCCTGCCACGGGCGTTTCGCGCGGTGCGGGGACACCAGAATCCATTCTCCCTTCAGCGGGTTATAGCGGCGATGCGGGTGATCGACCGGGTTAAATTGCTCCATCACACATCCTTAATCTTCGTAGCCTTGTGGGTGGCGGGACTGCCAGCGCCAGGTGTCCTCAGCCATTTCATCGAGTGAGCGCGTAACGCGCCAGTTGAGCTCTTTGTCCGCCTTGCTGGCATCGGCCCAGTAGGCGGGCAGATCGCCGTCGCGGCGCGGCGCAAAGTGATAGTTGACCGGTTTGCCGCTGGCTTTGCTGAACGCGTTAACCACGTCAAGCACGCTGCTGCCAACGCCGGCACCGAGGTTGTAGATATGCACACCCGGTTTATCCGCCAGCACCTGCATGGCGGCGACGTGGCCGTCTGCGAGATCCATTACGTGGATATAGTCGCGCACGCCGGTACCGTCTTCGGTCGGGTAGTCATTCCCAAAAATAGCCAGCGAATCGCGGCGGCCAACGGCCACCTGGGCGATATACGGCATCAGGTTGTTCGGAATACCCTGTGGATCTTCACCCATGTCGCCTGACGGATGCGCGCCAACCGGGTTGAAGTAACGCAGCAGGGCAATGCTCCACTCCGGATTCGCTTTCTGCAGATCGGTGAGGATCTGTTCCACCATCAGTTTGCTCTTGCCGTAGGGGCTCTGCGGCGTACCGGTAGGGAAGCTTTCAACGTAAGGGATTTTTGGCTGATCGCCATAAACGGTAGCCGAGGAGCTGAAAATGAAGTTGGTGACGTTGGCAGCGCGCATGGCGGAAATGAGGCGCAGCGTACCGTTGACGTTGTTATCGTAGTACTCCAGCGGCTTCGCCACGGACTCACCCACGGCTTTCAGACCGGCGAAATGAATTACCGCGTCCACGGCATGATCGTGGAAAATTTCCGTCAGCAGGGCTTCGTCGCGGATATCGCCATCAATAAAGAGAGGATGTTTACCGGACAGGCGTTCAATAACCGGCAGGACGCTGCGTTTACTGTTGCAGAGATTATCGAGGATGATCACCTCGTGACCATTTTGCAGCAGCTGCACGCAGGTATGGCTTCCTATGTAACCGCTACCACCCGTTACGAGAACTCTCATTTTTCGCTCCATTACGCTTATGGTATGTGATAAACATAGCATAACAGAGAAGAAAAAAGTGTGACATGGGATAAAATAGTGGAATCGTTTACACTAGTTTCACGCCGCTAGGTTGCAGGTCAATATCCTATTGTAAAACAAGAGGGTGGCCCTGCGCGTTGCAGGTTATCTGAAAGTCAGCGCCAGAACAAACGGAAGCCGTAGCTTCCGTTACATTGTGCAGGCTTATCCGTTACCCCTGGCACGCCTCGCGGCCTGGGTTTTCTGCCTGATGAGTGCCCTCCGGATGCAGGCAAGCAATATCGTAGCGATAGCGATCTCCCTCGGGCACAAACGTCAGCCGATGGGTAATGCATTCCGGCGCATCTTCTGCATGATGCGAAATAAACAGCAGCTGGGTATGCCCCTCGCCGATAACGACATCAATAAAGCGCCGCACCAGCTGGCGGTTGAGCGGGTCCAGCCCCTGCAGCGGTTCATCGAGGATCAGCAGCGTCGGATGCTTGACCAGCGCCCGCACAATCAGCGCCAGCCGTTGCTGCCCCCAGGAGAGGCTGTGGAACGGCGCATCGGCAAGCGCCTGGCTGAAGCCCAGAATATCCAGCCACGCCTGCGCCAGCGTATGCTGACGATCGGAAACCGCCTGATAGATGCCGATGGAATCAAAGTAGCCGGATAAAATCACGTTGCGCGCGCTGGTGCTGACGCGATAGTCAAGGTGCAGGCTGCTGCTGACGTAGCCGATGTGCTTTTTGATGTCCCAGATGGTTTCACCGCTGCCGCGCCGCACGCCGAACAGCGTGAGATCGTTGCTGTAGCCCTGGGGATGATCGCCGGTAATCAGGCTCAGCAGCGTGGACTTCCCCGCGCCGTTCGGGCCGATAATCTGCCAGTGTTCACCGGGCTTTACCGTCCAGCTAAGGTTGTGCAGCACCGGCTGGTCGTTGTAAGAGACCACGCCGTTGCGCAGCACTACCGGTGCGGTACCCTCGGGCAGAGCAAGACGGGCTGGTGGCTCATCCGCTTGCGGCAGCGCCATGCCTGCCAGGGTTTCGCTGTGCGCCAGCTGGGCGACCAGCGCCTTCTCCAGCAGCGCTTGCTTTTCACCTGCCTCCACCAGCGTGCAGTCGGCCAGCACCCCGGCAAAGTCGATAAAGTCAGGGATATCGTCGAAGCGGTTAAGTACCAGCACCAGGGTATAACCCTGCGCGTGAAGTGTTGCCAGCAGATCCGCCAGCTGGCGGCGGGATGCCACATCCAGGCCATCGAAGGGTTCATCAAATACCAGCAGATCCGGGGCATCCATCAGCGCCTGGCACAGCAGCGTTTTGCGCGTCTCGCCGGTGGAGAGGTACTTGAAGCGGCGCTCAAGCAGGTGAGCAATGCCAAAGCGCGCGGCCAGATCCTGTAACCGCGCGTCATCCTGCACGTTCTGCTGAATGATCTCCCGCGCGGTGCGGCCGGTATCATCTTCATCAGGGCCAAGCAGATCGGTGTTATTGCGCTGCCACTCGTCGCTCACCAGCTGCTGAAGCTGCTCGAAGGAGAGGCGGGCGATACGGGTAAAGCCGCACTGGCGTTCACCTTTAAGCAGCGGTAACTCACCGGCAAGCGCCCGGGCGAGGGCGGATTTCCCGCTACCGTTCGCGCCAACAAACGCCCAGCTCTCCCCGGCGGTGAGGGTCAGCGCTTCAATGTGCAGGTTTTTGGTATCGCTCAGGTGAAACGTGCCTTGCGAAATCTGCAATGTAGTCATGATGTATCCCGTTTTTTGCAGCAGAAGATGACAGGGATACGGTGCCGGGCCGCGCTTGTCAATGCGCAGCCGGGTTTTAGCAGAGTGTGGCGAGGATAACGCGATCGGCGTTAAAAAATGCGGTGATCTCAGCACCTTCTTCTGGTGCTGCGGCGGCGAACTGCGCATCGGTAATCGTGGCACACAGGGTTTGTCCATCAGGAAGCCGCACCAGGACTTCATGTACCGCGCCAGCGCTGTCGATCTGGGTTACGACGCCACGCAGCTGGTTATCCGCCTGCGCTGCCTGTTCTGGCTGCCGGGTCAGCGACACCCATGGGGCTTTGATCAGCACCAGTACCTCTTTACCCGGCTCCAGCCCGAGCCGCCCGGCGCTCTGCCCGGTGACTGCCGCGTGAATACGCGTGGCCCCGTCCGCCAGCAGCACGCTGACCTGCGGCTGGAGCGCATCATGGTCGCTGGCAACCACTGTGCCAAACCACTGATTGCGGGCGCTGGTCTGCAGGGAGAAGCGCGAAATGGCCGCCAGCAGGCTGTCGAGCGGCAGGGTATCGTCGCTCAGGGCATCAAAGGCTTTCTGTTGGATCTGCGTCATCAGATCGTAGAGCTGGATCAGCCGTTCCCCGTAGCGCGTCAGCCGTGCGCCACCGCCGCCTTTGCCACCGGTTGCGCGCTCCACCAGGGTCTGCGCACTGAGCTGGTTCATCTCATGGATGGCATCCCACGCGCTCTTATAACTGATGCCCGCAAGCTTCGCCCCCTGGCTGATTGAGCCGGTTTGCGCTATCTGTTTAAGGAGCGTAATTCGACGCGGATCGGCAAACAGCCGCTCCTGGAGTCTGAGGGTGAGGAGAATGTCAGCCTGCATCGCAAGGTCTCTGATCAAAAAACGCATTGTGACCCATAGCGGCGCGGGTGTGCAAACGGGCACCGCACAAAAGGGGAGTGCGTTTTTTAGCGACGACGCTAGAATAGACGTTCTTTTTTACTGGAGGCGACCATGCTGGAATTATTGAAAAGTCTCGTATTTGCCGTGCTCATGGTGCCGGTAGTGATGGCCATCATTCTTGGCGCCATCTACGGTCTGGGTGAAATCTTTAACCTGTTCTCAGGCGTTGGTCACAAAGACAAGCCCAGAGAAACCCGCTGAATTCCCTCTCATAACGCCCGGTCTGACCGGGCGTTTTGCTCTCAAGCTCCCGCGTTTTTTGCCGATAAATCTGTGAAACAGGCAGAATAGCCGCTATATTATCGCGTATATAACGAAGCGATAAGATGAGGTAAATCATGGCGACATCATGGGTTCGACTGGCCGCTGGCGCAGCGCTTTCACTGGCAGTGGTGCATTCTGCGCAGGCCGCAGAGAAGATCACCGTTTTCGCAGCGGCGTCACTGACCAACGCCCTGCAGGAAATCAGCGCCGGTTACACCAAAGAGAAATATGTGCAGGTAGTGGCCTCTTACGCCTCCTCCTCAACCCTGGCGCGCCAGATTGAAGCGGGCGCTCCGGCCGATATTTTCATTTCCGCCGATCAGAAATGGATGGATTACGCCGCCGACAAGCAGGCGGTGGATAAACCGACGCGCATTACCCTGCTGACCAACAGCCTGGTGGTGGTAGCACCGAAAGCCTCACGCCAGAAGCCTTTCACCATCAGCGATAAAACCGACTGGAAAGCGCTGCTCAACGGTGGCCGTCTGGCGGTGGGCGATCCGGCACACGTACCGGCAGGCATCTATGCCAAAGAAGCGCTGCAAAAGCTGGGTGCCTGGGAGAGCGTCAGCCCGCAGTTAGCCCCGGCGGATGACGTTCGCGGCGCACTGGCGCTGGTGGAGCGCAACGAAGCGCCGTTCGGCATCGTTTACGGCTCAGACGTTATCGCCAGTAAAGAGGTGAAAGTGGTGGCGACCTTCCCGGAAAGCTCGCACAAAAAAGTGGAATACCCGATGGCGATTGTCGCCGACCACAACAGCGCGGCGGTCAAAGCCTTCTATGATTATCTGAAAGGTCCGCAGGCCGCGGCGATATTTACACGTTACGGATTTACCACGGCAAAATGATCCTGAGTGAACCTGAATGGCAGGCGGTGCTTCTCAGCCTGAAAGTCTCTACGCTGGCAGTGCTGGTGAGCCTGCCTTTTGGGGTGCTTGTCGCCTGGATTCTGGTGCGCTGCACCTTTCCGGGCAAAGCATTGCTCGACAGCCTGATCCACTTGCCGCTGGTGCTGCCGCCGGTGGTGGTGGGCTACCTGCTGCTGGTGGCGATGGGCCGCAACGGGTTTATCGGTAAATACCTGCACGACTGGTTTGGGCTGACCTTTGCCTTCAGCTGGCGCGGCGCGGTGCTGGCGGCCTGCGTGATGTCTTTCCCGCTGATGGTGCGGGCTATTCGCCTCGCGCTTGAAGCCGTCGATTTGCGGCTGGAGCAGGCCGCGCGCACCCTCGGTGCCGGGCGCTGGCGGGTGTTCGCCACCATTACGCTGCCGCTGATGCTGCCCGGCATTATCGCCGGCACCGTACTGGCATTTGCCCGCTCGCTGGGCGAGTTTGGCGCGACCATTACCTTCGTCTCGAACATCCCCGGCGAAACCCGCACCCTGCCGTCAGCGATGTATACCCTGATCCAGACCCCCGGGGGTGAAAGCGCCGCCGCGCGCCTGTGCGTGATTGCCATTGTGCTGGCGCTGGTGTCGCTGATGGTAGCCGAATGGCTGGCCGGCATCAGCCGTAAGCGGCTGGGGAATGCCTGATGCTGGAGCTTGATTTCACCCAGACGCTGGGCAGCCACCGGTTGCAGGTCCAGCAGACGCTGCCCACCACCGGCATCACCGCCATCTTCGGCGTGTCCGGGGCGGGGAAAACCTCACTGATCAACGCCATCAGCGGCCTGACCCGGCCTGAGCAGGGGCGCATCGTGCTTAATCAGCGCGTGCTCAGCGATACCGCGCAGCAGGTGTTTCTTCCACCGGAGAAACGCCGCGTCGGCTACATCTTCCAGGATTCGCGCCTGTTCCCGCACTACCGGGTGGCGGGAAATCTGAAATACGGCATGGCAAAAAGCATGGCCGGACAATTCGACAAGCTGGTGGCGCTGCTCGGGATTGAAAAGCTGCTGGACCGTCTGCCCGGCTCGCTGTCGGGCGGGGAGAAGCAGCGGGTAGCGATTGGCCGCGCAATCCTCACCGCACCGGAACTACTGCTGCTCGACGAACCACTGGCCTCGCTCGACCTGCCGCGCAAGCGCGAGCTGCTCCCCTGGCTGCAACGCCTGGCGCGGGAATTTTCGGTGCCGATGCTGTATGTCAGCCACTCGCTGGATGAGATCCAGCAGCTGGCGGATAACGTGCTGGTGCTGGAGAACGGGGCGGTAAAAGCTTTTGGTCCGCTGGAAAGCGTGTGGGGCAGCCGGGTGATGCACCCGTGGCTGCCGCCGGAGCAGCAGAGCAGCGTGCTGAAAGTGTCGGTGCTGGAGCACCATCCGCATTACGCCATGACGGCGCTGGCGATTGGCGATCAGCACGTCTGGGTCAACCGCCTCGACCAGCCGCTGCAGGCGTCGCTGCGCATCCGCATTCAGGCCTCGGACGTCTCGCTGGTGCTGCAACCTCCGCAGTACAGCAGCATTCGTAATCTGCTGCGCGCCCGGGTGAAGCAGTGCTATGACGATAACGGCCAGGTGGAAGTCGAACTGGACGTGGCGGGGCGCACGCTGTGGGCGCGCATCAGCCCCTGGGCGCGGGACGAGCTGGCCATCAAACCCGGGCTGTGGCTCTATGCCCAGGTGAAAAGCGTCTCGATTACCGCCTGATTACAGCACGTACTGATAGAGCGCGTCAGCGATGCTGGTGCCGGTATTATCCCCGATCACCCGGTCGGCGCGCGCTTTGATGGCGTCATCGGCATTGCCCATCGCGATGCCGAGGCCTGCCGGCTCAAGCATGCTGAGGTCGTTGTAGTTGTCACCGAACGCCACCACGTTTTCCATACTCAGCCCCTGGGATGCTACCCATTCAGCGAGGCGTTTACCCTTGCTGTTGCCTTTCTGCGCCACGTCCACCTGATCGTGCCATGACCATTCGCAGGCCAGCCCCAGCGTCTGCTCCACTTCCGTGGCGAAGGCGTTGAGCTTCAGGGTATCAATATCCGTCAGCGCAAACTTCCAGATCGCCTCCACCGAACGAGCTGCCTCTTTCAGGGAAGGCACCTGGGTAAACACCGGGCGTTGATTTTCCGGCAGGCGCTGGGCCCAGTTCTGGGTGCGCAGCACGTGGCCGGTGGCGGTTTCGTACATCATCGCGTCATCAACGTACATCAGCCCGTGAATGTGATGGGTGTGCAGCATGTCGGTGAGGGCAATGGCCTGCTCCGGGCGCAGCGGGTCGGCTGAAATGACCTTTTTTGCATGATAATCATACAAATAAGTGCCATTGCAGCAAATTGCAGGTGTATCCAGTTCCAGTGCCTGATAAAAAGGATGGATGGCCACGTGATGGCGACCGGTAACGATCACCAGTTTGAAACCGGCCTCGCGCGCACGACGCAGCGCCTCCAGTGATTCCGGCAGGATGGTTTTCTGCGGCGTCAGCAGCGTGCCGTCTAAATCGAGTGCGATTACGCGAAAGGTCATTCGTCAGTCCAGATTGTTGCATCATAAAGTTTGCGCAGCAGGATACACCGTGATGCTGTCCCGGCAAAACCCGGAGCGCACCGACAGATAAATACGCTACCCTTGTGGCTACGTTCACCGTTTTCAGGAAAGGAGCATTCATGAAACAAACCGTTTATACCGCCAGTCCCGAGAGCCAGCAGATCCACGTCTGGCGTCTTGACGAGCAGGGCGACCTGACGCTGTTGCAGGTCGTTGACGTGCCCGGCCAGGTGCAGCCGATGGTGGTCAGCCCGGATAAGCGCTTTCTCTACGTGGGGGTCCGCCCGGAGTTTCGTGTTATCGCTTACCGCATCTCTCCGGAAGACGGCATTCTCGCCGAAGCGGGTCACAGCGCGCTGCCGGGCAGCCCGACGCATATCTCTACCGACCACAGCGGGAAATTCCTGTTCTGCGGCTCCTATAACGCGGGCTGCGTCAGCGTCACGCGTCTGAATGACGGCCTGCCGGGGGAAATTGTTGATGTGGTTGAAGGCCTCGAAGGCTGCCACTCAGCGAACGTCTCCCCGGACAACCGCACCCTGTGGGTGCCGGCGCTGAAGCAGGATCGCATCTGTCTGTTCACCCTCGGCGAGGACGGCAAACTGGCACCGCAGACGCCGCCGGAAGTCACCACCGTGGAGGGCGCAGGCCCGCGCCATATGGCGTTCCATCCGAATCAGAAATTCGCCTACTGCGTTAACGAGCTGAACGGCTCGGTGGACGTCTGGCAGCTCAGCAACGCCCACGGCAACGTCGAATGCATTCAGACGCTGGATATTATGCCGCCGGACTTTACCGACACCCGCTGGGCCGCAGACATTCACATCACCCCGGATGGTCGTCATCTGTATACCTGCGACCGCACCGCCAGCATTCTGACGGTGTTCAGCATCTCCGAAGATGGCAGCGTGCTGGCGCTGGAGGGCTTCCAGCCCACCGAAACCCAGCCGCGCGGCTTCAATATTGATAACACCGGAAAATACGTGATCGCTGCCGGGCAGAAATCGCACCATATCGCGGTGTACGCTATCGACGGCGCGCAGGGGCTGCTGAGCGAGAAAGGGCGCTATGCCGTGGGCCAGGGGCCGATGTGGGTGGTAATCAACGCGCAGTAATGCGCACTACTTCCTGAGAGTCCGAAGTGACTGATCCTGGCATAGGTTGACACTCCTATGCTCTCAAACGCCTGATGTATTGCATCAGGCGTTTTGTATTTTAGTCGCAGGTAGTCCTCTCTGCGTTTGAGATTTCCATTTTCCATTTTGCAATTTGATGATCTTGTTAAAGGTGCATATTCTGATTTAGCCTTATAAACCGTTGATTTAAATCCCTTGATTTTATAAGGTCATGCGGTTTATCAACTGTATAAGGACTATCAAAAATGGCTATTCCAGCTTACTTATGGATGAAGGATGATAGTGGTGCCGATATCAAAGGATCGGTTGATGTAAAAGATCGAGAAGGAAGTATTGAAATACTTGGATTTAGTCATGGTTTATATCTACCTACTGATAATGGTTCGGGCAAGATAACCGGAACTCGTTTACACGCACCGTTAACTTTTCAAAAAGAATTTGATTCATCCAGTCCCTATATTTACAAAGCGGTAGCACAAGGACAGACACTGAAAAGTGTAGAGATCAAGTGGTACAACATTAATTACTCAGGACAAGAATAAGAGTACTTTAATATGTTACTTGAGAACGTAAAGGTAATATCTATCTGTCCAATGATGCATGACTGTAAAAACCCAGCTTCAGAAAAGCATAATCAATCAGAAGCCGTATCATTACGCTATGAGAAAATAACATGGAAACATTGCGATGGTAATATTATCTTCTCAGATAGCTGGAATGAACGATGATAACATGTACCTTCCACTTAAATGGTGGTGCGCTAAGTAACCTTAGTTGTCCGGGAATAGGATTTTTCCCTGCGTGGTCTGGGACAGGCGTATCCAGAAACAACCCTGATGCTATCGCGGTTGAATCAATTGGACCCTTACCCCCGGGCTTATACTATATTGTTACACGTGGAACCGGTGGTCTCGTAACAGGCATCAGAGATTCGCTGGCATCCTTTCTTTCTGGTTCAGATCGATCGTTATGGTTTGCCCTGTACAGACACGATTCACAGATAGATGATCTGACATTTACAGGACAAGTTGAAAGAGGACATTTTCGACTACACCCAGCAGGATATAAGGGCGTAAGTGAAGGATGTATAACACTGCCTCGGCTATCTGATTTTATGTTGCTTCGTGATGCATTGCTTAACACGCTTACATTACAAGTGACAGCCTCGTTAACCGCTTTTGGCACAATACAGGTGTATTAATGAAACCAGTGCAATATGTATTATTATGGATTGGCGAAGCATGCCTGTACACTGTGGTTTTAGTATTGCTGTTTGTCTTAATGCCAGAGGTTAAAGTATATAGCCTCATTAGAATATACACGGGAGTAATACCTGGTGACACATGGG
>Ga0209371_1001768_pt1 | contig 13558 bp, 6 predicted proteins | sample AgamicAtAmrz_FD_187165 | JGI IMG/M metagenome (GOLD analysis project Ga0209371, IMG submission 187165) | Agave microbial communities from Guanajuato, Mexico - At.Am.rz (SPAdes) (version 2) | ecosystem: Host-associated > Plants > Roots > Rhizosphere | place: Guanajato, Mexico | collected 2012-06-07
CCGCCGGAGAGCTGGCGTCCACCCTCGCCGAGCCAGGCGTTCAGCCCGGCGTCATCGAGTAATTTCTCAAGCCCGGTGCGGGTGAGGGCATCCCTCAACTGCGCATCGCTCGCCTCAGGGCGCGCCAGCAGCAGGTTGTCGCGCAGCGTGGCGCTGAACAGGTGTACGCGCTGCGTGACCACGCTCATGGTGGCGCGCAGGGCCGCTTCGTCGAAGCTCTCGATGGGTGTTCCGTTGATCTTCAGGGTGCCGGCAGCTGGGTTCCAGGCGCGGGTGATGAGCTGCAGCAGCGTCGATTTCCCGCAGCCGGTGCGGCCAAGGATTGCGATATGCTCGCCAGGCTCCACCGTCAGGTTGATATCCAACAGCGCCTGCTGCGGCTGGTGGGGATAGCTGAAGCTAACATTCTGCAGGCTGAGCGCCACCTGGGGCGGCACCGGCTGTGTGCTAGCAGGGAAGGTCACGTCAGGCTGCTGCTCGGTGATCTGCGACACCCGGGTGGCGGAGGCGATCACCTGGCCGAGATGCTGAAACGCACCGGTGACCGGTGCCAGCGCTTCAAACGCTGCCAGGGCGCAGAACACAAACAATGCAATCAGCGCGCCAGGGGAAGTGTCCCCGCCGACGCTGCCGGCTGCCATCCACAGCACAATCACCACCGTCGCGCCGCTGATAAGCTGCATCGCTGCCTGGGAGAGCGCCGTCAGGGATGACTGCTGGCGCTGGGCGTCGTGCCACGCCTGCTCGGTATCATCCATCGCCTCACGATAGCGGGTGCTGGCCCCGAAAATAATCAGCTCTGCCTGGCCCTGCAACCACGCGGTGAGCTGCTGACGCCACTGGCCGCGCAGCCGGGTCAGGGCTTCCCCGCCGGGTTTGCCCGCGCGGTAAAACAGCGGCGGGAGCAGCAGCAGCGTGAGCAGCATAATGCCACCCAGCGTCAGCGCCAGGGTGACATCCAGCAGGCTCAGGCCAAAGGTCACCACCAGGATCACAACCAGCGCCCCCACCAGCGGTGAGATGACGCGCAGATAAAGGTGATCGAGGGTATCGACATCGGCCACCATGCGGTTAAGCAGTTCGCCCTGCCGGAAGCGCGCCAGACCCGCCGGCGAGAGCGGCAGCAGCTTGCTGAAGGTGCTCACCCGCAGGTGTTGCAGTACGCGGAAGGTGGCATCGTGACTCACCAGTCGTTCAAAGTAACGCCCGGCGGTACGGGTGATCGCCGACCCGCGCACGCCCGCCGCAGGCAGCATAAAGTTAAAGCTGTAGATACCGGCAAAGCCGACCAGCGCCGAGGCGGAGAGGAACCAGCCTGAGAGCGTCAGCAGGCCGATACTGGCCAGCAGCGTGACGATCGCCAGCACCACGCCCAGGGTCAGCAGCCAGAAGTGGCGGCGCCAGAGCGCGAGATAGGGAAGCAGTGCGCGCATTTAAATCTCCTCCTGACGATGGGCAAGCAGGGCGGCAAAATGGCCCTTCGTCTGACTCAGGCTGGTGAAATTGCCCTGTTCAACCAGAGCGCCGTCACGCATTACCCAGATTTCATCCCAGTCGGCAATGTAATCCAGCTGGTGGGTGACCATCAGCGTGGTCTGCCGGGTGGATGCATCGGTCAGCGCTTGCATCACGTGCTGTTCGCTGCTGGCATCCAGGCTGGCACCCGGCTCGTCAAGCAGCAGCAGGCGGCAGCGATAGAGCAGGGCGCGGGCCACCGCTACGCGCTGCGCCTGGCCGACAGAGAGACGCGCGGCGTTATCACCGAGCGGCGTATCAAGACCGTTATCCAGCAGCGGCAGGAATTCGCTGACGCCGGCCTGGTCGAGTACCGCCTGAAGTTGCGCTTCCCCGGGATCGCCGCCAGCCAGCAGCAGGTTTTCACGAATAGTCGCGCCGGGAAGCTGTGGATTCTGCCCCACCCAGCTCAGCTGTTCGCGCCAGCGATCCGGCTCCAGTTCGCGCAGCTCAATACCGTTGATGCGCAGCTCGCCCTCGTACGGCAGAAAACCTGACAGCACATTCAGCAGCGAGCTTTTCCCCGCCCCGCTCTGGCCGACCAGCACCACGCGTTTGCCGGCGGGCAGGGTAAAGGTGAGCGGCCCGGCCAGCTTGTTACCATCCGGCGAGAGGATCACCAGATCCCGGGCGCTGATTTCCAGCGCCTCGTGATTGCTCAGGATGGCAGTGCCGCGCTGCGGTTGCTGAAGCGGAGTTTCAAGGAAGGTTTTCAGGCTGTCGGCAGCACCAATCGCCTGAGCTTTGGCATGATAGAAGGTGCCGAGATCGCGCAGCGGCTGGAAGAATTCCGGCGCAAGGATAAGCGCCAGGAAACCTGCAAACAGCGTGACGCCGGTGCCGTAATGGCCGAAGTTAAGCTCGCCCAGATAGGAGAAACCGAAATAGACCGCCACCAGCGCAATGGACAGCGAGGTAAAGAACTCCAGCACGCCGGAGGATAAAAAGGCGAGGCGCAGCACTTCCATGGTGCGCTTACGGAAATCCTGCGAGGCGCGGCGAATATTTTCCCGTTCGGCGTCGCCCCGGTAAAACAGGCGCAGGGTTTCCATGCCGCGCAGGCGATCGAGAAAATGCCCACTCAGGCGGCCCAGTGCGAGGAAGTTACGACGGTTCGCGTCCGCAGCACCCATACCAACCATCGCCATAAACATCGGGATCAGCGGCGCGGTGCCCAGCAGGATCAGGGCCGCCGTCCAGTTGACCGGGAAAATGGTAATGACGATCAGCAGCGGCACCATCGCCGCCAGCGCCATCTGCGGCAGGTAGCGGGCATAGTAGTCATGCATATCGTCGATTTGCTCAAGGATCAGCGTCGCCCAGCTACCGGCGGGTTTACCCTGGATCCATGCCGGCCCGGCCTGTTGCAGGCGGTCCAGCACCTGGCGGCGAATGGCATAGCGGATCTTCTGTCCGGCACGAAACCCTACCTTTTCACGCATCCACACCACCCAGGCGCGCAGCACGAACACCATCACCAGCAAGGCAAACGGCAGCAGCATCGCTTCGCGTGGAATATCTTCCATAATCAGGTTGTGCAGCAGGTGCGCCAGCAGCCAGGCCTGCGCCACGATCAGCAGACCGCTGATAAGACCAAGCAGACGAGAAAGCATGAGCCAGCGGCGGGAAAGGGCGCTCTGCGCTTTCAGCCAGCGGGTAAGTTCTTGTTGACGGGTTTTGTTCATGGGGTGCTATGCAATTACGGGAAACGGCTGCCCGGGGGTGAATTTGCACCGAATGTTACAACGAGCCAAAAAGAAAGGCGACACATTGTCGCCTTCTTTACTTGTGATTGACTCACAAGGGTATTTTATTTACAGCGCTTATTTGATGCCCTGCGCCAGGCCGTCCAGATAGCGTTCCGCGTCGAGCGCCGCCATACAGCCGGTGCCCGCAGAGGTGATCGCCTGACGATAGATATGGTCCATCACGTCGCCGGCGGCAAACACGCCAGGGATGCTGGTCTGGGTCGCATTACCGTGGATACCCGACTGCACTTTGATGTAGCCGTTTTCCAGCTCCAACTGACCGTCAAAAATTGCCGTGTTCGGGCTGTGGCCGATAGCCACGAACAGACCGGCGACCTCCAGCGTTTCCACGTTGTCGGCATTTTCGGTATCGCGCAGGCGCAGCCCTGACACGCCCATCTGATCGCCGGTCACTTCTTCCAGCGTGCGGTGGGTATGCAGCACGATATTGCCGCTTTCGACTTTGTCCATCAGACGCTTAATCAGGATTTTCTCTGCGCGGAAGCTATCGCGACGGTGAATCAGATGCACTTCCGAAGCGATATTCGCCAGGTACAGCGCTTCTTCCACCGCGGTGTTGCCGCCGCCGATGACCGCTACTTTCTGGTTGCGGTAGAAGAACCCGTCGCAGGTGGCGCAGGCGGAAACACCGCGGCCTTTATACGCTTCTTCAGACGGCAGACCCAGATAACGGGCTGAGGCGCCGGTGGCGATAATCAGCGCATCGCAGGTGTATTCGCCGTTGTCACCGATCAGGCGGAACGGACGATTTTGCAGATCGACGCGGGTGATATGGTCGAACAGAATTTCCGTTTCAAACTTCGCAGCATGCTCGTGCATGCGCTCCATCAACAGCGGACCAGTCAGATCGTGCGGGTCGCCCGGCCAGTTTTCGACTTCGGTGGTAGTGGTCAGCTGACCGCCTTTTTCCATACCGGTAATCAGTACCGGATTCAGGTTTGCGCGCGCAGCATAGACCGCAGCGGTATAGCCCGCCGGGCCGGAGCCAAGAATTAACAGCTTACTGTGTTTCGCCGTGCCCATGAGATCCTCATTGTTGATTGGCAAACAATGGGCTGGATTGTAGGTAATTTGTGACGGTAAAAAAAGGGCGTAGCGATTTTGTTAACGATACATGTAATAGCGTAAGCCAATGGATAAGCCATTCAGGCATAACAAGTTGCGCTGAAAAATTAGCGCTATACAGGGGGTAAAATGAGGAATAATCGCTACTGGTTACTAATTACTGGCACGTTCTACTAAAAAACGATGTTTTACTTTGACAATCCCCTGCGCTTTTGCGAAAACATTCGATGAAGAAAAAGCGCATTTGCTCCGGGAGTGGCGCAACGTCACGCTGAACAATGCATTTTTACCGGGTAATTGACATCTACGCATGGCGTGGACAGACGCCATGCGTGATATCGATACCGCCTTCCGGCACCCCGGTCTTCTCAAAATAGACCCTGAACAGTGATGTGAACAGGGTAATGGCAGGTGTAGGGAAGGAATACAGAGAGACAATAATAATGGTAGATAGCAAGAAGCGCCCTGGCAAAGATCTCGACCGTATCGATCGTAACATTCTGAATGAGCTGCAAAAGGATGGGCGCATTTCTAACGTCGAGCTTTCAAAACGAGTGGGGCTTTCCCCTACGCCATGCCTTGAGCGTGTGCGCAGGCTGGAGAGACAAGGATTCATTCAGGGCTATACCGCGCTGCTGAATCCGCATTATCTGGATGCCTCCCTTCTGGTATTCGTTGAGATTACTCTGAATCGCGGTGCACCGGATGTGTTTGAGCAGTTCAACGGTGCAGTGCAAAAACTTGAAGAAATTCAGGAGTGTCATCTGGTATCCGGTGATTTCGACTACCTGTTGAAGACCCGCGTACCGGACATGTCCGCCTACCGTAAGCTATTGGGCGAAACCCTGCTGCGCCTGCCGGGCGTTAACGACACCCGCACCTACGTGGTGATGGAAGAAGTGAAGCAGAGTAATCGTCTGGTTATTAAGACCCGCTAAGACGGATCAGGTGCAAAATCACCGTATTTTGATTACACTCCTGTTAATCCATACAGCAGCAGTGCCGGGGCAACCCGGCGCTGTTTGCCATTTTAGCATCACGGATCTGGAGTGCCTGTCTTGAGCCAGGAATACACTGAAGACAAAGAAGTAACACTGACCAAATTAAGCAGCGGACGCCGCGTTTTAGAAGCGTTGCTGATCCTTGTGGCGCTGTTTGCCGTCTGGCTGATGGCCGCCTTACTCAGTTTCAATCCATCCGATCCCAGCTGGTCGCAAACCGCGTGGCACGAGCCTATTCACAACCTCGGTGGTATGCCGGGCGCCTGGCTTGCCGATACCCTGTTCTTTATTTTTGGGGTAATGGCCTACACCATACCGGTGATGATCGTCGGTGGCTGCTGGTTCGCGTATCGCCATCGCGCTAATGAAGACTACATCGACTATTTCGCTGTTGCCCTGCGTCTGATTGGCGTTCTGGCGCTGATCCTGACCTCCTGTGGCCTGGCCGCCATCAACGCCGACGATATCTGGTACTTCGCCTCGGGCGGGGTCATCGGCAGCCTGCTGAGTACCGCTATGATGCCGCTGCTCAACAGCACTGGCGGCACCATTGCGCTGCTCTGCATCTGGGCGGCGGGCCTGACGCTGTTCACCGGCTGGTCCTGGGTCAGCATCGCGGAAAAAATTGGTAGCGTCGTGCTCAGCGTGCTGACCTTCGCCAGCAACCGTACCCGCCGGGATGACACCTGGCAGGACGACGAGTATGAAGAAGACGAGTACGACGAGGAAGAGGACGATCTTCCGGTTGAGAAAAAAGAGTCGCGCCGGGCGCGTATTCTGCGCGGTGCGCTGGCACGCAAGCAGCGCGTGGCCGAAAAATTTGCCAATCCGATGGGGCGCAAAACCGACGAAGCGCTGTTCTCCGGTAAGCGCATGGACGACCCGGATGACGTGCTGTTCAGCGCGCGCGGCGTTGATGCCGATGCGGATGACGTACTGTTCTCTGGCCATAGCCTGCAACAACCCGAACTCGACCCGGACGATCCGCTGTTCAGCGGCCGTTCCATCGCCGCGCCGATTGCCGCGGCAGGTGCAGCCACCGCGGCGGCATCCAATGCATTTGCTGCTCCGGTAGAAGCGGTGATGCCTCAGGCATCCGCCGTGACCGCCGCGCCGCAACCCCAGGTTGCGCCGGTAGAGTGGCAGGCTGCCCCTACCGTACATACGCCGGAGCCTTCTGTGGCCCCGGAACCAGCCAGCTATGTTGCGCCAGCACCGGCCGATGCATTCCAGCCGTCCCACATGGCTCATCCGGCAGAAGAGGAGTGGCATAACCGCCCTCAGCCTGCCGCAGATCCCGCTTATCAGACGCCTGCGTCTGCGCAGCCATACGATGCGCCGTCATACGACCAGCCTTACGAGCAGCCAGCTACTGACCTGCATGAGATGCCGCCTGTAGAAGAGAGCAAGCCAGCTCGTCCACCGCTGTGGCATTTTGAAGAGGTGGAGGCGCAGCGTGCTCGCGAGCGTGAACAGCTCGCTGCCTGGTATCGCCCGATCCCTGAGCCACAGGATGAGCAAGCGCCTGCGCGTCCGGTTGCCGCACAGCCGGTATCGACTCACGCTGCCGCTGCGCATGAAGCCGGTAGCGCACCTGCTGTACCTCAGCCAGACGCTGGCAGCATCGGCATGCCGGACGCCGGCACCGTTGCTGCGGGCACGCAAAGTGCTGCTCAGGCTGCTGCGACTGCCGCCGCCTTTACCCCGGTGTTCGGGCTGGCGGGCGACGCACCGCGTCCACAAGTAAAAGAAGGGGTTGGTCCTCAGCTCCCGCGTCCTAACCCGGTCCGGGTACCGACCCGTCGTGAACTGGCTTCCTATGGCATTAAACTGCCATCGCAGCGCATGGCCGAAGAGAAGTCGCGTGAAGCAGAACGTCATGCGCCGGGCAGCGATGAAGAAGCCGACGTATTCCAGCAGGATGAACTGGCCCGTCAGTTTGCCGCCCAGCAGCACCAGCGCTACGGTGAACCGGGGCCACAGGCGCACGATGAAGATGCGGAATTTGCCGCTGAGCAGGCCGAGCTGGCGCGACAGTTCGCCAGTCAGCAGCAGCAACGTTATGAAGCGCATCCAACGTCTCATGCAGGTCACGCCGACGACGAGGATTACGCGGGTCTGAAAAAACTGACCGATAGCGCGCCGTCTGCCCCGCTGTTTATGCCTGATGTGGATGACGCCCCGCAGTACGCGCAGCCGCAGCAACCGGTGCAGCAACCACAATATGCCCAGCCGCAGCAGCCGGTACAGCAGCCGCAGTACACACCGCCGCAGCCGCCGGTGCAGCAGCCGCAGTATGCACCGCCACAGCAGCCCGCCGCTCAGCCGCGCGAAAGCCTGATCCATCCGCTACTGATGCGCAACGGCGATGACCGCCCGGTGCACAAGCCGAGCACGCCACTGCCGTCGCTGGATTTGCTGACCTCACCGCCGTCCGAAGTGGAGCCGGTAGACAGCTTTGCACTGCAGCAGATGGCGCGCCTGGTTGAAGCGCGTCTGGCGGATTTCCGCATTAAGGCTGACGTGGTGAACTACTCGCCGGGTCCGGTGATTACCCGTTTCGAACTGAATCTGGCTCCGGGCGTCAAGGCGGCACGAATATCTAACCTCTCCCGGGATCTGGCTCGCTCGCTCTCTACCGTGGCGGTGCGTGTGGTGGAAGTGATCCCTGGCAAACCTTACGTCGGGCTGGAGCTGCCGAACAAGAAGCGTCAGACCGTCTACCTGCGTGAGGTTCTCGACTGTCCGAAGTTCACCGAAAGCCCATCGCCGCTGTCGGTGGTGCTGGGTAAAGATATCGCCGGCGATCCGGTAGTAGCCGATCTGGCGAAAATGCCACACCTGCTGGTGGCAGGTACAACCGGCTCGGGTAAATCTGTGGGGGTCAACGCCATGATCCTCAGCATGCTCTATAAAGCGACTCCGGAAGAGGTGCGCTTTATCATGATCGACCCGAAAATGCTTGAGCTGTCGGTCTATGAAGGCATTCCGCATCTGTTAACCGAAGTGGTTACCGATATGAAAGACGCCGCCAACGCTCTGCGCTGGAGCGTGAATGAGATGGAGCGTCGCTACAAGCTGATGTCTGCCCTCGGCGTGCGTAACCTTGCGGGCTATAACGAGAAGATCCTTGAAGCTGAGCGCATGGGCCGCCCGATCCCTGATCCTTACTGGAAGCCGGGTGACAGCATGGATGCCGAGCATCCGGTGCTGCAGAAGCTGCCGTACATCGTGGTGATGGTGGATGAGTTCGCCGATCTGATGATGACAGTGGGCAAGAAAGTTGAAGAACTGATTGCCCGCCTGGCGCAGAAAGCGCGTGCCGCCGGTATTCACCTGGTGCTGGCGACCCAGCGTCCGTCGGTGGATGTTATTACCGGTCTGATCAAAGCGAATATCCCGACCCGTATCGCCTTTACCGTATCGAGCAAAATCGACTCCCGCACGATTCTTGACCAGGGCGGTGCTGAGTCGCTGCTCGGAATGGGTGACATGCTGTTCTCAGGCCCGAACTCCACCATGCCGGTACGCGTACACGGTGCGTTTGTTCGGGATGAAGAAGTACATGCCGTGGTGCAGGACTGGAAAGCACGCGGACGTCCGCAATATGTTGACGGCATCACCTCCGACAGCGATAGCGAAGGCGGCGGCGGTGGTTTCGACAGCGGTGAAGAGCTTGATGCCCTGTTCGATCAGGCCGTGGCATTCGTGGTCGAGAAACGTAAGGCGTCCATTTCCGGCGTTCAGCGTCAGTTCCGCATCGGTTACAACCGTGCGGCACGCATCATTGAACAGATGGAAAATCAGGGCATCGTCAGCGAGCAGGGCCACAACGGCAACCGCGAAGTACTGGCACCGCCACCGTTTGAATAATCCCGCTTACCCTTTTGCAAAGAAGGGTAAGCAATCGAAAAATCAGTCTTTTCTCCTGTCGGACGATGGACATGACGGTCTACAGTTTCCGACAGAAGGCCCGCGACAGGGTCGTTAAACACTGGAGAATAACAATGAAAAACCTGGTAATGACCTGCGCACTGCTTTCCGGTTTCGTCGCCACCTGCGTCTGGGCAGATGCGGCAAGCGACCTGAAAAGCCGTCTTGATAAAGTTGGCAGCTTCCACGCCAGCTTCACCCAGAAGGTCACCGACGGCAGCGGCGCGGCGGTACAGGAAGGACAGGGCGATTTATGGGTGAAACGCCCGAACCTGTTCAACTGGCACATGACCCAGCCTGATGAGAGCGTACTGATCTCTGACGGTAAAACGCTGTGGTTCTATAACCCGTTTGTTGAGCAGGCGAGCGCCACCTGGCTGAAAGACGCTACCGGCAACACACCGTTTATGTTGATCGCCCGTAACCAGAGCAGTGACTGGCAGCAGTACAACATCAAACAAAACGGTGATGACTTTGTTCTGACGCCGAAATCCGGCAGCGGTAACCTGAAGCAGTTCACCATTAACGTGAGCAGCAACGGCACCATCAATCAGTTCAGCGCGGTAGAGCAGGACGACCAGCGCAGCAGCTATACGCTGAAAGCCCAGCAGAACGGCGCCGTAGACGCGAGCAAATTTACGTTTACCCCGCCGCAGGGCGTAACGGTGGACGATCAACGCAAGTAGAGGTCTGAGTGGGCAACCTGACGCTCGATTTTTCCGACAATACTTTTCAACCTCTGGCCGCGCGTATGCGGCCAGAAAATTTAGCGCAGTACATCGGGCAGCAGCATCTGCTGGCGCCGGGTAAGCCTCTGCCGCGCGCAATCGAATCTGGGCATCTGCATTCGATGATCCTGTGGGGGCCACCTGGCACCGGGAAAACCACGCTGGCGGAAGTGATCGCCCGTTATGCCGATGCCGACGTGGAGCGCATTTCCGCGGTAACCTCCGGGGTCAAAGAGATCCGCGAAGCCATTGAGCGCGCGCGTCAGAGCCGCAATGCCGGTCGCCGCACCATTCTGTTTGTCGACGAAGTGCACCGCTTCAACAAAAGCCAGCAGGACGCATTCCTGCCACATATTGAAGACGGCACCATCACCTTCATTGGCGCGACCACCGAAAACCCCTCATTCGAGCTGAACTCGGCGCTGCTTTCACGGGCGCGCGTCTACCTGCTGAAATCACTTACCACGCAGGATATTGAGCAGGTGCTGGATCAGGCGATGAACGATAAAGATCGCGGTTACGGCGGTCAGGATATCGTGCTGCCGGATGAAACGCGGCTGGCAATCGCGGAACTGGTCAACGGCGATGCGCGCCGGGCGCTGAACACGCTGGAAATGATGGCGGACATGGCGGAAACCGACGACAGCGGCAAGCGCGTGCTGCTCCCGGCTTTGCTGACAGAAATTGCCGGTGAGCGCAGCGCCCGTTTCGATAATAAAGGCGACCGTTTCTACGATCTGATCTCCGCCCTGCATAAATCGGTACGCGGCTCGGCTCCCGATGCCGCGCTCTACTGGTACGCGCGCATTATCTCCGCCGGTGGCGATCCGCTCTACGTGGCGCGCCGCTGTCTGGCGATTGCCTCGGAAGATGTCGGCAACGCAGACCCCCGTGCGATGCAGGTAGCGATTTCCGCCTGGGACTGCTTTACCCGGGTCGGCCCGGCGGAAGGCGAGCGGGCGATTGCCCAGGCGATTGTCTACCTTGCCTGTGCGCCCAAAAGTAACGCTGTTTATACCGCCTTCAAAGCGGCCATGCGCGATGCGCGGGACCGGCCGGATTACGATGTGCCGGTGCACCTGCGTAATGCGCCGACGAAGCTGATGAAGGAGATGGGCTATGGTGATGAGTACCGCTACGCCCATGACGAGCCAAACGCCTATGCCGCTGGCGAAGACTATTTCCCCGCTGAAATGGCACAAACGCGCTACTATCGCCCGACAAACCGGGGGCTTGAAGGCAAAATTGGCGAAAAGCTCGCCTGGCTTGCTGAACAGGATCAGAAAAGCCCCACAAAACGCTACCGTTAGCGCAGGCCTTGCGGTAAGGTTACCGGACGCGCGCTCATCGGCGCTGCTCCCGGTGTATCCCTGATTATCAGCGCCTTAACCGGCGCGGGATGCTAACCATTCAGCCCGAAGATGACACGTAACTCAATCATTTGTATGGCCGCAGGCTGTGGCCATATTCACTTTTATTCGATAAGCACAGGATAAGCATGCTCGATCCCAATCTGCTGCGTACCGAGCCAGACGCAGTCGCTGAAAAACTGGCACGCCGGGGCTTTAAGCTGGACGTAGATAAGCTGCGCGCTCTTGAGGAGCGTCGCAAGGTTCTTCAGGTGAACACCGAGAATCTGCAGGCGGAGCGCAACGCACGATCGAAATCCATCGGCCAGGCGAAAGCGCGCGGCGAGGATATTGAGCCACTTCGTCTGGAAGTGAACAAGCTGGGTGAAGAGCTTGATGCCGCGAAAGCGGAGCTGGAAACCCTGCAGGCGGACATCCGCGAGATCGCCCTGGCGATCCCCAACCTGCCGGACGACAGCGTACCGCCAGGTAAAGACGAACATGACAATGTAGAAGTCAGCCGCTGGGGCACCCCACGCACGTTTGACTTCGACGTGCGCGATCACGTTACCCTCGGTGAGATGCACAGCGGGCTGGACTTTGCCGCCGCGGTAAAACTGACCGGCTCTCGTTTCGTGGTTATGAAAGGGCAGATTGCCCATTTGCATCGCGCTCTGGCGCAGTTCATGCTCGATCTGCACACCGAGCAGCACGGCTACAGCGAAACCTACGTTCCGTATCTGGTTAACCACGACACCCTGTACGGTACTGGCCAGCTGCCGAAATTTGCCGGCGATCTGTTCCACACGCGTCCGCTGGAAGAAGAGTCCGACAGCAGCAATTACGCGCTGATCCCAACCGCTGAAGTGCCGCTGACTAACCTGGTGCGCGACGAGATCGTTGATGAAGAGTCGCTGCCGCTGAAGTTTACCGCGCATTCGCCGTGCTTCCGCTCTGAAGCGGGATCCTACGGGCGTGATACCCGCGGCCTGATCCGCATGCACCAGTTCGATAAAGTTGAGATGGTGCAGATTGTGCGTCCGGAAGACTCCATGGATGCGCTGGAAGAGATGACCGGCCATGCAGAGAAAGTCCTGCAGCTGCTCGGCCTGCCGTATCGTAAAGTGCTGCTGTGCACCGGCGATATGGGCTTCGGCGCCTGCAAAACCTACGATCTTGAAGTCTGGGTTCCGGCGCAGGACACCTACCGTGAAATCTCCTCCTGCTCTAACGTAGGGGATTTCCAGGCGCGCCGCATGCAGGCTCGCTGCCGCAGCAAGGCTGATAAGAAGCCGCGTCTGATGCACACCCTGAACGGCTCCGGCCTGGCGGTGGGGCGTACTCTGGTGGCGGTGCTGGAAAACTACCAGCAGGCTGATGGTCGTATTCAGATCCCCGAAGTGCTGCGCCCTTATATGAAAGGGCTTGAGTTCATCGGTTGATCATTAAAGCGCCTGCGGGCGCTTTTTCTTTTCCCTGTTACCCCTTCATATCTCGCCCTTTTCCTGTTGGTATCGCTTTATCAAACGCTGAAAGATTGATGAAATTTTTCAACTGATATCCGCCATCCTCTGCCGCTTAAAAATTCATGTAATCAATAAGATAAACGTAACGCCGTGCTGGCGCTTCGCTACGAGGATGAATGAATCGAATCGTGAAGCAGAAAAACGCCTCAGGCGTGTTTTCTGGCGGATTGACAATGTTTTTGGCGGTGGCATGATGCGCACGAATTCTGACTCTCCTCACGGTTTTTACCCATGACCACATACACCCGGCCAGTGCTGCTTTTGCTCTGTGGCCTGCTTTTGTTGACCCTCGCTATCGCGGTGCTGAACACCCTGGTACCGCTCTGGCTCGCCCATGAAAATCTGCCGACATGGCAGGTGGGAATGGTCAGCTCCTCCTATTTCACCGGTAATCTGCTCGGCACGCTGTTAACCGGCGCGCTGATTAAGCGCTTCGGGTTTAATTACAGCTATTACATCGCTTCGGCGATTTTTGCCGCAGGCTGCGTTGGGCTGGGTATTACCGTGGGGTTCTGGAGCTGGCTGGCCTGGCGCTTCATCGCCGGCGTCGGCTGCGCCATGATTTGGGTCGTGGTGGAGAGCGCGTTGATGTGCAGCGGCACCTCGCGTAACCGTGGGCGTCTGCTGGCCGCCTATATGATGGTCTACTACGTTGGTACGGTGCTGGGCCAG
>Ga0209371_1001770_pt1 | contig 13556 bp, 15 predicted proteins | sample AgamicAtAmrz_FD_187165 | JGI IMG/M metagenome (GOLD analysis project Ga0209371, IMG submission 187165) | Agave microbial communities from Guanajuato, Mexico - At.Am.rz (SPAdes) (version 2) | ecosystem: Host-associated > Plants > Roots > Rhizosphere | place: Guanajato, Mexico | collected 2012-06-07
CTGCGCCGGAAGGCAGCGTCGAGACGAAGTAGGTCGCCGGGTCCGCCTTTTCCGGCTCCCTCGTAACGCGCGTCCAGCCCTTCCACGGCTGCGCTATACCATCACCACAAACAGGAGTTTCACATGACCACCATCCTCATCACCGGCAGCTCGTCCGGCTTCGGGCTTGAGACTGCCCGCTATTTCCTCGATCGCGACTGGACTGTCATTGCCACGATGCGCACGCCTCGAGGGGATCTGTTGCCCGCATCCGAACGGCTGCGCGTCGTGGCCCTCGATGTGACCAACGCTGCCAGCATCACCCGCGCTCTGGACGAAGCAGGGCCGATCGACGCCCTCGTCAACAATGCCGGCGCCGGTCTGATGGGAGCGCTGGAAGGCGTTTCGATCAACGCAACACGCCAGCTTTTTGAACTGAATACCTTCGGCACCATGGCGATGTCGCAAGCAGCAATGCCCGGCTTCCGCGCGCAGGGGACGGGCGTGATCGTCAATGTGTCGTCCGCCGTGACGCTCAAGCCGTTGCCGATGTTGTCCGCCTATACTGCCAGCAAGGCGGCCGTGGAAGCATTCAGCGAGAACATGGCGCTGGAGGTGGAGCCGTTTGGGGTGCGCGTTCGGCTGATCGTCCCCGGTCGAGCGCCGGAAACCTCCTTTAGCGCGACCGCCCGCGACCGCTCGCAGAACAGCATACCCGAAGCCTATGTCGGCTGGGCGAAACAGGTGTTCTCCGCAACACCGCCGCAGCCGGCCGAAATCACCACTGCGAGCGACGTGGCAAAAGCGGTCTGGCAGGCAGTAACCGATACCTCTTCACCGTTTCGCATCCCGGCCGGCGCGGACGCCGTAAAGCTTGCCGCACAGGTCGCATAACGGCTTACTTCTGCCCCTTCACCGGCCGGATCGTTCGACGAGATCCGGCCGTCCCGCTCGGAAGAGTCCAATGAGCCGATACGCTCCGTCATCCCAATTTCATTCGCTCCTAAGAGACACTGAGCGATGAAGAGTGACTGGGTTCCATGACGCGGACGCCGATCGACTCCCGCTTTGCACCTGCGGGTTTTGGATTGTGTATTTATGTCGGGGATTTAGCACCGGCGATCGTAGCTGTTTAGCGTACTGGATCCTAATTTTGGGCTGTTGTAGGATACTTTAGAGTAGGAAATGGTTGCGGGGCAGGATTTAATCATTACTTGCGGCACTTACGGCGAACACGTCTATTCCGTGATGCGCTCGAAATTCTTTGTGAAGAGGATAGTAGCAGACTATTTCGTACTGCAGCGTAGAAGCATCCGTGTTAACTGCGCTCCCGTGCAAGATTGAGTTGGGCGACCTTACGAGATGTACGGCGGCGATACCGGACTGTCCGCCTCAAGCCCTGACCTAATATAGCTACAGTAGGGCAGTAAATAAACCAATAGCGGCTTCCCCCGGCCGGGATGGATCCTCTCATTCCCTGAGCACCTCGACAACGCGATCGGCGACAAGCCTGACGCGCCGGGAGCGCCGAACATCAGGATGCATGACCAGGAAGAGTGGTCGGACCAATGGCAGGTTTACCGAGGCGCATGGTACAAGCTGCGGATAATATCGTGCCAGAAATTCCGGCAGCAAAGCGACGCCGAAACCGCCAAGCGCGGGCGTGCAGCATCGTCGCCAAGTCGTTCGAATGCAGGCTAAACTGTCCAGCCGATGCCTCGGCATCGAGCCATTGCTTTTGCGGCAGGCCGGGCATGCTGCCGTCGAACCCGATATAGATTCGTTCTACCTCCGGTCGGGTTGTCTGCGAGGCTAGCCCAAAAAGACCATAAGCCACTTCGCCGAGCGATTGCACGACGAGATCGGTTTCAGAGGGGCGGCCGAGACGGATGGCTATGTCCGCTTCGGCGCGGATCAGGTCAGCTTCACGGCGTTCACCGATCAGATCCAGCCGCAGACCAGGATGATCGGCACGCAATCCGGCGAGACCCGGCAATACCAAATGTGCAAGCATGACCGGCGGCGCGGAGATGCGGACAACGCCGGTGAAGGCATCGATCCCCACCCCCGCCCTGCGCAGCCTCGATACCTCCTGCTCTACCGCCTCGGCGCGACCAAGCAACGCCTGTCCGTCGTCGGTCAAGGTCCATCCGCGCGCGCGGCGATCGAAGAGCCGCACGGCAAGGGCCGCTTCCAGCTGGCCTGCGCTTCTGGACACGGTGGCGTGCTCCACGCCTAACTGGCGTGAGGCGGCAGACAGGCTGCCGGTGCGGGCCAGCGCCAGAAAATAGCGGATGTCGTCCCACGACAACTCCGATGCAGTCTGATTCTTTTTACCCATATCCCGCATTCATCATGGGCCGAGGTTGAATGCTGGGAAATGCACCAGGTTAGTGACGCCAGCGTAGTGCAGCATTGATGCGCGAAGAGGCCGCCATGTTCAGAAGCATCTGGGGCACACGACCGCCGAGATGACGCGGCGGTATCAACGACGGCGGGATCGGTTTCGAGTTGACCTGACGAAGGCCTCGGGGCTTTAGCTGGCTTTTTGGGCTGCTTGCGAGGTATTAACGGTCGCCGAAGCCCCATTTAGGCCATCCTTATTGCGTTGCAATATCCTGGATTCGGTTGAAAGAGCTTGTCATGGCGGGTACCGCAGCGATTTCGAGGATCGTCGGGATAGATCTCACCCGGTCGGTCGCCATCTTTTTTGCAATGCTCAGTCATGTCTGGGTCGTCACCGCAATGGATCACTTCTGGAGCAGCCCGTCTGCAGATTTATTGCGCGCGCTGATGGCGCTGGCGACGCCGATCTTCATCCTGCTTTTCGGCACGATGCTCGAAATCATCTATCGGCCCAAATTTGTCCCGGGTGAGCAGGGGCTGGTTGCCATGCGGCTGTTTTCGCGTGCCATACAATGCTGGCTGCTATACTGCCTGTCGGTCGTAGCGCTGTATCTGGTCCCAGACGGATATTCGCTGAAATTCTCGATCGCGACTATGATGCTCCTGGGAGTTACACCATTCACCGACATTCTGAAATTCTATGCCGTCGTTCTTTTCCTTGCCCCAATCCTATTGCTGTTGCGCAACAGAACCGGCCTGCTGCCGCTTCTCTTCGCCGCGGTCGCAGTCCATGCAGCCCACCCGATCCTTCGGGGATTGCCCAGCCCTATCGATTTTCAGATGAGCATGTACGCGGAGAGGGTAGCGACTTTTTTGTTTGGTGTTGGCAACGCTAAGCTCGGCGGCCCGTCGATCCTTCACGGACTTAGCCTGATCATCGGAGGAATGGCGTTCGGGAGGCTCATCGCAGGTGACCGAGCCGCTCGACCTGAAACAACGGGCAGTATTGCTAAAAGAGCCTCGTTTCTGTTGGTTGCTTCAACTCTGGCTTTAGCACTCGGTGCTCTTTTAAGCCGTGACAGTTCGTTGGCCGAGCTTGGCGACATGTCGCTGCGAATGGATAGCGACCCGCTTTATTTTGCTGCCGGCCTTTGCGGCGCAATTGCCCTTACCTCCTTGGCCGTACTCGCCACTCAGGGATTGTCTGACGAGGGAAAGAAGAAGCTGGAAAAGCTCGTGTTTTTCGGACGTACCAGCCTGTTCACCTTCGCATTCGGCAACATGATCCTATACGCTTGGCCCGATACGCCGGACACCCTTGGATCGGCCACTCTTCACGCTGTACTGATGAGCGTAGTCATTATCGGGCTAAGTTACCTGTTCGACCGGGAAATGCGTCGCGGCGGGCCCCTGGCCACGGTTGTTAGATTGCTTCAGTCGAAGATCACGTCATTCGTCAAGATGCTGATAGCTTTGGGTATCCGCAGAGCGGAACAGACCTGATTTCTTAGAAAATGCCGCGGCGCTGTTGATTATCGCACGAATTTGACCCACTTTTTCATTTCGGAGCGATCCGCCCACACCGCCAAAAAGAGGCTTCCAGTCAACACCTGGATGAGATCAGGTGGTACAACGCGAAATGGAAACTTGTCGCAAATTCTGCCGAAACATCAACACAACTAAACTCCTAGCGAAGATCGAAGGCTACGGGTGAGGTTTCGTGCAACCAGTTCGGCAGTTGCAGGAAACCCGCGGAGTTTCAAATCGCGATATGCGATCTTGTCCGAAGAGCGGGGCGGCTGACCAGTTCATCAGCAGCAATGACGCTCTTTCGGCTGCCCGCTACACGTGGGCTGCGACCAACGCTGTGTTGGACATACAGCCTGGAAACGAAACTGATTGGCTGCGCTGTTCAGGCGCACGACACAAGAGGATATGACCATGGCAACACCCCGACGACCGTCCAATCCGAAAGACGCAGCCGAGGCGCTGTTCAAACCGACAAAGAAGGTCACAGCGCCGGCCGTTGAACGGCCTGCAATCCCTAACACCAAGGAGCTTGTATCATTGAAGATCGACAGCGATGTCCTCGCGCATTTTCAGGCGGGCGGTCAGGGCTGGCAAGAGCGCATCAACGACACCTTGCGAGCCGCAATGAATGTGTCCAATGAAGCTCTTGAGCGGATAGACGCGAATGCACGATAAAAGCACATATGCGTACGGGTATCGTAAGTCATTGACATGACATCCTCTTTCTGTCCGATTTTCCTGAGTGATTTCAATGTTCCAGCCTACCGTTGGCAAGTTTGTAAACCTTCGGATGTGTTTGCGTGTCGGTGCTCTATATCAACGACATTCGCTGGCGAACTTTGCTCTTGAACCGGTCGAGACCACAACTTGGAGTATGGCTTGGCCTAAGAACAACGCCGATCAGGCTCTGAAGAGGGTGCTAGAACTGAGCCGCGTGATGATCACGGGATACCTTCTGATAAGTGACTCAAGCCATCACTGCTAAGCTTGGCGAGGCACGCAAGCGTGCTACGTCGCGCGCCGGCGGTTCTCCGAAGTGGCGGCGATACTCGCGACTGAACTGCGACGGGCTTTCGTAACCGACGCGCAAAGCGGCAGTCGCGACATCGATGTTCTGGACCAGCATCAGGCTGCGTGCGTCCTGCAGCCTGAGCTGCTTCTGGTACTGTAGCGGCGTCATCGCTGTCACGGCGCGAAAATGTTCATGAAGGCTCGACGCACTCATGCCTACTTCTGCGGCGAGCCGCTCGATGCTGAACCGTTCCCGGAAGTTCTTCCCGATCCAGGCAATGGCGCGGCCCACCTGGGCCACCCGACCTTGGCCTGTGGTAACGTGGCGCATCCTGGCGCCGTCCGGACCGGTGAGCAGGTGATAGAGGATTTCCTGCTCGGCAAGCGGCGCAAGCACGGGCAGTGCGGCGGGATCGCCGAGCACGCGCAGAAGACGGAGCGCCGCGTCGAGCAGGTCGGCGCCTGCATCGGACACCACCTTGCCTATGGGCGGAGATGGCGTTCCCGACGGCGGCGGCACGCGTGACGCCAACTCCCCCAGCATCACCGGATCGAAATCGAGGTACAGGCAAAGATAGGGCTTATCGGGCGTCGCTTCGACCACATGGCCTATTACTGGCAGGTCGTAGGTCACGACCCCATAGCGGCCCGGTGCATATTGAAACACGCGGTCGCCCAGCGTGACCTCCTTCTGTCCCTGCACGACAAGACACAATTGCGGCCGGTAAACATTCGGCATCGGCATTGTTACGGTCGAGGATCGAATAAGCGTCACGCGTTCAATAGGGGTTGAGTGAAAGCCGTCCTTCGATGCGTGGGCAGCGATTATTGCGGCAATTTTCCTCAGTGTTTCCATAGAGCCGACCATCGCACGCGCCCGGAAGTCCGGCAACTCTAACCCGTCATTTCTGGAGGATCAGGCAGAAATCTCGGCGCATCAGGCTAACGGTTGGGTGTATCCGCGCATCACAGTGTCGGCAGCGCGCGGGTTACCGCTACCTTACCGCAGAACAGCCAATGGAGCAGATATGACAATCGATAGTTTCAAGATACCCGCAGTCGCACTCGGAACCTGGGCGTGGGGCGATAGCGGTAAGACTGGCGACGGCTACTTCGGGAGCACCATGACCCAGGCTCGCCTGGGAGAGGTCGCCGACAAGGCGCATATGGCCGGCTTCACCCTGTGGGACACCGCTGTAGTGTACGGCATGGGCCGCTCAGAAACCGTACTCGGGGAAGTCCTGAAACGCTTCGCGCGCAGCGACTACCAACTCTCCACGAAGTTCACCCCGCAGGCCGCGGGAACCGGCGACGATCCGGTGGCGGACATGCTGGAGCAGAGCCTGACCCGCCTCGGTACCGACTACATCGACCTCTACTGGATACACAATCCAGCCGATGTGGCGTGGTGGACTCCGCGCCTGATCCCGTTGTTGAAGAGTGGGAAGGTCAAACATGTCGGCGTCTCGAATCACAACCTGAGCGAAATCGAGCTCGCCGACCGGATTCTCAGAGAAGCCGGGTTTCGGGTCGAAGCCATCCAGAACCACTATAGCCTCCTCTACCGCAGCTCTGAGCAAGCCGGCATCCTGGACTACTGCCGCAACCACGGCATCACGTTCTTTGCCTATATGGTGCTCGAACAGGGCGCCTTGAGCGGCAAATACAGTCCGGAGAACCCACTGCCGGAGGGCACCAATCGGGCGCAGGCTTATAACGGCATACTGCCTCAACTAAACGCGCTGACGGACAAGCTCACCTCGATCGGGCAGAGCCAGGGTGCGGCAGCATCCGATGTCGCGACAGCGTGGGCCATCGCCAAGGGCGCGACGCCGATCATCGGTGTCACCAAGCCCAGCTATATCGATGGTTTGGTCCGAGCCAATAGCTTCACCCTCACCGGTGACGACATTGCAGAGCTCGAAGCTCTCGCTGACGCGGCTGGCGTGAATACCCGCGGCTGGTGGGAAAAGGAAATGTAAGATTCAGCTCCGCTGCGGGACAGCATGCATTCGGTCTGACGACTCCCCGGTTGCGGGGAGCGGCTAGGTGCTTCCTCTGCGAGTTGGTTGCCGACGTGGCTTCCTTGAACGGGGCAAATCCGATGGCAAAGAGGCGGCCCTCACCTTTCGGCATGCTAATAAGTGGCTAACCGCGAATGAAGTCGCTCTGCGGACTCGGCGCTGCAGCTATCGACTTTCATTGAGAACTCGACCTAAGCGATGCGGCAACGGCGGCAGCCGCGATCGCGTGCCAATCCAACGCTACGGAAATGAACCCGGCCGCTTTCAGACCCTCGACAGCGCCCGAAATCGCAGTGCTCGTGCACTATCGTATCCTCATCGAGCTGTCCGATGTTCTCAAGGCGAAGACGGTACCTTCGGAGCGGAGCAATGATGACCTGCCCATCTCTAAGCCTCCTCTTCTCGAAACGCTTCCTCTCTCGCCTTTCTTGCTACCGGAGCGGCAACCAAAACCAGCAGCCCCAACGCGACCACCAGCATCGTAGCGCTGATCGGCTCGGTCACCAGCACATAGGGATTGCCCCGTGACAGCAGCAGCGCGCGCCGCAAATATTCTTCCATCATCGGCCCAAGAATGAAACCCAGTAGAAGCGGCGCCGGCTCGCAGTCAATCTTGCGCAGGATATAGCCGACGAGACCAAACAGAGCCATGAGATAGATATCGAACGTCGTGTTGCTCAAGCTGAATACGCCGATGGCGCAAAAGACGAGGATAGCCGGGTACAGGAAGTGATAGGGAACCGAGATCAGCTTGACCCACAGGCCGATGAGCGGAAGGTTCAGGACAAGCAGCATCAGGTTGCCCACCCACATCGAGACAATCAGGCCCCAGAATAGTGCGGGCTGCTCAACGATGACGGACGGACCGGGCTGGATACCCTGAATAACCAGAGCACCGATCATCAAAGCCATGACCGGGTTCGATGGAATACCGAGTGTCAGCATGGGAATGAATGACGTCTGTGCCCCGGCGTTGTTGGCCGATTCCGGTCCTGCAACGCCGGCGATTGCGCCATGACCGAACTCTTCCGGCGCTCGCGATACTTTCTTTTCAAGAGCGTAGGAGGCGAATGATGCAAGCATTGCCCCGCCGCCCGGGAGAATACCGAGAACGGAACCGAGCGTGGTGCCGCGCAGGATTGGCCCGGTCATCTTGTGCCAATCGTCACGCGTCGGCATCAAGCCGGTGATCCGGCTGCTTAGGATAGAACGAGTGCTTTCGTTCTGAAGATTGGCGATGATTTCGCCCAAACCGAATATACCCATGGCGATAATGACAAAGTTGATACCATCGGCGACTTCGGGAAAGCCGAACGTGAACCTTGTCACGCCGGAATTGACGTCCGTACCGACCATGCCAAGGATCAGACCAAGTACGACCATCCCCAAAGCATGCAGTAGAGAGCCATGCGCGAGCACGACGGACGCCACGAGGCCAAGGACCATCAACGAGAAATAATCGGCAGGTCCGAATTTGAGTGCAACCTCCGTCAACGGCGGGGCAAACAGCACGATAATGACAGTCGCGACTGTACCAGCAAAGAACGATCCGATAGCGGAGGTCGCCAGTGCAACGCCGGCCCGACCCTTGCGGGCCATCTGGTAACCATCCAACACTGTCACAACCGATGCCGACTCTCCCGGTAGGTTGACCAGGATAGCCGTGGTTGAACCGCCATACTGGGCACCATAGTAGATCCCTGCAAGCATGATCAGGGACGAGACAGGCGGTAGACCAAAGGTAATTGGCAGCAGGATAGAAATTGTAGCGAGCGGCCCCAGGCCTGGCAGGACACCAATGGCTGTTCCGAGAAAAACCCCGACAAAGCAGTAGGCAAGATTAGTCAAGCTCAGGGCTGTTTCAAAACCGAGGAAGAGGTGAGATAGCAGTTCCATGGCCTATACCCATCCCGTGAACCAGCTGCCAATAAATGGCAGGGGCACTCCTAAAAGTTGTGCGAATACGATGACGCAGAAAGCGATCAGCACCATCAGCGCGAACGCTGGGCGCCATCCGAACTTGAAGTTCTCGCTCATCGCGGCGCTGATCAAAATCAAAACGACTAATGCCGATGGAAGCCCCGCGCGCGGCAAGAGAAAAGCAAATAGACCCGTGCCGCCTGTAATGGCCACAAGTGGCTTCCAGGCTATGCTGCCAACCGGTTCTCCGTTTGAGCGGAATGCTCCGACCACCGACAACAGTCCCAACAGCACAAGGATCATGCCAAGAATGGTCGGAAAATAGCCTGGTCCCATCCGTGTTGCCGACCCGAATGGATAGGATCTGGCGATCAACACGGCTCCTGCACCGAAAACGACGTAAAGCGTCCCCGCCCAGAAATCCTTGGGGTTTGTTATTCTCATCATCACGCGCTCCTCCCCGCGCCAGGTTCCGATAATCAGCACTCCATGTAGACGTGCCGATGGATATCTTTCCCTCAACCTGTGACCCGATCTCCGACAGACGCGCCGCGATCAGCATATTGCTGAATTTTCGCAAGCAGCCCCTTATCTATGGAAATGCCCATCTTCCTTTGACGCGCCAAATTGCGCAGCTCGATCTCGCCAGGAAGCAGAACCGGCGAGTCCGGATTCGTGGCGGGCGTTGAATGCAGGATATCCGCAAAGTCCGTCATGCGTTCCGCAAGCCAGCTTTTCTGTCCAAGCCGGTTGGTATCGATGAGCAGAAAGAAATGCCCGAGATTTTGCGCTTCACCGGGTGCATCGACCCAGGATTTCACATGGGACAGATAAGCAGCGCCAGACAGCACACCTGCAAAAAGGTCTACGATCAGGGCAAGCCCGTAACCTTTGTGCCCGCCGACGGGAAGAAGAAACCCTTCAAGCGCGGCTTTGGGGTCGGTCGTAGGCTGCCCCTGCTTGTCGGTTGCCCAGGTGGAAGGAATTGCCGAGCCAGCTTTCGCGGCGTTGCGGATCTTCGCCCTTGCGACGACACTCATCGCCATATCGAGAATGATGGGGTCGCCGGCAGGGTTTGGAATGCCGAAACCGAGGGGACTATTGCCCAGCCTGGCTTCCTTGCCGCCCCACGGCGTGATGGTCGTTGTCGCGTTACTGCAGATGAAGCTTGCAAAGCCTTGCTCGGCAGCAATGAAATTATAGGGGGCCACAGGGCCGAAGTGGTTGCTGCCGCGCGCGAATGCAACGCCAACGCCAAACTCCCCGGCAGACTTCATCGCCGCCTCCAAAGCCCGATAGCCGACGAGCGGTCCAACACCATTGTCCCCGTCGACCATACTGATAGACGGAGCGGCCTGATCGACCTTGATGTTTGGCCGTGGCGCTATTCCACCGATTTCAAGACGTTCGCCATAGCTCTCGATCCGGCTGACGCCGTGCGTGGTGACACCAAACAGCTCCGCCAGCACCAGGATGCGGGCCGCGTCTGTTGCGTCATCATGGGCAAGGCCAAGACCACACAAGGCTCGGCATGCAATGTCCTTAAGTGTCGTTTCGTTGATTGTGGTCATGGGATTGCTGTTGGTCATGTGAGGTTTTCCCGTTCATTTCGGCAGGCAGCCGAAACCGGCCGCCCGCGTGGGAGGTTGACTGATGTTTCCGTAATAGAAGATGGCAGTTGCTGCTTGGCGCGCTTATTCGGCCTTGAGGTTGGCCTTGCGTACGATCTCGCCCCAACGGGTGCTCTCAGCAGTGATGAATGCCTGGAATTCCTCGGGTGTCGAGCCGACCGCGACGCTTGCGTCCTCTTTCAGACGTTCGCTGACGGACACTGCCTTGAGCGCCTTGACCGCTTCTGAATGGATTCGATCGATTGCCTCCTTCGGTGTCCCGGCAGGAGCGAGAAATCCAAACCATTGCGAGCTTTCAAATCCCGGATACCCCTCTTCCACGACAGTCGGAACGTCCGGGATGAGTGGAAGGCGCTCAGCGGAACCGACCGCAAGCGCGATCAATTTTCCGGTTTTCAGGTGAGGTAGGAAAGGCGGAAGCCCTGCCGAAGCAGCGTCTGTGCGATGACCCAGCAGATCCGTGAGCTGCGCGCCCGTGCCCTTGTAAGGAATATGCAAGATGTCGGCTTGGGTGGCGAGTTTTAACTGTTCGAATGCAAGGTGACCTGCGCTTCCGTTGCCAGCAGACCCGTAGCTGAGCTTGCCCGGCTCTGATTTGGCAAGTGCAATGAATTCCTTGAAGTTTTTCGCGGGCACGTCGGAGTGGATGACAAAAACGACAGGAACCTTGGCAATCAGGGTGACTGGAACGAAATCCTTGTCAGAGTCATAGGGGATGCTGGAGAGCATGGACGGGTTGACTGCCAGCGTTCCCACATGCCCGAGGATAATCGTATAACCGTCGGGGTCGGAACGCGCGACGTCCTGCATGGCCACGACCCCTGACGCACCTGGCTTGTTCTCAACGACGATTTGCTGACCAAGCCCCTTGGACATTTCCGAGGCCATCACTCTTGCGATGATATCGGAGCTGCCGCCTGGCCCATAGGGGACAACCAGCCTTATCGGCTTTTGAGGTACCCATTCCGCGGCACGTGCAACCCCGCCTGCAATGACAACGGCCGCAGCCATTGCAAAAAGCGCTCCACGCCGGGTCATGGCGCCAATAGTATCGGTGTTTGGCATTCTCGATCCTCCCCAGGATTACTCGGTCCTTACGGACGCGAAACTGCTCTATATCGACCAGAGAACTCCGTCAGGCAACCTTGGGGTTGATGTGTGATGCCCACCCAAGGTTTGACGGAGTGCCGTTCGAATGTTCAGATGATAACGACTATCGATGCTGGAACTACAACAGCGAACCTAAATTCGCGATTTGGGAATCCTTTAAGAATGGACACTCGTTTCCTGGAAAGCTTCGTCGTTGTCGTCGAAAGCCAATCTCTCGCTGATGCGGCGAGGAAGCTCAATCTGACGTCCGCGGCGCTCAGCCTCCGGATAAAGGCGTTAGAAAACGAAGTGGGGTTTGCTCTCGTTGCCCGGACGGGCAGGACGATCAGCCCGACCGCCTCTGGCCTGACTTTAGCGGCACGCGCGAAAAGTTTCCTCGCGGATCTGCGTGATTTCAAGACCATCGGCTCCGAGCGGCTTCTCAAAGGCGAGTTGCGGTTGGGCGTAGCGTCCAGCGCGGTAGCCGGTCCCCTCTGCAACCTCCTGCTTGGACTATCAGACGGTTATCCGGAGATTGAACTGTCGGTTACAAAGGGAAGCTCGTCAGACCTCTATCGACGACTGACCAATGCCGATCTCGATGTTGCCTTGATGTACAAACCCCAATTTAACCTGCCCAAAAGCCTGGAGTGGCGCTCTGTGTTGAAGGAGCCTTATATTGTCATCGCGCCAAAGGCGCTCGGTAAACGGGACCCACACGAGCTTTTAAGAACGGAGCCATTCATCCGCTACGACAGGACATTATGGTCGGGGCAGCTTGCCGACGTGTATCTTCGAACGATGGATATCCAACCAACCGAGCTCATGGAACTGGACGGACTGGAAGCAATTGCCGTCCTGGTTGATCGCGGGCTCGGGGTATCGCTGGTTCCTAACCGCTCAGCTCCCTGGCCTGAAGGCCTAAGACTTGCAAAGATTGCTCTTCCTGATGGAGCACCTATCAGGGATTTGGGCCTCATCTGGGCGAAGGGTTCATCGCGGCTGCACCTGATCGAAGCGGTGGCCGAAATGACTATCGATCGCTGACTCGCATATGTCGATTCCCCCTTCAGCGGGATTATTCCACCGTCAGCCGCCAGGTCGCCAAGCTCGAAGCTCTGATGGCGAGGGCGTTGCGATGCTGCCCAACTTTCATATCTCGGAGCATTTGAGGACCGGGCGCCTCGTGCATGTCTTCAAGGGCTGGGCGCCGCCCGATCTGTGGCTGACGCTCTATTCTCCGCCCTATCAGGCAATGCCGCCGCGCATTGCCTCGTTCTCGAAATTCTTCGAGGAGCAGGTCGCAGCTCAAATGGTGATGCTGGCCTGACGACGAGGTTTGTTGTGGTCTTGATCCTCCTAAACGCTCCGGCGAGCGTCCGCCATCTTTTTGATCGGTTTTGTCGAGGCTGTCGAGGCTGTGGAAACGCAAAAAACCCTGCCTCTGGTAAGGCAGGGGTTTCATAGGGATGGTTGGTTGCGGGGAGCATGCAACCATCTTTACTCGCGATCATCGCAACCGCCCAATGCTCTGCCAAAAATTCTTCTTATCAGCAACCGCAGCGGGCTTTTTCGTACCGTGGCGTAGAGGCATAGCTATGAAACGCGCGCCCGTCTCACGCTTCCTGGCACGCCTTATGGCCAATCGCGATGGTTACGATGAGATAGATGTCTGCCAAATGTCACAGCACGAAAATCGGTGGCGAGGTCTTGCAAAGTTGTCAAACTATTTCGATCTCAGCATCTCGGTCAGTAATGCTTGCACCGCGTCGTTCGATCAAGTAACGGCTACTGCGCGACGTCAGGTCATACCCAAGCTTGGAACGGTTTTTCATCGGGTCGAATTGTTGCCCTAGAAACTACCGCCAATACGAATACCGAATGTGTGGTTCTGGGCCGCGCCGTCGAAGCCGAAGGCTGTGCGATAGTCGAAACTGAGTGTCAGGTCGTTTTGCAGTTTGACGTCAACGCCAAGCCCGACCGTCAGGTAATCGCGCATGTAGCGATCTAGATCGAGCGCGTAGGG
>Ga0209371_1001773_pt1 | contig 13534 bp, 12 predicted proteins | sample AgamicAtAmrz_FD_187165 | JGI IMG/M metagenome (GOLD analysis project Ga0209371, IMG submission 187165) | Agave microbial communities from Guanajuato, Mexico - At.Am.rz (SPAdes) (version 2) | ecosystem: Host-associated > Plants > Roots > Rhizosphere | place: Guanajato, Mexico | collected 2012-06-07
GCGCGTCTACCAATTCCGCCACCTTCGCGTATCCCAGCAAAATCTGGGGTGGCTAATGGGACTCGAACCCACGACAACTGGAATCACAATCCAGGGCTCTACCAACTGAGCTATAGCCACCACAATTTGGTATGTTGCAAGTCACTGACCTACACCATGTAACTCTTTACTAACGCGGTAATGTAACCACCGCAGCTCCTGCGCACAAACTTAATGGCGCGCCCGACAGGATTCGAACCTGAGACCTCTGCCTCCGGAGGGCAGCGCTCTATCCAGCTGAGCTACGGGCGCGTAGCGCCGTTGCGGATGGGCATACTACGGGCTTGGGGTGATCCTGTCTAGTGCTTTTTTAATAAAAAAACGCGTTTGATTACGCTTTGTGCATTTTGTCGAGGAATGCAGCACTTTGGCTATTCCCTCGCCTAAAAATACTGCAGTAATCAGCAGTATCAAAGATCGCCGCGCCAGTGATAGCGCAAATATTTGATCAGTTTTAACTGACGACCCAGTCGACTGGGCTGTCGAACCAGCCTGTAAAGCCACTCCAGCCCCAGGCGTTGCCAAATTTTCGGCGCGCGCTTCACATGTCCGGTAAAGACATCGTACGTTCCGCCAACGCCCATATACAGAGCATGCGGCCAGCGCATGCGACAATCACGCATCAACAGCTCCTGACGCGGTGAACCCAGCGCCACGGTGACGATACGTGCACCGCTGGCCGCAATGCGGGTAAAAAGCGCATCGCGATCGGCAGGCGCAAAATAACCATCCTGCGCACCGACAATATTCACATTCCACTGACGACGCAGCTTATCGCAGGTTTCATCCAGCACCGCCTGACGTCCGCCAATCAAAAATACCGGCGTGCCCTGCCGACCGGCGCGCTCCATCAGCGCTTCCCACAAATCTGCACCGGCAATACGTTCCACAGCCGCATGGGGATACTTCTTGCGAACGGAGCGCACGATACTGATGCCGTCAGGATATTTAAACTCCGCCTCGTGCAACAGCGCACGTAGCTCGTCATCATGTTCCGCAGTCAGCATCTTCTCGGCGTTTATCGCGATTAGCGTTCCGCTACGCACCGTCTCGCCCGGCAGCAGAAAATCGACAAACGCGGACATACTGTCGAAACCATACAGCGACACGCCGCGAATCTCATACTGCGGCGCTTCTGGTAACCTTGTCATGGTTGAGTTCTATCTTCCTGTTATGCCCAAAGGCGTTAAGCTGGGCTATGTAAAACCTGGCCGCCACGACGTCGAATCAACCCGGCGCGATCCAGCAGCCAGTAAAGCATCTTCGCCACGCCAAGGCAGACCAGAAAAATCAAAGCAAAAAAGACCACGCGGGAGCCAAATGCATCCAGCCCTTCGCGCGCCAGCACAATCATATTGAACACTGCGCCAAAGCAAAAACTCTGCATAACCGCACCGCTGTAGCGGTTCTCGGCGTCGCGCCCGCGTCGATAAAGCGTATCGAAGCCTTTAATAATCAACCCAACGGCAATCGCGCCCGGCAGGATAAACCCTACGCCGCCCATCACCAGCAGCGAGCCCAGCAGCGTAGGCGAAATCGCCAGACCAGAATGGTTGTTCAGCACTTCCCAGGTAAAATAGTTCGCGCTGTTCAATACCATTGAGGGCCTGCCCGGCCACAGCCAGCCGGGAATATAGACATAGAAGTCGCGCCAGATAGGTGCCAGCCCCTGAAACTCGATCTTAGAGTAATTCTCCAGCAGCAACGCCAGATTCTCCCACGGCGAAAAGGTATCGCGCGTCAGATAGAGAAAAGTGTAAAACGCCTCATCGCCGAACACGTTGAGGTTATAGCGCCGCAGCGCCAGCCAGAACATGCCGCCAACCGCCAGCACGCCCGCTGCTGCCAGCATCCACAAACTGATCCAGCCGCGCGTAATGCCAATAAACAGAAACAGCGCAAAAGCGATAATGATATTGGCGCGCGTGCCGCCAACCAGCGCATAGGTCAGCAGGCCGAAAGCCACCGTGACCACCAGAAACAGCAGCCAGTTGCGCTGTGTCGGGCGCAGAAAATAGAGGATCAGCATCGCCGGGATGAAGAAATAGAAAAAGCGCTTCAGCGCCACGCCCGAGACCTCGCTGGAGAAAATCTGGTTATAGGCGGTCAGCCGGAACAGCAGAAAACCATTGTGCAGGAAAAATACCGTCACCGTGCCGACAGCCACTAGCGCCAGCAGCACGCAGGTCAGGTGCGTCTCGACGCGGTTCATCTGCAACCATGGCCTGGCGCGTGGCACCGTTGTCGGCCGCAGCCGCACCTTATAGCTGACGTAATAGACGGCGTAGAAGGCCGTTGCCGACAGCAGCGCCTGTAACAGGTATTCCGGCGGCACCACTTCAACGTTAAAGCGGAACACCAGCACGCAGCTCAGCGGAAACCCGAAATAGAACGTCAGTAAAAATAGCAGCGTGAAAAAGAGGTGAAAGTTAAAGCGCTCGCGCCGGAACTCACGCCAGGTCAGGATCAGAATAAAACCCAGCGACAACAGATAAACCACCAGCAGACCGCTGAACTGCATGAGGTTCATAAAGACTCCCTTTCACAATGGCGCAAGGCGTCGCGCCAGCCCGTCATATAACCAGGGGCAAAAAAAGCGATGAACTGTTTGTCGCAGCTCGCCAGCTGGCGGCGCGCTTCCGCCACGCTCTCTCTATCCAGCGCATCGCTGCTAAACAGCACCGGCAGCCCCTGTTCACTTATATCGCGCCAGAACGGATTACGGCGATTCAGCACAAAGGGCACGTTGGCCTGAATCAGCAGACAGAGCGTGCCAATACCCTGCTGACGCTCGAACATAAAATAGCCTAAATGACAGCGAGCAAGCAGCGCTAAATAGTCATCAAAGGCGATATTGCCACGCAGTAACTCAACCTGCCCGGCCGGAAACAGCTGCTCTGCCGCTGCTGCCACCTCATTAATATAGGCCTCATTATTCGGCGGATAGCCCATCGGTACGACAACCCGGGCCTCGTCACCGAACTGCTCGTGAATCGCTTTCAGCCCTTCGATATGCCGGTTGCTGGCGTCGCCGGAGTTACCCAGCAGGATGGTAAAGTGCTCATCGGGCGCGCTTATCGGCGCGGTGGCAGGCATCTTCGTCGGGAAATAAAGCCGTGCAGCAGGCACATGCGGATGGCGCTGCTGGTAATAGTGCAGATCGCCCTGCGTAGCAAAAACCTGCGCCACGCGACCCTGCGCCATACGGCGCAGCAGATAAAACAGGCGAAACTTCAGGCTGCGCGACTCTTCATAGAGATCTGCACCCCAGACGTGCCAGTAAAGCTGGCTGGTGCGAATTTTACCACTCAACAGTGCCAGCCAGATTCCTGGATTAAACTGCCCGTGGCAGAAAAAACGCTGCTCACGGTTTTTTGCCCGCGCCACCAGCGCCTGCGCCAGCGCTTTTTTAGTGGCGAAGGTTTCAATATTGAGATGGGTAAACGCAGAAAATGCAGCCGGCTGCTGCGTCACCACCATAAAATGACGCGGCTGTGCAACGGGCAACTCAACGCGCAACACGTCGTTAAAGAAGCGCAGCACCGTCTGATTGTGATGCGGGATGTCCGATCCCAGAACGTGAATTAACGTCATTTTTTCCGGTAGTAAATCATAAATGCGCCGCAGCAGAGCGCGAAATAACAGATATAGGTCGCCATATAGGCCTGGGCCGCGCCAGTGGTGCCCGATAGCGGAATGAGCCAGCGCGAAAAACAGGTCAGTAATAAAAACTGGCCGAGCTCGGCGAGAATATAGAAACGCAGCGACGCCTTAGCAATGACCAGATAACCGAAAACGTAGGCACCGACCTTGAATACGTCACCACACAGCTGCCAGACAAAGAGATCGCGCATGGCGTGAAAGGCTGGGGAAAACAGCAGCCAGATCGCCACATCGCGCAGCAGCCAGACGCAAAAGCCAATAGCCGCCACGGCGGGCAACACAAAGCGCAGCGCTCGCCCTATTTCGCGGGCAATATCCCGCTTCTGCTCCAGCCGCGCCAGCGTCGGCAGCAGCCAGACGCTAAAGGTTGCGGTAATAAACTGTAGCCAGGCATCGGAGATGCTGGTGACACCTTGCCATAACCCGACCTGCGCCCAGCCTTCATGTTCGGCCAGCAGGTTACGCATCATCACCCAGGCCACTGGCAACGTAACCGAGGTAATTAACGCCATCAGCGTGTATTTTGCCAGGCTACGCGCGTATTCAGGATGCCATTGCGGTTTTAGCCAGCCGAGCGGCAGCGGAACACGCCGCCTGAGGATTGCCAGCGCCGGGATGACCACCAGCGCAGGCACCAGCGCAAAGCCCACCAGCGCACCCGCGTAGCCGCCAACCCACCAGCACAGCACATAAGCCGCCACGCCGATGAGGCTACCGACAATCAACGACAGCGCGTTGCCGCGCGCGTCGCGATAACCTTTCAGCAGCGCCAGCGCCAGGTTAGCCCAGGCGATACCAAACTGCAGGAAGGCAACGATACGGACCACATTCTCGAAGCGCGTATGGCCAAACAGCGCCTGACTGACCGGCGCAGCGGCCAGCAGGAAAAACAGCGCCAGCAGCGTCGAGAAGCCCAGCACCATCGCCGATGCCGTGCCCAGCATGGCGCGCAGCGGTTCAGGCTGATGCTGATATTGCGCTACGTACGTGGTGACGCCATTAAAGATGCCTGCACCCGCCAGCACGCCAAGTACGGTGATTAGCTGACGGAAGTTGCCCGCCTGGCCGACACCTTCGGGGCCGAAACTTACCGCCAGTAGCTTTACCACCAACAGTCCGGCAGCAATCTTCACCAGCGTGGACGATGCCGTCCACACCGACGCTTTTGCCAGCGACATCAGGCGAAAAAGCTCAGCAAGGAGCTGATAACCGTATTCTGGTTATTGTCTGTCAGGTTATAGAATAGCGGCAGCCGCAGCAGACGCTCGCTCTCAACGGTGGTGAAAGCATCTTTGCCGTGGAAGCGGCCAAACTGTTCGCCCGCAGGCGAGCTGTGCAGCGGGATATAGTGGAAAACCGTCAGGATCTCCGCCTCTTTCATCCAGGTGATCAATGCCTGGCGGTCGTCGCTATCGCGCAGCTTGATGTAGAACATATGCGCGTTGTGCTCGCATTCAGCGGGCAGCGAGGGCAGCTCAATGCGCCCTTGTGCCGCCAGCGGCTGTAGCGCGTCATAATAGCGCTGCCACAGGCGTAAGCGCTGCTGATTGACACGCTCGGCCGCCTCCAGCTGCGCCCACAGATAAGCTGCCTGTAAATCAGCCATCAGGTAGCTGGAGCCAATGTCGCGCCAGGTGTACTTGTCCACCTGACCGCGGAAAAACTGGCTGCGGTTAGTGCCTTTCTCGCGGATGATCTCCGCGCGCTCTACCAGCGCGGCATCGTTGATCAGCGTCGCGCCGCCCTCGCCGCCCGCGGTGTAGTTCTTGGTTTCATGGAAGCTAAAGCAGCCAATATGGCCGATAGTGCCCAGCGCGCGTCCCTTGTAGCGCGACATGACACCCTGCGCCGCATCTTCAATAACATAGAGCTGATGTTTTGCCGCCAGTGCCATGATCGTATCCATTTCGCAGGCCACGCCTGCATAGTGCACCGGCACGATGGCACGTGTTTTTTCCGTAATCGCCGCTTCGATTTTGCTTTCGTCGATATTGAGCGTATCGGGACGAATATCCACGAAAACAATGGTCGCACCGCGCAGCACAAAGGCATTGGCAGTGGAAACAAAGGTGTAGCTCGGCATAATCACTTCATCGCCGGGCTGGATGTTGATCAACAGCGCTGCCATCTCCAGCGAGGCGGTGCACGACGGCGTCAGCAATACCTTTTTGCAGCCAAAACGCTGCTCCATCCACTGCTGGCAGCGCCGGGTAAAGCCCCCGTCGCCGCACAGTTTGCCGCTGGCCATCGCTGACTGCATATATTCAAGTTCGCTGCCGACAACCGGCGGCGCATTAAATGGGATCATGACCTTTCCTGTAGAACCAGTAAGCGGTGCTTTCCAGCCGCGCACCGCTGCGTAAATAGAGTCGCATTGCCGTCAGGTTGCTGAGCTGCGTCGCAACACGCAGATGTTCCAGCTGACGTACCCGGCCCCAGTCTGCGCCCGCCAGCAAAAGGCGCTGGCCGATACCTTTGCCCTGCGCCTGCGGCAGCACGCCCAGCAGCCCAACGCGCACGTCGCCTTCTGTTTCGCGCAGTGAGATAAAGCCTTGTAGCGCGCCGGATGCATCGCTGGCGACCAGACACTGATGATCAAAGGTGCCGCGCACCGCGTTTTCAATCCACTGCGCGTAAAAGCGCCCACTGGCGTCTGCGGCGAACCAGGGCGCACGAAAACGGCTCTGCACAAAGACCTGCGCCGCCGCCGCGCGCAGTTCGTCAATCTGTGACTCGCGGGCGATACGGATGCCAGGCTGCCGTTCGGTGTGTTTAATATTCATCGCCAGATCGGCTTCGCCTTCCGCCAGCTGAAAACCTCGCTGGCAAAGAGCATCGATCACGTCAAACCGGTCGGCGGGCACTTTGATTTGCCACAGGCTGGCTGGCTGACGGAGCGCCTCGTCGAGTGGCAGCTCGCCATCCAGTTCAAGACGCGACGTCGTTAAGCCGAAAAAGGCGCTTTCCCACGCAAGGGGATTAATACTGACGCGGACGGGCATGAAGTAAATCCTGCTGAAGTTTTTTCACCGCCATACTCCTCGCGTATCCACAATCCAGCTTTGCGTCACCTGTGACGCCTCAACGGCGCGGAACTGGTCGTGATCCACCAGCATGACCAGCACATCGGCCTGCGCCAGCGCCTGCTCGCGTGAGATCAGTTGAGCTTTATCGCCAAACGCGGCGGGCAACGCAGCAATATGCGGCTCTACCACCCAGCACTGGCCGCGATGCCACTCGGCAATCATCTGTGCGACCTGCATCGCCGGGCTTTCACGCAAATCGTCAATATTGGGTTTAAACGCCAGGCCAAAGCAGGCGATAACCAGCTCATCGGCGCGCTTGCCGCTCTGAGTCAGGCAGTCGGCCAGCGCCGCTTTAACCTGATTCAGTACCCAGTGCGGCTTGCTGTCGTTGACTTCGCGCGCAGTGCGGATCAGGCGCGCCAGCGATGGGTTCTGCGCCACGATAAACCAGGGATCGACCGCTATACAGTGTCCGCCAACGCCAGGACCAGGCTGCAAAATATTGACGCGCGGATGGCGGTTCGCCAGCGCGATCAGTTCCCAGACGTTGATTCCCTGATCGGCGCAGATTAGCGATAGCTCATTGGCAAAGGCGATATTCACGTCGCGGAAGCTGTTCTCTGTCAGCTTGCACAGTTCGGCCGTACGCGCGTTGGTCTCTACGCATTCGCCCTGCAGAAAGATGCGGTAAAGCGCGCTGGCCTGCGCTGAGCAGGCAGGCGTCATACCGCCGATGACGCGATCGTTGTGAATCAGTTCCTGCATGATTTTGCCCGGCAGTACCCGTTCCGGGCAGTAGGCGATAAAGATATCGGGCGTGCCGCCGTGCTGCGGAAAACGCAAATCCGGGCGCGTCACCGCCAGCCACTCCGCCATTTGCTCTGTTGCCCCAACCGGCGAGGTGGATTCAAGAATCACCAGGTCACCTTTTTTCAACACTGGCGCAATGGAATCAGCGGCCGCTTTTACAAAGCGCAAATCGGGCTGGTGATCAGCCATAAAGGGTGTTGGCACCGCAATCAGAAAGGCATCCGCCGCTTCGGGCTGCGTGGTGGCGCGCAAAAAGCCTTGCGAAACGGCATCGTGCACCACTTTATCCAGCGCGGGCTCAACGATATGGATCGCGCCACGATTGATGGTCTCTACCGCATGGGCATTAATATCCACGCCCACGACTTTTTTCTTCTGTGACGCAAACACGGCTGCGGTAGGCAGGCCGATATAGCCCAGACCAATAACGGAAATGGTGTCAAAACTCATAGGTTAACTCGGGTATCTTTTAAGGCTTGCAATATGCGCTGGCAGGCATTGCCGTCACCGTACGGATTGTGCGCGCGGCTCATGGCTTGCCAGGCGGGCTCGTCGGTCAGCAGCAGGCTCACTTCGGCCACAATTTTTTCTACACTGGTGCCGACCAGCTTTACGGTACCCGCATCAACCGCTTCAGGCCGTTCGGTGGCGTCGCGCATCACCAGCACCGGCTTGCCCAGCGAAGGCGCTTCTTCCTGAATCCCGCCAGAATCAGTGAGAATGAGCCAGGCGCGGTTCATCAGCCAGACGAAAGGCAGATACTCCTGCGGCTCGATCAGCACGATGTTATCAATGCCGCTGAGAATGCGATTGACCGGTTCGCTGACGTTAGGATTGAGGTGCACCGGATAGACAATCTGCGCATCAGGATGCTGTCGCGCTATACGCGCCAGCGCGCTACAGATTCGCTCGAAACCCTCACCAAAGCTTTCACGGCGATGGCCAGTGACCAGCACCAGCTTTTTCTCGCTGTCGAGAAACGGATAATGCCCGGCGAGCTGCGCATTGAGGCCAGGATCGGCGATAACCCGATCGCGCACCCAGAGCAGCGCATCGATCACCGTGTTGCCGGTGACAAAAATACGGGCGTCAGACAGGTTCTCTGCCAGTAGGTTCTGGCGCGAACGTTCGGTCGGCGTAAAGTGCAGTTGAGCAAGGTGGCCGGTCAGCTTGCGGTTGCCCTCTTCCGGCCAGGGCGAAGTCAGGTCGCCAGTACGAAGTCCCGCTTCCACATGACCAACCGGGATCTGCTGGTAAAATGCCGCCAGGCTGGCGGCCAGCGTAGTGGTGGTATCGCCATGCACCAGCACCACGTCGGGTTTGAAGTCGAGCAGTACAGTTTTCATGCCCTGTAAAATGCGGCAGGTAATCTCCGTCAGCCCCTGTTCCGGGCGCATCACGTTCAGATCGTAATCTGGCTGTAGCGCGAACAGACGCAGTACCTGGTCAAGCATCTCACGGTGCTGCGCCGTGACGCACAGCCGAGAGTCAAAAGCAGGATCCTGCGCCAGTGCCTGCACCAGCGGTGCCATTTTTATCGCTTCCGGGCGAGTCCCGAATACAGTAAGCACTTTCACGCGGTATCTCTCGCTGATCTAACGCCAGAACGACGCGCCAGCGCGACGCCAGCACCCGTTAATGCCCCTAATGCGCCCCACATAATCATCATAAACAGACGACGCGGGCTGTCGCGCGATACGGGCTCTTCCGGCGTACGCAGGTAACGGTAAGTCTGGAAGGTCCGGTTCAGCGTTGGCCCGGCGCTAAGCGTGGTCAGCATCGCCCGGTTCTGATCATAGCTGATATCGTAGGTCGGTCCGGTCGCCTGCAGCGTTTCCAGCTGCGCCCGCAGCTGCGGCTCTCCCAGGAGGAAGAGATCGCTGTCGGCGATAGGCTCACGCGCGTCGCGTGAACGGTTTTCCTGAATGCCTTGCTGGCTGGCGACTTTTAGCGCCTGCTGCAGACGATGCTGCTGCCGCTGGAAAACCGCACTGGCCACATCTTCCTGACGCTTCACCTGTGCCTGTAGCTGCTCGCTACGCGCCTGCCATGCGCCTTTCAGCTCGCTGTTAAGGTGACGCGCCGCACGCTCGCTGGCGAAGGCAATATATTGTCGCAGCAGGTTATTGGCGTCGCTGGCGGTCTCCGCAATCAGCTTCACGCTGTCGCGCGTGTTGCGCGCCGCGTCAGCGGGCAGAAACTGGATATTAGCGACCATATCGTCCAGCAGCGCGGCATCGTTATGCGTATTACCGGAACGGCGACTTTTGTAATAATCCGTTTGCTGCCAGAAGTCGCGCCGCGTATCCCATGCGCCCAGCTGCATAACAAACTCCTGGTAAACTTCATCCATAATGGTCGGAGAAGGGGCCGCCAGATTGAGCGTATTGTTGCGCACATCGAGATTATTCAGAAATTGCTCCTGCGCGTAATAGGCATCAAGCATATTCACCGTCGGGCGATCGGTGATTGCCGTTGTGCTCCACGCCTGTTTCATCAGCAGCGAGGCGAGCCAGGCGACCAGCGCGAAAAGCAGCGCCAGGCCGATGATCCAGCGTTTACCGCGCCACAGCGTGCAGCCCAGGCCGCGAATATCCAGTTCGTTCTCCACAACCTCAGAGGTCATAACAGGGCAATCCTTATCAAGGTAATTTTTTCTTTGCTTCGCCACGGGTGTTGAGGCGGCGTTTTATACGTCGAATCAGGCGCGCCACGCGCCAGGCGTGTTTCAGACAGTAGCCGTACAGCATAAATGCCATCAGGAACAGCACCAGCATCACCCATTCTGGGATGAAAGCGAGGTATTCACCGAGCACGCCAATACCCGCGAGAATAGCGGCGGCCATAGTGATCAATACGAATGCCTGGCGCGAGGTGAAACCGGCACGCATGATGAGATGATGAATATGCTGACGGTCGGCGGAAAAAGGGCTCATGCCTTTACGCAGACGGCGATACATAATCGCGACCATGTCCATCAGCGGGATAGCAATCAGCCACAGTGCAGTAACAGGCGTAATGGGGTGGCTTAATCCCTGCGTGGTTTCCAGCAGGATCCAGATAATGGTAAAGCCAATCATGGTGCTGCCCGCATCACCCATAAAGACTTTATAGCGGCGGCCAAGGAAACCCAGATTCAACAGAATATAAGGAATGGTGGCGGCAATCATCGCAAAGCACCACATCGCGAGGCTGAACTGACCGTCGAAGCAGAGAATAATGCCCATCGCTGCAAAGGTAACGGACGACAGGCCGCCCAGAAGCCCGTCAATACCATCGACCATATTAAAGGCGTTAATTGCCGCCCAGACGGCAAACAGCGTCAGCACGTAGCCGAAAGGTCCAACAACCAGCTCCACCGGACCGATAATAAAGCCGAGACTGAGCAGGTAAAGTTTGGCACCGACCATCATCGCCACCGCGACAGCGGCCTGCACCACGGCGCGGATCTTCACGCTAATATCGAAACGATCGTCAAGCGCGCCAACCAGCACCAGCAGTCCGGCACAGATAAGGTAGAGCGTAGCGTGCGGCAGATAAAACCGGGTGATCAAAAACATAAAGCAGATGCCGGCATAAACCGAAATGCCGCCAACCAGCGGAATAGCGCCATGATGGCGTTTACGAGAATTAGGCGTATCGACCAGACCTATTTTTTTAGCCGCCTTGCGTGCGAAAAAGAGGAAAACTAAAGAAAATAGAAAAGTAAGGCCCAGCTCAGTACTCATAGTGAGTAAATTCACGTTAAACGCTCTCAGCTAAAATCAGGGACAGGATAAACAAATTGCATGTTTTTGCCTTTCATCCCGAGTCCGAATTCTGCTTCCGTCAACGCACGACTGATTATATTTTGCACGCTGACGCCACAGTCATTATAAATGCTCCTGCCAGCGGTAATCCTAATGCGCACAAATAAAAAACGCCACGTTAAGACGTGGCGTTAGTGCGATTTCCTGTTCATTTAGGCTAAAAAAGCCGGTTTAGCCGTCTCGCTTAGCCTGAACGGGATTACGAGCGCTTCATCATATCGAAGAATTCGTCGTTGGTTTTGGTCATCGCCAGTTTATTGATGAGGAATTCCATTGCGTCGATTTCACCCATTGGGTGAATGATTTTGCGCAGGATCCACATCTTCTGCAGCTCTTCCTGAGAAGTGAGCAGCTCTTCTTTACGCGTACCAGAGCGGTTGTAATCAATCGCCGGGAAGACGCGTTTTTCTGCGATTTTACGCGCGAGGTGCAGCTCCATGTTACCGGTGCCTTTAAACTCTTCGTAGATCACTTCGTCCATTTTCGAACCGGTGTCGACCAGCGCGGTCGCGATAATGGTCAGGCTGCCGCCCTCTTCCACGTTACGCGCAGCACCGAAGAAGCGCTTCGGACGATGCAGGGCGTTAGCGTCCACACCACCGGTCAGTACCTTGCCAGACGCCGGTACAACGGTGTTGTAGGCACGCGCCAGACGGGTAATGGAGTCGAGCAGAATAATGACGTCTTTCTTGTGCTCAACCAGACGCTTCGCCTTCTCGATCACCATCTCCGCGACCTGAACGTGACGTGAAGCCGGTTCGTCGAAGGTAGATGCGATAACTTCGCCTTTAACCAGACGCTGCATCTCGGTCACTTCTTCCGGACGTTCGTCGATCAGCAGTACCATCAGTACGCAGTCTGGATGGTTATAGGCAATACTCTGCGCAATATTCTGCAGCAGCATGGTTTTACCGGCTTTCGGCGGTGCAACGATCAGGCCACGCTGGCCGCGACCGATCGGCGAAGCCAGATCCAGTACGCGAGCGGTAAGGTCTTCCGTCGAACCATTGCCGCGCTCCATACGCAGACGGCTGTTAGCGTGCAGCGGCGTCAGGTTTTCGAACAGAATCTTACTACGCGCGTTTTCCGGCTTATCGTAGTTAACCTCGTTAACCTTCAGCAGCGCAAAATAACGCTCACCCTCTTTCGGCGGACGAATTTTGCCGGAAATGGTGTCACCAGTGCGAAGGTTAAAGCGGCGAATTTGGCTGGGAGAAACGTAGATGTCATCGGGACCGGCGAGGTAGGAGCTGTCTGCAGAGCGGAGGAAACCAAATCCATCCTGCAATATCTCCAGTACACCATCACCGAAGATGTCCTCGCCGCTTTTCGCGTGCTGTTTGAGGATGGCGAAAATAATATCCTGTTTGCGCATACGCGCCAGGTTTTCCAGCCCCATATTTTCGCCGAGGGTTATCAGCTCAGAAACCGGCGTATTCTTTAATTCGGTAAGATTCATAGTGATGGGTTCTTAAACTCGGGGTAATTCTCGAAATGTTGGTCGTGAATGGTATGGCGTAATATTCCATGCCTGTTAATAGCGCTTTCAACTCTTCTCGACGATCATCGTCAGGGATGGCGACTGGAAGCGAGAGAGACGATTGAAATGCGATGCCAAAAAGTGGTGCTATAACCGTCAGAATTGCTAAACGCTGTATACGGAACGTGCTTCAGGGTTTAACAAAGGAAAACTTTAAGATGCAAACTACAAGGTAAGTGCGTAATGCAGTGAAAGTAACTTAGCACGCTAAAATGCGAACGTCCAGCAGTGGAAGAAAAATCACCACTACCGAACGTTCTGTCCCGGTTACGCCAGGTTGGCGTTCAGGAACTCTTTCAGCTGGCTTTTAGACAGCGCGCCTACTTTTGTGGCGGCCACTTCACCGTTTTTGAACAGCAGCAGCGTTGGGATGCCGCGGATGCCGTACTTCGGCGCGGTGCCCGGGTTATCGTCAATGTTCAGCTTGGCGATGGTGAGCTTACCGTCGTACTCTTCGGCAACTTCGTCGAGAATCGGGGCGATCATTTTGCAAGGACCACACCATTCAGCCCAGAAATCAACCAGTGTGACACCTTCTGCTTTCAGAACGTCTGCATCGAAACTGTCATCGGTGAGGTGAACGATTTTATCGCTGCTCATGTATTACTCCACAAGATTATGCCTGGCGAATTGGCGTAAAGTTTACC
>Ga0209371_1001774_pt1 | contig 13532 bp, 9 predicted proteins | sample AgamicAtAmrz_FD_187165 | JGI IMG/M metagenome (GOLD analysis project Ga0209371, IMG submission 187165) | Agave microbial communities from Guanajuato, Mexico - At.Am.rz (SPAdes) (version 2) | ecosystem: Host-associated > Plants > Roots > Rhizosphere | place: Guanajato, Mexico | collected 2012-06-07
ATCGTCGCGGACCTGACGCTGGACCGTGATATGTTGCAGGATGTCATTCGGCGAAAGCTCTAAGGCCTGCTCGGAAACGCGAGATGGTGAAAGGCATGTGCAGGGATCGGATGATCTCGATCCGGCGTGCCTGTGGGGCACTGAACTTCGATCGGTCGACCTACCATTACACCTCTCGCCGTGCCGATCAGGCCGGTCTGGAACGTCGGATTCGTGAGATCTGCGTGACGTCCCCCCAATAAATGCCGAGGCTCTAATCGCAGCCGGATGAAACTTCAGTGGCAGGTCACCGTTACGACAAGACCCGAACTTCCTTTGAAGCGTTCCTTTCGCTGGCCGCCGCAAAAATCTGGCTGCCGCACTTCACACAACGCCTTTAGCCCAGCAATGGCTCAAATCGCCTGTAAGCCCACCATCGCCTATCAACCGTAACCTTCGGTCCATCCGATGGTGGAGACGTGAAGACAGTCATTATTGTTTCATAACCAAAATCCGAGATGACCTCCGATGCGACTATCTCCATGCGTTCGCGGTCATCATCGCTGAAATCGTGATCGATCAAGAACTCCAGGACGATCTTGTTACCGCTCCAGCCGCACGTAACGGCGGCGAGCGTCGACGATATGGCCCCGAGTAAGACGCGCTGCAAACGAAGTCGAAGTCGTATTTCTCGATCAGGTCCGGACATCGAATCCTCCGTTAGGAGCGATCTTATCGCATTATCACTGCTAACTTTGTCAACATAACCTAGTTAAATCTTCCCTTCTCTACAAGAAGGGAAGATTTTGATGGTAACCCGAAGGGATAGTTTGCCTTATATGATTTCAACCTCGGGGAATGGGAAAATAAACTTTCCGCCGTCGGTTAGATACTGCTTCTCGCGACGAAGAATACTGTCTTTGAAATGCCAAGGTAGAACGAGGAAGTAGTCTGGCTTCATTGCTCTTGCCTCTGCTTCGGAAATGATCGGTATATGTGTGCCCGGCGTAAATTTGCCAAATTTCTCTTTATTTACTTCCGCAATTGCCGGAATTTCCTTGGAAGTAAGGCCGCAGAACTGAAGTACCACATTTCCTTTTGTGGAAGCGCCGTATCCCAATACCGTTTTTCCATCGGCGACCAGGCTACGAATAAGGCGACTTAAATCATCGCGATGGCGGAAAACTCGCTCCTCAAAATCGCGATAAGGACGCGGTGTGGATAGGCCCATCTTGTCTTCTTGTTCAAGAAGCCAGTTGATAACCGCATCATTTCGTTTCAGCGTCTTATTGGAAATCTTGCTAGCCGTCACGGCGAAACTGCCACCGTTCACGCTGTTCATGACAACGTCAATGACGCGAAGGCCGGCAGCCGAAAGAATCTTTTCAACAACCTGGAGAGAGTAATACTCAATGTGCTCGTGGCAGATGGTGTCGTAAGAATTCAAGCGCAGCATCGATGGCATATAGCTTTGTTCGAAATGCCATATCCCATCGTCTGCCAGAACCTGTTCGATCTCCCGAGCGAACTTTATCGGATCTTCCAGATCATAAAACATTGCGATGGAAGTGATAATCTTAGCCGGACGATCCGTCAGTGTCTTATAAGCCTGAGCGCTAAAAAACTCCGGAACAAAGCGGATTTCCTCCGGATAGAAAGACGCAAACTTGCCGGCAGTTGGATCAATGCCGAAACGCTTTAGACCAGGCGTTGAATAGGCTTTTAACGTTGTACAGTCATTGCTGCCGATATCGAGGATTACCTCACCGGGTGCCGGCGATGCGAGACGCTCAAGATAGGCGACCTTCGCACCCAGATGGTCTACCATCGATTGGTTCAGGCCCGAACGATAACCATAGTTGTCACCATACATCTCCGAGGAGTCGTAGGAATGCTTTAATTGAAGCAAACCGCTGGAAGGGCTCCATACCAACTCCAACGGACCTTTTGTTACTTCTTCTTCTTTCGTTGCCGGAAAAACGCCTGTCAGAGCTTGTTCGCCGAGATTTAATACGGATACTAAATCCTTTTGTCCCCCCACTCGGCATTCATCGATTTCGCTATACGCTGTCATTCTAAGCTCCTTCATGCATTTCTGATATTGTGTGCAAATACCGTGGAAATGGGCTTGGATGCACACGGCACATTGTTGAAAGATGCGGTTGTATAGGTTTCAACCAATTCGGCACGCATCTGTTTGAATTCTTGTAAGTGATTGAAACGCCTAACAAAACGCTGTGGATCGAAATATTCCCCGTTGTCAAGTGGGTCATTCGTGAGGATTTCTGCAAAAAAGTTTTTTGCTCCTGGAAGAGTATGGATGCGCCAGCGATCCATCTCACCGCTATCCGCGCCTCGCCATTCCGCTACTTCATAAACTTCTGGGATACGCTCGAGAATCCATAAGGGCGCATATTTCATCCACGAAACGTTGAGATTGACGACGAGTACCGGCTTTCCTAGCCAAACACCTTTTGTATCCATCATGTGATTCAGGACATAATAAGTGGTCGGAATAGCTGTCAACATGGTTGAGAATGGTCTGCCATCGGTGTTTTGCGAGTACGCATTGATTGCGTGATCCCGTCGGAAAACCAAGGTGTAAATGGCGGTAAAGAAATTTTCATTACGCGTACAAATATCCTTGATCAGTCCGATCCTGTCATCCTCTGGCGGCACAATTGGCGTCGAATTTTGGAAAAACTCCTCAAAATCTGTAATTTTCCGTGCGTCTTCGAGATGCGTATAGGCATAATTCAGATAGACGAGCCCGATATCTGGCTCTTTATCAATTGCCGCAAGAACTCGCTCCACGGCATCGGGATATATCAGATCGTCGTCGCCGAGAATCCAGATGTATTCACCATTGGCGTGGTTTGCCGTAACGCGAAGATTCCCGAGCATGCCCACATTTTCGGGGTTGCGGCGATAGGTAAAGTCGGGCCGAGACAAATAGGGCTGCACCACTTCGGGTGTGTGATCGGTTGAGGTGTTGTCGCAGACAAAGAATTCCACACCCTTCAGAGGCTCGGGGTAGAGCCGTGCCCAGTTCTTGAGGTTGACCGCCAGCCATTCCGCCCTGTTATATGTGCTTATGCAAATCGAAAGCTTGGGGCGCGGTTTCAAAAGCATAGCGCTGGTCCGCTTCGAAATTTCGCGTGCATCAGAGGCTTCGGCCAGGGACGGAGGTACGCATATGTCAGCGAGTTGTTTTGCTACATTGAATGCATAATCTCTCCAGCTCGTGACCGGTGAAGTGATTGCTTCGGTTGCAAGCCTGTCCCTCGTCTCAGGGGCACACATTTTGACGATTGCGTCGGCAATTTTCCGCGCGTCGCTGACATCTACTGTCAAGCATCCTGCATTGGCCACCTCAGCCATTGCGCCGGAATTGGCACATATGCAGGGCTTCCCGAGCCAAAGGCTTTCAACAATGGGAAGACCGTAGCCTTCTTCAATCGAAGGATACACTGTAAAGTCACACTCGAGCAAAAGTTGGTGCAGCTTTTGATCGTTGGTATCCTGCTCCCAGACGATATCCGTTTGACCATTGATCGCCTCCCTAAATTCGTCACCATAGGTGCTCGTATCCTCACGTCCAACTATAACAAGCCGGAGGGGGCAGGGGGCATGCGTTCGAGCCAATTTAAAGGCTTCAACAAGTTTGAGATGGTTTTTCCGCGGTTCGATGGTTCCCACGCTCAAAATGGTTAGGCTTCCATCTGTGGAGGTTTGCGGCCGCGCAACCTGTTCCATACGCGGCGTTTCCGGGAACTCATTTGGCAGCAGTATGGGCCGCACTCTGAAATCTATCCCGGATGGGCGCTCCATGTCTGCCCCCAGAAACGATAGCAAATCCTGCGCGCTATGATTCGAAATCGGGAGAACAGCGTCATATGCTGCCAATACCCTCATGTATGCGGCATGAGCCTCGGCATAGTGCTCCGGATAGAACTCGGCCATTTTCCACGGGATTGCGTCATAAAAAACTGCGGCTGCTTTCAATCCGCCGTTTTGCGCGGTTTTTAGAATAGTCATCTGATCGTCGGGCGAGAAGTTTAGCGGCAATTCGGGCATGATGAACCAGCCGTATCCCACTTCCTGCGGCTCTTCCCATTCTCCCCAGTCACTGACTTTGGGGCCGCCCCACTCAGCCAGATGCGTCAGGTCGTCAGCATTTGCCGGTATGAATTTTCTGGCTGTGACATCCCATTTTACCGGTACGACATCGGCCCCATTTTCACAAAGAGCACGCGCAAGCTGTCGTGTAACGCGTTGTATTCCGGTGTTTTTGGGGAATGAAACTGTTGAGTCGACCCAGAAAAACACCTTGCCTCTTTGGGCCCACGGAACAGCAAAGCGCGCTATGTTTTTCAGAATACTCGCTGCGTATTGGTCCCAGTTGGAAATTTCCCGGCTGACAGCCTCATCTATGAGTTTTTGCCGAAGCTCCTGATTTTCAATAAGCTTCTTAAGGGCACCGCCTATCTTCTTCGGGCTGGTAACGTCGATGGTTACACAACCTCCTCCCTGTGCTACTTCAGCCATTGCGCCGAAATTAGCGCATATACAGGGCTTGCCATACCAGAGGCTTTCCAGAATAGGCAGGCCAAAACCTTCCTCTTTCGAGGGGAACACCGTGAATGCGCATTTGGAGTAAAGTTCCGAAAGAGCGTGTTCCGATACATGGCCATGGTGCTCAATAATTCCGTCCTTCACAGCCGCGTTAATTTGCGGGGCGCATAGAGGATGGAGATTACCGACGAGGACAAGTCTCCAGGGACTTTCCGGGTTCTGTTGTTTGTAGGTCCGAAAAGCTTCAACCAGGGCAAGCTGGTTTTTTCTGGGTTCAATCGTACCGATGCACGCGATCAACGGTTCATCCGAGGGCGATCGGTCCGATACCCGGACGTGGCTCGAAGACGACCCCGGCAAAGCCAGTGGTTCACACACTGGAAGCGTGCCGGCGTCTGCCTTGTCATAGGTTTTCCAGAACGCAAGAAGATCGGTTCCTGACCAGTTGGAGATAGGCCAAACGGCGTCGGACAGGCGCAAGTGAGACATATATCGTTGATGCGCCGGCGCAATGTGTGCCCATTCCGGACTTTTCAACGGTATCGCATCGTAGAAGATTGAACCGACCTTAAGGTTGTTGCGATGCGCCCAGAACGTGATGTTAAGCGCCAAGTCCTCATCAGTGTGCAAATGCAACACTTCAGGTATGATCAACCATCCTTGCTGAAACTCTGTTTCATTCAAGAGGACGATCGTCTGGTTGTCTCTTTCATAGAATGTTTCTTCAGAGGGGGTGATCGGTGGGCCTTCCCAAAGCGTGAGGGTTTCTCGTTCTTGCCGATTGATGAGGACGCATCGAGCGGTCGCTTCATCCCACTTGATGAACCGAACGGTTTTTCCTGCTCGAATAAGGCCGGACGCCAACCCACGCACAACACGCTGAACGCCAGTATTGGTGTTGCAGTTTACCGTATGGCCTACAAATAGAAAAATGACGGCTTCATTTCTTTGGGTTATCGATTTGAAAGTCTTCGAGCGGCGCATAGGTGCCACCGCCACTGTCTTTTCTACGGCCGGTTTTCTCAGATGTTTTTTTATCGGATCCCAGGCAGCATGGAAGGCGCGCTTGATTGGTCGAGGCCAAATTTTACGGCTGGTAACGAGTATTTCGTCCAATTGCCCATCACGCACGAAATCTCTTATTGGATCCCATGTTGCATGAAACGCATGTTTGACCGGTCGTGGCCAGATTTTACGGCTTGAGACTAGAACGCGATTGTATCGTCCGTAACGAATAAAATCTCTCGCTGGGTCCCAAGTTGCGTGAAAAGCGCTTTTGAAAGGTGCTGGCCAGATTTTGCGGCTGGGAATGATTTTCCCTTGGCGAATGGAATCTCGCAAGGGATCCCATGTCGCATGAACCGCACGTTTAACCGATCGCGGCCAGATATCGCGAAGCTTGAATTTGATCGGCTCGACACCAACGATGCCATATTCTCTATGCACGGTGACGTAAAGCTTTGTGTCGTCCTCTCCCTCGGTGTCGGGGATCGCTATTTTAAGGCGGACAGTTTTTTCCCGCAGGTCGCTGGAGAAATCAGTTCTATGGCTGGAAATCAACGCGTTTAGTTGATCGGCCTTTTCGGTTAGCCGAGAATTTTCTGCGGTTAATCGAGAGTTTTCGATGATGCCTGCGTCCAGACGTGAAGTTAGGCTTCTGATTTCGTCATCGTGTGATTGGGATTGGAAAACCAATTTGGATAGAGAGTTTATCTGGTAGTTGTCCAGAACATTCGCTGGCGTCGAAAGAAACTGCTCCAGATCGCAATGAGTTTCGTGCAAATAATAATTGTTGAGCCCGTCGAAGAAAACTTTCTTATACCCGTGAGAAAGAACGTTTTCTTCCCATCCCTCGGTTCTGGAAAGATGAGAGATGGGGTCCAGGGCTTCTACAACGAGTATCCAGGGTTTGAAACGTCGCAAGTCGAGGCCCCGCAAAACCTCGCCCTCGGCCCCTTCCACGTCGATTTTTAAAAAGTGAATTTCGCGATCCCAGTAATCTGAAAGTATAGAATTTAGTGATCTTTGTTGCAGTGTAACTCGCTTTGCCAAACCCTGGCCGACATATTCTTCTCCCACGTCACTAGCAGAAGTTCCCCATCCCCTTGTCGTCGTTTCATAAAACGTCTGCTCACTATCTTCCGCGCCGACAAGACATTGTAGGTTGATATCGCGTGGTCGAGCTGCATTCAAACGGCTAAAAACCTCGGAGGAGGGCTCGATATTGATTCCTCGCCAGCCCTTGTCATAAAAAAGCTTGGTAACGGAATCTTCTTCCGGATCGTTTGCTCCGACGTCGACATAGAAGCCTACGGCAATTTGATTCAATGCTCTCCACAGTAGAATATCTTCACCGTTCTGCGCATAAGATATCAGCACTAACCACTCCTTCTAGACGTCACGTCATTCTACTCCACACTGACAGGCGTAGGGGAACAGACGAACTCGGTCCCTACGGGCAGAAAATTTGCGCCTGTTCTTTTCCCTTTAAAAACTCAGGCACACGGAGCGATATTCCCCATATAGAAAAAACCGCCATAACATGCTTTGATGCGTTTGGATGCATCTGCTATTTAATCGGTGATTTTTCCTTCAATTTGTCCACAAGCTGTTTGACGTCTTGAGCTCTATCCTTGGCTACCACCAATATCTCGTCTGGCGTTGAAATCGTGATTATGTTCTCGAGACCTATTATAGAGGTGTGTACTCCATGTGAATGTATGAGGCATCCTGCCGAGTCATAGACTGTCGCGGTTCCCATCACTACATTTCCGTTTTCGTCTTTGGGTAGTGCTGTCCAAATTGTGTCCCAGGATCCTATATCCGACCAACGAAATCTGCCGGTAACCACAGCGACGGCATTTGAATGCTCTATTAAAGCAATATCCAGTGATTTTTTTGGGGATGACTCGAATTGTACTTTGTCAATTTGAATGAATTCACCAATATATTTTGATTTTTGCAATGAATTTCTAGATGACGTTAGAATGTCCGGAGCATATTTGCCAAATTCGGATATAATTATGTCTGTCCTGAACAAGTAGTTGCCGGAATTCCACAAAAAGCCCTTCCGCATGTAGTCTAGGGCGAGTTCGGCGTTGGGTTTTTCAACGAAGGCCTCGACGCTCGCAACGTCTGCAAATCCCTCGAGGGATTGGCCGGGTTTGATGTAGGCGTAGTTTGTCCGCGGTTCAGCTGGCTCAAGTCCGAAGACCACGATTTTTCCTGATCTTGCCGCGTCAATGCCGGACACGACACAATCGGAGAATCTTTCTTCGTCCCAGATGATGTGATCTGTTGCTAGCACAAGCACGATTGAACCAGGTGCGTGCTCCTCGACTACGAGTGCTGCGACTGCGACCGCTGCGGCGCTGTCTCTTTGCGCAGGCTCGAGCACAATACTGACCTGTTGCTCAACTGCTTCCGCTTGAGTTTTTGCCAGCGTTCCCAGGCGCTCGTTGGTAACGATAACGGGCGAGCGATAAATGTTCGCATCGGCCACTAGTTTCAACGTTTCTTGGTACGTTGAAACTGAGCCCGCGAGGGGCTGGAATTGCTTAGGTAGATTGTCTCTGGACACCGGCCAAAGGCGAGACCCAACGCCACCGGCGAGAAGAATAGGAACAACCTTATCTTTCATATATGCTCTCGATTTATTGGTGGTAGCACATCGCAGCGCTTTGTTGTCATTGGGGCTATCCCCACTTTTATCCGAGTTCGGTAGATAGATATGCGCGTTTGCGCTTTTGACGCAACTGCCGGAACCTCAAACGTTGGTTTCCCGATGTCGCCGATCGAAGGAGGTTTAGGTCCGCTTATGCGGCCTGATCGAGGTTCTCAACTCCACCAGCCGCTCCAGCGTCTCAAGGCTTCGCTCGGGGCGGGCGGCGGAGAGGGCAAGGGCCATGGTTTCCATGGCGATGAAAGTGGGGGCGTGGAGCGCCACGCCTTCGTTTTTGGCGCGAGGCAGGAAGAGGCTGGCGCTGGCGTGTTTTTTCAGCACGCTGTCTTCCTGGCCGAGCAGCATGATGATCGGGATGTCGAGGCGGCCGGCTTCGGCTATGGCGGTCTGGGCTTCGCGGTGGGCGCGGCCGTGCAGGAGCATGATGAGGACGTGGCCGTTTTCAAGCTCGAGCAACTGTTCGGCAAGCGCGATGCCGGTAGTGTTGAGCGCATAGGAATGCACGCCCGAGCGTTGGAACAGCCTTGCGGCATAGGTGGCGATGATGCCGGAGGCGCCGATGCCGAGCACACCGATGCCGCGCGCTTGCGAGAGAAGCCGCACGGCCGCCGCCATGGCTTCGCGGTTTTCGACGCTTGAGAGCGTCTCCAGCGTGTTCTTCTGATTGTCGAGCACGAAATCTATCGCTGCATCGCAGTCGCCGGATATGGATTTTGTCGTCGCCGCCATTTTTTCGACGGGCGAATCCGTCACGCCCAGATAGGCCTCCAGCGTTTCCTTGAGATCGACCAGCCCCTGAAAGCCGAGCGCCTGTATGGCGCGGATGACGGTCGCATCGGATGTATTGGTCTCGAAGCCGATTTCCAGCGCCGATTTGGCGAGAACCGCATGGCGGTGGCCGTCAATATATTCGGCAACGGCAAGCAGGCCCGGCGACAGGCGGTCGCGGCGCTTGCGCAGCTGCTCGCCGAAACGGTCGGTGCGCCGAAGCCTTGATATATGCGTTTCGCCAGCCGGCATGAATTCTTCCGTGAAGCTGAGTTCTCTACTCTTCTTCTCGAATTAGCAGCGCGCCAAGCCGGGAGGCAAGCGCTTTTGTCCGTAGTGATCGTCGCTGTCACTTTTCGGGCGCTGGCCGCACCGTCAAATGCGACTGGACAGCAGCTACCATTAGGCTGAGCGCGGCATAGGAGTTGGAAATCGCTTCCTCGCGCGGCAGGAGGATGTACCGATCGTTGCGGCAGGCCTCAAGAAAATTGCAGAAGCCTGGCATCACGGCTTCCATCATGTCGATTTCCGCCTGCGGCGAAGCGCCGGTATCGGAGCGATAGGGATCGAAGATGATATCGGCGTCGAGTTCCGGCAGGCGTTCGGCGCTGATCTCTATACGGTCGCCATCCGGAATGGCGTCGATGATGGCGGGGAAACGGAAACCCGCATCCCGCAGCACGCGTCCGAGCGCCCGATAAGTGTGGTACACACTGATCTTGCCGTTGAGCGGCTGGAACACCGAAACGGTGATGGCGTCGGTATTGACCGAAGCCTTCAGCGCCTCGATCTGCGCCCGGTAGCGCCGGTCCAGCACGGCAAGGCGCGCCTGCGTGCCGGTCAGCTCGGCCAGCATTTTGTAAATATGCGGCGCGCCGTCTTTGGTATTGTCGATGGCGACGGTCGGGGCGATCTGCGCCAGTTTTTCAACGGGGGTGGGGCGGTCCGGCTCGGTCAGGATGAGATCGGGCTTGAGGGCGATAATCGCCTCCAGATCGGCATTGATGGAGCCGATATAGGCGATGTCGCTATTGTCGAAATCAACACCGGTCAGAATGGCGCTGGAGCGCAGATAGGGTTTGCCGTCCGTCCCCACGCGGCCGTGGCTGCCCACCGGCGTCACACCTAGCTCGATCAGCGGAATGGTGAGGTCGATATCGTGGAGCGTCACGATGCGTTTCGGCTTTGCCGGAATGGAAACGTTGCGGCCGAGGTCGTCGGTAAAGCTTCGGCTGGTCTCTTCGGCCTGGGCCGTGGCTGTGCCGAGAAGAAGGGTGGCTGCCGGAAGAAGGGCGAAAAGTGTTTTGCGCATGGGGGGACCTATAGGCGATGCCGGTGAAACAAGAGAAGGGCAAGGAGCGTGGGTGCGCCGACGGCGGAAAGAACGAGGCCCGTCGGCAGCTCCAGCGGTGAAAAGGCGGTTCGGGCGATGGTGTCTGACGCTGCGACCAGAATTGCGCCTGTGAGGCCTGCACCCATTACAAGCCCCGGATAGGAGCCACCGGGCAACAGAAGCCGGGCGATATGCGGACCGATCAGACCGACAAAACCGATGCTGCCGGTGAAGGAAACACAGGATGCGGTAAGGCTGACGGCAAGCGTGACATGAAGCACCGAAAGGAGGCGGCTATGGACGCCAAGCGCCGTTGCCGCATGCTCGCCGAGCGCCTGCACGTCGGCGGCGCGCGCCGTCATGAGAAGAAGGCCAAAGGCGATGACGAGGATGACGGAGAGGATTGAAACCGCTGTCCAGCTTGCGCCCTGCAGGTTGCCAGCCATCCAGATTATCGCCGTCTGCAAATTGCGAATATCGAGCGATGCCATAAGGATAAGCAGCAAAGCTGATAAAAACCATGAAAAGCCGATGCCGGTCAGCACGAAGCGCAGGCGCGAGGTTGCGCCGGAGAGCGTCAGAACGACTGCGGCACTTGCCATGCCGCCGGCAATACCCGCAACGGGGCGCAACATGACCGGCAGGGAAGGCAGCAGGAACAGGCAGCCCAGCACGGCAAGGGATGCGCCTTCGCGCACGCCGAGCAGGCCGGGATCGGCAAGGCCGTTGCGGGTCGTGGCCTGCATGATGGCGCCGGCAATGCCGAGCATGGCGCCGGCCACCATCGCAAGCGCCAGACGCGAGAGCCGGAAGTCGAGAACCACGAGTGCTTCGGTCATGGCGGGATCGGTGTTGGTTGCGGTGACAAGCGACCACAGGGCGGTGGTGGGAATATGCTGGCTACCGGCGGTGAGCGACCACAGGGCGACAAGCAGGAGGCAGAGGAAAAGCGCCAGCAGAATGGTGAGCCGCGACGGCATGACGCGGACGGAAAAACGCCCCAGTCGGAGAACCCGGTAACGGTTCATTTCAGCACCCTGCGCACCAGCCAGAGAAAGACCGGCGCGCCGACAAGGCCGGTCATTGCGCCGGTGGGCAGTTCTTTGGGCAGGAGAATGAGGCGGGCGGCGAGATCGGCGGCGATCAAGAGGACTGCGCCGCCGAGTGCTGCGATGGGTATGGCAAGCAGAAGCCGCCCCGTTTTCAGGCGTGCGACGAGCGGCGGCACCACCAGACCGACGAAGCCGATGGGACCGACGACGGCGATGGCCGCGCCGCAGAACAGCGATATGGAGACAAGCGCCAGAATCCGCGTCGAACGGACCGGCACACCGAGCGCTGCGGCTACGCTGTCGCCCAGCCCCAGAAGATCGAGCCGGGGAGCGACGGCGAAAGCCAGGACGAGCGCAATCATGGCCGCGGGCAGGGCGGCGGTGATGGCTGCCATGGAAACGCCGGCCGTATCGCCCACCAGCCAGAAACGCATCTGTTGCAATGTTTCTTCATTGAGAATGAGGATGGCGGAGGTGAGGGTTCCGGCAAGCGTGGAAAGCGCAATACCGCAAAAGACGAGTTTTGCCGGCGTCAGCCCCGGCCGCCCGGCGGAAGCAAGAAGAAGCACGAGCGAAAAGCTGATGCCCGCGCCGGTCGCCGCCAGCAAAGGGCGGAACAGCGGCGTTGCGATCAGCCCGAGCGGCAACACTGTCGCCAGTACGACGGCAAGGCTTGCCCCGGCATTCAAGCCCAGAATATGCGGCTCGCCAAGTGGATTTCGAAGCAGGGTCTGCAGCAAAAGCCCAGCTGTTCCAAGGCAGGCCCCGGCCTGCATTGCAGCCAGCAGACGCGGCAGGCGCAGGCGCATCAAAACCTGCTGATCGAAATTGCGGGCGTCATAAGCGAATATCAGGTCGCGCAGAATGTGCGGCGCGATGGGGCGCGGGCCGGTGGCCATATGCGCCAGCACCAGAAGCAGCATGGTGAGCAGCAGGAGAAGCGCTGCGGTGAGCGTGCGGCCATAGGCTCGCTCTCTAAGAGCAAGGGTGCTTTCGTTGGTGAGGTTCATGCCGCGCCGGCCCGTCCGGGCAGGGGAAGAAATACCGGCCGCGCCGTGACCGGATGCGTGAGTTGGGCAACTGCCATGTCGAACACGTCGGCAATGATACCGGCATCGCAGGCCGCCACCGTTTCCAGCCGGTGCCGCAGCCGCCCGTCCTTCAGGAAAATTAGGTGATCGGCATATTGCAGGGCGAGATTGATGTCGTGCAGCACCGCCACGATCGTGCGGTTGTGGCGGCTGACGAGGCCGGCCAGCATGTCCAGCACCTCTATCTGGTGATGCAGATCGAGAAAGGTCGTCGGTTCGTCGAGAAGAATTATATCCGTCTGCTGGGCCAGCGCCATGGCGATCCAGGCGCGCTGGCGCTGGCCGCCGGAGAGGCTGTCGACCGCTCTTTCCGCCAGTTCGGACATGCCGGTCACGGAAAGCGCCTCTTCCACTGCGTGGGCGTCTTCCTCACTCCATTGCTTCAGAAATCCCTGATGCGGGTAACGGCCCCGGGAGACGAGATCGAAAACCGAAAGCCCTTCCGGCGTATGGTTCTGCTGCGCCAGCATGCCGAGCTTTTTCGCCACCTCCTTGGTGGGGTGGCGGAAGATATCGCTGCCGTTGAGAAGAATATGGCCCCGTGCGGGCCGGTGCAGGCGGGCAAGCGCGCTGAGAAGCGTGGATTTTCCAGAGCCGTTTGGGCCAAGCAGAACGGTGAAGCGGTTGGGTGCGACATCGATGGACATATCCGCAAGCACCGGCGTGTCGCCATAGGCAAGCTCGATTGCCTGCGCCGCAAGGCCTGTATCCGTGCTTATGGGTCTCATGCCGTCGTTCAAATTCGTCACCGTTTGAATGCGTTGCTACCAGAATTATTGATGACTGTAGTAGTCAAGTATATAGCGTTCGAAAAAGCGGTTTTTGCCGGTCGATTTGAACAAAAAGCGGCTGTCATGGGCTGAAATGACACGCCAGGAAGCGGGAATGCACCTGTCGACGCCGGCGTTTTGCACCGCTGAAGCGGAAATAAAGTTGACTACTACATTCATCAATTGAAAGAGCGGTGCATCGTCGCGATGACGATTTGGGACAGTCGGGGACAAGACAGGATGCATGACGGTTCGATGATCATTGGGGTGCGCTCGCGGGCG
>Ga0209371_1001778_pt1 | contig 13515 bp, 11 predicted proteins | sample AgamicAtAmrz_FD_187165 | JGI IMG/M metagenome (GOLD analysis project Ga0209371, IMG submission 187165) | Agave microbial communities from Guanajuato, Mexico - At.Am.rz (SPAdes) (version 2) | ecosystem: Host-associated > Plants > Roots > Rhizosphere | place: Guanajato, Mexico | collected 2012-06-07
TCCAAGTTCCTTGGAAAGCCCCATTGCGGCCCGGGTCGACGCCTATGATTGGCCGTCGCTGGCGGGAGAACTTGACGGCTTCGGCTGCGCCATCCTTCCGAAGCTTCTCGCGCCCGATGAATGCGATGCAATCTCCAGCCTTTATCCCGAGGAACGTCATTTCCGCAGCCACATCATCATGGCGCGCCACGGTTTCGGAAGAGGCGAATACCGCTATTTCAACTATCCGCTGCCAGGGCTTCTCGGTGGATTGCGCACAGCGCTTTATCCCCACCTCGCCGATATCGCAAACCGCTGGAATGAACGCATGGGCGTCGCCGAACGCTATCCCGATGAACATGCCGCTTTCCTGAAGCAATGTCATGAGGCCGGTCAGAGGCGCCCGACACCGTTGCTGCTGCAATATGTGCCGGGAGACTACAATTGCCTGCATCAGGACCTCTATGGCGAGCTCGCCTTTCCGATCCAGGTGGCTATTCTGCTGTCCGGGCCCGGCCGGGATTTCACCGGCGGCGAATTTGTCCTGACCGAACAGCGGCCGCGCATGCAAAGCCGCGTGGAAGTCGTGCCGCTTCGACAGGGCGACGCCGTCGCCTTTGCTGTCCATAACCGGCCTGTACGGGGATCGAAAGGGAACTATCGTGTCAATCTCAGGCACGGGGTAAGCCGGGTCCGCTCAGGCATGCGCCACACTCTCGGCATCATCTTTCACGACGCCCGCTAAGGGCGTCGCTAACCGACGAAGCCGGCGTAATTTTCTCCGGTAATTCTGTGCATGATGGCCGAGTATGCCTCGTGATTCTGATCGCCCGCCTGGACGCGCCCGAGCGACGGCTGCGCGAAAGCCGACATAGGCAGGAGGGCGAGCGGTGTCGAGACTGGTGTGAGATGCGACCCCTGCCCGGCGCGTAATGTCGTCAGCAGACCGAACATTTCGCCGGTGATACTGGGCCGTGACAATATCGCCATGCGATATTGCCCGGACGAATTCGTCACCAGATAGATATGTCCCGACAGGTGCGGGACCGACACCGAGCCCTGCTGTGAAAACGAGGCGTCGCTGCGCTCGCGTTCTCGGAAACTCAGACAGGTCCGTTCTCCATCCCAGGCGATTTCGGTACAATAGGCGAAGATCGCCTTCGCATCTCCGAAGGACGGACGAAGCGTCAGGTAGGTGCCTTCCAGCCAGGAAACCGAGGCGCGGGAATAGGCCCCAAGCTCTTCAGGGGCATGGCCGGGCCTGTCGTTGACGACAGGCGCTTGCGTTCCAGCCGGCTCCCGCAGGACGACGCCCATCGCCTGTTCCAGCCGAATGAGGGTCGCGAGCGTGAAGGGCCGGTGGCCGGAAAGGGCCTTCTCCAAGGTCGAAAGGCTGATGCGGGCATCATTGGCAAGACGTTGCCTGGAAATGCGCCGTCTGGCGATCTCCTCGCGAACTCGCGCCGCCACGGCGCTGTTCTGGCTTTCGGACAAATAGGGGTCGCCTTGGACCATTCCTTGGTTTCCTGTTTGCGTAATTTTCTTCACAATTCCACACATGGCCGTAACCGGCAAGACCGTTTGCGGCAAGATGCGGACGAAACAGGGCAAAGCTTACGCTGGCGAGAAAATAGCCTTTGTTCACAATGGCTTCAGTCATTCCACCAGCGAATAAGGAGCCTGTCATGTCAGCCTCGCCAAACGTCTCGCGCTACCAGAAGCGGCAAAATTTCCTCATCAGATTCGGCCTGCTGCTCTGGTTCAGCAATGCCATCCTGCTGCCGGTGCTTGCCGTCATCTTCGCACTGCTGCATCCCCTGGAATCGCACGCGCAACCGGCAGCCGCCGTCACCCCGAACGAGATGGGCACGGGCAGCCTTCTTCTTCAGACCAACCAAGACGGAAAATATATCGAGGCACCCCGCCTTGCGACCGATGTCGATCTCGACGTCAATGGACCGACGGCACGCGCAGTCCTGACCCAAGCCTTCGAGAACACGACCGACAAATGGGTCGAAGCCCTCTATGTATTTCCACTTCCGGAAGACAGTGCCGTCTATTCCCTGAAGATGATTGTCGGCAACCGGATCGTTGTCGCCGATATCAAGGAGAAGCAGGCAGCGCGTGCCATCTACGAGAAAGCGCGCAAAGAAGGAAAGAAGGCGTCCCTCGTCGAACAGCAGCGCCCGAACGTCTTTACCAATGCGGTCGCAAACATTGGCCCGCATGAAAAGATCGTCGTTCAGATCGAATATCAGCAGTCGGTCCGCCTGGCGGACGGCCGCTTCTCCCTGCGGGTGCCGCTGGTCGTCGCGCCGCGCTACAGCCCGCAGGGCGCATCGCCCATCACCCAGCAGGCCGATCTGAAAGCCGGCTGGGGTCAAACCAAACAGAGCCCATCACGCAAGGGCAGCGACCAGCCCATCTCCGCGCCGCTCATGGCCCCCGGCGGCGACCGCGCCAACCCTGTCACCCTCAAGGTCAATCTCGACGCCGGCTTTCCGCTCGATGATGTCAAAAGCCTTTATCACGCGGTCAAGATCGACAAAATAGGCGATAGCGCCCGCCGGATCGTCCTGGATGGCGATGCGACCTCCGATCGCGACTTCGTGCTCGAATGGAGCGCGATCGCAAGCAACATGCCGAGCGTCGGTCTCTTTCGCGAGCATGTCGGCAAGGATGACTATATGCTTGCCTATGTGATGCCGCCGGCGGTGGCAACGCCGCAGAAGGCGGGTCGCGAAGTGGTCTTCGTCATCGACAATTCCGGGTCGATGGGCGGCACCTCGATCGAACAGGCAAGGGCGAGCCTCGATTATGCCCTGTCCCGGCTCGAGCCGAACGATCGCTTCAACGTTATCCGCTTCGACAACACGATGACCAAATTCTTCCCCGATTCGGTCATGGCGACGGCTGAAAACATCGGTTCGGCCCGCCGCTTCGTCACCGGCTTGGAAGCTGCAGGCGGAACGGAAATGCTGCCGCCGCTTCAAGCAGCACTCGACGATAGCCACCAGGCCAACGGATTGCGCCAAGTGGTGTTTCTGACCGACGGCGAAGTCAGCAACGAGCAGCAGCTTCTCGATGCGATCGCGAAGTTGCGTGGACGCTCTCGCATCTTCATGGTCGGCATCGGCTCGGCGCCGAACACCTACCTGATGAGCCGCGCGGCCGAACTTGGCCGTGGCAGCTTCACCCACATCGGTTCGGTCGCCGAAGTGAACGAGCGCATGCGCGCCCTCTTCGACAGGCTGGAGAATCCGGCCGTCACCGATGTCGCGGCTTCCTTTTCGGAAAAGAATGCCAGCCTGTCGCCCAATCTCCTCCCCGACATCTACCATGGCGAACCGCTCGTTCTGGCGGCCCGGATGGGAAAAGCAGCCGGAACCCTGACCGTCAGCGGCAAGATCGGTGACCGCCCTTGGACGATCTCCCTGCCGCTCGATCAGGCAAGCAATGCCAAAGGCATCTCCAAGATCTGGGCACGGCGCCAGATCGACGATGCCGAGGTCAATCTCACGCTAGGCAAGATCTCGCAGGCCGATGCCGACAAGCGCATCTTGCAATTGGCGCTCGACCATCATCTGGTCACACGTCTCACAAGTCTCCTCGCCGTCGATACCAAGCGTCTGCGGCCGACAAACGCGCCGCTGACACAGGCCGACATTCCATTGCAGCTTCCCGCGGGCTGGGATTACAACAAGCTTCTCGGCATCGGTACAACGCGGGATGCGAAGGCTGACACCAGGCATCAGCAGGCAGCCGACAAGTCGGAGAGCGCCGATGGCGATGCGGAGCTCGAGCCAATCTCCGCACCGGCTCAGACCAGCGTTCCGCTACCTCAGACCGCAACGCCGGGAATGCTTCTCATTCTTCACGGATTGCTTGCTCTTCTGTGTGGGGCTTCGCTGCTGTTCCTCGCATTGCGAAGGAACCGGGCATGATCGTCGCCACTCGCCTCCAAACCATCGGGAGCGCGCCAGCGCGCTCCCTTCTGACTTTTGCGGCCGGCATTCTCATCGCCGCCGGTCTCTTCCTCGCCGCACAGGGAGGATGGATCTATGCCAAAGCGGCCTTGGCGCAGCTTCTCCTGGAGCGCGCCTTTGCCGAAAGCGTGATATCAGGGACACCGGTCAAGCCCTGGAGTTGGGCCGACACCTGGCCGGTGGCGCGTATCGAAGTTCCGCGCCTTGGCGTTTCCGCCATCGCGCTCAAGGGCGTAAGCGGCCAGGCGCTTGCCTTCGGCCCCGGCCACCTCGACAACACCCCGCAGGCTGGCGAAGAGGGCACGGCCGTCTATGCGGCGCACCGCGATACTCACTTTACCTTCCTGAGAAATATCAGGGAGAACGACCGTCTCCGCATCGCGCGCAGCGATGGCCAGATCTTCACCTTCCGCGTGACCCACATGGCCGTTGCCCGCTGGGATGAAGCAGAGATCGACCCCGATGCGCGCGGCGTCCATCTCGTGCTGGCGACTTGCTTTCCCTTCGACGCCGTGACTTCGGGGCCACTTCGCTATCTGGTCTATGCCGATCTCGAAGAAACGACGGGTAAATAGACGACGGCCAGGCATATGGAAATCAACCCTACCCGCTGGTGCGGGTAGACGCTTCCGAGTAACGCGCGTCCATTGGGGCGAGACCGTTGGCATTGGGTTGTGTCAGGATACTATAGAGTTCCGGGCGACGGCCTCTTATCCAGCGCTGGCCCGTACACTTGTCGAGCAACGCCAGATCGATTTCAGCGCTCACCCTCGCATCGGCGGCCGCCCAGGTTTCGGCCAGGATCCGACCATAGGGATCGAGGATCATGGCATTGCCGGTGCGCACCTCGTCTTCATCCTGTCCGACGCCGTTGCTGAAGACGAGGAACATTCCGTTGTCGTGGGCGCGCGACGGTAGCCAGCGCATGAACCACTCCCGGCCATTCGAACCTCGAAATTCGGCCTCGATCGCCTCCGGATCTTCGTGGCGATTGATCCATTTTTCGACCGGTATCCGCTTCAACCCGTGCGGACTAACCGAATGGCCGCCGCCGGCCTGATGCGGCGCGATCAGCAATTCGGCGCCAAGCAGTGCCGTGGCACGCGCATTCTCGACCAGATTGTTGTCCCAGCAGATCAGGATGCCGGCACGAATTCCCCAAGGTGTATCGAAGACCGTGAAGGCATCGCCGCTGGAAATAAGGCGGTGCTCCCAGGCGTGCAGTTTGCGATGGCAATAGACGCTCCCATCCGGCATGCAAACCGCATAGCTGTTATAGAGCTTTCCGTTTTCACCCAACTCGAGGAAGCCAACACCGATCGCAATGCCCTTCACCCGCGCCAGGGCGGCTACCCGGTTGATCGATGGACCGGAGAGCGGCTCCGCCAGCGCCTGCAGCGCGGGACCATCGAGCTTGGGAACATGCCAATATCCGCAGATGCACATCTCGGGAAAGACGACGAGCTGATTATCAGCCTGAACGGCTTCTTCCGTAAAATGCTCTATGCGCGAGAGATTATAGGCCTTGTCATTGGCCCGATGCTGAAACTGCACGGATGAAATTTTGAGCGCCATGTCGATTGCTCCTTTCGCCATGAAGCAATTTGACCATGTGGCTTCTCTTTCGTAAAATGACTTTATCGATTGAAATTATTCCTGGACAGAATGGAAATAAAGCTTCTCCGATCCTTCATTCAATTGATCGACACCGGCCACTACGGCAAGGCCTCGGCAAAACTGTTCGTCACCCAATCGACCCTGACCAAGCAGATTCAAGCTTTGGAAGCGGTAATGGGCGGAGCGTTGTTCGAACGTGGCCGCCATGGCGCCAAACTCACGCCTCTTGGAGAACTTCTGCAGCGCGAAGCCCGCCCGCTCCTTCAATTGAACGACGATGTCGACCGGAAGATGCATCGCGCCATGGCCGGCCTTACCGGATACCTCGATATCGGATTTGGAATATCGACCCTGGTCGTGGCGCCGCGGCTGATCGCCGGCTTTCGTGCGACGACGCCTGATTGCAGCATCACGCTCAACGACCTGCCTTCGCGGGAGCAGCATCGGCGCCTGCTCGACGGCCGGCTTGATATCGGTTTCTGTCGGGCACCGGAGGAAGATAGCGACCTGGCTTTCACGCCCCTCATCGAAGAGCGTCTGGCCCTGGTGCTTCCAATTGAGGTGACCGTACCGGCCCAGGATCGGCTGGCGGAGTTGAATGAGCTTGGCTTCGTGGCACTTTCGCCATCGCGCGGACCGGGACTGTCTGACCAGATCAGACGCTGGTGTGCGCTTGCCGGTTTCGAGCCTCGCACCGCCCAATATGCCGACGACATCCTGACGGTACATGCCATCGTTTCTGCCGGCCTCGGCGCGGCATTCCTGCCCTGGCGTGGTGTGCAGGCATTGGCGGGGTCCAGCCACAAGCAGTCTCTCTCAGGACCGGAAGCAAGATGGCCGGTTGGGATCTGCTGGAATCGCAAACATACGAGCCCCCTGTTGGCCCGCTTTATCGATCATGTATCGAAGAATCTGGAATTCGACCGCTCGCAGGCCGAGTGGCAATCGAGATAAAGGCCTGACGCATCGGCGTTCTGCGATGCAAGCGATCGCTCTCATCGCCGGCAATGGGGTTATGCATTCCAACCCCATTGTCCGAAAGGCACTAAACATGAACCTACCCGACGTTGTCAGCGGACGGTTCAAGCCGCTTGATGGTCAAAACGAACCGTGCAGCCAAAGCATTGTTGGGGTGCCGAGAATTGCAACGGCAATCATCACCGAAACTGCCATCTTGATCGCTTTGATGCGTCGTGTCCTGACGCCGCTCCAATCATAACTCAAAATCACTAACCCTCACAAATCATTAATGATTCGCAAACTAGAGCCGACCCGCCTTTCGACAAGGGATAGTGATGATTCGTCCACAACGGATATTTCCGCGATACTTCGACTAAGGCGATGTCGAAACCATCTGATGGCCAGGAGAAAACCCTCGGGAGAAACCGTTGGTGCAGAAAGGCAGACTGTCGCGCCCGAGCGTCCCGGATGCCGAACGACGCGATTCTTCACCATGCATTTCACCTGTATCGGCCGCGAAGGAAGGCTGAGATTTCGCGGGAGATCACCCGTTGTGGGTCGACTCACCCGGACCGATATAGTGATTCTCATCGACGACAATCGTCGCTAATCTTAGCCGGATAGGCGTCGGGCGATCGATGGTAATCGCACTTACTATCAAAAGGTGTGAGTCATCGCTGCGGCCATCTTCGGCGACTTACTGCAGAAAATATAGGAAAAGCAGCGTATTAAGTGGCGAAGGACAGAGTCTTAGCTGTCACACGTTAACCAGTCATTAACCGTTAATCTCTGGACGGCCTGACAGAATCGTGTTCTATCTTCTGGCGGGCAAAGGTCGGCAAACCGGCGACAGGCCGCCAAGAGGGACAAATGGCGATAGCGAACCGCACGGAGAACTTAGCTCCTTCGAAGGAAAATGCAGCTAGCAAAATTGCGCGGCATGCAACGGTGTTGTCTGGTCAGCTCCAGCAGCTCAGAACGCGGATGTATCCGCCGAAATCCGAGAAGATGCTACGCCAGTTCCTGACCAACGAAGTGTCCAAGCTGACCTCGATCCCGGATTCGACCCTGAAGCTGATGTCGAGCGAAGGCCGCGGCCCAGTTCCCAGCCGATTGGAAAACAATCATCGCGTCTACACGCTTGCCCAGATCAACGAATTGCGGGAGCTGTTTGCCAAGCAGAAGCCAGCGGAAGCCCTTCGCTTCCTGCCTCGCCGGCGACCGGGAGAACATCTGCAGGTGATGGCGATCGCCAACTTCAAGGGTGGCAGCGCCAAGACGACCACTTGCGTTCACCTCGCACATTATCTTGCGCTGCATGGCTATCGCGTGCTCGCACTCGATCTCGATCCGCAGGCCTCGCTTTCGGCTATGTTCGGCGCTCAGCCGGAAATCGATGTCGGCGCCAACGAAACCATTTATGCGGCGCTCAGATACGACGCGACCGAGAGGCGCTCGATCCGCGAAATCATCCGCAAAACCTATTTTGACGGCATTGATCTCGTTCCGGGCAACCTGGAGGTCATGGAGTATGAGCACGAGACGCCGCGCGTTCTTGCCCAAAGATCCGGCTCCGGCGCCATCTTTTTCGAGCGCCTCAAGCTGGCGCTTGCCGAGGTCAAAGAGGATTACGACATCGTCATCCTCGACACGCCGCCGTCGCTCGGATTTCTGACCCTTAGCGCCATCTACGCCGCTACAAGCATGATCATCACGGTGCATCCGGCCATGCTCGATGTGGCATCGATGAGCCAGTTCCTGCTCATGATGGGCGACCTTATCAGCGTGCTCGACGAAAGCGGCGCGCAGCTCGATCAGGATTTCATCCGCTATCTGATCACGCGCCACGACCCGAACGATGCGCCGCAATCGCAAGTCGTTGCGATGCTGCGCCATCTCTTCGGCACCGATGTCCTCTTGCCGACGGCAATTGAGAGCACCGCGGTCGAGGCTGCCGGGCTTGCCAAGCGCTCCCTCTACGAACTTGAAATGGGGCAGATCGGCCGAGACACGCACAAGCGCGCCCGCGAGGCGGTAGACGCCGTCAACGAAGCCATCGTTCATCTCATCAATACAAGTTGGGGGCGTGGATGAGCAAAAGCCCGAGAAAATCCATTGTCGCCAGTTTCGGCCTGCTTTCCGCCGAGTTGGAAAGCAGCGAAAGCACGGCGGATCCGACGCCTTCTGCCCCTGCCCCCACGCAATCGGGGCGCGTCGGCGCTGGCGTGATCGGCGCCGCGCATCGCGCAATCGGAGACATACGCGCGGAGCGAGATCGGCTGCGTGCGATTGTCGAATCCGGCGAAGGCTGGATACAGGACCTTGATCCTCATGTGATCGATGCGTCTCCTTATCCGGATCGCCTGCCCGACGACGATGCTCAGGATTTCGAGAGATTCAAGCGTTCCCTTGAGGAGGAAGGCCAAAAGGTTCCGATTCAGGTTCGACGGCACCCTTCTTCAAGCGATCGGTATCAGGTCGTCTATGGCCATCGCAGATGGCGCGCCGCTCTTGAGCTCGGCCGAACCGTTCGTGCCATAGAGGTCGAGATCTCCGATCTCGACCTGGTCCTAGCTCAGGGTATTGAAAATGCCAGCCGTCAGGATCTGACATGGATTGAACGCGCTCTGTTTGCCTCGCGCATGGACGATGCAGGCATCAAGGCACGCCACATCTACGCTGCCCTTTCTATCGAGGATGCGGAGCTCGCGCGAATGCGTAGCGTCTATCGCACGATTCCAGCGGATATCATCGAAGCGATCGGCAGGGCACCGAAAGTCGGCCGCCCACGTTGGCTGGACCTGGCGAAGACAATCTCCGCGGCTCCAAACGCCCTTGAAACGGTGCGCGCCGCTCTCTCTGACACGAATGAGGCCAATGAAACCTCCGACCAACGATTTCAGGTGGCGTTGAAGGCAATCAAGCCTCCGCCTGAGGCACGCAACACCCAGATCGCGATTTCCGATACATCGGGAGCCAGGCTGGGTGTGTTTACGACATCGCCTCGAGAGGTTCGAATCTCCGCCGAGGGCAAATTGGGCACGGAATTCGTAAGATTTATCGAGGAAGAGCTGCCCGACCTTGTCGAGCGCTTCACTCGTTCGAGAAACAAACGCAACTCCTGACAGCTGTCAGGGTTTTCTGATTGGAAAGGAAACCTAGCAAAAGAAAAAAGGCCCCCAAACGTTGCCGTCGTGGAAGCCTTCTCTTCAATGTAGCAACTGAAGAATCGCATTTCCTCGAATCCCAGTCAAGAGTCTTTGGCACCGTTTTTGGTGATCGTATTTCTTTTGCCTCTTGAAGGTGAGGAAAATGCAGAATGGAAGTGTAACGACGCCTTTTGGGCGGCGGCCGATGACGTTTGCCCTGCTTCGGCAACAGATCGCCGTAAATAGGATCGAGCCTGGCAAGTCGGTCGATAAATGGAAAGTCTTTCGAGACGCATCCGAAGCCCGGCAAAAGCTCGGATTGCAAGATCGTAGCCTTGCCGTGCTTGACGCTCTATTGAGCTTTTATCCCGAAAATGAACTCCGCCAGGGTGGCCAGCTCGTTGTCTTTCCATCCAATGCGCAGTTGACCTTGCGCGCTCACGGCATCGCGGGTGCCACACTTCGCAGGCATCTTGCGCTTCTCGTCGAGGCTGGCCTGATCGCCAGAAAGGATAGCGCCAATGGCAAGCGCTATGCGAGAAAAAGCCGGACGGGTGAGATCGAAAACGCATTCGGCTTCGATATCTCACCGCTGCTGCTGCGCGCCGAGGAGCTTGCGGTCACGGCTCAGCAGGTCGTGGCGGAGCGAATGGCCCTTCGTCGCGCCAAGGAAAGCCTGACGATCTGCCGGCGCGACGTCCGCAAATTGATCACGGCGGCCTGTACGGAAGGCCTCGGTGGCAACTGGGCGCCGATCGAAGACAGCTATAACGCCATCGTCGCCCGCATTCCTCGTTCGCCGACGATGTCCGACATCATTTCCGTTCTCGAAGACATGGAGCTTCTTCGCGGCGAGATCATCAACCTGCTGGAAACGCAGCAAGAAATTGAAAATTATAGCACCAATGATGCCCATGATGAGCAGCACATACAGAGTTCGAATCCCGAATCTCTTAATGAACTTGAACCAAGCTTTCGAACAAAGCCGGACACGAGGTCCATAGAAAGAAGCGGGTCCCGGAAAGAAGCGATGCGAATATTTCCTTTAGCCCTCGTGCTGAAGGCATGCCCGGAAATAAGCTCCTATGGGCCGACGGGCATTATCAACAGCTGGCGAGACCTGATGTGCGCGGCGGTCGTCGTGCGATCTATGCTGGGCGTCAGTGCTTCGGCCTATCAGGATGCTTGCGAGATAATGGGGCCGGAAAACGCCGCCGCGACGATAGCTTGTATTCTCGAGCGATCAGGGCATATCAATTCGGCCGGCGCTTATCTGCGAGATCTTACATCAAAGGCGAAACGCGGTGAGTTTTCACTCGGTCCCGCGCTCATGGCATTGCTTCGAGCAAATAACGGAGACAGCAATATCATATTGAGGGTTTCGTGATGGGTTGCTTCAGTTTCCAGGGTATCGACGATCTGAAATACGCCCTTGGAATGAGCCTCGGCCGTTACCGAGCGAGCGGCGGCAGGACAGTCCTTTCCATCAATTGAGACGGCCAAAGCCGATCTTTCAGCCATGGCCGTCCATTGACCGCCGAAAGTCGGCGGCGGCCTAGACCCGCGCCTTGGATTAACGGCAGACGCGTTCCTTGCGGACGACCCAGTGGCCATGAACCTTATGCTTCACCGTCTTCACGAAGCAATCGTGGTGATGACGATGGAACGGAGCTGCCTGAGAGGGGGCGCTGACGGCGACCACGGATGCCAGGGCGATCACGGAAGAGAGAAGCAGGCTTTTCATGTTAAACCTCGTAAGCATTGGGGGTTGATGCTGCGCGTTTACGCATGACTTTGATGACCGATCGAGACTTAACCGAAAATGAATAGCACCCTTACAATTTTGTAATGCGTCTTGATGATTGCAGTCATTCGAAAGCCCGCGCGGCAAATGCCAGAGCAGTTAGCCTTGGCTTTGAGCTACCTAGGCCAGGATTGGTCTCAGCCGATCGCATTTGTCGCGCTATCTCACGACGTTGCCCATTAGTCATGGGTGGGTGGCAGCTGAGGCCGCGCTCGCGGGCGAGCCCAAGCTTCCTTGGAAATTCATTGGTTCGGGATATCTAGTGATTGGGAAAGCTGGACGAAAATTCATCCAAAAAGCCGACAAAAATGCTCATCGGGAGGCTGTTTTACCCCGATCCTTGAGGCGAAATTACCGCTTGGGCGTGGCGCCTTTGCGTGGCTCCGAAGCCTGCATCCACGCTGTATGGCTCATGGAAGCTAACCAGGATTTAGCTTCTCTATTACAAATTTTTCCTTGAAAATCCGTTATTTAGACAGTGCCGAATTTAGGCACGGAAAGCGAAGCATTTCGTCCGTCTTGCGTGATATAGCATGCCAAACCGACCGATTAGTCAAGGAAATTGTCGATTAAGCACATCGCTCAAATCGCCCGCAGACAGAACCGCATCGCCTCGCGCAGGAGCGCGATGGTCTCCGGAACATTTGGTCCTTCAATCTCAGGCGGCTGCAGACGTTCGCAGAATTCGCGCCAGACGAACAGGGTCAGTTCCGCGCCGTCCGTTTCGGTCTCCCCCTCCCCTTCGGCAAATTGTTCGAGGATCCGATAGCGAGCATCTTGCCAGAACAGTTTCTCCACCCAATCGTAAATGGGGATGACATGGAAGTGAAAGGTAAGTCCGGAAACATGACCATATCGGCCGATATAGACGCGTGGAGCGCCCAGCTCCTGTTTCAATGTTGCCTGAGACAGCGCCAGCAGCGGACCGATCTCCCTAAGAGCGGCATCGGGTAGATCGAAAAGATCATTTGCGGATCTTTTCGATGCGATCATGAGATAGCCGGGAAGGGCCGAATTCGCGCGATGGCTGACAAGCCACCCATCGCTCTCGCCGATGAGAAACTGTGAAGCGTTCATCATACCTCTCCTTGATTTCAGTTATTATTCGTCGGCTACCAGACGCTTCTGGCATGGCGAAGATAACATCGCTCATGACCAGCAAGTTGAAGTTCTCCCGGCTTTTCGATGTGCTGGATCGTTGCCGTACTTGTTTCAAGGACTGTGATCCGAACCTGCGACCATAGGCAATAGAATTCGCCGTAGTCAGCGCGGCGTTGGAACCTGACAGCAGTACGAACGCGACCGTTGCCGCGATGAATGCTGCGTATAACTCAAGGGACATGTCGGAATTCCCAAGGTTCAAGGTAGCCGCAATGGAGATATCTGCGAGGGACGATCCTGGCGGGTTGGCCGGGGCCACCTTCAACACCTGGTCGGGGTAGTTCTTTTCTGGCCGGAGCGAGCCCGCTCAGCCTTGGTGTTCGCACCGAAACCCTGACAGCTGTCAAGGTTTTGCAAATAACGAACGCTGGAAAGGCGGTCCTGGGAGGTTTGCCCCGCCCGGCGACCGGCAGAGAGGCAACATGCGTCGCGCTACCTCTGGCGGCCATGGGTCAAAACCCTGACAGCTGTCAGGTTTTTTGTCCGTGAAGTTCCGCCGACGCGTCGCGATGGCGGTGATGAACCGCGGTAGCTGAGAGTGCCCGCGGCCATTTCTTTCCGGGTCGGAACTTCCGTCGCCTCGAAAGCTCCGAGCGGAAGCGCCGGTGCGTCAATGTCCCATGGATGCTTTCTTGCCGAGCGTTACGTTGCGTAATGTCAAGGCAAGGGGAATGGCGGCTAGCGAGATCAGCGTCAGAACCCAGAAAGCATCGACATAAGAAAGAAACGAAGCCTGGTTCTGAATTTGCTGATTGATCCAGGCGAGTGCTTGTTGGTGGGAGGTCAGAACAGAGCTTCCTTGCGCCATGAAATAGTTGCTCAACTGACCGTAGGTATCCTGATAGGCGACGTTCGACGG
>Ga0209371_1001779_pt1 | contig 13514 bp, 13 predicted proteins | sample AgamicAtAmrz_FD_187165 | JGI IMG/M metagenome (GOLD analysis project Ga0209371, IMG submission 187165) | Agave microbial communities from Guanajuato, Mexico - At.Am.rz (SPAdes) (version 2) | ecosystem: Host-associated > Plants > Roots > Rhizosphere | place: Guanajato, Mexico | collected 2012-06-07
AGTCTGGTGGCGATAGCGAGAAGGTCACACCCGTTCCCATACCGAACACGGAAGTTAAGCTTCTCAGCGCCGATGGTAGTTGGGGGCTCTCCCCCTGTGAGAGTAGGACGTCGCCAGGCATATTTAATATTACCGTCGCGGGGTGGAGCAGTCTGGTAGCTCGTCGGGCTCATAACCCGAAGGTCGCAGGTTCAAATCCTGTCCCCGCAATCAAAGCAGAAAATCCTTAGGGTCTAACCTAAGGATTTTTTTTTAGAAAAAGAAACATGCTGTATTTATTAGGAAAGTTCTAGCACTATCTATATAATGAAGATAGGCTAAAAATAATATAGGACAAACTGGGTGAGTTTTATGGATAAATATATGTGGACAACAAATAATGCTGATGAGACAATGGCTTTTGCTGAAAGACTTGCTGAGCTTTTGGATCAAGGTGATGTACTGACATTAGAAGGAGACTTAGGTGCAGGAAAAACAACCTTCACAAAGGGACTTGCTAAAGGGCTAGGCATTACAAAAACAGTAAACAGCCCAACCTTTACAATTATTAAGGAGTATGCGGGCAGGCTTCCGCTTTATCATATGGATGTTTATCGTGTCGAGGATGCCTTTGAGGACCTTGGTTTTGATGAGTATTTTCATGGCAATGGAGTTACAGTGGTAGAATGGGCACACTTAATAGGGGAACAGCTGCCTGAAGAGTATTTAAACATAAGTATTCATTATAAAAATGAAACAGGAAGAGAAATTGTGCTAACCCCCTATGGGTCTAGATATGTGCAAGTATGTAAGGAGTTAATGAAATGAAAATACTAGCAATTGATACTTCCAATCTTGTATTGGGAATTGCCATTATGGATCAAGATAAAGTAATTGGAGAATATATTACGAATTTAAAAAAGAATCATTCTGTCAGGGCAATGCCGGCAGTAGAGATGCTGATGAAGGAATGTGACGTGAAACCAGCTGATTTAACAAAGATAGTGGTTGCTAAAGGTCCTGGTTCTTACACAGGTGTCCGAATAGGAGTCACAATTGCGAAGACTCTTGCTTGGACATTAAATATTCCTCTTGTTGGTGTTTCGAGCCTTGAGGTATTGGCAGCAAGTGCAGGCCGATATTTTCCTGGCAGTGTAAGTCCGTTGTTTGATGCAAGAAGGGGGCAAATTTATACAGGGCTGTACAAGTTTTCAGATGGAGCAGTAGAACAGCTGGAAAAAGACCAGCTTATTCTGGCAAAGGATTGGGTTAGCCGGTTACGAGATGAGCAAGGCAAGGTTTTATTTACAGGTAATGATCTGTCTATCCATAAAGAACTGCTTGAAGCTGAACTAAAAGATATTGCTGTATTTGCTGATTATGCTGACTTTAATCCAAGACCGGCAGTGCTGGCGAGATTGGGGCAAACGAGGGAAGCAGAAGAGGTTCATCCGTTTACTCCAAATTATATTCGTTTGGCTGAGGCAGAAGCGAATTGGCTTAAGGCAAATAATAAAGAGTAAAAAGGAAGAGAGTAGGTATCATGGAGGATTATCTTTTTCGGGATATGACGATTGGGGATATAGATAAGGTACACATGGTTGAAACACTTTCTTTTAGCACACCATGGAGTAAAGAGGCCTTTTTTAATGAGCTGACAAAGAATCGGTTTGCCAAGTATATAGTTATAGAACATGGCGAACAGTTGGTTGGTTATATTGGAGCATGGATTGTTATAGATGAGGTTCATATAACTAATATTGCCATATTGCCTGATTTCCGGGGGCAAAAGCTTGGAGAAAAACTATTAAGAGCAATGATGGAAGAAGCGAAAAAGCAGGAAGCTAAGTCTATGACATTGGAAGTAAGGGTGACAAATATAGTTGCTCAAAACTTGTACAAAAAGCTTGGTTTCCAAAGCGGCGCTATCAGAAAGAATTATTATACCGATAATCAAGAAGATGCTTTAGTAATGTGGGTGAAAATATAATGATAAAAGATGTATTAATAATGGGAATGGAAACAAGCTGTGATGAAACAGCTGTATCCATCGTTAAAAATGGAACGGAAATCTTATCGAATGTTGTTGCTTCACAAATCGAAAGCCATAAAAGATTTGGCGGTGTTGTCCCAGAGATTGCTTCTAGGCATCATGTTGAACAAATAACATTGGTCATTGAAGAAGCACTGCGCACTGCTGATGTTTCTTATGAAAATTTAGATGCAATTGCTGTCACAGAAGGACCTGGACTTGTCGGTGCTTTGCTTGTTGGTGTTAATGCTGCTAAGGCAATCAGCTTTGCACATGGCATTCCTCTTGTTGGTGTTCATCATATTGCTGGCCATATTTATGCGAATCAGCTTGTGGATAAGTTAGAATTCCCGCTGTTATCTCTAGTAGTCTCAGGGGGACATACAGAGCTTGTCTATATGAAGGAGCATGGTCATTTTGAAGTAATTGGTGAGACAAGGGATGATGCAGCAGGAGAAGCATATGATAAAGTAGCAAGAACGCTAAATCTGCCGTACCCAGGAGGACCTCATATTGACAGGCTTGCCGCAGAAGGAAAGCCATCAATTAAGTTGCCGCGTGCATGGCTAGAAGGCAGTTATGACTTTAGTTTCAGCGGGCTGAAATCAGCAGTTATCAACACGGTTCATAATGCTGAACAGCGAGGGGAAACCATAAAGCCAGAAGATTTGGCGGCAAGTTTCCAGGAAAGTGTCATTGATGTGCTGACAACAAAAGCCTTTGACGCAGCAAAAGAGTATAAAGTAAAACAAGTAGTCCTAGCAGGCGGAGTAGCTGCAAATAAAGGATTAAGGTCTGCGTTGGAAAAGAAATTTTCAAGCCTTAATGATGTCAGACTGACAATACCGCCATTATCTTTATGTACAGATAATGCTGCGATGATTGCTGCTGCAGGAACAGTTTTCTATGAGAAGGGACAAAGAGCTTTCTCTGATTTAAATGGAAATCCTGGCTTGGATATTACTATCCACAACTAGAAATAGGTATAGGTCTAAATCCCTGTTGAAAAACAGGGGTTTTATTTTAGGATATAAACAGAAATGTCCACAACACTGTGGATAATGTGAGTAAAATCAATAGAAATTGTGGATAATGTGAATAAATCTGTGGAAAGCTAGTTTAATAACTATTTTTATGTGGATAAATATGTGGAAAAAAAGTACTGGGCAAATCACTGCCCAGTACTTTTTACTTATCTGACAATTCAGTCCACTCATCCATAAGGTTGTCGATTTCGCTTTTAAATTCTTCTAGTTCTTTGTTCAGTGCAAATACCTTTTCATGGTCTTGGAAGATGTCAGGCTCACAGAGCTTTTCCTCATGATCTGCTACCTTTTGTTCCAAGCTTTCGATTGTTTTTTCAATTTCTTCAATTCTGCGCATGCGCTGCCGTTCTGCTTTCTTAGCTTCCTTATCTTGTTGATAAGATGTTTTTTCAGTATTATCAACAGCAGGAGCAGAATTGGAAACGGCTGTTTCCATTGCCAGCAACTCTTCTTGTTCGAGTTTCTTCTCTACATAATAGTCATAGTCTCCAAGATATTCCGTTGAACCTTCCTGTTGAAGCTCAATTACTTTTGTAGCAATTCGGTTAATGAAATAACGGTCATGGGAAACGAATAATAGAGTACCAGGATAATCAATTAAAGCATTTTCAAGCACTTCTTTGCTGTCTAGATCAAGATGGTTTGTTGGCTCATCTAAAATCAGCACATTTGGCTTTTCCATCATAAGCTTTGCAAGAGCAAGTCTAGCCTTTTCCCCGCCGCTCAGTGAATTGACAATCTTTAGTACATCGTCTCCTGAGAAGAGAAAATTACCTAGAACGGTTCTAATTTCTTTTTCAGGTCTTAGTGGGAACTCATCCCACAATTCATTTAATACTCTCTTGTTCGAATGGAGTTCTGCTTGCTCTTGGTCATAATAACCAACCATGACATTTGTTCCCCAAGCTGTTGCGCCTGCATGCTTGTCTATTTTTGAGATAATTGTTTTTAGTAATGTTGATTTACCGACACCGTTAGGTCCCACTAAAGCAACACTGTCTCCTCTGGTTAATTGGAAAGAGATATGTTCAGAAACAGTGTTTCCCTCGTAACCAATCGCAAGATCCTGCAACTTTAACACATCATTGCCGGATTGCTTCTCAATTTGGAATCCGAAAGAAGCTGACTTTTCATCACCATCAGGACGCTCAAGACGGTCCATTCGATCCAGTGTTTTTCTTCTGCTTTGAGCTCTTTTTGTTGTCGATGCTCTAGCAAGATTCTTTTGAATAAATGTTTCTAGCTTAGCAATCTCTTCTTGCTGCTTTTCATATACCTTCATATCTCTTTCGTAATTCTCAGCTTTTTGCTGAAGGTAAGAGCTGTAGTTACCATTGAACTTTTGGATATTGGTTCTGGAAAGTTCATATATTTGGGTTACAACTTTATCAAGGAAGTAGCGGTCATGGGAAACAATTAAGACAGCACCATCGTAGCCTTGCAAATATTGTTCCAGCCATGATAGGGTCTCAATATCCAAATGGTTAGTCGGCTCATCCAAAATTAAAATTTCAGGGGTTGTCAGCAAAAGCTTTGCTAAGGCAAGTCTTGTCTTTTGTCCGCCGCTTAATGTAGATATTTTTGTGCTGTAATCAAAGGAACCGAAGTTCAAACCATGAAGTACAGAACGAATATCAGCTTCATACTGATAACCGCCATTTTCCTTAAAGTTATATTGAAGAGTATCATATTCCTTCAATATCTTTTCGAATCTTTCCGGTTGGCTGCTTATGTCAGGGTCTGCCATCTGCTGTTCCAGCTTTCTTAGCTCTGCTTCCTGCTGCTGAAGGCCTTTAAATACGGTCAACATCTCATCCCAAATGGACAGATTAGATTCGAGCCCTGTATTCTGAGCAAGATAACCTATTTCTACATTTTTTGGTTTAATGATTTCCCCAGTATCATATGAAAGGTGGCCAGCGATCATCTTTAGCAATGTCGATTTTCCAGCACCGTTTCGGCCTACTAACGCGATTCTATCTCTTGTTTGCACTTCTAATTTTATATTGGATAAGATAATTTCAGCTCCAAAGTATTTGGAAAGTTGATTCACTTGTAATAGTATCATTGCGTAATTCACCTCAGAATGTATGTATATCAAGTGTAACTTATATACGTGGGAAACCGCAATAAAGGCAATCGCAGGCAGTGAAAATTCTTTAATGATACACTTTAGAAGGAAAATAGTGTATGATTTGCTTAGAGGTGTTAAAAATGAAGAGTTTTACACACTTTAATGATGAGGGCCGAGCGAAAATGGTTGATATAAGCGAAAAAAGCGAAACCGCTCGCATAGCAGTTGCCCACTCAAGCATTATAGTAAATAAATATATATACGACAGCATCATCCATAATACGATAAAAAAAGGAGATGTTTTGGCTGTCGCCCAAGTAGCAGGCATCATGGCAGCAAAGAAAACATCTGACTTAATACCGATGTGCCATCCCATCTCTTTGAAAGGGGTCGATATTTCTTTTCGTTGGGAAGAAGAAGGACAAGAACAAGAAGCTTACCGTTTAGTAATAGAAGTATCAGCAAAGACGATTGGGAGCACCGGCGTGGAAATGGAAGCACTGACTGCAGCATCCGTCACGGCATTAACGATTTATGATATGTGTAAAAGCATTGATAAAGGAATGGTCATCGGCGAAACTTACTTGCTTGAAAAATCAGGCGGTATCAATGGTCCATACAAGAGGGTTTAAAGTTTATCAGGAAAGATAGATGTATTATTAATTACAGGTAGGGGATTACAATGAGCAATGAGATAATGAAGATACCGCAAGCTACTGCTAAGCGGTTGCCTTTATATTATCGCTTCTTAAAAAATTTACATTCTTCAGGGAAACAAAGGGTTTCATCTGCCGAATTAAGTGAGGCAGTTAAGGTAGATTCAGCTACCATCAGAAGGGACTTCTCGTATTTTGGAGCATTAGGGAAAAAGGGTTACGGATATAATGTAAACTACCTGCTTTCCTTTTTCCGGAAGACATTGGACCAAGATGAGCTGACGAAGGTTGCCCTGATTGGTGTGGGTAATTTAGGGGTTGCCTTCTTAAACTATAACTTCTTGAAAAACAACAATACAAAAATAGAAGTGGCATTTGATATTGCAGAAGATAAGACAGGAACGTCAATTGGAGAGGTAGATATCCATCATATGGATGATTTGGAGAAGGTCATTTTAGAGCATGATATCCAGGTTGCTATCTTAACTGTTCCGGCAGCAGTTGCCCAAACGATTACTGATCGTTTAATAGACTGCTCTATTAAAGGCATTCTGAACTTTACACCAGCTCGGCTGACTGTGCCTGCTAGTGTGCGAATTCATCATATCGACTTGGCTGTTGAACTTCAATCTCTAGTCTACTTCCTTAAACACTATCCGACTCCAGCAGATGAAGCGGAAGAGGAATGAGCCACAAAAAAAGCAATTATAAATGCTTCCATTTATAATTGCTTTTTTTATTATATATGGCATTATCTCTCCTGATTTTTGCGGGTAGCCTTTTTAATCATAAAATGGAAGGAAATGAGCCGGATTCCAGTGCCTATATCAAATGTCGCCAGTATGACAAGTATATAGGAGAAGAAGCCCCATCCTCCATGATCACGGACTGATTGAACAGCAAAATAGGTAAATAAAGCACCAAGTATTAAATAAAGTATTCCAGAGAGTAATGCTGATTTCCTCATAAAAATCCTCCAATAAATTGTGAAATGTTCTCCATATTTCGCTGCCATTCCTGGATGGCATCCAGATTAAACTGGATGATGACGACCAGTGTGTTCATTGACACATGAGCAAAAATAGGAACCCAGATTCTTTTTGTTCTTACATAAAGGAAAGCAAAGGTGAAACCCATGCTGGCGTACAGCAAGATATGTACAAATTCCATGTGTGCTGCTGCAAAGACTAGAGAACTGATCAATGCAGACAGGAAAAAGCCTAGTCGTTTATAGAGTACCCCGAATATGATTTTCCGAAAAATGATTTCTTCTAAGATTGGACCGACAACGCTGATAACTATAATCACAAGCGGAGAATACTCAACAAAGGTCATAAGCTGCTGTGTATTTTCTGATTCTTGTTCAATTCCTAATGCCATTTCGATTGAACCGGCTATTGATTGAGCAACTAAGGAAAGAAAGATACCTGCCACTGCCCAGCCAATGCTTGCAGGGATGCTTGCGGGATTTTCGCGGAGCGGATTCCTCATCTCATGGCGAAGCAGGAAAAGAACAACGAGCAATGTGACAAGGAAGCTGAAAATCAGCCAAATAACGACAGAAGCCATGCCAAGCTCTGCAGAATCATATCCCATAAGGTTGCCGAAAAACATGACAATCGGAACGCCAATTAAGGTAGATAATTGCATAGCAATATACGATATTACAATAATCCAATATTCTTTTTTCAAGATATCGTACTCCTTTTCGATATTCTAATATATAAATTAATCATATAAACTTTTGAGCATTAGTATTCTTCGCATTCAGCAAATGCTGTCTTTTGCACAAACATGATTAGAATTAGTAATACACATACTATTTATTCTACTAATAAGTGCGTGCTTACTCAAATAGAACACATTAAAAAAGAGGAGATTTTATGAATAAAGTCGAAGAAAGAGTGTATACTTCTTAAAGGCGTGTACAGGGCAGTATAATTTTTTGTAAAATCTAAGGCTTGTCTCTTGCAAATTATAAAAAGATTAATTAATATAATAATTGTGTTAGCACTCAAGAGTGATGAGTGCTAATAATAATAAATTTACATATTATTTGAGGAGGTTGTTTCACTTGTTAAAGCCATTAGGAGATCGTATTGTTATTGAGCTTGTTGAAACAGAAGAAAAAACTGCAAGTGGCATCGTGCTACCTGACTCTGCTAAGGAAAAGCCGCAAGAAGGCAAAGTAGTAGCAGTTGGTAACGGCCGTGTTCTAGACAACGGAGAGCGTGCTGCACTTGATGTATCTGTTGATGATGTAATTATCTTCTCAAAATATTCTGGAACTGAAGTTAAATATGAAGGGAAAGAATATTTAATCCTTCGCGAAAGCGACATTTTGGCAATCGTACAATAATTTGAAATTAATATATAAGAAATAACATAAATTCTTGAGGAGGTTTTTTAAAATGGCTAAAGATATTAAATTTAGTGAAGAAGCGCGCCGCTCTATGCTTCGTGGTGTAGATGCACTTGCTGATGCAGTTAAAGTAACACTTGGACCTAAAGGACGCAATGTCGTGCTTGAAAAAAAATACGGTTCACCGCTAATTACAAATGACGGTGTTACTATCGCAAAAGAAATCGAGTTGGAAGATGCATTTGAAAATATGGGTGCTAAACTTGTAGCTGAAGTTGCAAGCAAAACAAACGATGTTGCTGGGGACGGTACAACAACTGCTACAGTATTGGCACAAGCGATGATCCGTGAAGGACTTAAAAACGTAACTGCTGGTGCAAACCCAATGGGTATCCGCAAAGGGATGGACAAAGCGATTTCAACTGCTATTGAAGAGTTGAAGGCTATCTCAAAACCAATCGAAGGCAAAGCTTCTATCGCACAAGTAGCTGCTATCTCTGCTGCTGACGAAGAAGTTGGCCAATTGATCGCAGAAGCTATGGAACGCGTTGGCAACGACGGTGTAATCACAATTGAAGAATCTAAAGGCTTCACAACTGAATTAGATGTAGTAGAAGGTATGCAATTCGACCGCGGATACGTATCTCCTTACATGGTAACTGATTCAGATAAAATGGAAGCTGTTCTTGACAACCCATACATCTTAATCACTGACAAAAAGATTTCTAACATTCAAGAAATCCTGCCAGTGCTTGAGCAAGTAGTTCAACAAGGCAAGCCATTATTGATCGTAGCTGAAGATGTAGAAGGTGAAGCAAACGCTACATTGGTAGTGAACAAACTTCGCGGAACTTTCACAGCTGTTGCTGTTAAAGCACCAGGCTTTGGTGATCGCCGCAAAGCAATGCTAGAAGATATCGCTGTATTGACTGGCGGAGAGGTTATTACAGAAGATCTTGGCTTAGATCTTAAATCTGCAACAATCGAATCATTAGGCCGCGCTGCGAAAGTTGTTGTTACGAAAGAAAACACAACAATTGTAGAAGGTGCTGGAGATTCAGCAAACATCGCATCACGCATCAACCAAATCCGCGCTCAATTAGAAGAAACTACTTCTGAATTCGACCGTGAGAAATTGCAAGAGCGTCTTGCTAAACTTGCAGGCGGAGTTGCTGTCGTAAAAGTCGGCGCTGCGACTGAAACAGAATTAAAAGAGCGCAAATTGCGCATTGAAGATGCATTGAACTCTACTCGTGCTGCAGTTGAAGAAGGTATTGTAGCTGGTGGTGGTACTGCACTTCTAAACGTATACAACAAAGTTGCTTCTATTGAAGCAGAAGGCGACGAAGCTACTGGTATCAACATCGTTCTTCGCGCAATCGAAGAGCCGGTTCGTCAAATTGCTCACAACGCAGGTCTTGAAGGATCAGTTATCGTTGAGCGCCTTAAAAACGAAGCAGTTGGAACAGGATTCAACGCTGCTAACGGTCAATGGGTTAACATGATCGAAGCTGGTATCGTTGATCCAACTAAAGTTACTCGTTCTGCGCTTCAAAACGCAGGAAGCGTTGCTGCTATGTTCTTAACAACAGAAGCAGTAGTTGCTGACAAGCCAGAACCAGCAGGTAGCGCTGCAATGCCTGATATGGGCGGCATGGGTGGAATGGGCGGCATGATGTAAGGCCGTTTACGCCTAACATCTGATAAATAGTTGCAACTATTTTACCTAATACTAAACCCCACTTCTTTTTTAAAGAAGTGGGGTTTTTTTGCGTTACTATCCCAATGGATACTTTTTTTAATTACATAAATCGCCCTGCTTGTTTCAAGTACTATAATAAAATGGGATAATTATAAACTATTTGAATGAAAGCGTTTAATAAATATCAATCAAACATATTTACGGATATAGCTAAGATGATTAATTAAGTAATAGGTGTTTAGCAGTCTTTGCTTTTTGGATACATGTTGAAACTTCGATAAACTTGGAGGAATTTATGAAAAAGGGCAAACTTAGTTTACAAGCTATCATAATTATTTTTGTATGTATTGTGGTTGCGTTATCACTTGGGATAACCGACTTGCTTATAAGTAAAAGTATTACTTCCAGTGTAGAAGAGACACAGAAAGAAAAGGCGCTGGATGTTGCAAGGACAATGGCGGTTACTCCAGCTGTAATCAAGACTCTTGAAGGACAAGCTAATCAAGCGGAATTACAGGAATTTGCTAATGTAATAAAAGACAAAACGAATGTGAACTTTGTTGTTGTTATGAATATGAAGGGAATTCGGCTGTCTCACCCGGAGTCTAGTAAGGTGGGTAAGCATTTCTTTGGGGGAGATGAAGGCCCTGTTCTTAAAGGGGAGGAGTATGTTTCCATTTCAAAAGGAACGCTCGGTAAATCTATGAGGGCATTTACCCCAATAAAGGATGCACAGGGCAAACAAATTGGAGCGGTTGCTGTCGGGATTTCTTTGAAAAGTGTTACAGAGGCTGTTGATAAAGGACGGATGGGAATTGTTTTGGGGACGTTAATCGGACTTATGATTGGAATAATTGGTGCGGTCGTTCTAGCAAGGTATATTAAAAAAATCCTTTTAGGACTTGAGCCGTTTGTTATTGCGAAGCTGCTTGAAGAGCGCAGTTCTATGCTTCAGTCTGTACGTGAGGGCATTATAGCCATTGACCAGGAAGGAAAAATCACCCTTGTTAACAAGGCAGCGAGTAAGCTTTTTAAAAAGGCAGGTCTTGAGGAAGAGCCAATGGGGATAAATATTGAGGATTACTTGCCAGAAACCCGGTTAACTCGCATTATCAAATCAGGTGAAACAGAGCTCGATCAAGAACAGAACCTGCAGGGGGTTACTATTTTAGTAAACCGGGTACCGGTCGTTGTTGGAAATCAGGCTGTAGGAGCCATCGCTACATTTCGGGATAAAACAGAGGTCCAGCATCTGGCTGAACAGCTGACAGGTGTCCGTAATTATGCGGATGCTCTCCGTGCTCAAGCTCATGAATTTATGAATAAGCTCCATGTTATCTTAGGTCTTGTCAGAACGGAACAATATGATACACTTGCTGATTATGTAAGTGAAACGGTTAATCATCGGGAAACGGAAATGGACTTTGTGACAAGAAAAGTCCAAGATCCTGTGCTTGCTGGTTTTCTGATTGGGAAGCTAAGCTTTGCAAGAGAATCAGGAGTTTCCTTTGCATTTGATTGTGCCAATAAGCTGCCGAAGCCGGCAAACTCGGAAATTACACATGAGCTGATTACGATTATTGGCAATCTTTTGGATAATGCAATAGAGGCTATTGCAAACAGTATAAATAAAAAGGTCCATCTTAAATTGGATTATGCAGAGGATATTTTAACAATCGAGGTTAAAGACACAGGAATGGGAATGACGAATTCACTCCAAAACAAAATCCTAGATAAAGGCTTTTCTACTAAAGGAAATAACCGCGGATACGGATTATACCTTTTGGCGCAAGCAATTGAAAGGCTGGAAGGAGAACTGATTATTTCGTCCAAGCCAGGGAAGGGAACGAGTTTTGCTGTGTATATATCATATCAAGAGGAGGATAAAGAGAATTGATTAATGTAATGATCGTTGAAGATGACCCGATGGTAGCACAAATTAATAAACGATATCTTGCCAAAATTGAAGGATTCCGATTAGCGGCAACAGCTACATCAGTTGATGAAGCTATACAATTACTAAATACAGAAGAAATCCAGCTTATCCTTTTGGATATTTTTATGCCGGGAAAGCTTGGGATTGAATTATTAGCACATCTGCGGAAAAATGAACTTGAAATTGATGTGATCATCATTTCTGCTGCATCCGATCTTGATCGAATAAAGAGGGCATTAAGATATGGGATTGTCGACTATTTAATCAAGCCGTTTGAGTTTGACCGGTTTAACACGGCACTTACTACCTATCTTGAACAAACTCGGTTAATTGATAAGCAAGATTCAGTAAGTCAGCAGGAGCTGGATTCCTTACTTTTGCACAGAGATGAACATGTCATCGCAGAGGAGCTGCCAAAGGGGTTAGCGAAGGATACGTTAAAGCAAGTATGGGATGCCATTCAGCGATTAAAGGCAGACCCTTTTTCGACTGATGACATTGTAAATATTGTAGGCATCTCAAGAGTTTCTGCCAGAAAGTATCTTAATTTTCTTAAGGATACAGGAATCCTGGAGGTTAAGGTTATCTATGGAGCAGTCGGAAGGCCTGTGTATCAGCACGAATATAATCAATTTAAAGAACACTTAATTAAAAATTTTTTGTAAGCAGTTAGGAAAGCTGCTTACTTTTTTTATTTACAAAAAGAATTATTAAACTTTATTAAACTATGAAAACGGTTTACAGGGGAATATGATGTACACGTAACAAAGGGGAGTAATATTGGCAATCACACTATCGCGATTGCAAAGGGAATTTGGATTTTTTACATGATGATAAAAATGACAAGGGGGATTAAATATGCAAATTCCAATTAAGAAGACGCTCGATAAAATTCCAGGCGGAATGATGGTAGTTCCGTTATTTTTAGGGGTACTAACAAACACTTTTTTTCCACAGTTTTTAGAAATAGGGCATTTTACAACGGCATTATTCAGTAAAGAGGCATCATCAACTATTTTAGCTTGTTTTATGTTTTTAATTGGTTCACAAATTAACTTTAAACTAGCACCAAAAGCGATTAAAAAAGGTGCAATTTTATTATCTGGTAAATTTATAGTAGGTGCAGGTCTAGGTATCTTTATAGCGATGGTTTTTGGACCGGCTGGTATTCTAGGATTGTCACCACTAGCTATCCTTGCAGCATTGTTAAACGCTAACGGTGGGTTATATGCTTCACTAGCTTCATCTTATGGTGACGAAACAGATGTAGGGGCATACGCATTATTTTCTTTAAAAGATGGTCCATTTTTCACATTAGTTGCTTTAGGTGCATCCGGCCTTGCTTCTATTCCTTTTCAAGCACTTGTAGGCGTGTTAATTCCTATCGTAATTGGGATGATTTTAGGAAATATCGATCCGGATATGAGAAAGTTTCTTGGAAGCAGTAAGTTATTATTAATCCCATTTTTCTCTTTCCCATTAGGGGCAGGCATGAATCTGAATACAATTGTAGAAGCGGGTGGTCCAGGCTTACTACTAGGATTAATCGCTTCATTTACAGGAATTGGTGCTTTCTTGCTTTTGAAATTATTCAAAGAAAATCCTATCGTCGGTTTAGCAACAGGGTCAACTGCAGGTAACGCTGTAGCGACACCAGCTGTAGTTGCGGCAGCAGATCCAACACTTTCTGCAATAGCACCAGCAGCTACTGCGCAAGTTGCAGCAGC
>Ga0209371_1001785_pt1 | contig 13468 bp, 13 predicted proteins | sample AgamicAtAmrz_FD_187165 | JGI IMG/M metagenome (GOLD analysis project Ga0209371, IMG submission 187165) | Agave microbial communities from Guanajuato, Mexico - At.Am.rz (SPAdes) (version 2) | ecosystem: Host-associated > Plants > Roots > Rhizosphere | place: Guanajato, Mexico | collected 2012-06-07
CGAAATCGCCGTTGTGATCAGCGCCACCTCGATCGTCCTGAAGAGCACTGTGCGGCGAAAGCCGCTGGAAAAGAAGGCGACATAGGCGGAGAAAACCCCCTTGGGTTCGCCAAAGGTCGCCGCGATCGTAATGATGACGGGAACGAGCAGGAAGAGCGTTACGGCCACGATCGCCGGCGTCGCTAAACCCCATTTCATCAAATGCTTCATCAACCGAATTCCGTGAGTACGCCGCACGAGTATGCGGCATGCTCTGTTACATGCCAAAGATCTCGTTCCAGCGATCGACCCAGTCCGGTTGCGCCTCGATCAGCTTCTGATAGTCGATGCGGTTGAGCTTGGCGATCATCTCGGTGCCGTAGGTCCAGAGCTTGGCTTTCTCAGGCGGCAGCACGACCTTGGTCGAGACCGGCGCATCGACGCCCTGTTCAGCTTCCGCCTGCTGCACGTCCTTCGACAGGATGAAGTTGATGAACTGGTGCGCAAGCTCGACGTTTTCCGAGCCCTTCGGAATATTGACCGTGTTGAGGACGGCGATATCGCCATCCTTGAGGTCGGCCCAGGCCATCGTCGGAACGGCCGCGCGCAGGGACGACAGAACAAAATCCTGCGTGATCGCCACCTTCGCCTCGCCCGTCGAGATCAGGTTCACCAGCTCGGAGCCGGTATTGTAGTTCTTGACGACATTCGGCTTCAGCGCCTCGATGGCCTCAAACGCCTTGTCGGCGTCGGCATAGGGATCGACGCCGGCATGCTTGCCGGCTTGGAGCACCGTCATCGGCCCACCCGTCGTGGTGATGCCCGGAAGCGAAACGGCGCCCTTCAGGTCATCACGCCAAAGATCGTTCCACGAGGTAATCGGCGGGTTCACCTTCGCCGTATCATAGACGATACCGATGCGGCCGATCGTGTAGGCGGGGCCGTAATTGCCTTGCGGCGCCTTGGCGATATCGTAGAGATCGGCAAGGTTGGAGATCTTGCTGCGGTCGATTTCCTGGAAGAGACCCTGCTGGATGCCGAGCTGCGAATAGCTGTCCGTGAGATAGATGACGTCGACGCCCTTACCCCCGCGCAGCTTCAGCTTGTTGAGACGATCGGCATTGTTGCCGGTTTCGAAGACCACGTCGCAGCCGCAGATCTTCTTGAAGGGCTCGATGATGTTGGCCTGCATCTTCTCGCCATTATAACCCCACCAGGAAACGGTTAGCGTCTTTGCCTGAGCGAAGGCCGGCATGGCGGTTGCCGCGGCAAGGAAAGCAAATCCCGCAACACGGGCAAGGGTGAGGCCGTTCATTCTCGAAATCCTTTTGGTCAATGAAATCTGGGATATGTTTCAAGCTTGCAGGATACTATTTTTCGAGCACCGTCTTTACAAGCCCAACAAATGGGCAGGGTGGTGGTTTTTGCCTTTGGTGGGATGAATATGTTGCGTCACGCTGCGACGTCTGGCCATTGCACATCGTTGAAATCCGCGAACTCTTCTCCTCATTCGGGAGAATGAGCGCCGCAGCAATGCCTTCACTTTACACGCGATTATTCGGCCGGTGGCCGGGCAGCTTTACAGGCGGATCGGTCATCTCTACCCTCACTTGACCGAATATCCTGCAGGCATGCTTCTCATGACATCCCCAAACACAAATCTTCCCGACGATCTGCTCATCAACGCGGCGGACGAGGTACTGATCCGTCAGGATCTGACGCTGACCGCGCTCGGCCGTCGGCCCGCAGATCGCCTGCTGCGTGTCGGCAGGCTTTTGGATGTGCATAGCCGCACCTGGCTGGACGATCAGGAAATCGTCATCAAAGGTCGGCGCATCGCCTATGTCGGTCCGGCCGGCAGTTATCAGGGCGAGGTGAGCGAGCGTGTGCACGAGCCGCATCTCGCAGCCGTTCCCAGTTTCGGCGAGGCACACAAGCATATCGAAAGCTCGCATCTGACGCCGGAATGGGAAGCGGCTCTGGTCATGCCGCATGGTGTCACCTGGACTTGCGAGGCGAGCCACGAGTTTTCCAATGTGAATGGTGCCCGCAATCTGGAATTCTGGCTGGAAGCGCGTCGCCGCGGTTCGCCGATGAAGATATTTCCCCTGCCGGGATCGGCCGTGCCGCCGACGGCTTACGAATGGGGCGGCGGCCACTTCGGCTATGACGAGCAGAAGTCATTTCTGAGCGAAAGTCTGATGGTGGCCGGGCTCGACGAGGTCATGGATTGGCCTTCCGTCAGCAACCCGGAGAATCCGGCTTACGATCGCCTCTGGGGCATGATCCGGGCCACCTTCGAACAGCGCGGCGTCGTCGAGGGTCATGGCGCGGGCCTGCGCGATCTGGCATCGATCAATGCCTTTGCGGGCGCCGGCCTTGCCTCCGATCACGAGGGCTGGTTCCTCGACGAGATCTGGGAGAAGCTGACGCATGGCCTGTTCATCGAACTCCGTCCGCATTCCCTGCCCGAGGTCATCAAGGGGTTGATCGATAAAGGCCTGTCCGACTGGTCGCAGATCGCCTTCGTCACCGATGATCGCAGCGCCAGCGATACGCTGAAGATCGGCGCGACGGATTATAATGTCCGCCTCGCGATCGAAAACGGGCTGTCGCCGGAAACCGCCATTCAATGCGTGACGATCAATCCCGCTCGGCACATGCGGCTGACGCCATGGGTCGGCTCGATCGCGCCCGGCCGTTTTGCCGATATCGTGCTGCTGGATGACGTGAAGACGCTGTCGATCGCCAAGGTCTGGGCCGATGGCAGGCCGGCATCCGAAGGCAAGGCTTTTGTCGGCGTCCGGCCCGAGATCGACTGGCCGGCATGGGCAACGCGGACGGTCCGCATGGATCGGGCCGTGACGCCAGAGGATTTTCGCATTGCCGCCCCGTCAACGTCCGACACCGCCAAGGCCGCATTGCTGCGGCCGTTCCACTGGGCTGATGATTTCATCACTATGGATCTGCCTGTCCGAGAGGGCGCAGTGCAACGCGACCATGATCGTAACGTTACGAAATTTGCAATCGTCGACCGTTTTTCCGGCGAGGCCAAGGTCGCGCGCATGTTCTGGCTGGGCACAGGCCCACGCACGCCGGATACCGCCCTCGGTGCCACGCTCGGCCACGATAAGCACAATATCTGGGTCGTAGGCTCTTCCGATGAAGCCATGGCGATGGTCGCCAATGCGCTGAAGGAGCAGCAGGGTGGCTGGGTGCTGGTGTCGGGCGGCAAGGTCGTCGCCCGCGTCCGTTATGAGGTCGGCGGTCTGATGACGGCGCGCTCGGCCGAGGAGCTGGATGCTGAGATGCAGGCGCTCTATAAGGCCGGCGCCGAGATCGACTGGATGTATGAGCCAACCTTCTCGCCCCGCTGGTGGCCGGGCTTTCCCGAGCGGCTTTCCTTCGCGACGCTCACCTGCGCGCCCTGGCGCTGGGTTCTGGTCGCTCCCTCCGAAAGGGCGCCGGAAGGTTTCGTCAATGTCGCGACCGGGGAAACGCATCCGATCGTCTGGTGAGGATATCCGTTTTTCATATTCTGAATATCGGCCGCGCCATTGATCGTTGATGAGCTGCTCGACCGGGTGGATTGTGATCGGAGCTTGACGGCCGACGTCGGTTCTTTAATTATCTATTTGGTTACTTATGGCGAGCCGCAGGCCGCGAAAGGGTGAAGCATACCCATCCCCACGTCGAGTGAGCGGCAACCGGGCGGAGGAGGCTCTGGTGAGTGCAGTTGATAGTGACAGGTCGCGGATGGTGTCGGCATTTTCCACATTGGGATGTGCGGATTTCGAATTGAACGAAGCCCTTGGATTGGCGACCAAGCATGGCATCGACTCCATCGAAATCCGCGCCCTTGGCGGCACTGTCGATCTGGTTGCCTATTTCACCGAAAGGTTCGGTTCTCCGGCTGGCCTAGCCAAAGTGCTGCAGGCCTCTCCCGTCAGCGTCTGTGCCTTCAATACTTCGCTGCGTCTTGTCGGTGCGACAGCCCAGGCAAAGGAAGAGTTCCTGGGCTATCTTCCATGGGCTGAGGCCGCCGGCGTTCGTTCGCTCCGGGTCTTCGACGGTGGCGAAACCGCCGACACGGGCGAACTGGCCGAGGCGCTGGCGACGCTGCAATGGTGGCGTGAGACAGCGGAGCGTGAAGGCTTTCATGCGGCCATGGTCATCGAGACACATGATTTCCTTGCATTGCCGGACGCTATTCCACGCTTCCTTGAAATAGCACCCGATTGCGCTCTTATCTGGGATACGCATCATACCTGGCGCAAGGGCGGGCAAGATCCCGTCGAAACCTGGAAGCAGGTTCGGGGCAACACCCGACATCTCCACATCAAGGACAGCGTTTCGAGGCCGGGGCCGAGACTGCCCTATAGTTACGTGCTGCCCGGTACCGGCGAGTTCCCGATGCCGGCGCTGCAGTCAGCGCTCGATGCCGATGGTTATGCCGGCATCATGAGTCTGGAGTGGGAAAGATTGTGGCACCAAGATCTGCCGCCTCTGGATTTGGCCCTGCAGGCAGCGCGGCAAAGTGGCTGGTGGTCCCGGGCAAGTGGCGAATAATTGTTGAAGAGCATTAATATTTTAGTTTAGTTGTACAGGAGAAAGCTGCGCGGAGATTGACTTTTGCAGCGCTAATTAATTAGTGTATTAGCAATTATTAAATAACTATCTCGTAGGCATGTCCGTGCCGGGTTGACTATGGTCTTCGGCGCAATATTTCCAGCTCGATGAAGGGGGCCTCAATGATTGAGGTTTGAGGGTGTCTGGAAGATGGAAGAGGCGGATTATAGACACCGGAATCCGATGTTTCGGCGGGAGGCGCGCCGTTCATCACCCGCTGTTTCCTGCTCCTGGATGTTCCTCGATCGCCGCGTCGCCCCGAAAGGGAAGTCCGATGAACGGTAGTGCAAGCCGCGAGGAGGAGGGACATGGAGCCCTGATCTTGAAGGCGATCGCCGAAGGTGGCCTGGGTTTTGCGGCGCAATGGATTCATGATGCCGCAAATGTCGGCAAAGTGTTCTACGCGGAAAGCCTGGCGCGCGTAACGGACTCGGATGGCACTGTGCACACGGCCGGCACCTTCGTCTCTCTGCTCGAGCGGCAGGATCGCTGGTTCGATCTCGATCTGCGTATTCTGGACATGGTGCTGTCCGATCTGACTGCGGATGAGGCGCTGGTTCTCGGTTTCAATCTCTCCGCCACCAGCCTGTCGCACTCCGATCGGTTCGCTGAAATATTCGGCCGAATCAGCCGTCACCCAGAGCTTGCTTCGCGCCTCATCATCGAGGTCACCGAAAGTTATCCTGTGGTTGGCGTATCCATCGAGCGCATGAAGATGATCCGTGGTCTCGGCTGTCGTATCGCCATTGATGATTTCGGCTCCGGCTTCGCCACGCCGGCATCGCTGTTGCAGGTGCCTGCCGATATCATCAAGATCGATGCGGCTTTCGTGTGGGATAACAGACGAGGCCGCGACGGAAGCGACAGTCTCTCCCATCTTGTCGGTTTTGCCGCCTGCTTTGCTCCCTTCGTCGTCGTGGAGGGTATCGAAACCAGCTCCCAGCTCGATGTGGCGCGGGAAGCGGGCGCAACGCATGTACAGGGCTTCCTGCTGTCGAAGCCGGTTTCCTTGGCCCAGCTCCGGCGCTACAAGCGGAAAGCCGTCTTGCGGGGGGTGGAATGATTGTTCCTGCCGTTTTCCCGCCGGATATGGCCGCGATCTTCAAACCTTATGCATGGCGTATGTCTGCCGGTCTTTCGCCGAAGCCTGCCATCAGGGCTTTGCAGGTGACGTCATGATGAAGCAGCCGGCTTTCACATCGGCCTATCAGATCTCGGCGGCCCGGGCGGCGAGCGAGCTCAAGGCGAAGACATTGCTGCGCGCTTTTGTGAGCCGGCTCCGCATCGTCTTCTCCGGGAGCGGCGAGCTGGACGCTACATTCGTCGGCGGGGCCGAGCCGCATGTCCTTATCTGCGATCAGTCGGCAGAGGCGATTGGCCGCGTCAGCATAGATGCCGAGACCGGGCTCTTTGTTCTGTGCGAGCTCGGCGGTCATGCTGATGATATCGTTATCGTGACCGCGAGCGAAAATCGATTGATCGAGGAGATCACTCTCCATCTTGGTAATGGCCGTTTGCTGCAGGGAGCGGTCGATACCGCCGTCAGCAGCCTCGTTGGCCAGACGATGGAGGATGTCGAGCGCAAGCTTATTCTCCAGACGCTGCAGCATTGTGGCGGAGATCCCACTCATACGGCGTTCATGCTCGGCATGCCGCTCGTCACTCTTTGCAACAAGCTGGCGGTCTACTTCTCGGACTCCGCCGGCGAACTGCCGCAGACCGCTGCGGATATGGGATACGGAGCGAAAGGCTTCCGGCTGTGATTGCGCACGCATTTTATGCGGACGCATTGTGCCCCGGTTACCAAACCGGGATCGCGCTCTTGGAACAGGGCGCAAATCGAAACGGCGCGCTGCCCGGCTGCGGGTATCGCGCATGATGCAATTCGAGCGGGGCGGCGCACGAGGAACCAAATGAGATCCGGGAAAAGATCATGGATTCTTTCAGCGAGAGAAAAGACCCCGTACCCCAGAAGACGCCTGCTTTGTTCGATGGCTGCGTGAAGATCGTTTCGGCCTATGTCAGCCATAATGCCATCCCTGTTCACAGCCTCCCCAGGCTTATCAAGGATATTCACGAGGCGCTGCAAACATTGGATGGGTCGGCTTCGATCGTCGATCGAAGCAACCTGGTGCCGGCGGTGGATTTGAAGAAATCGGTGACAAACGACTACATCGTCTGCCTCGAAGACGGCAAACGCTTCAAGACCCTGAAGCGCCATTTGCGCGTGCATTATGGCATGACGCCCGAGGAATACAGGCAGAAATGGGGACTTGCTCCCAACTATCCGATGGTTGCGCAGAATTACGCCAACCGTCGCTCGGAACTTGCCAAGATTTCCGGCCTCGGTGCGAACGGCAACAAGAGGGAAAGCGTCGGCTGAAGCAATTCGCAAACAGGCGCCTCATGCGCTGCTGACGGCTCGGCTTCGATGCTCCGTGGGAATGCAGGCGGATTTCGCGAACGCTTTTCATGCGTTTTGCGATGCTTGCTGTAGCGCCGTGTCTGCTGGCGGAATGCTGCAAATAAAAATGGCGCCTCGTCAGAGGCGCCATTGTCTTATCGAGAATGTTCGACGTCTTTATCGCGACGATTAGAAGACCTGGCGCAGCACGATGAACAGCACGAATGCCAGTGCGATCGAGGCAGGCAGCGTCAGGATCCAGGCCATCAGCATGTTGCGCACGGTCGACCATTGCAGGCCGGAACCGTTGGCGGCCATGGTTCCGGCGACGCCGGAAGACAGGACGTGTGTGGTCGAGACCGGCAGGCCGAGATGATCGGCGGCACCGATCGTCAGCATCGCGACGACCTCGGCGGCAGCACCCTGGCCATAGGTCAGGTGCGTCTTGCCGATCTTTTCGCCGACGGTGACGACGATGCGCTTCCAGCCGACCATGGTGCCGAGGCCGAGTGCCAAGGCGACGGCAACCTTCACCCAGAGCGGGATGAACTTGGTCGCGTGATCGACGGCGGCGTGATAGTTGGTCACGGCTGTCAAGTCGTCGGCGCTCATCGGCAGCAGCTTCTGCTTGTCGATGAGCTTCAGCGATTCACCGATCAGGTAGATATCGTTACGAACGTTACCGACAAGCCCGTTTGGCAGCTTCTCGACGCTCGGATAGGCGGCGACCTCAGCGCTCGTGGCATGAATGTATGCTTGAAGAGCCGGCGTCGTCGCGTCCGTCCAGGTCTTGGTCTTGACGGCACTGCTGACGGCAGCCTTCGGATCGGCCGGAGCGGTAACGCCGGGCTTCACATACTTGCCAAGCACGGTCTCTACCTGCGTTGAAGCAGCCTTGTACGCTTCGAGATAGTTGACATCGGGCGTGCGGTTCAGCGCGAAAGCCGTCGGCACGAGGCCGATGAGGATGAGCATGATGAGGCCCATGCCCTTCTGGCCGTCGTTCGAGCCATGGGCGAAGCTGACACCGGTGCAGGTGAAGATCAGCAGGCCGCGGATCCAGGCTGGCGGCGGCGTATTGCCCTTCGGCGCTTCATAGAGTTCTTTGTTGCGGATCAGCACCTTGGCGACCAGCAGCAATATTGCAGCCATGGCAAAGCCGATGATCGGCGACAGAAGCAGCGACATGCCGACGCTACTTGCCTGTGACCAGTCGACACCGCTGGTGGCGGAGCCGGCGGGCGCCAGGAACTGGTTGGCGAGGCCGACGCCGATAATCGAGCCGACGAGCGTGTGCGAGCTCGATGCCGGCAGGCCGAGATACCAGGTGCCGAGGTTCCAGATGATGGCGGCCGTCAACAGGGCGAAGACCATCGCCAGACCCGAGCCGGAGCCGACCTGCAGGATGAGTTCGACCGGCAGCAGCGCCAGGATGCCGAAGGCGACGGCGCCTGAAGACGTGAGAACGCCGAGGAAGTTGAAGAAGCCCGACCAGATGACGGCGAATTCCGCCGGCAGCGAGCGCGTATAGATGACGGTTGCCACAGCATTGGCCGTATCGTGGAAACCGTTGACGAATTCGAAGCCGAGCGCGATCAGCAGCGCCAGGCCGAGCAGGATCCACGGAACGGCGGCGGCTTCGGCGAGGTCGCTGCCAAGGGCATAGCCGACATAGGCAAGGCCGGCCAGCACGACGACGCCGAAGATCGGCAGAAACCATTTTGCCGAACTACCGGCGCCGTGAATTGGATGGTTGGCATTGCCACCCTCCGAAGTGTTTGAAGCGAGGTCGACCATCCCAAACTCCTTTATGGCAATTGATATCGTTGGTGTAAGCCTCCTTCATGAAACTCTCGTGACGCGCGAGTAGGTTGCGGCTGGCTGCAAATACCGGCAACAATATGCTTTTCGGGCCGTGGTCAGGCGTTTGGTCTGATCTTGATTTCGCCGTCAAATGGCCTTTTTCGGTTCAGCCCGCGTTCATACCTCAGGGGGTTAAATCCCGGATGTAAGGGACTTGGATAGAGGGCCATCAAAATGAGATCGTCCGTGATTGCCATTGCTGCCTTGTTTGGCAGCCTGGTTGTATCTTCGGCAGAGGCAATGCCTATCCCAGCCGTTGGGACAGCGGCCTCAGCGCCGATCGTGAAAGTTGACTATGCCTGCGGTCGTGGCTGGCACCTGACGCGCTGGGGCGAATGCCGCCCCAATCGTTGGGGTCCGCCGCCCCGGCGCTGGGGTTACTACAGGCCGCCACCGCCGCCGCCATGGGGCTGGCACGGCCATCGCCATCATCGCGATGGTTGGCGCGATGACCGTTGGCGCGATCGCCCGCGTTACTGGTAAGATCAGAAACACCGCCGCACTTCGCGGCGGTGTTTTGCTGAGAGCAATTCTAGGAAAAGCGCGACAACAAAGAGCTGGAACGGTTCGCGGATTTTGCTGAGAAGCTGACCCGCTCTAAGGCTGAGTTGGGGGCCGTAACGCGCGCGCTGCGAGCCATAGTCCTGCAAGAACGAGCAGGCCGGCCGACAAAATTGCAGCAAGGCTTTTCGCATGAAGCGCGATATCGGCAAGTTTGGGCCGGATGAGATCGGCCGTATTGAAGTTCTCGCCGCTGAATTTGCACAGGACGAGCGAGAGATTGTTGCGCACGAGTACCGCGTCGATATCAGAGACGAGATCGACGACTGATGCCTTCTCCACTCTCATGACACGCATCTGCAGCAGCACTGCCTTCGCTGCGGCGAGATAGGCGTGGGAGCATTCGTTGAATGGGCTTTCCTCGTCGCTGACGCTGCCCGGCATCAGGCCCCATAAGCAATAGGCGCGCTGGATCTGCGCGAAGTTCAGGAGGCGGCGAAAGGTTTCGTCGGTATCCGATATGCTCTCGGCAAGCGAGACTATACGCCCGTAATAGGGAGCGATTACAGCCATCTCGCCATGGGTGAGATTGGGAATCGGGATGCCGACCTCGCTGCCGGAGGAGCCGCCGCCATGCGCGGCAACGGAAGCTGGCCAACCCGCAACGATGAGACAGAAGATTGCAAACAGGAGGCCACCTGGATACAGGCGTCTCCCGCGCATGTTGCCATGCGCGGGATGCGATCTATTTACCACACTAAGCCCGGCGTAGGGCCGCATTGCCGTAGCGTGTCTGCGGCAACTGACGTTCCGCCCAGGCTCCGAAGGCAAGGCCGAGCGTCGTCCAGAGGATGGCGTGCATGCCGAGCGATGTGATGCGGAAGCGCCAGAGCACGACGGCGGAGAATTGCTCGGGCACTTCGTTGATGGGAGGCAGCAGATATTGGATCAGCGCGATGAAGGCGATGTAGCCGATGCCGGCGATGATCGCACCGTTCCAGGAGCCATATCGCGCCGCCAGCCTGCGACCGAAGCCCACAGCGACGATCATGCCGACGACGGAGGCAACGATCATGATGAAGAACAGTTCAGTTCTCGCGCCGATCGTATCGGGATTGCCGACGGCCGGCGGATTTGCCGGATACTTGATGTCGGGCACGAGCGAAATCGTCACGAAAGCGGCGATGGCGAGCAGTGCCGCCGTGCCGCGTGCACCCAAGGGGCTGACGCGGCCGTAAACGAACGAGAACACCAGCGCGAACAGTCCGCCTATTGCGGTCGAAAAGATTACGCTGCCGGTGAAAAGGCCGATGCCAGCCTGTGTGGCGCGGCTGACGATTTCCGGCTCCGGCGCTTCGCCGGCCGCCTGTGCGGCCTTTTCTTCAAAGCCGATGGCCCAGTCGACCAGCGGTTCGCCGAAGGTGTGGGCGAAGGCAAAAACGAGAATACCGGCAAAGGCCCCGACGATCATGCCGCGGAGCAAAAGACGTCCAACCATGTGCTTGACCCCTTAGTGGCAGGGGAAGCCGAGCAGGTGACGGGCGTCATGCACGAATTCATGCACATACGTGCCCGAGATGAGCGAGGTCGCGCCTTCCTCTGCACCGATGAAATAGATCGCGAGCAGCATCAGCAGGCCGGCAAAAATAGCCCAGGGCAGGATTTGGCCGAGCGGAATCGGCTGCGGAACTGCGGTTGGGGCGAAAGTGGTGTCGGACATTGTATTTCCCTCTTTAAGAAAAGCGCGTTCCATTTGCGGAAGGGTTCTTGCGGGAAGGGTCTGGCTCTCGGAAGGCGGAACTCGTCCGTCTTCGATTACAGTGGCGCGACCGCGCCGGGATTCCACCGGCTTCCACACCCGCAAGTGCAAGTTTATAGCTATCTGCAAATATAATTGTCAATCAAGCGCCACTGCGATGCGAAATCGCGACAAGAGCGCGGCAGGGGATGGAGTTGGAACAGTCTCATGAAAACGCGTTTGAGCTGGATTTGCCATGGGGCAACGCAAGCCAATCGGAATGGCTGCTTTCCGGATGACGAACCCTTGGAGGCGAAGGCGGCGCAGCAGGCTCAATCCTTATCCTTCGGGCTGGGGGCAATCGACCGGGTCTGGGCGAGCCCGGCTTTGCGTGCCCGCCAGACCGCCGTGGTTCTCGGTCTCGACGCCATCCCGGATGTCGCCTTGCGCGAATGCGACTATGGCGACTGGAGGGGGCAATCGCTCGCCGAATTGCATGAAAGGGACGCGGATTCCCTGGCGCTCTGGATGACGGATACGTCGGTCGCGCCGCATGGCGGCGAAGCCCTCTCGTCGGTCATGAAACGCGTCGGCGAATGGATGGGAAATCATATCGAGGATGCCGGCCATATCGTCGTCATCACCCATGCGAGCGTCATTCGCGCTGCCGTTCTGCAGGCCCTGCAGGCGCCGCCTGCGGCATTCTGGGCTGTTGATGTCGAGCCGTTCGGGATCGTCGAGATGACGAGCGACGGCCGGCGCTGGCAGCTTCGCTTCTCGAAGATGACGATCTAAGATCTGTGGGGATTCACATTGGCTTGATGTGGTTCAAGCCTTTGATGGATCGTTTATTCTGACTGACGCCCAATGGGCGAAGATGGCACGATATTGTCTGGACAAACCACCGATCCCGGACGTAGCGGCAGTGACAACCTGTGCTCGGCGGGCGCTTGCGATCCGCTGGTTTCGTTATTTCTTCTTTCCTTGATCGTGATGCCATTTGATGGCGAAGAACATGCCCGTGCCCAACACGAGAACCTTGAACGTAATGAAGACTATGGGGAACCAATCCATTATTTTGAATATTTCCAGGCTATTACTTGACACTATCTATCGTGAGGAGCGCTAACTCAAAACTGCTGCTTCAGCAGCTTCATCTCTTGTTCAAATCATCGCCGAATCCAACTTCGATCATAGCATTACCTGAAAGCACAGGGTGGCGATCAACGGGCCGCTTTTGCCCGCTGCCGCTCGAAATAGACGAGATAGACGGCCAGCCCTAATGTCATGGCGGCCAGTCCATACCAGGTGATGGCGTAAACGAGATGGCTGTTGTGGAAGGTGATCTGCGTCAGTCCGCCCACGGGCAATCCGCCGGGATTTTTCGCATCGTCGGCATCGATGAAGTAGGGCGCCACGTTCTGCAGCCCGCGGGTCTCGGCGATTGCGGTCACGTCGCGTGAATACCAGCGCTCCTCCGCCGGCACGTTCGAACGCAGCAGCGTGCCTTTTGGCTCGCTGATCCGTAGCAGGCCGGTAACCGCGGTCTCGCCGGAAATTTCGCCTTCTGCGCGCGTCGCCGGACTGCGCTTCTCTGTGGGAACGAAGCCGCGGTTGACGATGATGGTCGTGCCGTCTGCAAGCTTCAGCGGCGTCAGCACCCAATAGCCTGCGCCGAGCGCGGTCGAGGCATAGACCTGCACCTGCCTGTCATTGAGGAAAGTGCCGCTTGCCTGCACATGCTTGTATTCGGAGTTTTCGGCTGTGACGTCGGCCCACTCTGCGGCGCCGGGAGCCGGAACCGCCGGAGCATGCACGCGTGCATTGACCCGGGCGATCAGATCCAGCTTCCATTGCAGACGCTTCACCTGCCAGGTGCCGAGACCGATGAGGAGGGCCGTCAGAAGCAGAAGCAGCGACACCCAGATGACCAGGGTAAGCGTCGAGCGCGGCTTGCCCTGAGACGTGTTCGAGGAAATATCGGTCATGGCGCTGATCTCCGGAGAGGCGCTGCCGCATGATTTCGGGAGGTTCGATTCTCTTCGCTGAAGATCATGCGTCGTCGGGAATATTCGGCTGCGGCTATTGGCATTTTCAGGCATGCACTACGCAGCATGCGGCGGAATTTTCGCGCCGGAAGAGGGCGGGCCTTCGCCTGAAGGCCCGCCGCTCGATCTTATGGCATGTTGCGCATCATCTCGGGCGACATGGGCATCATGTTCGCGTTGAGGTGATGCATGACCCAGAGCGAGCCGGACAGCGCGATGATGACGATCACGATCGTAAAGATCAGCGCCATCATGTTCCAGCCGCCTTCCGAGCGGGTGTTCATATGCAGGAAGTAGATCATGTGC
>Ga0209371_1001787_pt1 | contig 13462 bp, 12 predicted proteins | sample AgamicAtAmrz_FD_187165 | JGI IMG/M metagenome (GOLD analysis project Ga0209371, IMG submission 187165) | Agave microbial communities from Guanajuato, Mexico - At.Am.rz (SPAdes) (version 2) | ecosystem: Host-associated > Plants > Roots > Rhizosphere | place: Guanajato, Mexico | collected 2012-06-07
GTGGCAGCAGCGGGCCAGTACCTGCGATCAAGGTGCTGCCCAGCGGCTTGACCACACCGCTCTTGACCTGCAACTGCAGCCCGCCCAGCAGCATCACGCCAGGCAGTGTCCAGCCGGGGAATGGCACATTGCGCTCGTGGCAGCCGGCCGACAACAGCAGATGGGAATAGTCGATCTCATGCAGTTGCTCGTCGGCATCCAGCACCATCAGGCGCTCATGATCGCCGCCAACCACACGGTTGTTCAGGCGCAAGTCGACGTGTTCGGCGCTGCTGGCGAAGTCTTCGTGCAGCGTGTGCAGGGCCTTGCTGTAGCGCGCGCCGAGGTAACCGAGGTCGACACCGGCACGCAGCGGCCCGCGATAGACCACGCCACCCGGGCGCGAGGCTTCGTCGAACAGCAGGCAGTCGACGCCATGCTCGGCCAACTCGATCGCCGCCGCCATGCCCGCCGAGCCGCCTCCCACTATCACCGGTCGCAGACTCATGACTGCACCTCCAGGGCCAGGCGATTGACCTCGGTCTCCACCCGCATCCCCTGCCGAACCACGGTCTGGCAGGCTCGGCGCTTGGGCCGCCCGTCTATCGCCACCAGGCAGCAATGGCAAACGCCCATACCGCAGAAGGCGCCAGCTGGCTGACCGTGGTCGTTGCGCGCCAGCTGACGCAGGCCAACGGCATTGAGCACGCTGAGTACCGTCTCGCCTTGTGCGGCCTGCACCGTCTGGCCATTGATCTGAAAGGTGATGTCAGCCTGCACGACAGGCTGTATGTCGAGCACTCGCTCCAGTGATTGCATGGGCTTCGTCCTTGTTTGAAGAGGACTCGACGGTACGCCAAAGCACTGTGAGGAGATATTGACCTAAGCCGTAGGAATTGAAGGAAGCTTCCTAGGATTTTGTCAGCGTATGACCTGGTTTTTTCTGATGCAGTACCCGTCGAGGTAGGGAAATCCATACTGCGCATCGCCCAGGTTAGCCACCCATCCCTTTGAGGAACATGCTATGCCCCCCCTCGCCACGACGCTTCCGGGTAGCTCAAGTTATTCATCGATGGTCTCAAGCGCATCGGCGTCGAAACTGACCTCAGGAAAAATCCGCAGGATGTTGTGCGCAGAATTCGTTTGAGATGACGCGCCGCTTTGCCCAAGGTGTCGGCTCGGATAGGCATTGCCTGAAGCAAGACCTCGATTGATGGCGCCGCCCGTGCAGGTAGATCCGCGAGCACTTGCCGCTCGCAGGACGCGCCGGTTTCTTCCAATAATAAGAGAAGTCTGGACATGCAAGACAACGGATTGAAGCAAAGCCTCAAGCAGCGGCATATCACCATGATCGCGCTTGGCGGTGTGATCGGCGCCGGGTTGTTCGTCGGCTCCGGCAGCCTGATCGCCTCGGCCGGCCCAGCCGCGATTCTGTCCTACGTGATCGGCGGCATCATCGTCACCCTGGTGATGTTCATGCTCGGCGAGATGGCCTCGCGCAATCCTGACGCCGGCTCCTTCTCGACCTACGCCAACACCTACCTCGGCAACTGGGCGGGCTTCACCGTGGGCTGGCTGTACTGGCTCAAGTCGATGATGACCATCACCCTTGAAGCCGTGTTGCTGGGCGCGATCCTCAACGATTTCATGCCCTGGCTGCCGATCTGGATCGGCGCCTTCATCATGCTGGTGACGCTGATCGCCAGCAACGCCTACTCGGTGCGTTCGTTCGCCGAAGTGGAGTACTGGCTGGCGGCGCTGAAGGTGGTCACCATCCTTATCTTCATGCTGCTCGGCGCCTCCATCCTGCTGGGCTGGCAGGAAAACATCCCCGCTCCCGGCCTGGTCAACCTCACCGACCATGGCGGCTTCATGCCCAACGGCCTGTCGCCAGTGATGGCCGGGGTGATCGTGGCGATCTTCTCGCTGGGCGGCAGCGAAATTGCCGCTGTAGCTGCCGGTGAATCGGAGAACCCGCGCCGGAACGTGATCCGCGCGATCAAGAGCGTGATCGTGCGGGTGATGCTGTTCTATGTCGGTTCCGTGTCGATCCTGGTGCTCTGCCTGCCCTGGACCGACAAGGCCAACCTCGCCTCGCCCTACGTCGCGCTGTTCACCCTCGCCGGTTTCAAGGGCGCGGCGGTGGCAATGAAACTGGTGTTGTTCGTGTCGTTCATGTCGGTGATGAACTCGTTCATGTTCTCCAACTCGCGCATGCTGTTCTCGCTCAGCCAGCGCGGACATGCACCAGCGCTGTTCGCCCGTACCAACGCCAAGGGCGTTCCGATCAATGCACTGGCGCTGGCGTTCTGCATTTGCGTGACGATTCTGACCTTGCACTTCATCAGCGGCGGCGATCTCTTCCTGACCCTGGCCAGGAGTACCGGCGCGTTCATCATCTTCGTCTGGATCTTCATCATTTTCGCCCACGTCGGCATGCGCCTGAAAACCCGGCATGAAGTGGTGGACCCATCCTCGTTCAGGGCCTGGGGATTCCCGCTGACCAACGTTATTGCGCTGCTGGCGCTGGTGTCGGTGCTTGCAACCCAGGCGATCGACCCAGCGACGCGTTTTCAATTCTGGCTGGTGCTGGTGACCTTGCTGGTGATCGTGGCGGCGTACTTCATGGTACGCAGGCGTCGGAGTAGCGAAGTGCGGGAGCTGGCGCGGACTTGATATAAGTCGAACACTTAATTTTCAAATAAAAACATCGGAGGCAATCCCTCATGCCTCCGATATTTTTTGTTCAAACGCGGCGCAAAAATCAGAAGGCGTTACCTCTTCTTGCCTTCCTGAGCGTGGAACATGGACTTGGCATAGAAGATAGCCAGGCCCTGTGCTCCACCGTGCAAGCTAAGTAAGCAACGCAGATGCTAGCCGCTAAGCTCGAACGCCAACAAAAAAATCCAACCCTTCAGGCTTCGGATTTCCAAGTAGAGAAAATATTTTCTCTGCTTGCTCATCAGACAGAGGAAGTTCACCATCCGATTCAGCCTCAAGAGACTGCCAATTCAAAAGACTCATAATATCTTTTTCATTCAGAGATGGAATGCGCAAGCGATACTTTAATGAATTATCGAGGCTATCGTCTTTCAGAAAACCTGTCAAAGAAATATACATTATAACGACTCCTCACTTCGGGGTAGTTCGACCAGGAACAGCAGGCTTTGTTTGATTACCAGATACAGAGTCAAACTCTCCTAAATGCTTGCCTTGTTTATTATATAACTCAACCCTTCCGTGCTGACTATCCCACTCATAAATTCTACCTTTACTATCCATCCAACGGTTTCTAAGCTTACCGCCACCACGAACGCTACTTTTAGCCTTCACCGGTTTTGCATCAGGAAACGCGATCAAATCATCAGGTGCCTGATGATATCCTGCAGTACTGAACATCAAGTAGACCGGCTCAATTCCCGAGTCAATTGGGAATATGATAATCAGGTCATTGGCATCCAGCACTTCACCTGGGTATGACAGCGCCTCAATCTCAAGCGGCTGTAGCTCTACCCCTGTGTAGATTGGCACAGTCTGTGTCGCCGCGGGTGTAGTGGTTGTTGAGGACTGTTCGCCGGGGGCGCGACCTGGCGTCCAAGTTAGAGTGATAGGAGGCTGGTCAGGCACTGCAACCGTGTAGCGCCCAGTCTGCGGGTCCAATGTGGCCGCTCGTACGGGTACGTTCTTTGTTACGTTGATCCCATCGGCAGCGACGACCAAAATGTAAGAGCGACCATCCCCGCGTGTTTCGTTGGCCAATCGATAGGCCAACTCGACTTTACCCTGTGCAGCAGCGATAGCATTGAGATTGGCGCCCGGCACAAGACCAAGATCTCGGGCTTCGACTCCCACACCATAGCGGAAACGGGCCGGAGTCTGGTCTTGAGCTTGACTGGCCGTGGAACTGGGGTAAACCAAGGCGGCAAGCCCTGCTGCTAAGGGAGCACCGACCGTAGCAGAAGCGATCCCGCCCAATGCGGTGATCGCACTCGCGATCCCTTGGCGCAGAGCAGCAAGAGTTGCTTCGGCCAAAGGCACTACGCCTTGTCCGGGTATGCTCAGCACAGCAGCACTGCCTGCAAACCGGTAGGTGCTGGCCGCCCGGGCGATGGCATTCTGAGTGAGAGCAGTCACGCCCTGCAACTGCGTCTGAGCGTTAGTTCGCGCAGTCTGGATGCCAGCAATGACTTGTTGTCGTTTAGCGCTGTCGGCGAGGGAGGCCTGGTCAAGCTGGTCAGTTATGATGGCATAAGTGCTGTTCGTTGTTTGCTGCAGGCTCTGCCGGGCTGCAGCGGCGGCGGCATGTGTTGGGTTCGCTTGAACTTGTGCAATGAGTTCGACCATGCGGGCGTTGACTAGGCTAGCTGCGTTACTACTTGCTTGAATGATCGTATTGCGTTGAGAAGCGATAAGCGTATCGGCGTCAGCCACTAGCTGATTTACCACGTCAGTGAACGTTGAGGCGAGGAGGTTCGCCTGTGCTTTAACTGATTGACTGATCTGAGCGAGCTCGTTTGCATTGATTTGACTACTGGCCGCTGCAGCAAGGGCATCAATCTGCTGGTCACTTTGCTGAACCGACTGTTGGACAGCCTGCGTAGCGGCTTGTCGTTCAGCATGGGTCAGAGTCGATGAGTCGGAAAACTGACTTTCCAGCGTTTGTCTTTGCGTAGCCAGGTGCTGTTGCGCAGGTTCCGTAATGGCTGATAGCTCACTGCTGACAGACTGAATAACGGCTTGTGCTTCTCGTTCTGCAGCTTGAGCGACGGCCAACTGTTCGCGCAACGTCACCGCCTGAGCATTGAGCAGAGAGATTTGGTCGCCAAGATAGCGGGCCTGATATGTCGCAGCCAGAAACTCCTGCCATCTGGGAATGACATTCACTGCAACGTTGCCACTGATGGCGAGGTCTGTCACAGTCCGGATGAAATCAACACGCCCCTTGAAAAATCTGCAGAGTAAAAGCTGTTTGCCTTCGTTTGCTGATTTTGACGCTGGATAGTTTTTTGGTTCGCCGCGCTTTCGCGCAAATTTATTTCTCTAAGCAAAACTCCGACAGAGGTAGAGTCACCTGCGTACGTCCCCCCTCGCGCGGTATCAAGCTCTTTTTGTAGCGTGGATGCTAAAACAGCAACGCTTGCTAGATATTGTTCATTAATGCGTTTTGTTTCTTTTTCATAAACCGAAGTCAGGTAAGCCGACATAGCGCTTCGAAACTGCGCCTGACTTGTAATCGGGCCAAAATTTACTGACGGTAGCCCAGGGATGTTGATGGGAACGGTGGGCTCACCAACAAATGTTGGTCCGAGATAGACTGGCTCACCAATAGGGGGGTCAATTCCAGGGGCTGTAACAGGCGTTGCGGGTAATTCAATAGGTCCTTGCACCATGATATCGCTCCATAACTCGTGATCGATGAAATGAGCGGTTCGCCTTCCTGCGCATTCGGGATGTGAGGTGGCAAGCCACCAGAGCACTGTATAGATGAACAGCAAATTTAAGAAATAAGAATCAATTGTAAAATGTGAACTAAACAAGGTCGCCTCCGGTATCGTCGCCTCGTGCGTCTTTCGACGGGTGGGCTACTGGGCCGAGGTCGCGGGTATCGCGATCGAGGCTTCGGGCGTACGCGGGCTGCGGCTTTATCAGAAAAGCCGGATGGAGACCTCGTGGTCAAAGCGCTGGATGTGGCTCACGAAACCAGGGGCGATTCAGCTGAAACGAGGTGCGCAACGAAAAAGGGAGCCGGTTAAGGCTCCCTTCGTCAGCGACAGTTTTATTGCGGTGCGACAGTTTTAATTCGCAAAATCCATCCCCCACTCAGCGCAGCCGTTTACTCCACCGTCACCGACTTCGCCAGGTTACGCGGCTGGTCAACGTCAGTGCCTTTGAGCACGGCCACGTAGTACGACAGCAGCTGCAGCGGAATGGTGTACAGGATAGGCGCCAGGGCATCGATGATGTGCGGCACCTTGATCACATGGGTGCCTTCACCATTGCTCATGCCGGCGTTCTCGTCGGCGAACACCACCAGCTCGCCGCCGCGGGCGCGCACTTCCTGCAGGTTCGACTTGAGCTTTTCCAGCAGCTCGTTGTTCGGCGCGACGGTAACCACCGGCATGTCGGCATCGACCAGCGCCAGCGGGCCGTGCTTGAGCTCACCTGCCGGATAGGCTTCGGCGTGAATGTAGGAGATCTCCTTGAGCTTGAGCGCGCCTTCCATCGCCACCGGATACTGGGCACCACGGCCGAGGAACAGGGTGTGGTGTTTGTCGGCGAACAGTTCGGCGGTCTTCTCGACCACGCTGTCCATCGCCAGGGCTTCGCCCAGACGCGCGGGCAGACGGCGCAGCTCTTCGACCAGCTCGGCTTCGACGCCAGCTTCGAGGCTGCCGCGCACCTGGCCCAGGGCGAGGGTCAGCAGCATCAGCGAGACCAGCTGGGTGGTGAAGGCCTTGGTCGAAGCAACGCCGATTTCCGGGCCGGCCAGGGTCAGCAGGGTCAGGTCGGATTCACGTACCAGCGAGCTGATGCCAACGTTGCAGATCGCCAGGCTGCCGAGGAAGCCCAGCTCCTTGGCGTTGCGCAGGGCAGCCAGGGTGTCGGCGGTTTCGCCGGACTGGGAGATGGACACGAACAGGGTGTCTGGCTGCACCACCACCTTGCGGTAGCGGAATTCGCTGGCGACTTCGACCTGGCAGGGGATGCCGGCCAGGCTTTCCAGCCAGTAACGCGCGACCATGCCGGCGTGATAGCTGGTGCCGCAGGCGACGATCTGTACATTGCGCACTTTGGCGAACAGATCCGCAGCTTGCGGGCCGAAGGCCTGGACCATGACGTGGTCGCCGGCCAGGCGGCCTTCAAGGGTGCGCTGTACAACCGAAGGCTGCTCGTGGATTTCCTTGAGCATGAAGTGGCGATAGGTGCCCTTGTCGGCGGCCTCGGCGCCTTCGTGGTACTGCACGGTTTCACGCTGGACCTTGCTGCCGGCCTGATCCCAGATGTTCACCTGGTCGCGGCGGATTTCGGCGATATCGCCTTCCTCGAGGTACATGAAGCGGTCGGTGACCTGACGCAACGCGAGCTGGTCGGAGGCCAGGAAGTTCTCGCCATGACCCAGGCCGATCACCAGCGGGCTGCCGCTGCGCGCAGCAACCAGACGGTCCGGCTGCTTGACGCTGATCACCGACAGACCGTAGGCACCATGCAGGCGCTTGACCACGGCCTTGAAGGCGTCGGTCAGGTCGGGAATGCTCTTGAGGGTGTGGTGGATCAGGTGGACGATCACCTCGGTGTCGGTCTGCGAGGTGAACACGTAGCCAAGGCCCTTGAGCTCTTCACGCAGCTCTTCGTGATTCTCGATGATGCCGTTGTGCACCACGGCCACTTCCTGGCCGGAGAAGTGCGGGTGGGCATTGTGCTCGGTCGGTGCGCCGTGGGTAGCCCAACGGGTGTGAGCGATGCCCAGGTGACCGTCGAGCGGCTCGGCAGCCACCGCGGCTTCCAGCTCACTCACCTTGCCGATGCGGCGACGACGATCGAGCTCGCCCTGCTGGGTGACTACCGCCAGGCCCGCGCTGTCGTAGCCACGGTATTCCAGGCGCTTGAGGCCTTCGATAAGGATAGAGGTGATGTTGCGCTCGGCGACTGCACCGACGATTCCACACATGGTCATTGCTCCTGGCTGATCGCGGCGCAGATCAGGTTGATGCCGCGGGCTTGAATCTGTTCGCGTGCCGCTGCGGGCAGGCGATCATCTGTAATAAGGGTGGTAACGCTGCTCCAGGGCAGCTCGAGGTTGGGGATCTTGCGTCCGACCTTGTCCGACTCGACCATCACGATCACTTCCCGGGCCACTTCCGCCATCACCCGGCTCAGGCCGAGCAGTTCGTTGAAGGTGGTGGTGCCGCGGTTCAGGTCGATGCCGTCGGCACCGATGAACAACTGGTCGAAATCGTATGAGCGTAGTACCTGCTCGGCGACCTGACCCTGGAACGACTCGGAATGCGGATCCCAGGTACCACCGGTCATCAGCAGCACCGGCTCGTGCTCGAGCTCGCTGATGGCACGGGCCACGTTCAGGGAGTTGGTCATCACGACCAGGCCGGGCTGGCGCCCGAGCTCAGGGATCATCGCTGCTGTGGTACTGCCGCTGTCGATGATGATGCGTGCATGTTCGCGGATACGTCCGACAGCTGCGCGGGCGATGGCTTTCTTGTAGCTGGAAACCGGCTGAGCGGCCTCACCCAGCATCTCCTGCGGCACCGGTACCGCACCGCCGTAACGACGCAACAACAGGCCATTGGCTTCCAGCGCGGCGAGATCCTTGCGAATGGTCACTTCCGAGGTTTCGAAACGCTTGGCCAGCGCGTCCACGCTTACCTCGCCCTGCTCGGCGAGCAAGGCCAGGATATTGTGGCGACGCTGGGGGGTGTTTCGTTTCGACATGTGAAGATAAGTTTCGATTCGAAAGATAATGGCTGCAATCAAAACCTAAGATGAAGGATTCGTCAAGCAGCGGATAGATTTACTGACGAGGCTGTTTCCTGTGTGCGGGCTTGTCCGGCAATAAAAAAAAGCCGACTTATTCACATAAGTCGGCTTTCGATCGAAACATCTGTGGATAACTCAGCTCTTCTTGATCTTCTCCGGCCGTTTCCAGCCATCGATATTGCGTTGGCGTGCGCGAGCAACGGCCAACTGGCCAGCTTCGACAGACTGATTGATGGTCGAGCCAGCAGCCGTGGTAGCGCCGCCCTTGATTTCCACAGGTGCGACCAGCGAGTTGTTCGAACCGATGAACACATCTTCGCCCAGCACGGTCTTGAACTTGTTCGCGCCATCGTAGTTGCAGGTGATGGTACCCGCGCCAATGTTGGTGCGCGCACCGATCTCGGCGTCGCCCAGATACGTCAGGTGACCGGCCTTGGCGCCCTCGCCCAGATGGGCGTTCTTCAGCTCGACGAAGTTACCCACATGGGCCTTGGCCTCCAATACGCTGCCTGGGCGCAGACGAGCGAACGGGCCGGCATCGCTGCCCTCGCCCATCACCGCACCTTCGAGATGGCTGTTGGCCTTGACCACCGCGCCCTTGCGCAGGGTGCTGTTCTTGATCACGCAGTTAGGGCCGATCTGCACATCGTCTTCGATGATCACCTTGCCTTCGAGGATGACGTTGATGTCGATCAGCACATCGCGCCCTACGATCACCTCGCCACGCACATCGAAACGCGCGGGATCACGCAGAGTCACGCCCTGGGCCATCAGTCGGCGTCCCTCGCGCAACTGGTAGTGACGCTCGAGCTCTGACAATTGCAGGCGGTCGTTGGCGCCCTGCACTTCCATGGCGTCATGCGGCTGCTCGGTGGCAACCACCAGGCCATCGGCCACTGCCATGGCAATCACGTCGGTGAGGTAGTACTCGCCCTGGGCGTTGTTGTTGGACAGACGCCCCATCCAGTCTGCCAGCCGCGCGGCCGGCATCGCGAGGATGCCCGTGTTGCCTTCATTGATCGCCCGCTGTGCTTCACTGGCGTCCTTGTGCTCGACGATGGCCGCTACCCGGCCTTGGGCATCACGCACGATGCGGCCGTAACCGGTTGGATCCTGCAGGGTGACGGTCAGCAGGCCGAGTTGCTGTTCATTGACCTTGGCCAGAAGCCGCTCGAGCGTCCCCACCTCGATCAACGGCACGTCGCCATAGAGCACCAGCACAGTATCGGCAGTGATCGCCGGCAGTGCCTGGGCGACGGCATGGCCGGTGCCAAGCTGCTTGTCCTGCATGACGAAATTCAGATCGTCAGCCGCCAGGCGTTCACGTACCAGCTCTGCACCATGGCCGATGACCACATGGATACCCTTCGGCTGCAACTGTCGCGCGCTGTGGATAACATGGCCAAGCATGGAGTTACCGGCGACCGGATGCAGTACCTTGGGCAGCGAAGAGCGCATGCGGGTGCCTTGGCCTGCGGCGAGAATAACGATATCGAGTGACATTGACTGGCTACCAATCCTGGGCGGTCAGGGATGTGACCGAAGGGGAAAATTCGGGAAAGAAAAAGGGTAGCCGAGGCTACCCTTTAACTCAATCGCAACGCAGGTTACCGGTAGGACCGGATCACTTGCCCTTGCGCAATTGCTGGACAGTACGCAGCTGAGCTGCAGCCTCGGCCAGACGTGCGGCAGCAGCGCCGTAGTCGAAGTCCGAGCCCTTAGTGTTCAGCGCGTTCTCGGCAGCCTTGAGGGCTTCCTGAGCCTGAGCTTCGTCCAGGTCGGCAGCACGTTGCACGGTGTCGGCAAGAACCTTGACCATGTTCGGCTGCACTTCGAGGAAGCCACCGGAGATGTAGAACACCTCTTGAGTGCCACCCTGCTTGGTCAGCGTGATCGGACCCGGCTTGAGATTGGTGATCAGCGGCGCGTGGCCTGGAGCGATACCCAGATCGCCCAGGTTGCCGTGCGCTACTACCATCTCGACCAGGCCGGAGAAGATCTCTCCCTCTGCGCTGACGATGTCGCAATGGACTGTCATAGCCATCTGCTTGCCTCAACCTGATTAGCGCCCCTTTCGGGGCGCCGGGATTACAGTTTCTTGGCTTTCTCGATCGCTTCGTCGATGCTGCCGACCATGTAGAACGCTTGTTCTGGCAGGTGGTCGTAGTCACCTTTGAGGATGCCGCTGAAGCCAGCGATAGTGTCCTTGAGCGAAACGTACTTGCCTGGCGAGCCGGTGAAGACTTCGGCCACGAAGAACGGCTGCGACAGGAAGCGCTGGATCTTACGAGCGCGGGCAACCAGTTGCTTGTCGGCTTCGGACAGTTCGTCCATACCCAGGATCGCGATGATGTCCTTCAGCTCTTTGTAGCGCTGCAGAACATACTGAACGCCACGAGCGGTCTCGTAGTGCTCGGTGCCGATCACGTTCGGGTCCAGCTGGCGCGAAGTCGAGTCCAGTGGGTCGACCGCTGGGTAGATACCCAGGGAGGCGATGTCACGGGACAGAACGACGGTGGCGTCCAAGTGGGCGAAGGTGGTCGCTGGCGACGGGTCGGTCAGGTCGTCCGCAGGTACGTATACGGCCTGAACGGAGGTGATCGAACCTTCTTTGGTCGAAGTGATGCGCTCTTGCAGAACGCCCATCTCTTCAGCCAGGGTCGGCTGGTAACCTACTGCCGAAGGCATACGGCCCAGCAGTGCGGATACTTCGGTACCGGCGAGGGTGTAACGATAGATGTTGTCGACGAACAGCAGAACGTCGTTACCTTCGTCACGGAACTTCTCAGCCATGGTCAGGCCGGTCAGCGCAACGCGCAGACGGTTTCCTGGTGGCTCGTTCATCTGACCGTAGACCAGCGCTACCTTGTCGAGAACGTTGGAGTCCTTCATCTCGTGGTAGAAGTCGTTACCCTCACGAGTACGCTCACCCACACCAGCGAACACGGAGTAACCGCTGTGTTCCATGGCGATGTTACGGATCAGTTCCATCATGTTTACGGTCTTGCCGACACCGGCACCACCGAACAGACCAACCTTACCACCCTTGGCGAACGGGCAAACCAGGTCGATAACCTTGATGCCGGTTTCCAGCAGGTCGTTGCCGCCTGCCTGGTCAGCGAACGAAGGCGCTGGCTGGTGGATACCGCGACGCTCTTCTTCGCCGATCGGGCCGGCTTCGTCGATCGGGTTGCCGAGGACGTCCATGATACGGCCCAGAGTGGCCTTACCAACCGGAACGGAGATGGCCGCGCCGGTATCGACGACGTCCAGACCGCGCTTCAGGCCTTCGGTCGAGCCCATCGCAATGGTACGAACCACGCCGTCGCCCAGCTGCTGCTGAACTTCCAGGGTGGTTTCCGCGCCTTGTACTTTCAGCGCGTTGTAAACACTCGGCACGACGTCACGTGGGAATTCCACGTCGATGACGGCGCCGATGATTTGAACGATACGTCCGCTACTCATAGCTGGATCCTCTGAATTTTTGAACCGTTAAACCGCGGCAGCGCCGCCGACGATTTCCGAGATCTCCTGGGTGATCGCAGCCTGACGCGCCTTGTTGTAGATCAATTGCAGCTCTTTGATCAAATCACCGGCGTTGTCTGTGGCGTTCTTCATGGCGATCATCCGGGCCGCTTGTTCAGCAGCGTTGTTCTCGACCACCGCCTGGTATACCTGCGACTCCACGTAACGCACCATCAAGCCGTCCAGCAGCTCTTTTGCGTCGGGTTCGTACAGGTAATCCCAGTGATGCTTGAGATCCTGATCCGGGGTTGCCACCAACGGTACCAATTGCTCGACCGTCGGTTTTTGGGTCATGGTGTTGATGAACTTGTTCGAAACCACCGAGAGGCGATCGATACGGCCATCGAGGTAGGCGTCCAGCATCACTTTGACGGAGCCGATCAGATCGTTGATCGATGGCTCTTCGCCCAGGTGGCTGATCGCGGCTACGACGTTGCCGCCAAAGATGCGGAAGAAAGTCGCACCCTTGCTGCCGATCACGCACAGGTCGATTTCCACGCCCTGTTCGCGGTTTACGCTCATGTCCTTGACCAGGGCCTTGAACAGGTTGGTATTCAAGCCACCGCACAGACCACGGTCACTGCTCACCACGATATAACCGGCGCGCTTTACAGGGCGCTCGATCATGAACGGGTGGCGGTATTCCGGGTTGGCGTTGGCCAGATGACCGATCACCTGGCGGATACGCTCCGCGTAAGGACGGCTAGCAGCCATGCGCATTTGTGCCTTGCGCATCTTGCTGACCGCCACTTTCTCCATGGCGCTGGTAATTTTTTGCGTGCTTTTGATGCTCGCAATCTTACTGCGAATCTCTTTTGCGCCTGCCATGTATCACCTATCAGGTTAGCAAGCGGGGGCCGGAGCCCCCGCTGCGGCTTACCAGGTCTGGGTGGCCTTGAACTTCTCGATACCGGCTTTCATGCCAGCGTCGATTTCGTCGTTGAAGTCACCTTTCACGTTGATCTTGGCCAACAGTTCGGCGTGATCGCGGTGGAAGTAGGCGATCAGCGCTTGCTCGAAGCTGCCGACCTTGGAGACTTCTACGTCAGTCAGGAAACCACGCTCAGCGGCGTACAGCGACAGGGCCATGTCGGCGATCGACATTGGCGCGTACTGCTTCTGCTTCATCAGCTCGGTAACGCGCTGACCATGCTCCAGCTGCTTGCGGGTAGCCTCGTCCAGATCCGAAGCGAACTGGGCGAATGCAGCCAGTTCACGGTACTGAGCCAGTGCGGTACGGATACCGCCGGACAGTTTCTTGATGATCTTGGTCTGAGCGGCACCACCTACACGGGATACCGAAACACCGGCGTTCACTGCTGGGCGGATGCCCGAGTTGAACATGGCCGATTCCAGGAAGATCTGACCGTCGGTGATCGAGATCACGTTGGTCGGAACGAACGCGGAAACGTCGCCAGCCTGGGTTTCGATGATCGGCAGGGCGGTTAGGGAACCGGTCTTGCCA
>Ga0209371_1001788_pt1 | contig 13457 bp, 9 predicted proteins | sample AgamicAtAmrz_FD_187165 | JGI IMG/M metagenome (GOLD analysis project Ga0209371, IMG submission 187165) | Agave microbial communities from Guanajuato, Mexico - At.Am.rz (SPAdes) (version 2) | ecosystem: Host-associated > Plants > Roots > Rhizosphere | place: Guanajato, Mexico | collected 2012-06-07
ATTGTCATTACCGCTGTCCGTTACGCCATATCCGTAATCCCCCAGCCAGACAAGTTTCCCGGCCAGCAGTGTCACGTTTTTCCCGGCAACAATATCGGCGCCCTGCAGGCCGATATCTGCTGCAGAGTTTATCAACAGGTTGCCTCCTGCATTCAGATGACTGCGTAACTCGGGTATCCGGTTATTCGGGAAAAACTCACTGTAGCGGTCACTGAGACTCCGCATATTGAGGTCTGTATTTGCAGCCGACGAGAGACTGATATTACCTCCGGCTTCAAGTCCTGCTCCATACAGAGACAGCCGTTTGCCACTCAGAGTGATATCACCGGAAGCACGCAGTGGCTCTCCGGGGAGCATACGATTAAAAAATTCCTGTTTACGTGCCTGGTCCATGACAACGCCCGGTCTCTCATGGCCCAGCATTGCTTCATTTTTATCCATGGTGATATCACCATTGGCAACGAGAGAAATATTCTGGCTCCGAACGGGAAAACGCGTGTTCCTGAGCAGAATATTTCCACCCGCTGTTACTGATAAATCACGTGATGCCTCAAGGCTCCCCAGCCAGCGCACTCCATCAGAATGGAAATAGTTTGGCCACTCACTGGTATGAGATATGACATCACCAGCGCGACTGACCAGTGTAATATTTTGCCCTTTCAGTTCACTCTGCCATGCCTCAACACCGCCTCCTGCCAGAACGGAAAGATCTTTTCCAGCCGCCATTAAAGCCAGTGCCATTTTCGTGCTGCCGTCTGACTGTAAGATGATGTCTCCGGTAGCTTTCATCACATCGGTGGTTATAATATTTCCGGTACGCAGCAGGATATTTTGGGCCGTAATTGTGTCCGGCCGTGCCATAACGCCTGAATAACCGACATTCGTGGAATAGGGTTCATTACTTTCGATACGTTCTGAAAAATCAGCAACCAGATTTCCCCCTGTACTGAGGCGAGAGACCAACAGCCGGCCAGGTGTCCAGTCATTCATTTCTCCAGAATGGCGATATTTAATAATTTGTCTCGTATGAAACAAACCTCCGGGAAAAGCCCCACCTTCCATTGGCTCTGGTTTCAGCGTCTCTATATACGGATCCTGCTGATAGATTAAATATTTACCCAGCGTCCCCTCATAACGATTCTCACTGATAAAATTACGACCTGTAAGAACCGCATCCTTACCTGCTGAGATATCTCCAAGGCGGTTAATCAGGTCCCCGGCATTGAGGTACAGGTTATTACCTGCACTAATAACCGGTCGGGCGCCTTCTGTCAGCACTGTATAATGTTGCTTTTCTGTCTGAAGGTAAGTCAGATTTTTAAAATCAATACTGCCAAACCACTTATCTGGCTCCCCTGTTTCCATTTCCCCTACGACATGAGCTATTCCCTGTCCCATACCGCTGTTCATAGGATGCCAGCCCAGTCGGGAGTCTGATACCAGTGCTGTCGTCGGACGTTCTGTACTGATAATGGTATCAGCCCTTGAGATTATATTTTCCAGCCGATCAGTTCGGATAACCAGGTCACCTGTATTGGTTTTGATAGTGGCCGAACGGTTCTCCACCAGATTGCTTTTATTACCCTGAGCATCTTTCTGTATCCACAGGTTTTTCTGGCTGTGTAAGGTCGCACCGTTACCGGTATTGCGCACCACAGAAGCAAATACCCGCATATCCCCTTGTGCAGTAGTGGTACTGCTGCGGTTATCGATGGTGGTGGCCGCCAGTGTCATATCACGCTCTGCATGCACGCTGCTGCCCGCAGGTGTGACGATCTCCTGCCCGCTGACATTGAGGTCTGTCTGCGCTTTAACGTTGCTGAGGGTTATTTTTCCGGCGGTCGTCAGGGAAATATCCCGCTGAGTAGAGGTAATACTGTTCAGGTTGACCCCGACACCGTTCTCAGTGGCGACCAGGCGGATTTTTCCGGCATACATGCCGCCCAACGCTTTCGTATCGACAGCAAGCTGAGGCTTGGCTCCCTCGCCAGCAATGGGCTTTACCGAGCCATCCTTAAAGCTGACCTGGTTCGCCCCCTGGGTCAGGGTAAGCGTTTTTGCGTTAATTTTTCCATTCAGTTCGGTTGCCCGGCTGATAATATCAACATACTCCGCACTGTTTCCGTCAAGGCCGTTGCTGCCGATAATCACTGAGCCTTTCTTAACGGCTAATGCATCCAGAGCCCCCTGTTTATCAAACTGCGGCTTGCCGGTGGTCAGGGTAGCTGAAGACGTATTGATAAACCCGCATCCGTCACAGGTTATACCGTTCGGATTGGCTATCATTACGCCAGCTTTATTCCCAAAAACTTCCAGCTTGCCTTTTAACTCTGAACGATTGCCGCTGGTCACCTCGTTAATGATAAGTTCGGCCGGTTTGCCTTTTAAGCTGGCGTTACCGTTGTCAATGGTGACACCCAGCTGTGTTTTCCCTCCCTGGGTGGCGTTATTTAACACGGCGCCTTGTGTTCCAACGTTAAAATCCTGGTAGCCGTTATGCGATATACCTGCTGCGTTGGGCGTGGCAATATTCACCACCGGTACATTGCCGGGCTTCATGACAACCTGGGTATTCGTGTTGGCCGCAACGATCCCGGCGGCAATCGCGGGATGTAAAGGCTGAACGGCAGTAAGGTAGATCAACAGCCAGCTGGCGCCCCGGGCCAGCGGATGGGCAAGCTTATCCATATCTGAACATCCTATATTCTGGAGCCACAGGGCCCCTGCTGTGTGCCGGCAGTTAAAGTGAAACGGTGGCCTGCCAGTAAACCACCTGTTTATCCGGGTTCAGTCGATCGGGATACGACAGCGGGATGCCAAAGGTCAGAGACTGGCTGAGCCAGCGACCTGCCAGCTCCAGTCCGAGGGAAGCCCCTGTCAGCGTACCGCCATCGGTTATCCCTTTTTGGTTCATCACATGTCCGGCATCCAGTGCACCCGTTGCTGAGAAGGTTCCCACGCCCGGCACCGTCATCCATTGCCATGTCAGTTCATTACGCCAGTAACCGCCGCGGTTGCCGCTGAGATATTGCTCTTTAAATCCTCTGACCGAGTATTGCCCGCCAACGGATAGCTGCTCGCTGGCGTAAAGGCGATCGGGCGTGGTTTGTCCGTATACGGAGGTAAGCCAGTAGATAGAGCTGGTCAGCGGGTAAAACCAGCTTGTGCTGACACTGAAACGCCGGAATTCACTGCGCGGCAGGTCGGGATGAGCAGGATCATCCCGTGTTGCTCCGGCGAGAGAGAGACCGTGAGAAAGGGAAGGACCGAAAGTCAGATAACCGCCGCCGATACTCCTGCTATAGCTCAGCCCGGCGGTCACGCTGCTCAGAGTCGGGCTGCTGACGTCAAGGCGTACACCGCCCAATCGGTTTTCGGTTTTCCGACGAGACAGGCCCATATCCAGCACCAGACGTTGCTTACCGTCACGCAGTAATGTACGACTGGCACCCAGTCGGTGTGACTGTACGGTACCTTCATAACGCCAGCGCAGCGGAGATTCACCAAGAGAAAGTGTCTGATAAAAATCTGACCACGCATACTGAGCGCTGAACAGCCAGTATCCGTAAGGCACCGAGAGACCGGCCTGCAGGTTACGGCTGCGGCGGTCATGATGAAACTCACTGTCCCTTCCCGCGACCAGTGTCCACTGGTCCGCCAGACTGAGCAGATTGTCCGCCGTCAGACGGGCATTCATCTGCCCACTACCGGTGCTTTTCTGCCCGCTGTTATCTGCGCTCACATCCAGACGGACGGGAAAACGCTGACTGACCGGCACCAATGCAACCCGGGAAAAACCCTCACGGTTCCCCGGCAAAATATCGACGGTCAGAGCACGCGAGCTCAGGCGGTTAAGCTGCTCCAGCCCCTGTTCGATATCACGGAGATTCAGTACTTGCCCTTCAGCCTGAGGGAAAGCCATTTTCAGAGCCTTTTCCTGATGACCATCCAGAGTAACGGTCTCCACCCGCCCTTCCGTCACGGCGATGACCAGACTCCCTCCGGAAATATCCTGTTCCGGCAGCCAGGCCCGTGAAGTGATGTATCCCCTGGAAAGATAATCCTGAGTGACATCCCGCACCCGCAGCTGGATATCCTTAAGGGTCATACACCCCTCTGCCGGAATTGCTGTTAGTTTTCGTAGTACAGAACGCGGGAGAACCGTGACGTTATCCAGACGAATACGAAAGAGTTCGAAACACTTCCCTCCCGACTCAGCAGAAGCTGTTGTCGGAAGTGAGGGGGTCGGTGTGGAATTACGGAGCATATCGCGCTGCTGTTGCGTCTGTTCCAGTAATGTCTTTTGTTGTTGTTCAATGGCATTCTGGTCCGCAGGACTCAGAGGCGCTGCCGAAAGGGCTGTTGCAGTAAGACTGGCCAGCAGAAGCCCGCACCTGGCAGAGGACAGACACGACATCAAAAACTCCGTTTTCTGAAATGTTGTGAAATTTAATGTAATGAATTGTAATTGATTGTCCATTGTTATTTCACAATTGAACGCAAAATACACATTTTAAATGCGGTGTTTTCCATGCGCGTCAGCGCATGGAGGCGCCAGATGAAGTTAATTATGGCTCTGAGGCCCGGGGGCGCCGTCGCCCGGCGTAGCCGGCTGCCGTGTTGACAGGTTCTGCCAATCCCTTCCCCCGCCCTGATAAGCCATACCCGCGGATAACGCTTCAGGAGTTGCTGTACGCGGTCGGAGTGGTCACGACAAGGCGACAGCCGCAGTCGGGGCGTATCTCCGCGTTAGCGGGCCGGAGGGCCGCTTACGAGCGTGTACCAAACAACTGACCGCATCTCCACCAACAGCGATGAAGAAAAATAGTTACAACACCCATCATTAAAAGCGACATCACTCCCGGCCTTCGGCCGGGGGCGGCGGCGCTTTGCAGGGGTGAGGTGTGCAGGGTTGTTACCGCTGTGCACGGGAGCCGACAAATGGTGGAGAGGGGCAGTTTGCTTCAGGTTGGCATGGGAGTTTCAGGGGCAGGTGAAAAATAAGATCATTTTGTATGTTGTAACTAAATGATGCCCTTATCATTTTGTATTCGGCGCCAACAAGTGGGTGCCGGGCCAGGTGGAGACACCGTGCAAGACGGAACAACGGGGCAGCGACCTTACGCGCTGCCCCGTCAAAGCCGTTACCCGACAAACCGGGCCAGCATCTCTTTCGCGGCCAGCTGGCCAAGCGCATTTGCCGCAAAGGGGCTGTCCCCCGTCAGTACGTTACGATCTTTGTGTACCGTACCCTTGATGTCATTATTGACAATGATCATCCCCATTTTTTTCAGCGCGTCACCGAAGTACCAGGTCAGATGACCCGGCATGTACCCCATCGCCGGAGTCTCTTTATCGGCACTGTCCGGGAAGGCGCACACCGAATATCCGCGCAGCGGATTGTCTCCCTGGCGCAGCGACAGAAACGCGGCAGGGCCATGACACAGTGAGATGACAACACGCTCTGTCTGCATCGCCCAGCGAAGGGTCGTCGCCACCTCCTCACTCGCGGGCATCCCAATCAGGGCACCATGCCCTCCCGGTATAAAGACCGCGGCATACTCGCTGTCTTTCGTCAGCCGGCTGACAACATCAGAGAGTTTTTGAGGGTTTCTGAATTTCGGCAGCGTCTCCCGAAAGAAAGGCATAATACGTTCATCTTCACGTGGCATCGCCCAGTACTCGAATTTTGCCATCTGACCCGACAGGGTGGCCACGTCAAAATCGAATCCTGCGGCCCGCAAATGATATAAGGGTAACAGGGTCTCTACGGGATGATTTCCGGTGGAAAACAAGGCCCCCGAATCAGTTGGCAGGTAACGTTCATCCGCTGCAATCACGAGGATCTTATGGTTACCAGTATACCTCTTCGGGTAATCCGCCCCGCTGAGATCGGAGACAGGGCTGGTAAACTGACTGAGCGAATACGCGGAGGGAAAAAAAGCATTCTCTTCAGCGGGATCGATTTGGGGCAGTTTCTGGGCATCTTGCGTCATGATTCATCCTTATCCGGAAAAATGAAAGCAACCTGCTATAGGCGTGATGTCATTTCTGATGTCTGCAGGTACCTGAAACTGCTAAGCGTAGCAGCCTGTATACAACGGATAAGGGTAAATAATCCGCTTTCTGCAACCTGTTCCCCTGCTCCGCCAGATCTGACGCCCGGATACAGCAAAGTTCTGTGAATAATACCGCTCTCACAACAGGCCTGTCCGCCTTTCTGCCCTTGTGCCCTGACCCCTCGTATTCTGTACGGCTCCCGGGCTGACTGATTACCGTGATCTTCCTTCATATCCAGAGGCGGAATTCGCCCAGGATAAACACAGGAAATACACATGACCGGGATGAATACGACAGGCCATGCTTTCTCTCTCCGTTAACGTAAGGTCAGGGAGTTATCTGACCATCATGACGTGGAACTCTCTGGCCAGCGAATTGTTGATAGCGTAAACGCAGGCACAATAAGGCAGTCACTTCCTGGTCCCTGAGCCGCATTCCGTATTGATTTCTTCTTCGATAACCGAGGATACGCTATGCTCAACCAGATTTTTGAATTTGCGCTTCATCAGGATGCCCTGAGGACTACAGTCTTTTGAGTCTGCAATTTGTAACGCGGCGCTGTAAGCATTATAACAGTGGCTGACGTCGTCAACTTCCCGTTTGCAGCGGCTGAAGTCATAAAAGACCGCATCAGGGTGTTTGACCAGCTTGCGGATCTCATCGTTGTGATGGATATGAGCAAGGACCTTCGCGAAAAATCTCATACCAACCAGAATTGTAGCAGCCACCATAAAAATAACGGCCCAGTTAAACCGCATAGCGTTTCATTCCTGCTTATCCCCTTCTCTTTAATGATAGATATCCTGCAATCGAGCTTCTCAGAAACACGTGCGCCCCCTCTCCTGCCAGTGGAGTGTCCATACTTCGGCATTTGACGTAGATTCTGCAGGTTTACCGCGTCGCTTGCTCCGGTCATATGTGCTCTGAGACGTCTCAGGATCAGTCTGGTTTTCATGCCCTTCCGCACATTGGTCGTTCAGCAAAATGGCCTCAGGATATAAACCGTTCTTTCAACACGACATCAACAATCCGTTTCGCACAGGGACATCAGCGAATATCAGTATCCGGCTTGTTTAAATAAAAGAGACTCCGGTATGGTTTCCGCTACCCAAGAACAGAAAGAAAGCATCGGGTCAAATCCCCCCGTGAAGAATGAAGAACAGCCGCCGGGAAAAACCTGTGACGCTCTCCTTTTCCTGACTCCTGAGTTAGCAGGGGGATCGGACAAGTTCTCCCTGATGCGCAAGGCCTGTCGCGTCGTTAAAATATCTGTTCAAATCCCGTGACAACGAAACAGATTTACGAATAATAACGCTAAGTTAATACCCTCGCACTCAGCATCTTAAGCATGACAGATGAAAAAACGGAACATCTCCATACTGACAGTCAGCCTTCTCGTCCCGTTCCTGCTGTGCGTCTTACTGTCTGTCGGGATGGCCATGCGTGAGCTGAAACGCGATACCGCCGTTACAGCGGATATTCTGCTGAGTCAGGTCGATCATGTGACTGGCCTTGCGCGGAATGCTGCCCGTATCACGGCCGGGATGGCGGACCGCCCGTGCGCAGATATTCTCGAAAAAATTACGGCAACCGGTGCGTTTACGCCCTATATCCGCAGTACAGGCCTGATACGTGATGACGCACTGGTGTGCTCCTCTGTTACAGGCGCTCGCGTTCAGAATGTCAGGCAGCTATATGGGCCTGACCTTGATGCCAGGACTGCAAACGGTAAAATATTCACCCTTCCCGGTACCCTCAGCGTCCCCGGGCAGGAAGCCATTATCTATGCGTCACGCACGGACAATGGCATGATTGCATTCAGCGTGGTCGATGCCCGGTACTTTATCGATCTGATGGATTCTCTGGACGATGAAAATCATGCGGTCTTTCATCTGCAGTTCAGCAGCGGGCCGGCCATCTCTTCCCCGGAAAATGCCGACCGGCATACACCCGCCTTCCGGGCGGAATTCCGTTCACCGGCCAGTCAGGCGCGCCTGCAGGTTGAGACTCCCCTTCAGTCGCTTCGCCACTACGTCCTGCGCAATCTGCTGTTTCTGGGGCCGCTGTTTCTTCTGCTTTCTCTGGCGGTAATTTATCTCTGGCGACGCTGGCAAACCCGGCAGATGTCGCTGGCAGAAGAGATCGAAAAAGGGATCGCCCGGGAGGAGTTTTCAGTCCATTATCAGCCGGTGTGTGAAACGACATCGGGTATGTGTACCGGTGCGGAAGCCCTGATGCGCTGGCAGCGACGGGATGGAAGAACAATATCACCCGCCGTGTTTATCCGCGCGGCGGAGGAAAACGGGACGATCATTCCCCTGACGCGGCATCTGTTTGAGCTCATCATCCGGGACGCTAAAGGCTGGGAGGTCTCCGCGCCGTTCCACCTCGGCGTCAATATAGCTGCCGCGCACCTGCAGCAACCGAGTTTTATCACGGACGTGCTCAGGCTCTGGGTCGCCCTCGACCATGACTTTTGCCTGGTGCTGGAAATCACTGAACGCAGCCTGGTCGAAGACACCGCCCTCGCGGCAGAAAAACTCAACGCCCTGCGCGAGAAAGGATGCCAGGTCGCGGTGGATGATTTTGGCACCGGCTACTGCTCCTTAAGCCTGCTCCAGAGCCTGCCGGTGGACTATCTGAAAATTGATAAAAGTTTTATCGATACCCTGACCTCTGCTGGCGCAGATACCCCCATTCTGGACACGATCGTCACGCTCAGCCAGCGGCTCGGCCTGGCCACCATTGCGGAAGGGATCAGTACCGCCCATCAGGCAGAATGGTTGCAGGCAAACAACGTGCCTTATGTTCAGGGCTATTTTTACGCCAGACCGATGCCGGCACCGGCCTTTTATCAGTGGTATACCGGACAACGCGCCCGCACGCCGCAGGTTCCCTAAAATGGGCATCCGATCGCACAGGTCACGCCTGACAGGACATGCCCCCGGGCTTTCGGTGGTACTTCTTCCAGCGCGTGAAGCTTCCTATTTCGCCAGCACGTCCAGAGCCGAACGCATACCCTGTGCGCCACCGTAAAGATCATGACCACTAATGATGTGCTCATTCCCGTCAACTGTTACCAGTAGCAGAGGCACCCCTCTTAGACCTTTCTGGTTCAAAAGACGCTTCCCGTCAGCGATCCTCTGGTCCGTCATACGCCGTAACGCTTCATTGCTATCAGCCCCCCGGAAAACCTGATCATGCTTAATCGCGAGGGGATTTTCCCGACCCCAGGCCGCGACGATATCATCCACCACGTCAGAAAGCGACGTATCTCGCCCCTCAACATAGCGGGCATGCTGAAGCGTATGGAGGAGACTTGTTTCAGCCGCCGGACTGATATTATGGACCCTCGTCAGCGCACGGTTCATAAACGTCGAATCAAATCGCGTGCCGGTCAGCAGAAGCTGATGATACCTCTCACTAAACGGCTGGCCGGTGAGAGATGCGATGCGTTGATCGTTCGACCAGGCATATTCTGCCCATTGCGTGGTGATGTCCCGGGCCTCCTCATCGCTGAACAGACCGATGGGCATCAGTTCAAGTGTATCAGCGTGATGCTGAGCAAGGTAACCCAGCGCCGGCGCGCTGGCGTAGCACCAGCCGCACAGTGGATCAAAAAAATACTGCAGCTTATCAAAATGCATATTGCCCCCTTCATAACGGTATGCCGCGATCATAATGAGTTCATACCTCTTAAAAAACAGGCATTCAGTACATACTGTGTTGCATCAAATGAGCAAATAGCACCGTTTCGGTGCAAAAGGCGGGCCATACGCTGATCCCGCCGCCCTGCCGACAACCCCGTTCTTTGCCCGAAAACACAAGAGGGGTAGCTTGTTTACTCTCTCCTACCAGCGCGTTGACTTCATATCGATAACAAAACGATACCTGATATTGCCTCTGAGCATACGAGCAAAAGCCGTTTCAATCTCCTGCCCATCAATAATTTCAATATCAGCCGTAATATTGTGCTCACCACAAAAATCCAGCATCTCCTGGGTTTCCTGAATGCTTCCGATTGACGAACCGCTGATGCTTAAGCGGCGAAATACCATCGGTGTGATATCCGGCGAGGTGTGCGGCTGTTCGGGAATACCCACCAGGACAAGGCGACCATTGGTGCGGAGGGAGGCGAGATAAGGATCCAGATCATGCGGTGCAGACACGCAGTCAATGATGATATCCAGAGCGTTCCGGCAGGCTGTCATCTGCTCCACATCGCGGGAAACCACGACCCGATCGGCACCCAGGCGTCGGGCATCCTCGCCTTTTTCCGCTGACGTGGTAAAGAGCGTGACATCCGCCCCCATGGCACTGGCGAGCTTCACCGCCATATGGCCTAAACCGCCCAGCCCAACGACGCCGACGCGATCGCCTGCTCTGACATTAAAATGTCGCAACGGCGACCATACCGTCACTCCCGCACACAGCAGGGGTGCTACGCCGGCCAGGGACAGGTTTCCGGGTACAGATAATACAAAGTGTTCGTCGACAATCACGCTCTCGGCATAACCGCCCCGCGTACTGTCGCCGGTATAGCGATCAATACCGTTATAGGTCGGCGTAAATCCCGCGTCACAATACTGCTCTTCATGCTGCTGACAGAAGTGGCATTCGCGACAGGCGTCGACCATGACGCCGACACCCACTATCTCACCCGGTTTAAAACGTGTGACGTCCATCCCGACACGCGTCACCCGGCCAACGATCTCGTGTCCCGGTACCAGGGGATAGCGACTGACGCCCCATTCATTGCGTGCCATATGCAAATCGGAATGGCAGACACCACAGTAAAGCACCTCGATCTGAACGTCCCGGCGCTGCAACGTCCGGATCGTCACCTGACCTGATGCCAGCGGATGCGTAGCGTCATGGGCGACCAGAGCATTAATTTTCATTTTTCCTCACTCCCGGGCTGGTGATAACTGACTTTCGGGGGCAGACTATAGGTAAAGAGGTTCAATTTTGATAGTAGTCACCATTTGGTGACCATTGAAAAGGACAAAATTATGCCAGCCTGGGTTGACGGAAAACTGGTGTTCTATCCTGACTCACCACCGCGCCGCCTGATGGATCTTTTTTCGGTAAAATGGAGCACGATGGTGCTGCACGCCCTCTTTCACTGGCCCAATGAGCGCGCGCGTACCGGAGAACTGCAACGCAGCCTGCAGGGGATTTCGAAGAAAATGCTGTTCCAGACGCTGAAAGAACTGGAGATGCGGGGGTTAATTGCACGCCATGTGTATGACGTGATCCCTCCCAAAGTCGATTATCGGCTTACTCCACTCGGTAAAACCTTTGCAGAACCGATCGAGCAGATGTATCAGTGGGGACTGGAGAATCAGTCAGCACTGGATACCATGGAGGCCTGTTACCAGGCGCGGCTCACGCATGATGACAGCCCTGCGTCAACACGCACAGGCGAAAAGTGAACCGTACTTGATGCCCCCCTCTCAGCGGAGTCGGGCGGCAAAATGGTTATCCCGGGAAAGTGTGTCTGACAGCCATTTTAGTCAGCGCGGCAACGCATTGAGGTTACGAAGCCATAGGCATGTGGCCTGAGTGAATCCGCCGGGCCACATTCGCTCCGGCCTGGCAGACGAAATGGGTTTGTACTGCGGGTGAAAGAGCATGGTCATCCACCGTCATAGGATACCAGACTGCCTCCCCGGGTTTATCCCCGAATGCGGAGGCGGCGATGGGTTGCGGCACGACCGCGAGGACACGAGCCTGTGGTTCCGGGATATGGTTTGCCATCTTATGGTGGAAAACATCAGGACTATCGAGCCATATCAAGCATTCCCGTCGGCCGCCATCTTGCCCATCGGAGCCTGAAGCCTTGCAATCGCATCAGCTACTGAACTATGCCCCGTCAGCTTCAGGTCAGCATGATTCCGTCGTAAATGTGGCAGCCTAAGCCAGGCATGATACCCCATCAGATGTACATCCAGCACCTGGCAGAGCAGGCAGACGGGCCAGCGACGATTATTGTAACGGATAAAGGCATACCCCAGTCGGACAGCTTTGTGAAGTACGCCGTTTAATATGTCCCGTTGTCGGTAACCCGCTTCAGCTCCTTCTGCTGTCGGCGGATCCCAGCCTGCGCATCTGACTGCTCTTTTTGGTGGAGGAGTCCGGCCAGTACTTCTTTATCCAGGCGTAAAGACTGCGAGTAGTAATACCGAGACGTGTTGCGACGCGGGAAACCGAATGGACACACTCAACAACCTGTTTTACCGCTTCAATTTTAACTCTTCGGGGTAACATTTACCGCTTTTGGGCATCTCTCTTAAAGTCATCTTAAATGACTCCGCGGTGTCTGTTAAACCTATGGCGACCCAGTCACGCAGTCGGCGTACCTGTTGTAGTGAATTGATCCAGATGGATGGTTGTGGCCGTCACTTGTTTGAAAACCGAGCGCCCGCTGTACTATGCTGGTATATATTAATGATGTGCTAAGCCGATAGATGCAGCTTCGCTATGTAAAAGCAGAGTCGATATTCAGCGATTTCCCGATTTTTTCAACAAAACTATTGGGTACTATACTAAACTAGAATGTATACCATTGCTAACATCTGGAATATAGTGGTTTGGCTTAACAAGAGGTTGTCAATGCACATTCGCTTTACATCAATCCTGATAATGGTCATCTTACTTCCTGGATGTGTAAATACATCCACATCAGGACAAAGAATCAACCACTCTGACCCTTTTGAAGGATTTAACCGGGCAGTATTTAACTTTAACTTTAATGTTGTAGATCCTTACATTCTACGCCCGATTGCTGTTGGATGGAACGATTATGTACCACAACCCGTCCGTAATGGATTATCCAATTTTACAAGTAATATTGAAGAGCCTGCTGTGATGCTAAACGCATTCCTCAGGGGAGATCCCTATAAAGGAATGGTTCATTTTACTCGTTTCTTCTTGAATACCATGCTTGGTTTGGGCGGGTTGATAGATGTTGCTGGTAGGGCAAGCCCACAATTACAACGGACTGAACCAAGAAGGTTCGGTAGCACGTTAGCTTATTATGGTGTCTCTTATGGACCATACTTGCAATTGCCGCTTTACGGAAGCTTCACATTACGTCAGGAAGGTGGGGACATGGTTGACAATTTATATCCTGTCCTGTACTGGCTGACGTGGCCTATGATGGTAGGTAAACTGGCCATAAATACTATTGAAACACGCGCACAATTACTTGAAAGTGAGGGCATGCTACGTCAGTCTACTGATCCTTATATCATGGTGCGTGAGTCATATTTTCAGCATAACAATTTTATTAATAATGGAGGTATTCTTCCATCAGATGATGAGCCACTAACTGAACCTGTGATTGAAAACATTAAAGAAATTGATGCTGAATGAACATTTCATTGCGCTCACTT